>Ga0066651_10000618_pt1 | contig 11096 bp, 10 predicted proteins | sample GraSoiAngelo_100_FD_71410 | JGI IMG/M metagenome (GOLD analysis project Ga0066651, IMG submission 71410) | Grasslands soil microbial communities from the Angelo Coastal Reserve, California, USA - 14_0903_02_20cm | ecosystem: Environmental > Terrestrial > Soil > Grasslands | place: USA...
ATCGCAGTGGCGAATGGCGGCTGCGCCTTGAGTGTCGATGTCGATCAAAACGTCCATACCATTCTTTAAGTTTGTGATCACCGGCTGACCCAACGTTCCATAATAATCTCCGTGCACCTGCGCGTGCTCCAAAAAATCTCCGGCTTTTACTCGCCCGCGAAAATCGGCGTCTGAAAGAAATTGATAATCTTCGCCATCGATTTCACCGGCGCGCGGCGCTCGCGTGGTGCAAGAAACGGAATAAACGAGGTCCGAAGTTTGGCGAAGCGCCGCGACCAGCGTGGTCTTGCCCGCGCCTGAGGGCGCGGAAATGACAAAGAGAATCCCGTAACGACTGAACTTTTTACTCAAGATTTTGGACTTGCTCGCGAATCTTCTCCAATTCCGCTTTGCAGGCCACGATGCGTTGTGAAATGGCGGCGTCATTTGCTTTTGCACCGAGCGTGTTGAGCTCCCGAAAAATTTCCTGGGTGATGAATTCAAGCGCGCGGCCGACCGGCTCGTTCCGGCGCAGATGATGCGCGAATTGGGCAAGATGACTTTCCAGGCGCGTTAATTCCTCCGAGACGTCAGCGCGGTCAGCGAAAAAGGAAATTTCCTTCAGCAATCGCTCGTCGTCACTGGCAATCGGCAGCCCGGCCTTTTGAATCCGATCAAGGAGCGAGGCGCGGTATTTCTTGATCACGTCGGGATGAAGCGCGCGAACCTCTTTCAATTTTTTCCGGATTGCCTTCAGGCGATGAATCAAATCCTTGGCCAGGTGTTTCCCCTCCCGCTCTCGCATTTTGATTAGATCGGCGAGCGCGATGCGCAGCGCGCGGTCGATCGCCGGCCACGCCTCTTCTGCGTTGACGACTTGTTCTGGGAACCGCATTACTCCCGGCGCCTGCAAAACTGCGCTGATGGGGATCTCGCCCGGTGCGTTTAACTCCTTTTGCAATGCGCGCATTGCTTCGTGATATGAGCGAGCCAGCTCGGTATCGAGCGCCAGCTGGCGTGCGCCGTTTGCGCCGGTGTGAAAAGTGATGATGGCGTTGGTTCGGCCGCGCGAAATGTTTTCATTGATCGTCTGGCGAATGCGAGGCTCGAGCTCGGTCAGATCGCGCGGCAAATTGATCACGATGTCGCTCTGCTTTCGATTCACGGAATTGAGCTCGACGCTAAATTTCGTCCCGCCGTGATCAGTCTCGGCGCGACCATAGCCAGTCATGCTTCTCATTTTAGATCTTGGATTTTGGATTTTGGATTGGCCGAGCACGGAGCGTTTTGATTGAAGTGACGGTCATCGCGACGATCTCGCCGATCTCCTTCCGAAGCGGCTCAAGCCGTGGACTCGCAACAGTGTTGGATTGAGCAAGGAGCTCCAACCAATAGAGCGCTTTATCTGCGTCTTCTTCCGTTATCGATAGCCTCGAAACCATGTCTGCAGCTGAACGACTCCGGCATGCTGCGCGATAATTGGCTCCGATAGATGTGGCGGAGCGTAGCAATTGACGGCCGATTACATCGGCAGCGCAAGAATTTGGCAATGTATCGACAAGCTTGATCACGCGAAGTGCAACATTTCTCGTTCTTTTCTTAAACATCGCTTCATCCACGCCACCATTGTGAATCGAAAATCCAAAATCGAAAATCCAAAATGGGGTTGAAGAGGCTATTCACTCCATCCGAGCTTCGCAAAGAATTTTGTGCGCGTTGAAAGTGAGACGCGTTCCGTTATGTACGCCGTGCAGTAAGAAGATTTTTGATCGCGCGCCGGTGCGGCGAGGGAATGGGCATCCGGTCAAGCGAAGGAATTCTAATCCAGCGCTGTGAGGACACGTCGATCTTACGTGGGCGGCGCCGGTAAACATTCAGCGCCACCTGATGATGCGTGAAAGGAAAGATCGACCTGTAAATCGGGCCGTTAATTGTCGATCCATTCGGCTGGCGCTCAGGACGGGTTCTTGTTTCGAGCGGCGGCAATATCCACATGCCGCGCCAGCGGCTGCCGGAGCGCTCGAGAAGGATTTTGTTTTGCCTGACGACAAAGGCGTGGTTCTCAGTGAGCCGTCTTGTGCACGGACGAGCTTTCTTTAGCGGAAGAATTTTCGGATTTGTAGCGCGACAAAATTTTCTCACCGGACAAATCCGGCATTTCGGTTTGCGCGGAAGACAGATCAGAGCGCCAAGATCAACAAGCGCGGAATTAAAACGCGCGGCGCCGCGTTTGGGCACAAGCTGCGTGGCCCGATTCCAGAGGATTTCACGACCGGCGGTTTTATCGATTGGAATTTGCAGATTGAAAATGCGCGCCAAAACACGGGCGGTGTTCGCTTCGACGATTGGAACCGATTGGTCGAATGCGAAAGTGGCGACCGCGTGGGCGGTATATTTTCCGATGCCGGGCAACTGCCGCATTTGATCGATTGCCTCAGGGAAATGGCCACCGTGTCGATCTACGATTGTTTTCGCCGTGGCGTGAAGATTACGAGCCCGAGCGTAATAACCCAACCCTTGCCAGGCGTGGAGGACATCATTTTCCGAAGCGCAGGCCAGCGCTGAGAAATCAGGAAAACGGCGCAGCCATTTATTATAATAGGGGATAACGGCGACAACCTGAGTTTGCTGGAGCATGAACTCGGAGACGAGGATGGCGTATGGATCGCGCGTTTGACGCCAGGGGAGAGCACGTCCGTTTTCATGATACCAATTCGTGAGGGTCGCGCGGAACTGATTTTTTTGGGAAGCCACAGATGAACACGGATTAACACAGATGACTGATTCTGTCTTGCCGACTGATTCGGGCGGAATGCAATCTGTGTTTCATCTGTGTTAATCTGTGGCTGAATGAATTCGTACACGCATCTGCTTTCTTTGGGGCAGGCGAAAAAGCTTCGCACGCTGCTCGACGAACTCGGGTTCGAATTTTCTCCGAAGGAATACACGCTTTTTTTCGGGCAGAAGAATAAGCTCAGCGTAGCGGTTTATGAAAAGGGGCCAAAGGTGCTTGTCCAAGGCAGGGGAGTGGAAGAGTTCGTGCAATTTGAGCTGGAGCCAAAAATCCTCGGCGAAGCGAAGCTGGGCTACGAAGAAGTGCATTCACCAAAAATGTTCGAGGCGCATTTCGGTGTGGATGAAAGCGGCAAGGGCGATTTTTTCGGGCCGCTGGTGATTTCGGGCGTGTATGTCGATAGTGCAATTGCGCGCAAACTTCTCGATGCCGGCGTGCAGGACAGCAAGCGAATCGGCTCGGATGCTCGGATCCGAGCGCTTGCTCAAACCATTCGCAAAACTACGGGCGGTTTGATCGAGACCGTGCTGATTGGTCCGCAAAGGTACAACGAGCTTTACGAGAAGTTTGGCAATTTGAACAAACTCCTCGGATGGGGGCATGCGCGGGTCATCGAAAATCTGCTGGAGAAGAAACCCGACTGTCCGCGGTCATTGTCGGATCAGTTCGCCGATGCGCGGGTCATCGAGCAATCGCTGTTGCGGCATGGACGGAAGATCGACGTCGAACAACGCACGAAAGCGGAATCGGATATTGCGGTGGGAGCGGCATCGATTCTGGCGCGCGACGGCTTCATCAATTGGCTGGAGCGCCACGGGAAGGAGCTTGGATTGCGACTCGATCGAGGAGTGTCCGCGAACGTCAAAGAGATCGCGAAAAAGCTGGTGGAAATGAACGGAGCACAGGTGTTGCGCGAAGTGGCAAAAGTGCATTTCCGAACTGCGCACGAGATCGCTCCGAATGCATATCCGGCGCCGCCGCCACGTAAGAATTGGCGAGAGTAACCGGAGACAGGTCCAACCGACGCGGGTTTCTAATTCCTGGCGAGAAAGAGTTGCCATTGTGTTTGGTTTTCACGTCGAGGACGTTAGCCGGTCAAAAATTGTGCTTAATTTAGCCACCGCCACGACAATGCGGAACGATTAGTAAATAGATATGGCAAAGCTAACTAAACGCGACATCGTTGTCGCCATCAGCAACCAGACCGGCATGGTCCAACACGAAGTCTTCGACGTGGTCCAGCGGACGCTCGACAAAATCACTGACAGTTTGGCCAACAACATAGCCGTTGAACTGCGCAACTTCGGCGTCTTTCAGCCACGGCTGACAAAGCCACGCGTTGGCCGAAATCCGAATCAACCCGGAAGCAGTTTTGTGATTCCACCGCGAGCGACGGTGAAATTTAAGGCTGGCAAGATTATGCGTCAGCGCGTCGAGAAGCTTTCACGCGAATTGAAAGAAGCCTCCGAGCGACAAACAAATACTAGCGCACCGGCCCGCAATGGGCCGTAATTAAGGCACTGATTGGCTTTAGGTCAGGTGTTCGTTGCTGGCTCGGCCTCGACCAGATTTTGGATCGCCTCTTCCAGGCGCTCGAAATTGATCGGTTTCGTGAGATGCTCGGAAAAGCCTGCTGCCCGGGCTTCGGTTATGTCATGTTCGGATCCAAAGCCAGTGAGCGCAATTCCAGGCAAACCTTTGCTGTGGCGGAGCTCCCGCATTAAGTCATAGCCGCTGCGATCCGGCAGGCCGATGTCGCTGATGAGCAGGTCGAAATCCTGAGTGCGCACCTTTTCCACGGCCTGTTCAGCGGAATACGCCACGGTAATTTCGTAGCCGCGACGCTCGAGCATTCTCTTCATCCCAATGCAGGTATCCTGGTGATCATCTACTACGAGCACGCGTCGATGCCTGGGCACAATTGCGCCTTTTTCCGAAGTATCGCGCTGATCTGGCTCGGCGCCATCGCCGTCGACGCCCACCGGGCCTGCCACCGTGTTCAGTTCTACCGAAAAGGTGGCGCCTCGATCCTTGCCGAGACTCTCGACCCGGATTTGTCCGCCGTGTGCGTCAATCAACGCTTTCGAAATAGCGAGGCCGAGGCCGAGGCCCCCAAAACGGCGAGTGACCGAGGTCTGGCCTTGCTCGAAGGCATTGAAGATTTTGTCGATCTTTTCCGGCTCAATACCCATGCCACTATCGACGATGCGGACCACGATTTTCTCTGGCGCTGGATTGAGCGTCTCAATCACGATGCGGCCTTTGGGGGGGGTGAACTTCACGCTGTTCTTGATCAAATTCCAAAAGACTTGTTGCAAGCGCGCGGAATCACCTTCGACAAATGGATGCATAGCGCGAAGACGAAATTGCATTTCGAGATGCTTGGCGCCAATCTCCTCCTGGCAAATCTCGTATGCGCGCTGGAGGATTTCATGTACGCAAGTAGTCTCGAAACTTAATTGTAACTTGCCTTTGGCTATGCGCGTGACGTCGAGTAAGTCGTCAATCAAACGCGCTTCCAACTCGACATTGCGCCGGATCACCTCGAGAGCCTCTCGGGTTTCCGGGGAATCCGGCATGGTCGTCTCCAGCTCGCCCACCATTGCAATCACGGGTGAGAGCGGATTGCGCAACTCGTGTGAGAGCAGCGCGAGAAATTGGTCCTTTGCCGCATTCGCACCGATCAATTCCTGGCGCAGTTTGACGTCGCGTGTTTTGTCTTCGACAAGATAAAGGACACCTTGAATGGTCTCCTGTGAGCCCTGCAGGCGGAGCAGATTAATGTCCAAAAAATGCGTCATACCCGTTTTGTCTTTCAACGGGTGCTCGATGAGCTGAAACGGCGTGCCAAAAGAGAGCACCCTCTCAATCGCTCCCGCGGGAGCGATCTTCAAATCGTCGTAGGTTGCTTCCGTAATGTCCTGACCGGGCGGCAGATCGCCGAAACGCTGCGCCATATGCGCAAAAGCGTCATTCGCTTGGAGAAAACGGCGCGATTTCGGATCGACGAAGGCGATGCCGCTGGGCATGTTGGCTAGGATTTTTTCGTTAAAGATGACTTCGCGCTCGATGCGCCGTTTGGATTCCATCTGGCGCTGATAAAACCTGCTGCCAAGCCACGCGAACACTGCCGTGAGAGCGATCAACCAGGCTGCCAATATCGTCATTCGCCCAAGAAGATCATGGACCGGTTTGTAGGCGAGAGCCTTCGGCTGCTCTACGACCGCGACCCAACCAGTCGATTCGATCGGGCTGAAAGAATAGAGATTTCCGCGCTGCTCGAAATGCCCGCCCTTGTTTTGGCGGATTTCCTTGATCAAAATTCCTCCCTCGGGTGACGTCGCGCTCGGGTTTGGCTTGAAATCATTGGCAAAAAGCGCAGTGCCGTTTTGATCCAATACTTCGAAAAGAAAGCGATCCGCGAATTCGATCGCCGATAAACGCCGGCCGATTCTTTCCACCAGAACCGAGTCTCCTACGTAGCCAAGAATTGTCCGGTCGGGCGCCCGCACCGCGGCAACAATATCGGTCACCAGTCGCTTATCTGAGAGGCGCGGATGAACCGCCGAGACAAAAGCCCCGTTCGCCGCCGCCGCTTGCTCACGCCAGTGACTGGAACCGAAATCTTTGCCGATCACCTCCGGAGCGGTTGGGATCGAAGCAATCAGGCTGCCGTCTGGCGCGGTGATGAACATTCCGTCGATATTTGGATGCGAATAAAATGTTGAGCTGAGCCACTGTTGAGCGAAGGTCTGCCGATTCGGTGCGTTCAGGATTTTGGCGACTTCTGGAAACGTCTGATAGTAATCAACGATACTACTGCTGCGATTTAGATCGTGACCGACGAGATGGCCGACTAACTGAATCAGGGTCTGCCGATCGCGCAGGATTCGTGATTCCAAAGTGTCGCGCAAGATCGTATAAGAAACGATGAGCGTTAAGATCGATGGGATCCATCCCGCCAGAAGGATTGGAAAAATGATCTTGAAATGTTCGAAACGGTCGTGCCTTCGTTCCATCATGGTGTCTCGCAATTGGATGCCCCGTCGGTTGCGAAGATTGGCCTATCACCGTTAACCTGTTCGCTGCCTCAGGCAAGGGCGAATGTCGGACCAATTTTGCTCAATCGCCTTGACGAATCGCGAGATTTAACTCCCGCGCTTGCGCGCGAATCGCTTTCACATCAGCCGGTTTCAATCCCGCCGCGATTGTCCTGGTTAGGGAAACGCGAATAGCGTTTACGCCCGCGCGAAGTTTTTCAAAAAGCGGCGTGCGCGCCACCGCTGGTGGTAATGTCTTCAATTCTCCGGCGAAGTAATCGACCAGGTCCTGTTGCGCGAGGACCTTTGCTCGTTGCGGCGAAAAATCCAATTCGATTGCGCCGGCGCTGATCTCCAGGCCTCGCAACCAACCGCCGAGACTGATCAAGTGCGCCATTTTTTGATCGTGCAACTCGATCAAGGCTTGCTCAACATCGGCTTGCGTGGCGATGAGTTCTTTGCGCACCGCCGGCCAATGGCCGCGCCGCGCCAAATCAGTAAGACTTGCGCTGTGGCGCGTCACCCGATCGCCGACGCCGAGGCCACGAGCTTCTCTCATTAAGACGTGCCCCAGATTATCAACGGCATTTTTCCTTTCCGCCTCGACAATTAGAAACCCGTCGGCCACCAATCCTCCAAAGATCAACCCTTTTTGCTCGCGGCTGGCAGGACTCGCTTTCGGAAGCTCTCGTTGCAGTTGCTCGAACGGCAACGGCCTGAGATCATCGAGCTGCTGGAAAATGCGCTCGATTGACGGCGCGGTGTAGCGATTAACGCCTAATTCCTCGCGTTCATATCTCTGTTCGGTAATTGGTTCCTCTTGCGCGATTCCGTCGGTTAGGAGGCCCATCATCCCCGCGACTAAGAAGATCGACAACGAACAGAGGATTCCAGCTCTCGGCGCCATGTTTCCATCCCGTTGTCGCACTACGGGCGCCATTTTCAGAGGCAAACGTACGATTTTTTTTGATTTGACGCACCCGCTGGAAACGGCATCATGTCGCCCTTGCTGCCTTAACCAATGGCAGCTGCGGAAATTCCCATGCAAGGAAGCCTCGGACACATTATTTGGACGGTCTGCTACCTGAGTGTGCTCATCGGTCTTTCGGCTTACGGCGTCCATCGCTATTTCATCATTTATCTGTATCTCAAAAACAGGAAGCGCGAACCGGTACCGGCGCGTTATTTTGATCAACTGCCGAAAGTGACTGTGCAGTTGCCGATCTTCAATGAAGTTTATGTGGTCGAGCGCTTGCTCCGCTCGGTTAGCGAATTGGAGTATCCGCGGCATCTTCTCCAGATCCAAGTGCTGGATGATTCGACCGATGACACGGGTGAGATTGTCTCGTCGTGCGCGGACGAACTGCGCCAGCGCGGCTTCAATGTTCAACGCATTCATCGTGTCGATCGCACGGGTTTCAAGGCTGGCGCGCTGGCCGCAGGACTGGAAGCTGCGGAAGGCGAGTTCGTCTGCATTCTCGACGCTGATTTTGTCCCGAAACCGGAGTTACTAAAGCGCACGATCCATTTCTTTACCGACCCGAAAATAGGGATGATTCAGACGAGGTGGGGCCATCTGAATCGTGGATATTCGCTGCTCACCCGGATGCAGGCGATCTTCCTGGATGGGCATCTTTTGCTCGAGCAAACTGCGCGCAGCCGGAGCGGCCGCTTTTTCAATTTCAACGGAACGGCCGGCCTCTGGCGACGCTCTTGCATCGAGGAAAGCGGAGGATGGCAGCATGACACGCTGTGTGAAGATCTCGATCTTAGCTATCGCGCGCAGCTCGCGGGCTGGAAATTCATTTTTTTGGCCGATGTTGTAACTCCCGCCGAGCTTCCCGTCGATATGAATGGGTTTAAATCCCAGCAACATCGCTGGACAAAGGGATCCGTCCAGACCTGCAAAAAATTATTGCCGACGATTTGGCGTAGTCCGCTTCCGTTTTTCATCAAAGTTGAAGCTACCGGGCATCTGATGTCCAACTTCGCCTATCTGTTGCTGGCTTTTCTCTGCCTCCTGTTGCACCCCTCCTCCGGGGCGCCTTCCGGTGGCTGGCTCCGGACGCTGTTGATCGATGTCCCGATTTTCCTGGCCGCGTCAGTCTCGGTAGCGGTTTTTTATGTTTGCGCCCAGCGGGAACTGCATCCGCGAACGTGGATGAAGGAAATTCTTTTCTTGCCCTGTTTGCTCGCCCTGGGTGTTGGCCTCTCGCTCAACAACGCACGCGCTGTGCTTGAAGCTATCTTCAATCACAAGTCCGATTTCACGCGCACGCCCAAGTACGGTATCGAACGCAAATCGCAACCGTGGCGAAGCTGCAAATACAGACCGCTCAAGTCGGCGCTGCCGCTGGCGGAGCTGGGCTTCGCGATTTACTTTACCTACTTCCTTTGGTTCGCGATTGCGCATAGGCAGTTTCTCTCAGTGCCTTTCTTGCTCGTATTTCAAGGTGGCTTCCTTTATGTCTGTCTGTGTTCATTCACGAGCCGCTGGCCAAAAATCAGTTTTGGCGGCTCCCGCACGGCCGCCGTAATTCCCGCGTGACAAAATTCGAATTATCGATTAAGAAGGTGCGCATGTTTCGACCCCTGGCTGTTATTTTGAGTTTGGTTTCAATTGCTTCCGCGCTTTCCGCCGCGCCGCTCGACACTTCACGTCGCCTGATAATAAGTGTCCGCGATCAGAAGCTGATGCTTCTGGAGAATGGCGGCAAGGTGGCAACTTACCCGGTTTCGACATCGAAATTCGGACTGGGCGATCTTTGGGGACGAATGACAACGCCTCTCGGTTACCTTATGGTCGCGAAAAAAATCGGTGACAACGCGCCAACCGGTGCTGTCTTCCACAATCGGCGATTCACCGGAGAAATTCTCCAGCCCAATGCTCCCGGGCGCGATCCAGTGACGACGCGGATCATTTGGCTGAGCGGACTGGAAGCTCAAAACGCGCACGCCTTTCGTCGCTGCATTTACATTCATGGCACGCCGCAAGAGATGACAATCGGCCGCCCGGCCAGTTACGGCTGCATCCGGATGAAGTCGTGCGACATCGCGGCGCTTTACAATCAGGTTCCGCTCGGAGCGATTGTGCAAATTATTCCCGATCGTTTGCCCAAAGCGCCAAAGGCGCCGCCGGTTCCATCGACCATTGCCATGGCGCAAGTTGCGCAAACGAACGCGTCGCCGGAGCAGTTTGCTTCCACCTCGGCTTCTGGTCCGCTAAGCGTCGAACAAATGCGAATGGCTGGAGCGCTGGCTGCGGAGCGGCAAAAAGCCCAGGCTCGCAAAGCGATGCCGGTGCCGAACAAGGGCGTAGTGACAGCCCAAAACACTCCAGGCGCATAAGACTAATCGGCGCATGTCCATTCGGGTGGCGGTCCGAGTCAGTCTTGACAACCGCGATTGCGCCCGCGAGCGTCCACGTCCCCGAAGTTTTTTGATTTTAATAATGGCCAATACCAGATCAGCCGCCAAGCGCGCCCGTCAGACCGTGAAGCGATCGCTTCGCAATCGCAGCGCCGTCACGCGTCTGCGTACGATGCAGAGGCAAGTGCGCTCCGCAGCAACCCCGTCCGGCGATCAAATTCGCGCCGTCATCTCCGCGATCGATAAGGCCGCTAAGCGCGGAGTCATTCACCTAAATGCCGCTAATCGCCGCAAAGCGCGACTTAACAAAGCGCTCGCCACGTTGTAGTCGCTTCCCTGTGGGAAGCGTGGCGCTGAGGTGTTTAACGACCGCGCGTCCGCGCGTCTCACCCGCCTTCGCGATGCTACGGCGCGGGCCAGTCAGAGACGCGGCTACCAATTGGCCTTTGCATATCTCACCGGACGGATAGATTCTTCCGAATGATTCCCGCTCTCCTCCTCGTTTTCTCGGCCGTCGTCTATCGCGTCACGACAGGGCTCTTGATTCATTCGGGTGCGAGCTGGCTTTCCAACTTCGCGCCGCTCGCCGCAATTGCGCTCTGTAGCGCGGCCGCTTTCCCAAAAAAATACAAATTCTCAGTGCCGCTTGTTACGCTCTTTATTTCCGACGCAGTGATTAATTTTCGTTACGGGGCCCCCCTGCTGGACCCGCAGATCTTGGTTCGTTATTTCGCGCTGATTGCGGTCGGGTTCATCGGAGTTCTTTTGCAAAATCGCGCTTCGTTAAAGACGCTGTTGCCGGCTTCCATTGTTGGATCGACAATTTTTTACGCGATCACCAATGCGTTTTCCTGGTTGAGCGATCCGGGTTACGCGAAAAATTTCGCAGGACTCATTCAGGCGCTCACGATTGG
>Ga0066651_10000634_pt1 | contig 10997 bp, 9 predicted proteins | sample GraSoiAngelo_100_FD_71410 | JGI IMG/M metagenome (GOLD analysis project Ga0066651, IMG submission 71410) | Grasslands soil microbial communities from the Angelo Coastal Reserve, California, USA - 14_0903_02_20cm | ecosystem: Environmental > Terrestrial > Soil > Grasslands | place: USA...
ATGCATTTGAGCGTCGATCAGGACTTAAGCCTGTCGATCACAGCATCGGGCAAAACAAGCCGCTTCCACCAAACTACGAAGCAGGAATTCGTGCTGGTCCGTTAGTCGACGAGGCGGAGCGGCATCACCAGACACATATACGAAGCTGGATCCTTCCATCCTTCCGGCTCGATCGTCGCTGCACGTTCCGGCGCTTTGAAAGTCATTCGTACTTCGTCGCTCGGGATATAGCGCAGGATCTCGAGCAGATAACTGGCATTGAATCCGATATCCAGTTGATCGCCTTCATAGCGAATCGGAAGTTCGTCCTGGGCTTCGCCAAGGTCAGGTGTCTGCACGCTGAACTTCAACATCCCAGAGTTGAACGAAAGACGAATACGATGAGTCTGATCCGAAGCGATGACTGACATTCTCTTCAACGCGCCCGCCAGTGCCAGCTTGTCGGTTATCGCTACACGATCGTTGTCTTTTGGAATTACCTGCTCGTAGTTCGGATACGGTCCTTCGATCAGCCGGGTGAAGACGGCCGTGAACGGAGATCTGAAGCCGATATGGTTATCGCCACGCGCGATTTCGAGCTCTTCCTCGGCAGGAAACAATCTTCTTACCTGCTCGAGCGCTTTCGGGGGAACGATCAAGTCGCTCGCCGGTGCATTGGCAGAGTTGATCGGCATATCCATTTTCGCCAACCGGTGACCATTGGTCGCCACCATTCGCATCCTGTCCGGCCTAAGCTCCCAGAGCACTCCGTTCAGAATCGGCCTGCTTTCTTCAGCAGAAACTGCAAAGGATGTATGAGAGATCAGCTGCTGAAGGTCACCGGATCTAATCCGCCAGCTTTCGTTGAACCGTACCGATGGAAAGGTAGGGAACTCATCCCGCGGTAGCCCAAGCAGTTTGAAACGAGACCGACCGCAATCCAGTGTGACGCGCTGCTCACCAACCGCAGCAATCTTGACCGGTGCCGGCGGGAGCTCACGAGCGATCTCACTCAGTTTCTTTGCAGGGACGGTAACCGCTCCAGCTGCATCTACATCCGCCATTACCTCAGTGCTGACAGCAATATCCAGGTCGGTGCCCGAGAGCTTGATTCCCTTATCCGTGGTCTCGACAAGGATGTTCGCCAACACCGGAAGCGTCGTTTTTGCTGGAATGCTTGCGGCTACAGCTGCCAACCCTTCCTGCAGTTTTTCGCGAGAGATCGTGAAGCGCATTCCTACCCCTGTGGGAATCAGGCGAGGTACTTAGTAAGTCTTTTAGAGACTTAAGCCTAGTAGTTGTAGCAGGGTTTGTGGAGTGATGTTGAGTGCCTCTAACTTATGAAAGCAGAAACATTTCCGCTACGTTGGCTGATGTGCGGTCGGATGTTGGTAAGCCGGGAAACTGAGGAATGTCAGCATCGTATTTACGAGACTGCACTCGTTTCCACACGTCGAGCTGGGCGGAAGTTGAAAGTTTCGAGAATATTGCGGATACGGTTGATGCGGGATCGTAAGGCGGAGTCTTCGGTAATTGTCTGTTGAACTTTTTCGAGGCTGTGGATTACTGTCGAGTGATCGCGACCTCCAAAGGCGTTGCCAATTTCGACGAGCTGGGTCGAGAGTAGTTCTCGGGTCAAATACATGGCGATCTGCCGCGGAGTGGTAAGGGTCTTCGTCCTGGTTTTTGAACGCAGGCCATCGACGGTTACTCCCCACTCCTTTGCGACTGTCTGCTGGATAGCCAGGATGGTTAGAGATCCAGCCGGCTCGGGCTCCAGTCCTTCAAGCGCGCGTAGCTTGTCGCGGAGCGCCTCTCGTGCGACATCGACCGTGATGTCTTTGTGCTTTAGAGAAGCATAGGCGAGAAGCTTGATGATGGATCCCTCCAGCTCTCTGACGTTGGAGCGGACATGTTCTGCAATGAAGTGGATGACGTCGTCGGGAATTGTGAGCTCGAGCCGATCGAGCTGCGCCTTCTGCTTGAGAATTGCAACGCGGTGCTCGAAGTCAGGCATGCTAATGTCGGCTACCATTCCCCACTGGAAGCGACTGATTAACCTTGCTTCCAGGCCGGCGATTTCTGATGGTGGCCGATCGCTGGTGAGCACTATCTGCCGACCAGCCTCATAGAGGGCATTGAAGGTGTGGAAGAATTCCTCCTGGGTTGTCTCCTTCCTGCCCTTCAGAAAATGAACGTCGTCAATCAGCAAGAGATCGGTTTCGCGGTACCGTCGGCGAAACTCAGCGCCGGTCCGATCGAGAATCGAGCCTATGAGCTCGTTCATGAACTGCTCAGTTCCGACGTAGGTGATCCGCGTTGCAGGACTGCGTTGAAGAGTCGCATGAGCCACAGCCTGCATCAGATGTGTTTTGCCCAACCCGGTATCACCGTAGATGAATAGTGGGTTGTAGACTTTTCCGGGTGCCTGGCTAACAGCGTGGGCTGCCGCAGCGGCAAGCTCATTGGATTTCCCAATTACGAAAAGGTCGAAAGTGTAGCGCTCGCTCAAGGGAGGGCTACTGCTTCCGTTGAATGCTGGGGATCCCCTAGGTGGAGTAGTTGTCGGGGAAGGTGGAGGACTTACAAAGAAATCCATCTGCGAACGACGCTTCCGCTCTTCATTTACGCGAAAAACGACATTTAGTGGATGGCCGAGTACAATAGGGGCGTAGCTCGACAGTAGATCGGCGTGCTTTGAGTCGTTCCAATCGGCAGTGAACTGATCAGGTGCACCTACGAAGATGGTACCGCCTTCTATTGACAGGGCTTCGGTCGGCTCGAGCCAGGCTTGGAAGGTTTGATCGGGGAGTTCCTGACGGGCGCGATCGAGGATGCGCTTCCAGACTTCGGCGGGGCTGAGCGACATGACGCGACAGGCTATCGGATTTATGTGGAAAAGTCAAACGAGTGTGATGCGAAGAGGTTTAGCTGACTTGAACTATCTCCAATGCTGGGATAGTTTTACCCGCCTCGTAGTGCTGCAGTTATTTCTGGTTCCTGGAGTATCGTAATGGGTAAGCCCACCTACCGTCCCCGCAATAAACGCCGTATCCGCACGCACGGTTTTAGGTTGCGGATGGCTACTAAATGGGGACGCGAAGTTCTTAGCCGGCGCCGCAAGAAAGGACGTAAACGGCTTACCGTCCAGTTGCCGACGAAATACGCCGGCGCCTAAGTCACTCGGCTTTCCGCGTCGGTCGCGACTTACGAGCGAAACCGAGCTGGAAGCGGTAAGACGTGCAGGGAAGCGAATGCAAACCGAGCGTCTGGAAGCTCGAGCATCCACTTCCCTGTTGCTGTATCCACGGATCGGCATAGTGGTGCCGAAACACCGCCGAAGAATCGTCGACCGAAACCGTGTCAAACGTCGCTTGCGCGAGATTGTGCGGACCAGAGTCCTTCCTGAGCTCAATGGTATCGATCTTCTCATTCGCGCCAGGCCAGAAGCTTACGCTTCGAGCTTCGAGCAACTCTCTATAGATGCGGAAGCGATAAGGCAGTGGGCTTCGAGGCTGGCAAGGTGACGGATGCGAGCAGTTTTCATTTTTCTCATTCGTGGCTATCAGGTGGGTATATCACCCCTCCTGCCAGCGAGCTGTCGCTATTACCCGACGTGTTCAGCCTACGCCATCGAAGCATTCCAGCGGTATGGCGTCATCAAGGGAATGCGATTGACCGTCAGTCGTATCCTTCGCTGTCACCCCTTCCGGCCGGGCGGCTACGACCCGGTTCCCTGAATGGATAAGCGTTTTTTTCTGGCACTTTTTCTTTCGCTGATTGCGATTGCGGTTTCACAGCTCCTCTTTCCACCGCCCAAAGCCGTACCCTCCAGCCAGCGGAATGTGGTTAACGACTCGGCTGCTAAAAAAATGGCAGCCTCGTCCACCAACGAGGTTGTCGCGCCGGAATCTTCGGGAGCCCCAGCCGGTGTTTCTCCCACCAAGTCACCCAGCGAAAAGACTTCTGTTACCACCCGTGCGGTAGCTGAAACGACTGTGGTGAGCACACAAAAAGCGATCTATAAATTCAGTAGCATTGGTGCCACGCCGGTTTCAGTAGTGGCTCGCGAGTACAGGAACCGCTCGCCTGCAGGTGGACTGGTGGACTTCGGGACAGTTGGTAACCCGCTCGTTCATTATCGACTAATAACTGCAACTGATACTGCCGACCTATCGCAGGTGCCTTTCAGTGCTGTACGAACGAGGACCAGGACCGGCGAGGAGGAACTCACCTACAATGGCTCGGTCGGAAGTCATGCCGTGTCGATCTCCTACGCGATTCCTCAGGACACGAGCGCCAGCTATCTGGTTCGTGTCAGCGGGCGAATATCGGGAGTGCAGTCACCGGCGTATCTGATCATCGAGCTGCCCAGGACACTTCAACCAACCGAGGCTGACACAGCTGGTGATCACAGAACGCTGGCGTATAGCTTCAAGCCCCAACGGGATCACGCTCGTAGCGTTCTTTTCGGAAGTCTAGATCCAGGCGAGAAGACTCTCGAGCCGGGGCCACTCAACTGGGTGGCGGTCAAGAACAAGTATTTCGTGTTTGGAATTCTGTCGCTTCCCAACAGCACGCCATTCAGCGAGGCGACGCTGACAGGTGGGCCACGCACGTCCAAGATCGCGACCAACGCAGCAGCGAGTGTAGTTCAGGAAGTTCGCAATGGCGCCTTTGGTTACGAGATCTATGCAGGTCCGCAGGAGTCCCAGCGCCTCGCGCGCGTTGGGCGCGATTTCGATCACGTGAATCCTTACGGATGGCGCTTTTTGCAGGGCATGGTACATCCGATTGCATCGAAAGTTATTCAAGGTTTGCTATGGATGCACAACCGGCTGAATCTGACCTACGGCTGGGTGCTGATAATTCTAGGAATTCTGGTCAGGCTCGTGTTGTGGCCGCTAAACCAGAGCGTGATGCGATCGAGTCTGAAGATGCAGGAGCTGCAGCCGAAGCTTGCCGCGGCACAGAAGAAGTACAAAGATCCGGTGCAGCAGCGAGAAGCGATCATGAAAGTCTACAATGACGCTGGTGTGAGCCCGTTTGCCGGATTGACGGGATGCCTCCCTGCACTGCTGCCGATGCCGATTCTCTTTGCGCTGTTCTTCGTTTTTCAGAACACGATCGAGTTTCGTGGTGTCCCGTTCTTCTGGCTGCATGATATCTCAGTCAAGGATCCGCTCTATGTCCTGCCACTGCTGATGGGCGCGTCCATGTACCTGCTGTCATGGATTGGAATGCGTTCTGCTCCTCCAAACCCACAGGCGAAGATGATGGGCTACATGTTCCCGGTGATGATGACGGTCGTGCTCCTCAACATGGCTTCGGGCCTCAATCTCTACTACACGGCGCAGAACATCGCTGCACTGCCGCAGCAATGGATGATCGCACGGGAACGGGCAAAGGCAGTAAGGCCGGCGGGATAAGGAGGCAGTATGCTGCGTGTCACATACATTGGTCACGCAACGCTACTAATCGAGTTGGGCAAGCGGCGCATACTCACCGATCCGAACTTCGATCCAGCTCTCGGCAAATTTCTGCGGCGGGTAAGCTCGCCAGGCATTGCTCTGACCGAGCTTCCCCAGCTCGACGCCATCCTGCTGACGCACGCGCACGCCGATCATCTCTCATTCGATTCACTGGATGCGCTGCCTTCGGATATTCCGCTCTTTGCACCTCCGGCAATCGCAAAATGGCTATCGAAGCAGGGCTACTCTCACGCAGTTCCAGTAGCTCCTGGAGACGATGCAAAGCTCGATGGCATCAGCATCAAGGCGGCAACGGCTACGCATAAAGGAAACCGGTACGGTGTCGACCGGTGGCGAAGCGAGGCTAATATGTACCTTATAGATACTAATAAGATCTCCTGTTTCTTTGCAGGTGATACAGCGTTGACTTCGAATACGACGCATTTGGTGGAGCGGCATCTGATGGACAAGGGGCGAAACCTGGATCTCGCGCTGTTGCCCATTGGCCACGCGCCATGGTGGAAGCCCGGATTTCGAAAAGGACATCTCACCAGCAGCGATGCGCTCACACTGTTCGAGAGACTGAAGGCGCGGTACTTCATTCCCTATCACTGGGGAACCTTCAATCACGTTACATCGACGGCGTTCGATGCCATCGACCGGCTTCGGGCAACCCTAGAGGATCACCCCCTCCATCCGGCGGTGAAAATTCTCGAGCCGGGGACGACGTTTGTTCTTCCTACTGCGAGCACGTGATTTCCGAGGTTTTTCGGTCGCACGACACCATCGTCGCAGTTGCCAGTGCTACCGGCCGGGGGGCGGTTGCACTTGTCAGGCTGAGTGGTCCCGATGCATTTGCTATCGCCGCAAAGCATCTGCAGGAGCTGCCAAAGGAACCACGTGTTGCCCACCTGTGTGAGGTCTTCGACGGAGATCGGAAACTCGATCAAGCACTGGTGACGCTCTTTCCGGCGCCAAATTCATTTAGCGGAGAGGATACGGTCGAATTTTCCACGCACGGCGGGTATCTGGTGCCCAGCTCTATCGTGGCAGCCTTGACCCAATCAGGAGCTAGGCAAGCGGTGCCGGGGGAGTTCACCAGACGAGCCGTACTCAACGGAAAGCTCGATATCATTCAGGCTGAGGCAATCGGCGACCTGATCGACGCGAGCTCTCGCGTCATGCAGCAGACTGCCATCAATCAGCTGGACGGACGCCTGTCACGCCGTTTGCTCCAGTTGCGAAACGAGCTGCTCGAGCTCGAAGCATTGATTGCCTACGACGTCGATTTTCCGGAAGAGGATGATGGCCCTATTCCACGAGCGAGAATCGAACGAGCAGTGGATTCCGTTCTCCAATCACTGGAGCTGCTTCTTTCGACAGTTCCTGTTGGCGAGCTCGTACGTGAAGGTGCAGTTGTCGTTATTGCCGGGCCGCCAAATGTCGGCAAGTCGTCCCTCTTCAACGCGTTGCTTGGCAGGTCGCGGGCGATAGTTACCGAAATTCCTGGAACCACGCGTGATGCGCTCGAAGCGGTGATCGACACCGGCAAATGGCCGCTTCGGCTTGTTGACACGGCTGGACTTCGGGAGACCGAAGACCTAATCGAAAGGCTTGGTATCGAAGTGAGCGAGAGATATCTCGCCAGCGCGCAAGTCGTATTGGCTTGCGGAGAAGATGCCCGAAGCCTGGAACACACCAGGAATCTGGTCATTCAGCGCACCCAAGCTGCGATCATACCGGTAAGGACCAAGGCCGATTTAGCACCAACTCAGGAACAATTAAACGGCCCGGGGTCCGCGATTGCCGTCAGTGCTGCAACGGGCTCCGGCCTGCAGGACTTGCTGGCTGCAATAGATGCCTCGATCGACAATCAGCAGGGAGTCATCGCGGCGGACTTGCCGATTCTGACTAAAGCACGTCATCGGAAAGCTCTCGAATCTGCTCACGCTGAGGCTGAGCAGTTCAAACGGGCATGGGCGACGGGGGAACTCCCAATCTCGGTCGCTGCCGTACACCTGCGGACAGCAATTGCCGAGTTGGAAGAACTGATCGGGACGTTCGAGATCGAAGAAGTGCTCGACCGGGTGTTTAGCTCGTTCTGTGTGGGGAAGTAAACTCTAGGCTGAAGCGGCCGCCGAGCTTGAAATCGAAGTGATCTCGCCGGCACCGGCGCGGATTGCCCACGGAAGACCGCGTGCGTTGACTGCCGGCTCAACCATCTTGGTGCCCAGAAAATATCCGCTACGCTCGGGGAAAACATGCCGGTCAACAGTGCGAGCGTCGTCGCTCATTCCACCGGACAGATATCTCAGTCGTAACCCAAGGCCAGCACGGTCGAGGTCGTTGCCCAGAGCGCGGGTCATTATCGGCTCGAGCTCGCGAACGCTGGCATACTCGCGACGCGTATATCCGTAATACTCCCAGGCAGCGTGGCCGGGGCTGATTGCTCGCGACGCTATGGTGGCGAGGCCCTCGTTGATCATCAGCTCACGCAGGGTCGCACGTCTTCCGGTTTCCCAATAAGAGTAGTAGCCACCCGCGTCGTCTACGAGCTGCTTCAATTCGCTACGACTGGTCGGTGAAGTGTAACGAACCGTGTGGGCGATTTCGTGTGCCAGCCAGAGCGGAATGAGTTCGGGATCGAGTCCCAGTCCTTGTGTCTCCGGGTTGGTGACGCTGGTGAAATGCTCCAGGCAGACGAAAGCAATGCCCTTGCCGTCGACTACGAGCTCACCTGCATTCGCCGCCCCGACGCCAACCATTAGAACCACATCGACGTCGGTATCACTCTCGAAGAGAGTCCGGCACTGCTCTTCTGTATTTCTGGCCAGAGAGACAACATCGATTCTCTCGAGCATCGTGCGCAGGTCTACTCGACTCGCAAGTGCCGCGGACCGAACGACTTCCAGAAAATGTGGGCCGGCGGGGTCGAGGACGTAGTTATGCCAGTATGCTTCTAGGAAGCGGCGGTGAGTTTCGAAGTAGCGGAGATAGGCGGCGACACGGTCTGTACTGTTGTGAACTGCGAAGAAGTCAGGCAGTAGGTTGATGAGCATCAACGACCAGGTCGCGGGGTTGGAGCCAGTCGCGTTTTTGCGATGCGAGAAGATACAATCGACCCAATTTCCCAACAAGGCCGATCTCCTCCACCAGAATTTTCAGATCTTGGCACAATTATTCCCTCTCCATTTCCTGTGAGGGGTTCTAGGATCGGATAGGAGGAGTAGCCCATGACAACGCTGCGTCAGATCGAGCTTCGTTGTCCCGTGTGTGACAATGAGTTCAAGTCCCAGAGCGTAGTCTCGACGAATGCTTTCGGCGGGAAGCGCACTGATTTCCATGAGCGAGCTGCCGGGACTCAACCGCTTGCCTATCTGATCCACATGTGCAGCGAATGCGGCTACTCTGGAGGAGAAGCCGACTTCACGGCAGGAGCCGACGTCAGTCCGGTTCTCAAGCAGCAGGTCTTCAAGGAGCTTGCCCCTCTCCGGCCGTCAGTCATTTGTGGCTCGGAGAAGTACGAAGCAGCCGCGAAGGTTGCTCAGTGGCAAGGCACGGATCCTCGGCACATTGCCGATCTCCTGCTGCGCGCAGCCTGGTGCTGCGTTGATGAGGGCGATGTCGAAGCCGAGCGGTACTTCCGTCGCCACGCAGCGTGGATGTTCGAAGAAGCGCTGAAAGCCTATGACGGTGTGCCAAGGGAAGAGCGCGCCATCCTGACCTATCTGGTCGGTGAGCTCTGGAGGCGCATCGGCGACACCAGGAAGGCGGCTGTGTGGTTCGAAGCTGTAGGGGGTGAAGTCACCGATTTGCAGAACCAGCAGTGGGTAATCGACGCCGCCGAGCAGCAGCGCCTGAATCCACGGGAGTGGTTCGGCTAGGCTATCTCGTTCCGAACAGTCTGTCGCCAGCATCGCCCAACCCTGGCAGAATGTAGCCCTGGCTGTTCAGCTCGCGATCGAGAGCTGCGCAATAAATCTGGACATCGGGGTGTTTCTGGCTCAGATGCCGGACTCCTTCGGGGGCCGCGACCAGGCAGAGAAAGCGAATTCGAGTCGCGCCAGCGCGCTTTAGCGACGTGACTGCTGCCGCCGCGCTGCCTCCCGTCGCGAGCATCGGGTCGAGGAGAAAAAAATCGCGTTCAGCCGCGTCTCCGGGCACTTTGAAGTAATAGTCGACCGGCTGCAGTGTACCGTGATCGCGATACAGCCCGATGTGCCCGACACGCGCCGATGGGACCAATCGGAGAATCCCTTCGACCATTCCAAGCCCGGCGCGCAGAATCGGAACTAGAGTGAGTTTCTTACCGCTGATGTGCCAGCCAGTGGTTTGCTCGAGCGGAGTGCTGACTTTGTGGGATTCGAGTGGTAGCTCGCTCGTTGCCTCATACGCCATCAGCATCGCGATCTCGTCGACGAGCTCCTTGAAATGCTTCGTTTCCGTTTTCTGGTCGCGCAGGATCGTCAGCTTGTGCTGAACAAGCGGATGCCGGATAATAGTCAGAGAGGGGAATTCCTTTACGCGCTCGATCATCCTGACCCCAGAATTCCGGCAACGGGCATTGTGGGACGCTCACCGGCTCATAATCTCTAATCCCCGATGAAAGAATACCAGGCTGTGGTGGTCAAGCTCACGCGGCACACGCGGGAGGATGAAGACACTCTCACTGATCTTCTCAATGAGCGGAGCCGGGGTGGCTGGGAGCCGGCACTGATGTCTCAAGATGAGCAACGGCTAACGATTCTGTTTCAGCGCGATGCGGTAGCAGAAGGATAGCTCGTTGGAAATAACGTTCGTCGGCGCTGCACGTGAGGTCACGGGCTCCTGCCATCTCCTTCACGTGAATGGCTATACCGTGGCCCTCGACTGCGGGATGTTTCAGGGAAGGCGCCATGAATCCGCAGAGAAGAACCGACAGCTTCCGCTACCAATCGCGGATCTCGACGCAGTAGTCCTCTCGCACGCTCACATTGACCACTCCGGACGACTGCCGTTTCTGATTGCTGAAGGATATTCCAGGACAATCTGGGCGACATCAGCAACTCGAGATCTCTGCGCGATCATGCTCGCCGACTCGGCGCACATTCAGGAGAAGGACGCCGAATTCCTGGCCAGGCACAAGAAGGGTTTTATCGAGCCGCTATACGGGATGCGACACGCGGTGCGGACAATGGATCTAATGGTGGGAGTGCCCTACAACAGGCCCTTCGATGTCGTGCCCGGACTTCGCGCGACCTACATAGATGCAGGCCACATCCTCGGCTCGGCGTCGGTTCTGCTGGACTGCACCGAATCAGGCAAGACGAAACGCCTGGTATTCTCCGGTGACATTGGCCGTAACGGTCTGGCGATAGTGCGCGATCCCACTCCACCGGAAGGCGCCAACGCGCTGATCATGGAATCGACCTACGGCAACCGGGATCACGAGTCGGTAGAAGGGGCGCGTGCTCAGGTAGCTCAGGTTATTCGTGAAACAGCCGCGCGCGGTGGACGCGTACTCATCCCTGCGTTCGCGGTTGGAAGAACGCAGGAAGTGATCTACGT
>Ga0066651_10000636_pt1 | contig 10993 bp, 6 predicted proteins | sample GraSoiAngelo_100_FD_71410 | JGI IMG/M metagenome (GOLD analysis project Ga0066651, IMG submission 71410) | Grasslands soil microbial communities from the Angelo Coastal Reserve, California, USA - 14_0903_02_20cm | ecosystem: Environmental > Terrestrial > Soil > Grasslands | place: USA...
AGACGGGCCACCCGTCAATCAATCCCAATGACTGAGAAACTCGATTTGGTTTGTCAGCATGCTTCGAAGGATCGCGGCGCTGCCACAGCCGGACGCGTAGCGAACCAGGAAAGACAGCGAATTGAGCGCTCCGAAGTGATCCAGTCGGGACAAGTGTTAGCGGCCAGGCAGGTTGGAGGTCGAGAAACAGACCAAACAAGTCAGCGAAACTGCCGAACGAGCCGCGATGGGACCCGAGGGCGGCTATATCGGCTATGTCGATCTGAGTTTGACACGAGAGGGCTGGATCACAAGCAAACGACGCTGGAGCAACTTTGGAGCAACTCAAGGATGGCCCAAAACTCGTAAGCGCAACCGAAGCAACGACTTAGACTGATTTTGCGTCCACTTAGAAGGCAGACGCTCTATCCAACTGAGCTACGGGCGCGCTGGCTTCATTGATTCTAAACCATTTACTCTCCGTGGGGACACTGTTGTGGCTCGTTGACCCTCTACGCAAAGGACAGACGTTCCATCATAACGAGCCATTGGCATACGCTCTGTAATCTTAAACAAGTCGAAGCACTTAACGCGAGAAGTTCCTCTTGTTTCTCAACCCGTCCTTTCGGTGCACTCGGTACAACTCGGTGCCAGCGTCAGATGGGAAGTGATGAATCGACCCAGGAAAGTTTGTTGTCGGACAGCTTCCCAGGACTGGACCGATTCGCAGACCTGCGGCTAACTGCCGAGCGCGCGCCCAACGGGCGGAATAACTTCACTCAGGCACAACCGCCAAGATAACCAAACGACCATATCTCCGGTTTGCCAACCATCCAACCATGCATGGTTTGCATTGCTACCATGAACACAGCTGGGAGTATCGGGTGATCGACCACCATGTCTCAACATCCGTTATACTGGGTTCAAATCGACGATGAGTTGAAAATCGCTTGGGCTTTGGTCACTCGCATTTGGTTGATCACGCTTGGCATCGTCGACACGATAATTCCCAGGAATGTCGTGAATGCTCTGCAGCATTCGCTCAAGCTCTGAAGGCGCAAACCACCGGCCTCTTAGCCCCAACCCCAATTGCCTCTGGAATGCAGATCGAGAATTGGATTCGTCGCCAGGTTCAGACCTGAGTTTTTCACCTTCCGCCGGGTATGAACCTGCTTGATTGCTTCTAGTATTTCGTGACATGCTACGCGCACCTGGGGGTGCCTAATGCAAAATCGATTTAAACATGTAGCTTTAACTCTTTTGCTCGCTTTCACAACACTCTTCAGCCCGAATGTTCTGCGTGCGGATGTGACTGGATCGATCCTCGGCGTGGTGCGTGACAGCACCCAAGCTGTGGTTGCTGGCGCACGCATTGTAGCCACGAATGTGCAAACCAATTTCAAGCAGGAAACGGTTTCGGCTGCGGACGGTTCCTTTCGCTTCCTGGCATTGCCGGCGGGGACTTACAAGCTCACTGCTACTGCCCCGGGATTCCAAACGTTCACGACGACGGACATCGATTTGAAGGTGAACGACCAATTGCGCGTTGACGTCGCGCTCGAGGTTGGCACCGTGCAACAGCAGGTCACCATCGAGGCCAGCGCCGTGCAAGTGCAGACAGAAAGCACGCAGTTAGGAGATGTGATCGAGTCGAAGAAGATGCTGGCCCTGCCGCTGAACGGGCGCAGCTTCATCGATCTGCTTGGCCTACAGGCCGGCGTGGCTCCCGCCACCGCCGAGACAATCCAGCAGGACCGGCCGGTTTCGGGCGGTTTGAACCCCGGCAACCTTTCCGTGAATGGGCAGCGGGAGACGGCGAACGCATTCCTGGTGAATGGCGGCGACGTCAGTGAGGGACGCAACCTGGGGGCAGGTTTGGTCCCGAATCTGGACTCGATCGAGGAATTTCGCCTCATCACCAACAGCTTTGATGCCGAATATGGCAAATTCAGCGGTGCCGTCGTCAACGCCATCACCAAATCCGGCACCAACGGCTTTCACGGGGACGTCTTCGAGTTTCTGCGCAATGACAAGCTGGATGCTAAGAATTACTTTTTCGGGTCCAAGTCCGAGTTGCGGCGCAATCAGTTCGGCTATGCGGCGGGCGGGCCGATCTGGAAGAACAAGCTTTTCTGGTTCTCGGATTACCAGGGCACGAGGGAGGTGAAAGGCGCGGAAGCCAGCCAGGTTACGGTACCCACTGCGGATCAGCGTCTAGGCAACTTTGCCCCTGCGAGCATGGCCCCCAACGGCACCGGTACCGGCCCCGCTGGCGGCACCTGTCAGGATCCAACAACAACGAATTGTGTTCCTGCCGGCTCGTACTGGGCACAGGTGCTTTCGACTCGCTTGAATTACGCCGTGGCGCCGCAAGGCGGCCTGGACGAGCCTTACAGTTATCCCGGCTGCACGAGCAGCACAGGACCGAACGCGTGCGTATTTCCCGTTGATCCTGTCTCCGGACTGGCGGTGATCCCGCAGTCGGCCTGGTCAGCACCCTCCAAGGCCATCCTCCCGTATATTCCGGCGCCGACACTTCCAGTAGCTACAAACAACTATTCGAATAATAGCGGGAGAAACATCACCACCGACGATAAAATCGGAGAGCGAGTGGATTTCAACAACCAGAAGACGGGAAACTGGTCGTGGTATTACCATTTCGATCGCTCAAACGTTCGGAGCGATCTGGCCGGCTTCGCGTCTGTGCCGGGCTTTCCGACGGTCACGCCTTCGCGGGCACAAGAGTTCGTGATGAGCAACGCCAAGACACAAGGACCGACTGCGGTCAACGAGGCACGGTTGAGCTTCTTCCGCGTCGCGCTCCACAAGGACAACCCTGCGGGGAGCTTCGCCAACCTTTCTGACCTTGGGTTTATCACGGGCGCCAACACCCTCGGCATTGTCCCGCTGGCCGGATATCCACAGTATGTGCCTCAGATCAGCTTTCCCAACATCGGCAACAACGGCTTGAACATTGGCGTGCCCACGCTGAACACCTTCCAACCCAATACCACTTATATGGTCAGTGACGTTTTTTCGAAGAACCAAGGCAAACATACCTGGAAAATTGGTGGGGAATTCCGCTACCTGCAAGTGAACGAACGTAACTTTGCCAACCCGAATGGGGGCTTCACATTTGATGGCACGGTCACGGGAGCCGATTTTGCGGACTACCTCCTCGGCGCGCCCTCAACGACCAATGCGCCCTACACCCAGGCTGCTGAACAGTTCCTGGATTCGCGTACTCGCTATGGAGGCGCCTTCTTCCAGGATTCCTGGAAGTTGAAATCCAATCTCACGCTGAATCTGGGGTTGCGCTGGGAAGTGAGCATGCCGTGGTACGACACGCAGGGGAAGATTCAGACCTTCAACCCAGGACAAACATCGACGATGTTTCCGCTCTCTCCCACAGGCTTGGTATTTCCGGGTGACCCTGGCATTCCCAAGACCCTCGCCGAGACGAAATACAACAACGTCGGCCCACGACTCGGTTTGGCGTATTCGCCGAGATTCTCGGACGGCATTCTGGGCAAAGTTTTTGGCGGTCCGGGCAAATCCAGTATCCGAGCTTCCTACGGTCTGTATTACACGTCCGTCGAGGACCTGAACCTGTTTTACGAGGTGGCCGATGCGCCGTTCGGCCTCTATTGGACCTCGCCCGTATCGGTCTTGTTTGAAGAACCGTTCCGCATTCGGGCCTCAGGACAGTCCTTGGGGCAGCGTTTTCCGTTCACGGCGCCGGTTCCGGGCGCCCCGTCCAACAAGACCCTGGACTTTTCGGTCTACGAGCCGTTCAACTTTTTTCCGGGCTACGACAAGCACAACAAACTCCCTTACGCGGAACACTTCAATCTCTCCATCCAGCGCGAGTTGAGCAAATCCACCGTGCTCACCGTGGCATATGTCGGCACCGAGGGACACCGCCTCATCACCCAGCGGGAAGCGAACCCCGGCTCAGCCGCTCTATGCCAGCAGCTCACGGCACAAGGGGCAATCGACGTGACCGCGGGAACCTCCGGCTGCGGACCTGGCAACGAGAACGACGTTTTCCAACTTCCGTCAGCTACCGTTTCTTGTCTGACGGTGAGTCCCACACCTCTTCCGGGCTGCGTATACAGCACCCGGCACCAGATATTAGGTCCAAATTTCTGCCCCGGCGGGGCGCAGGTTTGCTTCGGTTCCGGAAATACCAATACACTGACCTCCGCCAATTCGATTTACAACGCCGGGCAAATTACAGTAGAACGCAAGGCCAACGATTTCACCTTCCTGGCAGCGTATACTTTTGCCAAAGGCCTCGACGATTCTTCGGCCTTCAACGACTTGGTGAATTTCCAAAATCCCAAGTTGAGCCGGGGGCTTTCCTCGAGCGACATCACTCACAATTTTGTCGTCAGTTACATTTGGGCTGTCCCGTTCGACCGGGCTTTCGCCAACGCGCCCAAGCGCTTGACCCAAGGCTGGCAGATTCAGGGGATCACGCGGTTCTCGACCGGCTTCCCCATCCAGTTGAACCAGGGCAGCGATGATGTGTCGTTGGCAGGGAGTTCCGCCACGGACATGCCGGATCGCGTGGGCCCGGTCGTCAAGTGGGACCCGCGAAAGCAGAATACAACTTGCCCCTCTTACGATCCCACTGCTCCGGATCCGAGCAAAACTGGCTATGGATGCTACTTCCTGCCCAGCGCATTTGCGCTCAACACAACCTTTGGAACTTTTGGCACCGCCAACCGCCGCTTCTTCCACGGCCCTGGATTCAACAACACCGATTTCGGAATATTGAAGCGGACCACAATCAAGGAGAATTTCGCTTTCGATCTGCGTTTCGAATTTTTCAACGTCTTCAACCACGCGCAATTTAAGAATCCTTCTGGAGACATCAACGGCTCGGACTTCGGAGTCGTGACCAGCGCGCGCGATCCGCGTATTGGGCAGGTCAGCGCAAAATTCTTCTGGTAATCGGCGACGCCGCAGAGTGAAGATCATCTGATTGACCCGTGGCCCCGCCGCAGGTTAAATCACTGCGATGAAATTAACACAACAAGCTTCGCGAATCCGCGGTAGCGTTGTCTTCGGTATTGCGTTGACACTCTTTTTTAGCGTCTTGTGCGTCGCTCAACTGGTATCCGCCGCACAGAGCGCCGCACAGTATCGGCAAAAGGCGATTGAGCTGTCGCAAGCGAAGTCTTGGGATGAGGCCATCGCGAGTTATCGGAAGGCGCTGGCCCTCGAACCCGCTGACCCGGATACACATTATAATCTGGCGCTCGTACTGAAGTATAAGGGCGACCCCAAACAGGCCGCTGAAGAGTTCGAAGCGGCCGTGCGGCTCAAACCGAAGTGGGCCGATGCGCACTATGGGCTGGGCGCGACCAGGTACGACCTGCACGATCTAGCCGCCGCCCTCAAGGAACTGCAGACGGCGGTAGATCTCGATCCTTCCAGCGCCGTCGTACATCGATTCCTGGCACGCATTTATTTGGAGCAAAACAATCCTTCGGCGGCGGAGGGCGAGCTGCAGCAGGCGCTCAAGTTGAACCCTTCTGCGGAGATGCATTTTGAGCTGGGGCTGACCGAGGGACAGCTCGGCAATCTGGAGGGTGCCGCGGCCGAGCTTCGCCGCGCCCTCCGTCTTCATCCCCGCTATGCGACGGCCCACTCGCTGCTGGGTGTGACGCTGCGCCGCCAGGGTAATCACGCGGGCGCCCTCGCCGAGTTCCGCAAAGCCGTCGACCTCGATGCCAAAGATCCAGAGGCGCAATATAACCTCGGCATGGAGCTCAAAGCTGGCGGCAACACCTCTGACGCGATCGCGGCATTTCGGCGGGCAATCGAGCTGAAGCCTGACTTCGAAAAGGCGCACTACAACCTGGGTATCGCGTTGCGTACGCGGGGCGAGACCACCGCTGCGAAGAAGGAATTGGAAGAGTTAAATGCGCTGCACGATTTCCGCGCTCGTCTGGCGCAATCGAAAATGCTAATCATTCAGGGCGTGGAGGCGCTGAAGCAGGAGAAGTTTGACGAAGCGCGCGCGCTCTTCGAGAAATCCGTGGAGGAAAGTCCCGAGCTGCCGACTGGCCATTACTTTCTCGGCGTAACCTGGGAGCGCAAGCAAGACACGGCACGTGCCATGGCGGCCTATGAGAAAGCGCTCGAGTTGAAACCGGACTATGCGCAGGCCCACTCCAGTCTTGGGCTGCTTTATTGGCGTCAGAACGATCGCGCACGCGCGATCAAGGAACTCCAGCGGGCAGTGATGTCCGACCCCGATCTGGCCGAGGCACATTACAATCTTGGTCTCGCGCTGGCGCAATCCGCGCATCCGGATGAAGCTGTTCACGAACTAAATGAAGCTATCAGTCTCGAACCCAAGTACACTGACGCCCGGATACAATTGGGACTGGTCCTCAGCCAGAAGAACGATACCGCGGGCGCTGCCAATGTCTTCCGGGAAGTCGTGCGCTGCGATCCGAATTTTGCGGAAGCGCACAACAATCTCGGGTTGGTGCTGTTGCAGGCGGGCGACGTCCTCATGGCGCAGTCGGAGTTTATCGAGGCCGTGCGCCTAAAGCCGCGCTATGCGGAAGCGCACTACAATCTTGCGTTGGTTCTGCATCAGGAAGGAAAGGAGACGGAGGCGCAGGCAGAGTTCGAAAAGGCGTATGAAATGGCCCCGGAGTTAAAAAACGCGCCCCGGCCATAACAGATGATATTCACAAAGAGCCTGTCATTGGTGGTACTAGCGCTGACCCTCGCATTTGCGGGGGAGGTGTGCGAAGTTGCATCCCCCACCGCCAGTTTCTCCGTTCCGCAAGTCCCGCAGGCGCCGGACCTGAATACTGATCCGAACTCGGCAACCTGGTCGCACGCGGCGTCTACTTGGATCGAGAGAGATTGCACACAGCAGATCAACTATCCCAAACTCAGGACCGAAGTGCGCGCGTTTTGGACCGACACCGATCTGTACCTGTTGTTCATCTCTCCGTACAGCGAGCTGAACCTCTGGCTGCCTGCGGATAACAGCAAAGACCGCCTCAAACTGTGGGACCGCGACGTAGTCGAGTTCTTTCTGGGCGACGATTGGAGCAACATCAAGCAATATCGCGAATTTGAGATCGCGCCAACGGGCGACTGGGTCGATTTAGCCGTCGATCTAAATCGAGACAGCTACGACGCCAACTGGAATTCCGGCTGGCAACGACAGGGCCGCATCGACGAAAAGAACCATGTCTGGTACGCAGCGGCACGGGTGCCGCTGCGGTCGGTCAGTGAAAAACCGGCGAAGCCCGCGACTAAATGGCGGGTCAACCTGTACCGCATCGACGGACTCGGCGAAGATCCCGTACGTCACTTCATGTGCTGGCAGCCGACTTGCGTAGTTAACCGGGACCCCAACCACGTGCCCGAACACTTTGGAACCTTAATCTTCGCCCAGTAGACACCACGCTGTCGGGAGGAACCACATGCCTTTCGCACAAGAATGGAACCGCCGCGGATTTATGAAAATACTGGCCGCCTCGCCGCTGTTGGCCCAAGTTGCAGCTCACCATCTGTACGAAAAATCCGCTGCTGCGATCGGGTACGACACAAAAGAGAATGTGTACAGCCGCCTGGGGGTCAAAACGGTCATCAATTGCCGGGGAACATGGACCTATCTGAGCGGATCGCTGCAGTTTCCTGAAGCCCGCGCCGCTCAGGCCGAAGCTGCGCAATACTTTGTCAACATGGTCGAACTGCAACGCGGCGTGGGGCGCAGACTGGCAGAGCTGACGGGCGCGGAATCCGGAATGATCACCTCCGGTGCCGCCGGGGCCATGGCCGCCGCAACTGCAGCATGCATGGCGGGAAGTGACCCACAAAAGATATGGCAACTCCCGGACTCCACGGGACTGAAGCACGAAGTAGTGATGGTCGGAGGTCGGAGCGCGTTCGACAGCGCCATCCGGCTAACGGGAGCCAAGTTGATCATCGTGGAGAAGCCGGAAGAAATTGCGAATGCCATCACCGGCAACACAGCGATGATTTACACCACGGATCTCGGGGATAAACTCATGCGCGAGGTGGCGATCGCCAAAGAGCGCAACGTGCCCATACTGCTCGATGATGCCGCCGGTATTCCACCGATCGAAAACATAAAGTTGTATGCGCGGATGAATATTGACCTGTATACATTTTCTGGAGGCAAGGGCCTGCAGGGACCCCAGTGCAGCGGCGTGCTGCTGGGCCGAAAGGACTTGATCGAGGCGGCCCTGCGCAACTCCGCCCCCTTTGAGGGGGCGGTATGCCGTCCGATGAAGGTGGGAAAGGAAGAAGTGATTGGGTGCCTGACGGCAATAGAAACCTGGCTGAAAATGGATTCCAAGAAACTCTATAGCGAATGGAACACCCGAGTGGATCGCATCGCAAAATTGGTTGTGACAGTGTCCGGCGTGAAAACGGAAATCTATGTTCCCGACGACGGGAATCGCTATCCAACTTTGAGGGTTTCGTGGGATCAGCAGGCCTGGGGCTTTACCATCGGCGACTGCGCTCAGAAGTTAAGAGCAGGCGATCCTGTTATCGAAGTGCTCGGTGCGGACAACCCCAGCATGGTGTCTGCGGTGCGAGAAGGAGTACCGAAGCCAGATAAGAAGGAGATCAAAGAACAGAGTCATATTGAGTTGGTTTCCATGACGATCCAGCCCGGAGAAGAAATGATTGTGGGACAGCGGCTGCGGGCAATTCTAGCTTCGGCACGCAAAGGAAACGGGGCATGAGATTCATGGTTCTGCTGGTCGCGACGCTGCTCTCTTTTGCGGCGGGAGTGCAAGCTCAATTGCGAACGGTCTCTTCGCAACCGGTGCAGGCTTCGCATCATGCATTCGGTCCTCTCGCAATCGAGGCGGGGGACTATGTATATGTCTCTGGTCAGGGACCTTGCCGCCAGGACGGGAGCACTCCCGCGAACTTTGCGGATCAGCTCCGACAGTCTCTTGAGAATGTAAGAAGCGCGCTCGAAGCCGTGGGCCTCACGATGGATCATCTGGTTTACGTCCAGGTATATCTTGAAGACATAAATCAGTACGGCGAATTGGACAAAGTTTTCGCCGATTATTTCCCGAAGATTCCGCCCGCGCGTGCAGTCTTGGGCGTTGCCCGGGTCCCTGAACCTCCCTTGCAAATTACTGCCGTCGCTGTCCGCGATCTTAAAGGGATTCAGCCCGTGTTTCCGGCCAGCTTCAAACCGAACAAGGCCTACTCTCCAGGAATGCTGACGTACGACAGATTATTTGTTTCCACGATGCCGAGCAGCAAGCCCTCAAGCGGAAAGGTGTTGCAGAATCCGGCCGCTCAGGTTGATCTTGCGCTCGACAGCCTAACGGCAGTCGTGGAAGCCGCGGGTCTCAAGATGAGCAATCTGGTGTTCGTGAACCCTTACATGACGCGGGAAGTGCCGATACGAATTATGAATGAACACTACGCCCGACGCTTCGAATTCGGGAACACGCCGGCGCGCGCTACCATCGAAGTGTCGGCTCTGCCCGAAGGTGTCCATATTGCATACACAGGCGTAGCCGTGCGCGATCTAAGCCAGCGGCGAGCAATACGCCCGAAGAATATGCGGCCAAGCCCGACCGCGAGCCCTTGTGTTTTCGCTGGTGACACGCTGTATTGTTCCGCTAAGAGTGGATTCATTCCTGGCCCCAATGGCGGCGTGTACGCAGCGACTCCTGTGGAACAAGTTCGCCAGACGATGCGAAACCTCCTCGACAATTTGGAGGAGGCGGACATGAGGTTCGATCAAGTTGTCTCGACGACAGTTTACCTGGACGATTTATCGGAATCGGCGGTGCTTGAGAAAGTGTACAGGAAATATTTCAACGGAGCCCTGCCGGCACAGACGACGGTTCAACAGACCCAGCCCGTCGAACGAAAGCCCGATGAAGAAGGGCATTACCCGGATCTGGAGCAGGTGTCCCTCATTGCAGTGCGCAATCGGCCTGATCGCTGATCCGATAAAGTTTCCATACTTGATTGCTTCCAAGTGATGACAAAGCGGCACGGGCCTCATTCGCTGGAGAGAGCCGCTTCGCGACCGGCCATTTCAAGGTGAATTCGAAAGATAAGGGACGAAACCGTGCGCTTTGGTTTTCAGCCGGTACACAGAGGTGGTCGCAGTGATGTATAGCGTGCCGTAGTCGGCGTCACCCCAAGCGAGATTGGCTGGCTGCTCCGGCATGGCGATCGTGCCGAGATGGTGGCCTTGCGGATTCCACACCCAGATGCCTTTCGGTCCCGTCACGTAGAGATTCCCATTCCTGTCTACTTTCATTCCGTCGGGTACGCCGTCGCTTTTGCCACCGGGCTCTCCTCCGAAGATGCGGCCATTTGTCAGCGAGCCGTCGGGCCCGAGGCCATAAACGCGAATATTTCTTTGCTTGCTGTCATCGATGTAAAAACTCTTTCCATCGGGGGAGAAGGCCAGCCCGTTGGGCTGGGCCAAATCTTTTGTCAGCAATTGCACTTCGTTATTCGAATCGAGGCGATACACACCTTGGAAAGGAATCTCCTGCCTCTCTCCCTTCGCCAAATCGAGAGTCGGGTCGGTGAAATAGATCGCACCGTCCGGACCAATGATGACGTCGTTAGGGCTATTGAAGTGTTTCCCTTGGTAGCGGTCGGCCAGGATCTTGTATTTGCCATCCGGCTCGACCTGGATGATGGCGCGCAAAACGCTCGCACAGTCCAGCAGATGGCGCTCGCGGTCGTACGTATTTCCGTCGGGGTCGCCAAGCGAGATAACTTCCTCCTTGCGACCGTCGGCCACATAGACACGGAATATTTTGTTGATTTCTTCATCGCTGACGTAGAGAAATCCCGTGGGATCCCAAACCGGCCCTTCCGTAAATCCAAACCCGGTGGCGACGGTCGAGAGCTTTGCGTCGTGATCCACAAGCGTCCAAAATTTCGGCGATTCAGCAAGCAATTCGAAAGGCCGTTCGGGTGCGACGGCTCCTTGTCGAGCCAATGGAGA
>Ga0066651_10000638_pt1 | contig 10976 bp, 7 predicted proteins | sample GraSoiAngelo_100_FD_71410 | JGI IMG/M metagenome (GOLD analysis project Ga0066651, IMG submission 71410) | Grasslands soil microbial communities from the Angelo Coastal Reserve, California, USA - 14_0903_02_20cm | ecosystem: Environmental > Terrestrial > Soil > Grasslands | place: USA...
CGATCAACAAGCTGCGGGAAGCGCTCGGAGATTCGGCCGACACCCCGCGGTTCATCGAGACCCTGCCGCGTCGCGGGTATCGCTTCATCTATCCAGTCAACGGCGCCATCGTCGACACGTCCGTCCCGGTAAACGGGGCGCCTGTCGCCACCATCATTGCCCCGATGAACGGCGCGCCAATCCTCGCACTCCCCGGCGGTCTGGAGGATGCCTCTAAGGTTCGTCAGCCAGCGGCCTCGTGGAGTCGGCGTCGCGCGGCTGCCGTCGTCATGTTCGCCCTGCTGCTCGTTCTGCTCGTCCTCGCACTCAATGTCGGCGGAGTGCGCGACCAGATGGTCGGCGGACCAGGAGCAGTCCACGTCACTTCCATTGCCGTGCTGCCACTGAAGAACGTCTCGGCCGGCGCCCAACAGGAATACTTCGTGGATGGCATGACGGAGGCACTGATCATCGAGCTCGGGAAGATCAGCGCGCTGCGAGTGCTCTCGTACCAATCGATGATCGGCTACCGGCAAACCGCGAAGTCCCTGCCGCAGATTGCGCGGGAGCTCAAGGTGGACGCATTCCTGGAAGGCTCCGTGTTCCACTCCGGAGAGAGAGTTCGCATCACGGCCAATCTGATTCAGGCGTCTCCTGAACGGCATCTGTGGGCAGAGAGCTACGAGTTCAATCTGCGCGACGTCGTCGGCGTGCAGGGAGAAGTAGCGCGGGACGTGGCCAGGCGGATCCGTGTGAAGGTGACGCCGGGGGAGCGGATGCGCCTCACCACTCCGCGACCGGTCGATTCGGAAGCTTACGAAGCGTACTTGCTCGGTCGCGCTCACCTGTCCAAGACGGCGACACAGACGAGTTGGAACAAGGCGCAGGAATACTTCGAGAAGGCGATTGACAAGGATCCCGCGTACGCTCCCGCGTACGCTGCCCTCGCCGAGCTTTACATCCGTCACAGGGGCAAGACGCGCAAGAGCTTCGACGCGCGCCTTCAGGCGCGACAGTGGGGTGAAAAAGCCCTCAAGCTGGACGAGACGCTCGCCGATGCGCACGCGGTGCTGGGCAGGGCCGCACAGCAGGACTGGGACTGGTCGGGCACCGAGCGCGAGTTCAGGCGCGCCATCGAGCTCAACCCGAGCCATGCGACTGCCCGCACCTGGTACGCCATGTACCTGTATGCGATGCAGCGCTTCGAGGAGGCTGTCGTCGAGGCGAGGCGCGCCCAGCAGCTGGATCCGGCCTCGGCGCACGTCAACACCTGGGCAGGGGGCGCGTACTTTGCGGCCGGGCGCGCCGAGGAAGCGGTCGCATCCGCGCGGAAGGCATTGGAACTGGACCCCAGTTTCTTTGACGCCAGCGTCGTGCTCGGCAGGATCCATTTGATGCAGGGGAAGTATGAGGAAGCCATCGCAGAGCTTGAACGGGCGCTGACCTTCAACCAAGGGCAACAGCTTGTGCTGGGCGCGCTGGCGCACGCGTATGCGCGGGCCGGGCACCGGGAGAAAGCCCTGAATCTGGTGGGCGAATTGAACCGGATCGACCTCGAGGAACGGGGCTACACCCCGTTCGGACTGATCTGGGCGTACGCGGGCTTGGGCGACAAAGAGCGGGCATTCGCCTTGCTGGAGAAGTGCTACCAGGAGCGGTACGGCCGGATGGTCTGGCTCAACGTCGACCCATTGCTGGAGCCGCTACGTTCCGACCCGCGCTTCGCGGACCTCGCGCGCCGCGTCGGCCTGCCCACGCTCGCTTCGTCTCCGCGGCGGTAATTCCAGCGCTGCGCGATACGTTGGCCTTTTGTCTGTCTACTGCCCCCGCGTTCTGGTTCGGGTCGTCACGTAGAGGTCGAAGTCTCCAGAACCTCCGGGACGATTCGATACGAAGAAGAGGGTCTCGCCGATCGGATGCAAGGTAGGCCTGGGCATCGTTGAACTCGCTATTGACCGGAGCGCCAACATTGACCGGGGTAGACCAGGAGTCATGGACGCTCTCGCGCGTCGACACCCAGATGTCGGTGGCGCCCAGCGAGCCGGGCCGATCCGAGAAGAGGAACAGTTCGAGTCCGTCAAAGCGAGGCACTGGGCGCTGGTCGTTGTTTGGACTGCTGAGCTGCGGGACGAGAATCGCAGGACCAAAGGATCCGTCCGGCATCTGTTCGCTGACGTAGATGTCGCTGCCACCCATGCCGCCAGGGCGGTCGCTGCCAAAGTAGAGGAGCGGCCTGCCGTCATTGTCGTTTTCGAGAAGACTCGCGCCCTGTTCGCTGAACGCGGAGTTCACTCCCGGCCCGAGGTTCACGGATGGCTGCCAGCCGAAGTCATCGTGCTTGTCGAAGCGGTAGGAAGCCCAGATGTCGACGCTTCCAAGACCTCCTGGACGGGTGCTCTTGATGAAAAGCCAATGGCCGTCGCGGGACAGCGACGGCACACTCTCGTTCGCGGTGGTATTGACCAGAGGACCAAGGTTCACCGGCGGCTCCCATGGGGAGTCGACCGAGGCTGCGAGACCCAGATGTCGAAGGCGCCAGACCCGCCTGGCCGGTTCGAGGCGAAGTAGAGACTGAGCCCATCCTTCGAGATGGCCGGACCAAGTTCAGAGAATGGAGAATTCACCGTGGGCCCGAGGTTTTGTGGCGCCGACCACTCCGAATACCGGGGCGCTGCGGCAAGCGGAAATGCGGCGAAGACCAGCGTGGTGAGTCCAATCAGGGTTCGATACACGGACGGCCACCTTGCGATTGTCCGAATCATTTGCCGCTCCGTGTCCGTGTAGACATCCAGAGATCATTCCCGCCCAATCCTCCCGGCCGATTGGAGGCAAAAATGAGCGTACGAGCGTCGAACGAAAGGGTCGGTGTGAGGTCGTTGAACACGGTATTGAACGGTGGTCCGGCATTGGTCGGCGTCTTCCACGGGTCGTGGATGCTTTGTCGTGTAGACGTCCAGATGTCGTTGCCGCCGACGGAGCCTGCTCTTGGTGACCCAAAGAACATCTCTCGGCCGTCCTTCCGAATGGTCACGGCCGCGTCATTGACCGCCGGGTCGTTCAGTTCCGCGACGAAGACTACGGGACCCTGTGCCTCACCTTCTCGCGTCACCGAGGCGTAGTAGATGTTGGCCTGTTGCGCGGCGTTCTGCCCGCGATTGAAGTACAGATTCGCCGATCCGTCCTCGGCATTCTGGAGATAGAAGGGTGCGTTCTCGGCGTCCGGCGTATTGATCGGCGATCCAACGTTCACCGGATTCTCCCAGGCGAAGTCATCGTTCGGATCGGATCTCCGGGACATGTAGATGTCGCTCATGCCTTGCCCGCCAGGCCGGAAGCTGGAGAAAAAGAGGAGGTGACCATCAATCGACAGGTTCGGGGCAAAGTCTGCGCTCGACGTATTGATCGGCGGTCCGAGATTCACCGGAGGCGACCAGGGGCTGTCGACCGACGCACGGCGAGAGACCCAGATGTCGAGACCGCCGAGGCCACCGGGACGGTCAGAGCTGAAGTATAGCGTCAGCTCGTCTTTCGACAAGAACGCATTCTGCTCGTTGAAGGTAGAATTGACTTCTCCGAGGTTCGTTGCGCCGGACCACTCGGAGTTGGCGAAAGAAAGGGCCGATGACTCGGGCACGAGTTGATCGGCGGGGGTTGAGACTTCACCCGTGCACGCCAGCCCGAAGACGAGAGGAACGAGCGCGCCCAGGTTTCGAATTTGCGTCTGTGACATGATTGCCTCCCACAGGGAGAACGTGAAACCCGCCTGAAAGGTGACATCGCGCCGCTCGGCTTCTTGCGGTCCGCGGCCGATCTGTCGGGCGGCGCCCGGATGTGCTACGACCGCGGCGTGAGGGAGGCTGCTCATGGTGGCCCCGGTATCAGAGGTCACCGCGCTGCTCGCGACCCTGGAAAGCGGGGACGAAGCCGCGATGAACCAGCTCGTCCCGCTGGTCTATCAAGAGTTGCGACTACTCGCCCGGCGTCACCTCGCTGGCCAACGCCAGGGCCACACCCTGCAAACAGCCGACCTGGTTGGCGAAGCGTATCTAAAGCTGGTCAATCCGCAGGGAACGGGATGGAAGAATCGAGCGCATTTCTTCGCCGTGGCCTCGCACGCAATGCGATCCGTGCTGGTCGATTACGCGCGCCGGCGCAGGTACGCGAAGCGCGGGGGCAACCCGCTGAGGGTCTCGCTCAGCGAGGCGGACCAGATCTCGGAACCGAGGACTGCTGAAGTCGTCGCCGTCGATGAGGCGCTGAGCCGCCTTGCCACACTCGATCCACGGAAGGCGCAGATCGTCGAGCTGCGGTACTTCGGAGGTCTCAGCGTCGAGGAAATCGGCCGGCTCCTCGACCTCTCTTCCAGGACGATCAAGCGAGAGTGGCGTTGGGCGAGAGCGTGGCTGTATCGCGAGCTCGGGGAAGAGAGACCGGGATGACGCCGGAACGCTTCCGGCAGGTCGAGCAGCTGGCGACGCTGGTGCTTGACCAGGACCAGAGGGAGCGGACGGAGTTCCTCGACCGGGCTTGCTCGGGAGACGATGATTTGCGCCGGGAAGTGGAGTCTCTTCTTGCCTCTGATGCGAAGGTCGGGAACTTTCTCGCCGAGCCTGCTGCGCAAATCGTCGCGGACCGGCTCACGGCGCCCGTAGGCCGTTACCTGCTCGAGCGAGAGCTGGGAAGCGGCGGCATGGGTGTGGTGTACGCCGCCTACGATCCTGAGCTCGGCCGCAAGGTCGCCATCAAGCTGGTCCGTCCGGCGTCGGGAGGAATGGACCTGGGCAAGGCACGGCTCCTGCGCGAGGCGCAGGCGATGGCGCAGGTGACGCACCCGAACGTCGTCGCGATCCACGACGTGGGCACGGTCGAAGACCAGGTCTTCATCGCCATGGAGTACATCGAAGGGAGCACGCTCGGCGAATGGCTCGCTGCTAGGGAACGATCCTGGCGAGAAATCACGAGCATGTTCGCGCAGGCCGGAAGGGGCCTGGCGGCAGCGCACGCCAAGAATATCGTCCACCGGGATTTCAAATCAGACAACGTCTGGGTCGGGGAGGACGGCAGGGCACGCGTTCTCGATTTCGGGCTGGCGCGGGCAATGAGGGTTGCTGGGGAGCTGCCGCAGTCTGCCGGTGCGCCAGCAGAAGGAGAGGCGACACGCTCGCCGCGTGTCCCCTTGCTCGCGGCCGCCGTCACCCTGCCGGGAACGTTTCTCGGTACTCCGCCTTATATGGCGCCTGAGCAGCTGAAGGGGGAATCGGGCGATGCGCGCGCGGACCAGTTCAGCTTTTGCGTCGCTTTGTATTACGCGCTGTACGGCGAGTTGCCGTTCGCTGGCGAGACCGTCGCCTCGCTCCTGGAGGAAATGGAGCGGCGGAGAGTCAAGGAACGGCCGGCATCGAGCCGGGTCCCGTCGTGGCTACGCTGCGTGCTCCTGCGAGGATTGAGTCCAGATCGCGCAGACCGCTACGACTCGATGGACAGGTTGCTCGAGCAGCTGACGCCTGGGGCACGCACTTCGCGACGTCGCTTCCTCGTGCCGGCCACGTTGGCGATTGCCGCGATCGCGCTCGTCGTGGCTAACATGGAATGGAACAGAGGAGGGGCCCCACTCGACATCACCTCGATTGCGGTGCTCCCACTTAAGAACCTCTCCGGCGATCCGCAGCAGGACTACTTCGTGGACGGGATGACGGAGGCGCTGATCACCGAACTTGGCAGGATCGGCGCACTGCAAGTGCTTTCGTACCAGTCGGTGATCAGGTACCGGCAAACCTCGATGCCGTTGCCGCAAATTGCCCGGGAGCTCACGGTCGACGCATTTCTCGAAGGCGCCGTGCTCTACTCGAGCGGAGAGACAGTACGCATCACGGTGAAGCTGGTCCAGGCGTCTCCCGAGCGCCATCTTTGGGCAGAGAGCTATCAGTTCGATCTGCGGGACGTCCTCTCCGTGCAGTCCGGGGTGGCCCGCGACGTGGCGAGCCGGATCCGCGTGAAGGTGACCAGGCCGGAACAGGTACGCCTCGCGACTTCACGACGTGTCGAGTCGGAAGCGTACCAGGCCTACCTGCAGGGCCGCGCTTATTTCTCGAAAACGATGACGCCGACAACTTGGATGAGCGCGAAGGAACAGTTCGAGAAGGCAATCGAAAGAGATCCGGGCTACGCTTCCGCCTATGCGGGTATGGCCGAGCTTTACACCAAGCAGCCTCGCGCGGCGGCGTTGACGCGATACCCGAAGGAGAATCGTGTCCACGTCCGGAAGTGGAGCGAAAAAGCCCTCGCGTTGGACGAGACTCTCGCGGAACCGCGCACGATCCTGGCCAGGCTGGCACAGCAGCAGTGGGACTGGGCGGGCGCGGAGCGGGAATATCGTCGCGCCATCGAGCTGAATCCCAGCTATGCCGCGGGTCGCATCTCGTACGCCATGTACCTTTATGCAATGCAGCGCTTCGACGAAGCCGTTGCCGAGGCCAGGCGCGCCCAGCAAGTGGATCCGACGTCACCGCTCGTCAACACCTGGGCGGGCGCGGCCTACTTCTTCGTCGGGCGGATCGAAGAAGCAATGGCGTCCTGGCAAAAGGCGTTGGAACTGGATCCGACCTATCCCGACGCGAGCCTGGCGCTCGCCAGGGCTCACGTGACTCAGGGCAATTACCAGCCGGCCATCGCAGAACTTCAAAAAGCCGTGCTCCTCAACCGCGGGCAACCGCTCCTTCTCGGAGCGCTGGCGCATGCGTACGCGCGGGCGGGCCAGCGGGACGAGGCGCTGAAGGTGATGAGCGAATTGAACCGGATCGAAGCGGAGAAAACCGGATCGGTGTCGCCCTTCGGGCTGATCTGGGCCCATGCAGGCCTCGGCGACAAAGACCAGGCCTTCGCCCATCTGGAGAGGGCCTATCAGGAACGTTTCGATCGGATGGTCTGGCTGAACGTGGACCCATTGCTCGACCCGCTTCGCTCTGACCCGCGCTTCAAGGACCTCGTGCGCCGCGTCGGCCTGCCGGCGCCGAGTTCGCCTCAGGCGCCGTGATTCGCGTCGCTCACAAGAGCGGGATCTCCCAGTCGACGATGGATCGAACCTGGTAGCCCAGCCGGGTGGCACCCTTCTGGTCGTAGATGACGCCACAGAGACGAACCCGGAGTCCCGGGATCGCGGGCGGCTGGTAGTCCACCCGGAGATCGTACTCCACCTCGACGGGCAGGCGCGCCCACGTGACCGGATTGATCGAGTCGACGCCCCGTCCGAAATCAGCGAACGCGGTGAGGCCGGCGATGTTCGCGTTCGAAAAGTCGTAGGCCACGCCAAGGCGCCACGCCTTCTCATTGGCATTGATGAAGGCCTGCTGAGCGAGTTGAAGGTAGCTGGGGGAGACCCCCCACGGGACCTGGATCTTGTTGCCCGACGCGTTGACGTTGGCGGCGCCTTTCAGCGTGAGATCGCGCCAGGTGACTGCGACTTTCGCCGCCCCGTTCCTCGTGACCCATTTGCTGACTTGTGTCCTGGCCACCAGGGCGTCGCCAATTGCGCGTTGATCCATGAGCTGCGCTCCGACCTGGAGCTGAAGGTCGTGTGCCAACGGCCAGAGTTGCTCCACCTGACCGAAGAAGGTGTTGAAGGTGTTGACGCCGTACTGCTCGGCAATCCTGAAGCTGAACCCGCGCTGGGGTTTGAGAGTCACGTCGAACATCGCAACGCCGTAGTGAGTCCCCCGCGCACCCGCTACCTCCGACATGGCGACGAACTGCTCGCCGTTGCGCAACTTGATCTTCGTCAGGTACCCGGCGAAGTACTCGGCCGGGCCAACCTGTCCCGCCAGGGTCAGGCCCTCGAAAGTGTTCGGAGTCATCCTGTTGTCCAGGCCGTTGATGAAGGGCCGCCTCACGAACTGCCGGTACCCCTTGAGGAGGGCGTACTCCTGGTAGCGGAGCGCGGCGAAGGCCTCGCCGAGGACGTGGTAGGCCTGTGGGCCCGGTGCGAGAAGGAGGCTGCCGTCCTTGTCCGCAGGAGCGTAGACGGGCGCAGAACCGTAGTACGTCGCCCCGAGTTGGAAACCGTCGAGGAGCCACCCGGATCGGTACGCGAGCCAGCCGCCCGAGGCCCATGCCTGCCTCTCGATCGGAGTCACCGTCTGCAGATCGCCATAGTGTGTCCTGGCCCGCAGGGTAAGGGTCGTGTCGCCCAGGAAGGAGGGAAGACTCGCCCGACCGTCCCGGATCCCGGGCCATGCCCGCTCGAGCAGCGGCCGCGGCTTTTCGAGGTCATCCTCGGCGGAGGTCGTCGTGGGCACCGCGGGCCACGCCAGCACGGCTGTTCCAAGGATCAGTACGACGAAGGGTAGCGCATCTGGCGCTACCTCCTTTCGTGTGGATGAAAGCTTGACGAACCCTCCGGCTGGAGGGTGCGGCGTTCCCCGGATGTATCCGGTCCCTGGCGGCCGAAGGCGTACTCGTATCGCGCTGCGATCGCGTGGGGACGGGAAACGAGCGCGGTAGCGGTGCCCCCCTTACGTCCTACACTACCAAAACCCTGCGGCTTTGAAGAGCCCCCTCTGTCGCTGCTGGACAGCGCAACGGGAAGTGATCAACGCTGCATCGTCGCGCGGGGGGAACCAATGACGAGGAGGAAGGCGGCGCTGCGCGCCTGGTTCGCCTTGCTGCTTGCATCCTCGGGCGCGTCGGCCATCGAAGTCCCGACCGGAAGCGAAGACTTCACGCTCGAGGCCGAGCCCTTGGTTCAACCCCGGATCCAAGTCGATTTCGATGGGCCACCGGGAGCTGCAGCTCCGAGCGGCCACGCGAACATCGACTTCTTCCTGCGGCGCGCGCGGTTGCTGGTGCGTGGAACGGCTTACAAGCAGTTCGCGTTCGCCGTCAACGTCGTTGCGCTTCGGGTCGGCGAACGCGGCAATCTCAACAACGTGACGCCGATCCTGCAGGACCTCGTCTTCAGATACCTGCCGGCGCCCGACGTGAGCCTCGAAACCGGATTGCTTTTGATGCCGCTCTCGCACGCTGCCGTCGAAGGGGCGGGTTATCAGTCTTCAATCGATGGTCCCGGCAATATCCTCCTGTACAACAACGCGCGCCAGCTGCGCGAGACGGGAATCCAGATCCGGGCGCTGGTGCTGGACCGGCGTATCCTCGTCCGCGGGGGCTTCTACGAAGGGGCGCGGACCGCGGGCGCGACGACCGGCCCGCCAGTGAACCCGAACGGCATTCCGCTGGCAGGCGGCATGCTCCGGTTGAATCTCGTCGGCGACGAGGCGACGTACGCCTATCCGGGCATCTACCTCGACGGGAAGACGCGGATCTCGGTTGGCGTCGGGGGACAGTACCAGCCGCGCTCAGGGGGGCTCCGAACAGGGAGCAGCACCTACGATCATTACATCGCGCTGGCGGCGGATCTGTTCGCCGACGTCGCGCTGACGCCGCGGACGGAAGCAGTCCTGGCGATGGGCGGTTATCGATTCGATTACGGGGAGGGGAATGCCAGGACCGGGTACGGGATGCACGCCGACCTCGGGTACCGATGGGGTCCCGTCGAGCCGCAAGGCAACTTCTACTGGTTCAATAGCGATACCAAGAAGAACAGCTTCCTGAAGATCGCCGGCGGGCTCAATCTGTTCTTCGTTGGCCACCGCGCGAAGATCCAGGCAGAGTTCGCAAGCATCATCACGAATGCGAGCCTCGAGAGGACGCCGGCATTGCACCAGATCATCGTCCAGGCCCAGCTGGCGTTGTAAGAAGCAGTACTGCAGGTATTCACCTGAGCTGTTTGCAGACTTTCACCGAGACAGCTGGTGCGATCCACCTGATTGACGTTCGTCGATCGCATTCCGAAATCGACTTTGCCTTGCTGGATCACGGCGGGGCAGGGATCGAGGAGGCATGCAGGCGACGGCGCGGTGCTCCTGAGCGAGCGAGCCGCATCGGATACGACCCGGATTTTTTGCACCGGAATGGGCGTCCATTCGCGTTGAGTGGAGCAGTGTATGAAGACCTCAATTTCTGCAGTCGCATTGGCATCGAGTCTCGTGGCCTGTGGAAACGGAGCTCCGCCGGAGCAGACCTCACGGACGGCACCGGCCATGGCTCCCCAGCGGTCCCAACCGTCGCGGCTCACGGCGGCCGTCGTCAACGGCCCCATCGACCTCGGGACGCTCGGCGGCAAGTTCAGCTGGGCCGAAGGCATCAACGCGCTCGGGCAAGTCATCGGGACGGCCGACACGGGTGCGGGTATCGGGCCCGGCGCCTTTGTGTTGCACGCGTTTCTCTGGCAGAGCGGGAGAGGAATGATCGATCTGGGAACGGTGGGCGGTACCCACAGCTGGGCGATTGCGATCAATGACCGGGGCCAGGTTACCGGGCGTAGCCAGGTGAGGCCCTATTCTTATGATGAGCACGCGTTTCTGTGGGAGATCGGAACAGGAATGATCGACTTGGGGACGCTGGGCGGCTCCGAAAGTCGGCCTATCGCCATCAACGAGCGCGGCCAGGTCGTCGGAGTCAGCAGTACGCCCGGTAACGCTCAGACGCACGCATTCCTTTGGGAGAAAGGAACGGGGATGATCGACCTCGGGACGCTCGGCAACGGAGAATGCCGCCCTTATGCGATCAACGGGCGGGGTCAGGTCACCGGAACGATCAGGACCGGTTCCAACCTGCGCGCGTTTCTTTGGCAGAGTGGGACGGGGATGACCATCCTCGGATCATTGGGCGGCGTTTTCGACATCCCTAGTGCCATCAACGATGCGGGACAGATCGTCGGGAGCAGCCGCATGCCGGACATCGGTGAGACGCACCTCGTCCTCTGGCAGAACGGAACGACGACGGACCTTGGGACGCTGGGCGGCTTGACCGCCACCGGTGTGGACATCAACCAGAAGGGCCAGATCGTCGGGACCAGCGACAATGGAGCTGACGATCAGTGGTCACATGCGTTTCTGTGGCAGAGCACGACCGGGATGGTCGACCTAGGGCCGTGGGGCGGCAGC
>Ga0066651_10000640_pt1 | contig 10970 bp, 9 predicted proteins | sample GraSoiAngelo_100_FD_71410 | JGI IMG/M metagenome (GOLD analysis project Ga0066651, IMG submission 71410) | Grasslands soil microbial communities from the Angelo Coastal Reserve, California, USA - 14_0903_02_20cm | ecosystem: Environmental > Terrestrial > Soil > Grasslands | place: USA...
CAAATTGGTACAGACGGATATCCCCGCGGGCTATTCTGCCGGCCACACTGCCTCCGCTTCCCAAGGCTGTGATTCATGGCGTCCGTGCGGCTGTTTCGCGTAACCCTCGCGGTCGCGTTCTTCCCTGGCGCGAACCTCCAGCTTCCGAAGGTGCTCCCGCAAGGCGTCGCGCACCAGCGCCGAACGATTCCGTTTCGTCAGGCGCGCCGCACGATCGGTGGCGACTAAGAGCTTCTTATCGAGAACAATCTGGACAGTCTCCATATGTCGACCTTGCTCCACAAGATACTCCACAACCACACGAACTGCAATAGACCTAACAACTTATCCGCTTCCAGCGTTCGCATGGCATTGCAGGGTGGAACTATATACTAGCTAGTTAAAACTGTTGCTGCTGATGGGCTAGAAGAAATGTTGTGCGCGATAAACGCGCATCAACTGGGCAAGTAGTTCTCAATGTCCGGTAATAACCGACTTATCCTGCACTTGAGATTCGGCAATAAACGCGAGCTAATTAGCCGTGAACCGGGCAAGTAGATTCCACCGATTGCTTGAACACCGATGGGTGCTTGTGCTGCTGGCCGTCGCAATTGGGCTGGTTCGCTGTTTCTGTTTTCGATAACCGTTCAGCGCGACTACTAGGAACTAGGAGTACCTGATTTATCCAAAGGAAAAAGCTGCTGATAACTATGTTTACCCTCAATGGAGATACACGGTTTTTGATGTTGGCCTATTGTTGTGGTGTATAGATGGTTTTGTTGCGTGCGGCCTATCTCTCAGGAGTGCACTCTCCAAGCGCAGTGTTTCGGGATGGACTTACCGGACGATAGTTATTTATTTCCTTTCGTTCACGGCGTTGTTTCTTGATGGGATTCTCATGATGGTTGCGAGACGACACGGACTTTGAGCGGCGCTAATCAAGTCAGCTCGCGTCAATTCATTTGGCCAGTACGACGGTTTTGGGATCAACCGTGATCTCTTTCAGGCGCGCCGTGACTTTCGGCGTTCCGCCTTCCTGGTAGCGCCCACCCAGATACTTGGCGAAGAATTTCTCCGTGGCCATGACCGAGGCCATGTTGTTCACGGGACGGGCAAACCCGTGGCCCTCGTCGGGAATCAGCAGGTATTCCACAGGAAAGCCGCGGTCGCGAAGCGCGACCACAATCTGCTCGGACTCAGCATGGTTCACCCGCGGATCGTTAGCGCCTTGCGCGATCATCAATGGCGTCTTGATCTTGCCGGCGGAGTTAAGCGGAGAGCGCTCCATCAAAAGAGCTTTGCCTTCCGGCGTGGTGGGATTCCCCATACGTTGATAGAACATCTGGCGTCCGGCCTCCCAGTAGGGCGGGATGGAGCCCAGCAGAGTAATCAGGTTGGAGGGACCAAACAGATCCACCGCTGCGGCGTAAAGATCGGGAGTAAAGGTCACGCCGGCCAGCGTGGCATAGCCGCCGTAGGAGCCGCCGAAGATCCCCGCTCGCTGGGGGTCTGCAATGCCTTCGGCTACCAGGTACTTTACGCCCCAGGTTACGTCGTCCTGCATCTTGCGTCCCCATTCGTTGTTTCCGGCGTCGATAAATTTCTTGCCGTATCCGGCAGAGCCGCGGAAGTTCATGCTGAGGACGGCATAACCGCGGTTGGCGAAGAACTGGGCGTACGCGTTGTAACCCCATACGTCTCGCCCCCAGGGCCCACCATGAGGGAAGATGATTGCGGGCAGGTTCTTGGCCGGGATACCTTTGGGCAAAGTAAGATAGGCTGGGATCAACAACCCATCAGACGACTTGTAGCTAACCGGCTTCATCTCCGCCAGGGACCCGCGAGGAAGGTTTTCGCGGACCTTGAATTGAAGCGTAAGATTGTGGTTCGTGCGGTCGAACAGGTAGGTCTCGCCCGGTTCGGTGTCGCTGTTTGCAACTACCAGCCATAGGTTTTCATCGTTGGTGACCGAGATACGGCGCACGTCCTTGCCGGGTAACTTCTCACCGAGCCATTTAAAACTGGCCTCGGAACCCTTGTCCCGGAAATAACAGCGCACACGGTCGTCTTCATAATTGGTGTTCGTCAGCTCATCGGTGGCTTCCGAGAAAACTGCATCGCCAAAATCCACCCTCTTCAGCGGATCGGATTCCACCAGCTCCGTCTTTCCGGTTTCCGGATCGAATAACTCCAACGCGGTCAAGTCCAGGTCGTCGCCTTTGTTGGTCACCAGGTAGGCGTGTTTGCCATCCTTCTGGAAGCGAATGATGTCGCACTGCTCGAAAACGTTGCAGGAGTAAACTTTAGTAAATTTGTCTGCATCCACCCGAATGATTTCCGTGTCGCCGTTTTCCGCCGAACGGCTGGCCAGGCGCAGGTTGCCCTGCAGGTTAAAACTCCAGCCGGAGATGCGCTCTGTGTTCTTGCGCAGCAGCATCTTCTCGCCCGTGGACAGTCTCAGTTTGTAGAGATCATGCCAGGCTTTGTCGCGGTCGTTCAGGCCGATATAAACCACATCGGGGTCGTTCTTCGGAACCTCATAAATCCTCGTGCGCACGCCCTTCAAGCCCGTCAAGTCGCGAGAGGGCGGGGCCTCGGCGCCGGCCGCGGGCTTCGCCGCAGGGTCAACGGCGTAAATGTTGAAGTTTTCGTCACCGTCGTTGTCTTTAACGTAGAGAATGTACTTACTGTCGCGCGTCCAGAAATAGCCGGGGACTGGTCGTTTAGTTTCCGTGGTGAGCAATCGCGCCGCGCTGAACGGCTGATCCACACCCTTCACATAGATGTTTCTTGTGTCTTTCCACGGCTTCTGGAAGGCCAGATACTTTCCATTCGGGGAAAGCTGCTCACCTGAAATTTCGGGATTGCCGAAGATCAACTCGCGGTCAATCAGCGGCGGCAAGCCGCCGGGGGAAGCTTTCTCGTCTTTGGTATTCTGCGCTCCGAGCGATGACACGGCGAGCACCAGACACAAGGGGCCCTTGAGCAGCGTTTTCATAGCCACAGATTTCCTTTCTATCCGGAGACGATACAGATGGGATCCAGAATGTTTCCTTGAAGATTGTGGGCGAAAAAGGCCATTACTGTCCACTAATCTGGCCTGGGAAAGGGCGGCAAATCGCACCGGTGGAAGTTCCTTATCCTCGACCCACAGTGAGCCTTTGCAAGTTACTGCCCCGGTATTCTGGGACAACGAACCAGCGCCAATCAACGAGAACGCGACAACGGTCGAATACTCTAACTCTGGTAACGCGTAAATCGGACAAGTCCGCGCCCGTTTCAGACCCCACTCGCTGCAGGAGGCGATCGTCTTCAGGCCATATCGCCCGTATGATGAGGGATCGTGACCTTCCTACCAGTCTTAGAGTGACGCCAAATCTCGTGGCTGCCGGGCCCCTGGCGATCAAACTGGAAACCAAACGAGCGTAGCGGGCGGGTAACCTCACGATAGGAAAATCCCGCTAAGCGTCGCTAACGGTAACATCTGCAGGCATATCGATGAGATCGCGGAAAATTTGGCGCGCCTGCGCGTCGGCGTAGCCGTGCATGCGTTGAGCGATCAGGCGATAAAGACCACTGGCCAGCACCAGCATGGCCATGTCGAAATCCACCTTTAGGCCCACCGCTGATGAGAGCGCATCAATATGGAAGAAACGCACCGCGTCGGAGAGTGCATTTTCGATCAGCATGCGTTGGGCGTAGCGGGTCAGCAGCGGGATGGCGCGTGGACGCTGCCTTCGGAAGCAAAATAAAAGCAGGCACGCGCTCACCGGGCTCGACCGCGTAGGTAACCTTCTCGCGTACGACATCACCCAGATCGACGCGTTCAACGCGCTCGGCTGCCAGGGGCGGAGCTGCCATTGGCACTGCGCCCAACAATTGCAGAAGGCTAGTTCGATCCAAAGCTTTTTCGGCCGGCAAGTAATCATGATGCCCATCGCGCAAAGACAAGGCCGTCGCCGCCAGGCCGCTGCCAAAAAGCCGCAGGGTCTCCCGCCGCGTGACGCTCATGGGCTCGGTTCGCATTACGATCCACCACAAATTAACTGAAGGCGGTGACTATGTCTATGCCTGCGACAGTAGAGTTCATTGCCATTCCCGAGTGGCGGGCGGCCACTCGAAAGTAATCCACAATTTCAAGTTTACGATTACGCGACTTTTATCAGGCACTTGTACGGGGGTCGAGCCTACTCAGCCGTGTAAGTGATCTCCATCCGATGAATGAGGAAACATGATAGAGCAAGAATCGCGATGATTAGACAGAGCAAGCCGAGAACAGCAATAAATGGAGAGACGGGTTCGGCCACGATAGTGAAAATGGCCAGGGGGCCAATGACGGGCAGACTAACGGGGCAGAGGTGCTTCAGATAGAAAGTGACGCTGAGCCGCTGGGCCCAGGCGGGAAAGATTGGGGCGATCGCTTCCCATCCCATGATCACAACTCCAGGGACGATGGGATTCTTGAAGAGAAGGCTGAGAGCGAGAAACACGGCGCCATAGCCGAGACAAGCGAGAGCCGTCACCAGGAGATAGGACCCCAACTGGCCCAAGCCCGGCCCGTCAAAAACATAAGATTTGCCCGCCGAACCAAAGCGGGCATACGTGAGGTAGAAGCAAGCAAAGACGGCTGTTTCGAAGAGTGTGATGGCAACAAGCCCGCCGGCAAGAAACTTTCCCACCACCAGGACTTCTCTTCTTACCGGGACGAGAAATTGATAGTGGAGAGTGCGCTCGACCATTTCGCCGCGGAATAGCCACGTAAAGATCGCCATGCAAGCGAAGAAGATGCCCAGCCGGAAATAGTAGAGCTGGACGATTCCCGCGAGGACTTGTGTATCGATCTCCATTTGGGCCACGTCGACGTTGTATTTGCCGACGATGAGGTGTGTCAGGATGATGAGAGCCGGAATCAAAGCGAGCAGATAGATCCAAATCCTGCGGCGCGTAAACAGGTTCCGGCGAACCTCATTGCGCACGAGGATGGAGATCTGGCTTCCAAAGAGCCGCCAAGGTTGTTCCTTCGACCACTTTTGGGCCCGCGCGACTAAATCTTGAGCATTCACGCCGGTCCACCATCCGATCCAATGAGATATTGATAGATGGAGTTGACGTCATCGTCGGCGGGCGCAACGGCATCGATTTCGACGAGACCGCCGGAAACGATCTTGTTCAGCAAAAGATAGAACTGCTCCGCATCGCGAGTGCGCACCAGGACGCCATGGCCATCATTCAAAATTTTGGCCTCGACAACGTGATCGAGTTCGAACGCCGCCGCCGCCAAGCGCGCTGCATTCGAGCAACGAACAAGGATCTGCATGGGATGATCCTGGACTTCCCTGCGAACCTCGCGAATCTGTCCCTCTGCAACGACGTAGCCGCTGCTCATCAACACGACGCGGTCGGAGATGCGATCGACTTCCTCCAGGATATGGCTGGAGATGATTACGTGCATTCCCTGTTTGGCAATCGCTTCGAAGAGCGCGATCGATTCCGCGCGAGCCATGGGATCAAGACCGTTGAGCGGTTCGTCGAGAACCAGCACGGAGGGATGATGCGCAATGGCCTGAGCCAGGCGAATGCGCTGCCGCATCCCTTTGCTATAGCCCGCCACTCTGCGCCGTGCCACTTGCGCCATGCCGGCGCGCTCCAGAGCCTCGTTCGTGAGTTTCGCTGCCTGATCGCGGCCAAAACCATGAAGACGCAGCGGCCAATAGATGAAGTCGTAGCCAGTTGTGCCGGGAGGGAAGGAGTCAAACTGCGTGCAAAATCCGACCTGCCGGAAGAACTCGATGGGTTGCCGCGGGGTAAGGCCGAGAACGTAAATGACGCCTTGGGAAGGCCCGATCAGGCCGGTAAGTAAGTTCATCAGCGTGGTCTTGCCCGAGCCGTTGGGGCCAACGAGACTTGTAATCCCGGGCTGGAGAGAGAAGCTCACTTTGTTCACGCCGAGAACTTCTCCGTAGAACTTGGAGACATTCTTGAAAACGATTTGGCGAGCGTCCGAGGTCATCCGCGCACCGTCTCACGAGCACGCAAGCGCGCATTGAGAATGACAAGCGAAAGCAGGCAGACGAGAATCAGTACGGCCCAGGCCGCCGCCACTGGGATTTCGTCCCAACCAAACGAGCCTAGGAGCCCGGATCGCTCGCGAAATCCTTTTGCCAAGATAAGCCGGAACATATACGAGAAATTCAGCAGGATGCCCCAGCGGGTGCTCATGATGGCGTTAAACATTTCGCCGAGGCCCGCAGGAATGAAAAATGAGATGAAGATTACCCCCGTCGCCACAATTCGCAACTTGACCCACGCTGACACGGCCAGAGAAATGAGAGAAAGCATCAGGATCCAAATCGCAGAGCACAACACGATGGGAACAACCATCCACAAATGTGACCAGATCCAGCCGTCCGTTGCCAGTCCAGCCTGCAGGCTGAACAAGAGCAGGCAGGGAACCCAAGTGACGGCGGACAGCAGCAACCCCAGCACGGCGAGTTTTCCCAGAACATAATCGGCCCTAGTGAACGGCCGGCTCAGAAAAAGCGGAACGGCGCCGTTGGTCAGATCCCCTGCGATCAAGACGGGGCCAACCCAGCAGTTCAAAAGAAAGGCTGCCTGAGTCTGCACCATCATAATGACGATGAAGTACTGGGTTTCCACCGAGAACAAACCGGCAGAGCGCAATTGCATCAGTAATTGCGCCGTTTTGTTGTTGGCGATGAATATGTAGCTTGCGAAAAACAGGATTGGAACGAGGCTAAGAACCAAGAGGACGACAAAGAAGCGGGCCTTGAACAAGTCCGCGAATGCATAACGCGTCAGAACAAAAAACCGCGACCATTCCGGCGTGAGAGATCCGGTGTACGGATTGTATCTGCGCTTATATACGGCCATCCGCCGCTCCCGTTTGTTCCATAGCGTTGAGGAAGATGTCTTCCAACGAATCGCGCCGGTGATTCATCCGGCGAATCTGCACGCCTTTGTCTGCCGCGACTCTGAAGACCTCCCTGATTTCGACGCTGTCCGGCATAACCACCTTGATGCGGCCGTTGGTGAAAACCGCGCACTCGCAACCGAGGCCCTCGAGCGTGGACGTGAATGTTGCCTCGGCGCCGATGGTTTCCAACTCGAGGAACTTGCGATTGGCGCGTCGTTCCTCGACGAGGTTGCAGATGGAGGCGATTTGCCCGTTCCGCAGGATCAGCACTTCATCGCAGGTTTCTTCGACGTCGCGCAGAAGATGAGAGGAAAGCAGCAGGCAAATATCACTGGCCTCCCGGATTTCGCGAATGAGTTCGATCAAGCGCTTGCGCGCAGGCGGGTCCATGCCATTCGTTGGTTCGTCCAGAATGAGGACTTTGGGGCCATGCGCAATCGCCTGGGCAAACTTCGCCAGTTGTTTCATGCCTAGGGAATACGTTCCCACCGGACGATAACGAGCTTCACCTAATCCCACATAGACGAAGGCCTCGTGCGCGCGCTCCATCGCTTGCGCGGGGGGAAGACCGGAAATCTCGGCCATGTAACGGACAAAGCGGACCCCGGACATTTTTGAAATAAAGGCGTCGTTTTCGGGCATGTACCCGACAAGAGATCGCAGCGCCTTGCCGTTGGTGAGAGAGTCGAGCCCGAGCACTCGGGCGTTCCCTTTGGAGGGGGAGTGAAAACCCAAGAGGGTGTTGATGAGCGTCGACTTGCCGGCGCCGTTGGGTCCGAGTAGCCCAATAGCGCGACTGTTCAAAACGCCCGTCAGGCCATGAAGGATCGTCCGGCCACCGAGTTGTACTTCGAGCCCAGTGAGCTCGATCGTTGGGTTCATCATCTACCAATCACTACGGATTGGCTTGGCGCGAAGTTCCATGATCTGACAAACCCAGCAAGTGGATCAAGGTTGGAAAGCCCGGACTTAAGTCAAAGAGCTTGCTGCTGCTGGCCACCTCGATGCGATCACTTTCCCCGTAAGCACAAAATACGCTGGGCTTGGCGTCGGCTGCCAACTGCTGAAGGAGTGCCAACTGCCCGGAGGTGAGCTGGGAAGAGAGCGGTTTCAGAATGGGGCTAAGATTCTGATAAATCATCGCAGAAAAGTTCGCGTGGTTGTCGCTGGGAAGGAGAGCACGAAACGAAGCGGAGCGAGCCAGCGATGTACCGTTCGCGTGGGTTTGCAGTGCTGCGAGAAGCAGTGCGCGGGAGGGCGCCAGGATCATATACCCGTCAGCGAAGGTGTAGTCGCACTCTGTCGAAAGCCCAGCACCTTGCGATTGGATGGTGTAAAACGTTCGTCCACCGAACTGTGTTTGATTAAGCGTTAAGCCGGGCTGGTTGGACTTTTGCTCTTGCCGGTTAGAAGCCTGCACCAGCTTATCTATGGCAACCTGAAGGGTTCCCGGATCGTTGACCTCGACAATTGCTTTCCACGAGGGTGTGGGAAGAACTGGGCCATCGAGAGCCAGCGTGAGTTCCCCGCCCAGGGCCCGCGCCAAGTCGTCGTGAAGGTTCAGGCCGAGTTCTGGATTTGTCTGCGCCAGACTCTGGCTGAAGCTGGGGTTGGAAGCGCCGATGGTGCTGAAAATGTCATCCAGCATGAGCGCTGGCTGTTTCGCAACGAAAGAGACCGCCGCGCCTGCGTTCGACGAAACATAGTCCAGCGAACCCATCGGAGCTGGAGCGGCCAGCCAGGAGGCGATGCCGTGTCTCTGGCCATTGAATTCCAGAGTAATCCGGTTGTCTCCCTGACTCGAAGACTCGCCGCGCGACGCGATCAAATACTTTATGTCATTGAAGCCGCTATTCCGAAGCGCCTTGGAATCTGCTTGCTGCGTATGCGAACTATTTAAAATCTGGCCGAGATTCGCGGCAACCAGAGTTTCGGCACCGCGGCTGTAGACGGTAGCGATTCGCTGGCCAAAATCCGTCCCGGCGAAGAAAGTTGCTCCGGCGTCGAGCTGCGCGCTCATTTCCCTAACCGAGGCAGCATCGCCACCGGCGACAAGCATGTTCTGCCTGACAAGCATGACCATTCCGCGCTCATCGCCGACGAGTGAAGAGAGCGACTGCGAGTCCACGACATGCAAATTGGCTATGCCTTGCGGGCTCTTCAAGGTATCAGCAAGGTGATTCTGCAAATAATCCTTCAGTCCAAGCTGCCGCACTTCGGCTAGCAGGACGGGGGGACCGTGCCCGCTGGAGGCGGAGCTTCCTCTGGCCGTAATCACCACTTCCTCGCCCAAGTACCGGCTTATGACTTGAATTTGGCCAATCAATTCCTGCGGAGTAGGATGCTGATTGGAGTTACCGCTTTTGTTCCACCAGTCTTGCAGAACCTTGCTCTGCGAGAGCTGTTGTTGGAAGACTTGGTTTGCCTGTTGAAGCGCGTCTCCAAGATTGGGGATGCCGATATACAGGACTGTATCCGCCGGCAGCAAGGGAAGGATCTTGCTTTCATACCGCGGACCGGGCGTCTGGATTTCCTCCAATTTTGTACGAAGCTTTGAAAATTCCGCAAGCAACGCCAGTTCATGATCCAGGTCGCTGCTCCATGCAATCTCTTCGCGCACGGGAACAAGGCCGACGCTCTGCGTTGTGGCCACTTGATCGCCCGAGTGCAGAATGGATTCCAATCCAGCGTGTTTAACGTGGACTTCTCCCTCAATCACGGCCACGCGCGACCCTTTGGTACCGGAATTCACGGAAAAGACCGTTCCGGTGACGGCTACCAGGCAATCCGGAGCACTAACGTACAAGTGTCCGGTGTGACGCTTCGCGGCTTCGACGATGATGCTACCCTGGTCGAGATGGATCGTTGTGTCGCGACGGCTGGCGCTGACCGCCAATTCTGCACGCTGATTCATTTCCACTTCAGAGCCCTCGAAGAGCCGCACCTGGGCATGGGAATTGGCGGCCGTGCGAATGAGTTCACCCTCGCCGACTTCGTCCCCTGTTTTCAATGCGCGCTCGCCAGCGGCGCCAATGCCATACGCTTGCCCTTCGATGGAATCGATCCGTGCGCGGTTGCCAGGAGGGCCCGCGAAGTACCAGTTGTGCCTAGTCCAGACCAAGGCAACCAGCAAGGCCACTGTTGCTGCCGCGCAGGACAGTCTGACAATACTCCACTGGAAACCGCGTGACGCCGGCTCCATCCGCCAGTTGACGCTTGTCGCGCCATCAAACCCGCGGCCATAGGCATAAGAACGGCACGAGGCGCATTCCCGCAGGTGATCTGCCACGATTAGCGTGCGCGCCGGAGAAAGCTCTTGCTGATGAAAAGCCGGCAGCAGAGAACGAATATCGGCGCAGCCCCGGATAGGCTGCAGAGCACTGGTTGCGGCTTCCTCGCCTTCGCCTGCTTGCAACCGCTGCCACACGCGCTCGGCTGACGCAGATAGCGTCTTGGCGTCGGGCTGCTCGCCGCGAAGTTCGGAAATCGCCCGATCAAGGTAAGCGTCTTGCTTCGATCGAAATATTTTCATGATGCACCTTTCATAAAGCCACGAAGGCTTTTCTTTAGTCGTGCGCGAGTGCGATGCAGGGTTACTGCCACCACGGCCTGAGATGTGTTCATCGTCCGGGCAATTTCGGGGTTATCGAGCCCTTCGAGATAGCGGAGGGCAAACATCTCGGCCGTGCGTGGATTCAGAGTGGCAAGCTCCCGGCGAAGCCAATTTTTGATTTCCAGGGAGGAGAGCGCGCGTTCAGGGGATAAACTGGAATTGGATTGCAGCTCGTCGGCCGATTCAATCGGCACGACCTCTCGATGGCCCCTCGACCGGATTAGATCCAGCGCGGCGTTGACCGCCGACCTGTGCAAATAATTCTGCAGATTGGAGATACGGCCCGTGTCGACAGTCCCTCGCGCCAACCGGAGGAAGACGGATTGCGAGACGTCTTCCGCGTCCGCCATGCTGCCGGTTATGCGGTATGCAGCCTTAAGGACACAGCCCTGGTGTGCTCGAAAGACTTCCTCAAGCTCCGGGACCGCCTGCGTCACCATGATG
>Ga0066651_10000644_pt1 | contig 10946 bp, 4 predicted proteins | sample GraSoiAngelo_100_FD_71410 | JGI IMG/M metagenome (GOLD analysis project Ga0066651, IMG submission 71410) | Grasslands soil microbial communities from the Angelo Coastal Reserve, California, USA - 14_0903_02_20cm | ecosystem: Environmental > Terrestrial > Soil > Grasslands | place: USA...
TCACCCACGCTTCCTGCCGACATTCCCTTGCAGATCTCGCGCACATGGGCGCTTGAAGAAGGAAAGCTTGTTCTGCGTTTCGCGCTGAAGAACAAGATGTCAGACGCCGTAGAGGTGGGAGCGCTGGGCATTCCCATGGTTTTCAATAACGTGCTCAATGATCGCTCGCTTGAGGAAGCCCATGCCAAATGTTCTTTCTATGATCCCTACATTGGAGAAGACGCGGGCTATCTTCAGGTCACCCGGCTCAACGGTCACGGTCCGGCGCTACTGGTGGTGCCCGATGGCAAGACGCCGTTCGAGGCTTACGGCCCAATCTTAAGCAAAGGCAGATCTCGCGGAAAGGGCCCGGAAGCAATCTTCACCGACCCTACGCCGCGCTGGGTCACGTTTGAAGGTTTCTACGATTGGATGGTACATACCAAGGCCTTTGCGGAGAATGAGTGGAAGGCTGCCCAGCAGTGGAATCACCCGACATCGTTCACACTAGCACCCGGCGAGTCGAAAATGTACGGACTCAAGTTTGTTGTAGCAGATTCGATCCGAAGTATTGAGCAAACCCTCGTAGAAAACCATCGGCCTGTGGCAGCAGGCGTCCCCGGCTATGTGCTGCCCATGGATATCGACGCGCGACTGTTCCTGAAATATGCCGAAGGTATTAAGTCGTTGGTGGCCGAACCCAGCGGAGCCATTACGATCGGTAACCTAGACGCTCCATCCTTAGGATGGAAAGGGTTTCAACTGAAAGGCAATTCATGGGGCCGCGCGCGCCTAACGATCACGTACGAGGACGGACTCGTTCAGACCATCCAGTATTTTGTCGTCAAGCCCGCCGCGCAGGCCGTCGCAAACATGGGCGGTTTTCTGACAACGAAGCAATGGTTTGCCGATTCTAATGATCCTTTTCACCGTAGCCCCTCGGTCATGAGCTATGATCGCGAAACCAACCAGATCGCTATGCAAGACAGCCGTGTATGGATTGCTGGCCTCGGAGACGAGGGCGGATCGGGTTCCTGGCTCGCGTCCATCATGAAACAACTGGGCCAGCCCAACAAGGAAGAGCTCGACAAGGTTCAACAGTTCGTGGGTGGCGTGCTCTGGGGCGGCCTGCAATTCAAGGATGGACCGCATCAATATGGCGTGCGCAAGAGTCTCTTCTACTATCAGCCAGATCAGATGCCACCGAATTATTATCGCAGCGATTTCGATTGGAGCAGCTGGACAAGTTGGAACAAGCAAGCGTCTGAACAAGTAAATCGCTCCTACAATTATCCCCACGTCGCCGCTGCTTACTGGGTGCTGTATCGTCTTGCGCGTAACAACCAGGGTCTCGTTACCAACCAACCTTGGGACTGGTATCTGAAGCATGCCTATGAAACATCCGTGGCGATGACCAGATTTGCTCACGGTCTTTCCGTTTTCGGCCAGATGGAGGGCAGCATCTTTGTTCAGATTCTGGCCGACCTCAAACGCGAGGGCATGGCGGAGGAAGCTGAGAATCTCGAAGCCAGAATGCAGGCACGGGCCAATCGTTGGAAGGCTGAAGCCTACCCGTTTGGGAGCGAGATGCCGTGGGATTCCACTGGCCAGGAAGAAGTGTACGCGTGGATGAAATACTTCGGCTACCAGGACAAGGCCAATGTAACTCTCAACGCCGTCCTCGGTTACGACCCCACGATCCCGCACTGGGGTTACAACGGGAGTGCGCGGCGCTACTGGGACTTTGTTTTCGCCGCCAAGTACACCCGGCTCGAACGACAGCTCCATCATTATGGGTCAGGTCTCAATGCTATCCCAGTGCTCGCGGAGTATCGCGAGCATCCCGACGATTTCTACCTTCTGCGCGTCGGCTATGGCGGCACCATGGGAACCCTCACGGACATCGATCGCGAGGGCTTTCTATCTCCTGCATTCCATTCCTTTCCCGACATGCTCAAGTTCGATCCGCTTTCGGGTGACAATGGCCCGAATTTTTTTGGCCACGCTTTCAACACTGCCACCTACATCGTGCATCATCCCGAATTCGGCTGGGTGACGTTTGGCGGCAATGCAAGAGTCGATGGCAACACGGTCAAGGTCACGCCGCTTGATTCTTTCCGAATGCGCATTTATGTGGCATCTGAGGGGCTATGGCTGACGCTTGATGCCGGAAGGTTTGAGAGCGTGGAAGTGGATTCGAAAACTGGCGCTGTACGCGTTTGCCTCAGCGCTGCCACGCAGTTTACATCCGCGGCTCGCCTGCGCGTCGAGCAACCCGCCAAGCTGCAAGGTATTGGAATCTTTCACCCAGCCAAGCCCCTAGAGACCGAGCGAGACGCCTACATTGTGCCACTCGCTAAAGGTCCAACCTGGGTTGACCTGGTCGCTGATCACTAGGACGCGACGCATGGCCGATTCGGAATTGTGCGCTTGAGCCGGAGGAAATCGTTTGCTTCTGCCAGTTCGTTGCCCGCGGCGCGGGGCCGAGCCTTCTCCGAAGATTCCAAGTTCGGCGTCCACTAGCCGCGACCGAGATTTAGAGAATCGTGAATTCAGAAGAGAGACGCAATGAATAAACAACCTGACCGTCGCCAGATTCTAAAAGGTGCAGCCGCGACCTGTGCAGCGTTGCTTTTGCCGGCAAGAACGGAAGCCACGGAGCAGGCACTTCGGATCGCCGGTCAGAGTGTCGAGATCCAAATTGCTCCCGTCAGCCAACACACCGCGAGGCTCACCATTTTGCCGCTCACAAATTCCCTTGAGCATGGCCGGGCAATGACCGTCGGGGGAGATGGATCGCTTGTGCAAACGTCATGGGGAGCGCCAATCTTGAAGCTGCGGACCTCAAGTGCCGTGCGAACGGTCAAGACTGGCAATTTGATTGTGAAGCTTTCTTCCGATCCCGTGGCTTTCTCCATTGAAACGTTGCGAGGCGCGATGGTCCAGCACCTGACCGTGGACAAGGACAGAGGCGTCGTTTCATTCATCACTGGAGATTCACCGTTGCTTGGACTCGGAGAGGGGGGGCCGCAATTCGACCGTCGCGGATCTATCGATCGGATGCACAGTGGCCAAGGAGGATTTCAGCTTCGCACCCACGGCGGGCGCGTTCCCATTCCCTGGCTTATCGGTACCGCTGGATGGGCCATGTTCATTCACCAGCCTTTTGGGACGTTTGACTTCTCGGGAACAGAAAGTAAGTTCCAGCCGGCAGGCCCTGAAGCCGCCTTACCTCTCGACATTTTTTTTGTCGCCGCGAACGAACCCGTGACGATCATGGCCGAATACGCGCGTCTGACAGGTTATGCCGAGATTCCTCCGCTCTGGAGCTTTGGTTATCAACAGTCCCACCGCACGCTCGCCAGCCGCGAGGAAATCATGGCCGAGGCGAAAACGTTTCGGGACAAGAAACTGCCCTGCGACACGCTGATCTACCTGGGGACCGGGTTCTGCCCCTCCGGCTGGAATACCGAGAACGGCTCGTTCTCCTGGAACTCCCGCGTGTTTCCCGATCCCAAGGGAATCCTCGATGAACTCCACAAGGAGAACTTTCGCACTGTGCTTCACGTGGTAATCAAGACAAACAAACTCACTGGGACGGTGCACGATCCCTGCGAGCCGGGTTGTGCCGACCAGGAAAAGGCTTGCTGCCACTGGGACGCGCACCGTAACGATTTTGCGATGGGTGTTGATGGCTGGTGGCCGGATGAAGGCGATCCGCTCGACACCACGTCGCGGCTCGTTCGCAATCGAATGTATTGGGAAGGCCCTCAGCTCGAAAGGCCGAACGAGCGGCCGTACGCTCTCCACCGCAACGGTTATGCCGGCATGCAGCGCTACGGGTCATTCCTGTGGTCTGGAGATGTCTATTCCACTTGGGAGACGTTGAAGGTTCACATTCCCATCGCCATCAATACCGCGCTTACGGGCATTCCCTACTGGGGAACGGACATCGGCGGGTTCGTGCCCACGAAAGAATTCACGGCGGAGTTGTATTTGCGCTGGTTCCAGTTCGCTGCCTTCTGCCCGCTCTTCCGTTCCCATGGTCGGAACTGGAAGTTGCGCCTTCCATGGGGTTGGAATACAGGTGATTCCGGACCACTCGAGATCAACAATTACAACGGTGCTGCCATTCCTGATTCGAGCCAACTCCATAATCCGCAAGTTGAGCCGATCTGCCGCAAATACCTGGAACTGCGTTACAGACTCCTGCCTTATCTCTACAGCGCCGTACGGGAATGTGCCACAACAGGCATGCCCATCCTGCGCGCCTTATGGCTCCATCATCCCGACGATCCCAAGGCGGTCGCACGCCAGGACGAATACTTGTGGGGACGCGACGTCCTGGTCGCACCCGTCGTCGAGCAGGGTGCTACCTCGCGCAAAATCTATCTTCCGCACGGTGCTTGGTTCGATTTTTGGACTGGCGAACGTGTGCAGGGCGGAGCCGAAATCAGCCGTGAGGTCGACCTGGAGACTACACCGCTTTACGTGCGTGCCGGGGCGATCTTGCCTCTGGGTCCCGCGAAACAGTATGTCGAACACAAAGTCGACGAGCCGCTTTCCATCTCGATCTATCCCGGCGCCGACGCTTCCTTCTTGTTGTACGAAGACGACGGCAGTTCCTTCGACTACCGCAAAGGCAAATGGATGGGCATACAGATGGCGTGGCACGATGCCCGGCGCGTGCTGAAGCTTTCTTTGGCCAGCGGCTCGCGAATTCTCCCGCCCCTCCGCCGGAATATCGAAGTCAAGCTCGGCCAGAGTACGCGCGCCACCGTTTTCGACGGACATCCGGTGGAGGTGTCCCTCTAGACGGGAAGTCCTGAGGCAGAACGCTGGCGGCTTTCGATCGCCTGTGTCTGGCGGGCAACGCCGGTGGATTCACGGACGACGAGCTCCGGATCAACTAGGATTTCTTGCCCGGTCAATCGGTCAGAGGCTTTATCAGGAACGAGATTGCCAAAAATGGTTTGACCGATTCGTTCGCGAGGAATATGAACAGTAGTGAGCGCCGGTGAGCAAAACTCTGCGAGCCTGATGTTGTCGAACCCGGTCACCGAAACATCGTCCGGGACGCGCATCCCTTGATCGCGCAGATGGCGAAGAACGCCTACTGCCATAAAGTCGTTGACGCAAAGGATTGCAGTCGGCTGAAAGCCCGACGAAAGTAATTCTCGGGCTGCCTGACGTCCGCCCTCCAATCCGTCAGCCGCCGCGACAATTTGCGCTTCAGCATTTGGAGCAAGGCGAGCTACTGTTTCCAGGAAGGTCTTCCTACGCTCGCTGATCGGTCCCAACGTCGAATGATGGCCCAAAAAGGCCATCCGAGTATGGCCGAGCGCGTGCAGATACTCGACGATCTTCTTCATCCCTTTTCGATAATCGACGCGCACGTTTGTGATGTTTTTTTGCGGCGTTCCAACATCGTAGAACACAATGGGAATCCTGCTGTCGGTGAGCACCTGCATGAGGTGCGAGTCCATCTCGGACACGATGGCCGCGAGGCCCGCCACACGCCAGCCGATCATCAACCTCACGCTGGAAACAAGCTGCTCGGAGCTGTAGTCCGTGTTAGCGACAACGACTTCGTAGCCCCGCGCGTGAGCTGCGGACTCAAGTGCGCGGTAGATATCGAAGAAAAAGGGATTCTCCATGTTGGAGACGAGGATTCCCAGTGTGCGGCTCTTGCCCCTGGCTAAAGACCGCGCATGGAGATTAGGATGATATTTTAATTCTTCCGCGGCTTTGAGTACCCGTGCTCGCGTCGAGTTCTTAACCACGTTTTGGTTATTAAGCACGCGGGAAACCGTGGCCGTCGATACGCCCGCCCTCTTGGCAACTCCATCCAGGTTTCGCAGATCGGCATTCTTGGCTTGCGCCATGATCTCTCCGAGATTTGACCAAGCTCGATTCTAGCGGCATGCGAACGCTTCCTCAAGCGAGAGTGCCCGCAAACCACGATCGTGCCTCTAAGGATGCCATCCAGCGAAACAGTTCGCAAGCGCTTGCAACGAGGCGCTTACCCGCTCTATTTGTATCCTGTATTCTTCTTGACAGCGAAGGAACGCCGGGAATATCTTGCGTATGCAAGCGATTACATTTAACTAGCTCTAAAATAATGACCGCTTAGGCAACGCCAAACCATCTTAAGGGATGACTTCGCGTTGGGAGCGACGGGAGAGCATTGCATTAGGGTCAAAAGACAAGAGGCTGGTCCTTTCTTAGAGGTGTTTCTTGTGGTGGATATGCGAGATGCTGCAAGCCTTGTACCTCTCGACTCAGGAAGCCTTCGGTGATCTCCAGACGAGGATTCTTGAAGACTGCGGGCATGGCTCTTGTGGGCTCGCGCGCGAGTTTGCGAAGCGGCGTGGCGGTCAACCCCGTGAGATATGTCGACGTTGCGCGTTCCGCGGGCATTTCCTTCCAACATGACAATGCAGCATCCTCCGAAAAATACCTGATTGAAACGATGGGTTCGGGGTGCGGATGGATCGATTACGATCAGAATGGTTTGCTCGATCTTTATCTCGTCAATGGAGCTTCTACGCGGCTGTACACGCCAAAGCACCCATTGCGGAGCGCCCTCTATCGCAACAACGGAGATGGAACGTTTACTGATGTCACGTTAAAGGCTGGCGTGGCCGCAGAAGATCTGTTTGGAATGGGAGTTGCCGTGGGCGACTACGACAACGATGGGTTCCCAGATTTACTCATTCTCGGTTACGAACGGTGCATCCTGTATCACAACAATGGCGATGGAACGTTCACAGATGTGACTAGCCGAGCCGGTGTCGGAAATGTCCGGAAATGGGGATCGAGTGCAGCATGGTTTGATTACGACAACGATGGCCTGCTAGACCTGGTGATAGCCAACTACGTGGATTGGTCACTGGAGCGAAATTTCTGGTGCGGCGACAAGGGACCTGGATTGAGAAGTTATTGCCACCCGGACGTGTATCACGGCGAGCCGCCAACGCTATATCACAACAACGGCGACGGTACTTTTAGCGATGTGAGCAAGCGCTCCGGACTGGGAATCAAGGCCGGAAACGGGCTGGGTGTGGTCACCTTTGACTATGACAACGACGGGTGGCAGGACATTTTTATCGCCAACGACCACATGCCGAATTATTTGTTCCATAACAATCGCGACGGCACGTTTCGAGAGATAGGATACTCGGCGGGCGTGGCGGTCAGTATCGATGGGCAGTTCGAAGCGGGTATGGGAACGGACGCCGCCGACACCACCGGGAGCGGCCGGCTTGACCTAATAGTCGCGCACCTGGATCAACAATTGGCGCGCCTCTACCAAAACGTTGGCGAAGGATATTTTGAGGATGCAACGTTTAGATCAAGGATTTCGTATGCTACGTTTCATCTGAGCGGGTTCGGTACGCGCTTTATGGATTATGACAACGATGGCGCGCGCGATCTGTTCATAGCCAATGGACACGTTTTGGACAACATTCAGCGCTATCACGCCGATACCACCTACGCGGAACCGAAGCTAATGTTCCGCAACACCGGGCATGGAATATTCCAGAACGTGAGCGAGCAGTTGGGATCGGATTTTCAGCTCCCGCGCGTGAGCCGGGGCGCTGCCATCGCCGATTTTGACAACGATGGAGACCTCGACATCCTCGTGAGCAACAACGGGCAGCTTCCGCAATTGCTGCGCAACGATGGAGGCAATGCCAATCATTGGCTCCAGATTTTTCTGATTGGCACGCGGTCCAATCGCGATGCCGTGGGGGCGCGAGTGAAAGTTACCGCCAGTGATCTGGTTCTTTACGATGAAAGAAAAGGCGGCATGAGTTACCAATCCGCGCAGGACCCGCGGCTGCATTTCGGCCTCAGCCAGCGCCGCACGGTCGAAGAAGTCGAAATCAAGTGGCCCAGCGGCGCGTTGACCAAACTTACGAACCTGAACTCCGATCAGATTTTGGCCATAGAGGAGGGCAAAGGCTTGGTCCCCCGGCCCTTTCCCCGCGTTCCTGCCAAATCCCCTTGAACCGGTTTCCGGACCCGAGACGGGTTTTCTTTCGCCTGCTTGCGGTTTCTGCTCGCCTCGACTCGCACCCGACGCGCCTGGGATTGCTTTCCTGCCGCCAGGAGCTGCTCTGATTCTTTGGGCCTGCTCCTGATTCAGCTTGGCAAGGATTGTCAGTATCGCTTCCGCTTCGCCTGGCCTACGGCTCTTCCGGTACGCCGCCGCGAGCAGCGAATACACGGCTGGGTTTTGTGGATTGAGCCGTCGCCCGATTTCCAAATGTTCGATCGCCGCCTCCAGGCGTCCATCCAAAAGGTCCGCATGGCCGAGGCCAATTTGCGAGCTCGCGTAATTGGGTCGCGCAGCGACCGACTTTTCTAGTGCGTCCCGCGCCTCTGCAAATTCGACCTGACCTGGGCTTGCTCCGGCGCGCATCAGCGCTTCCCCTAGAATTGTCAGCAATTGGTAGTCTTGCTTGCCTTCCGCGCTAGCGGTTCGCGCCACGCGAATCGCTTCTGCAAGATTCCCGCCAAACAGATTTTCTTGCGCTGTCGCAAGGTATCCGATCTCGGAGCGCGGCGCGAGTCGCGACGCCCGCTCGAATTCCACCTTCGCGTCGTCAAAGTCATCGAGCATCGAAAGCAGATAACCTCGTTCGTAGTGGAGTCGCGCGGAGTCGGGAAGATGTTGCAGACCGAGGTCGATCACTCGAAGACTCTCCGCATGCTCCTGATGTCCCAGGAATGCATCGGCAACAAACAAATAAAGCTTTTCATCTTTCGGTGTGAAGGCCGCTGCTCTCTGCAGCGCTTCGAATGCCTCGCCCGCCTGACCGTCGCCCGCATACGCCTGTGCGAGCAAATTCTCAACGCTCGCGTTCTCGCGCCCTTGCTCTCGCAGCCTGCTCAAAAGCCGAATCGCCTTTGCAAATTGTCCAGTGGCGGTGTAGCAAAGCGCGAGATTGAATTCTGCAGCGTATTCATTCGAAACACGCCCTTGCGCTTCGAGGAGATGCGCAATCGCCTCCGCAAAATGGCCGCCCCGGGTTAACTCAGTGCCCGTCTCCAGTTCGGATTCGGCCTGCGGATTCTGGCCCGTACCCGGCGGCTTCATTGTAGCCGGCGGCGAATCGGGCCGTGCCTGCGCGCGCCCCAATTCGCAAGTGCCCGCAATGAAAAGAATCCCTGCAACCGGCGCCAGCCGGATTCCTTGCGGCAAGAATCTTGTTACATGCATCTGCAACTCCTACTTCCAGCCGCCTTGGCCCTCCACGATCGTAATGTAACGATCGATGGGAAGATCGCTGAATCGCTCCGTCTTCCCGCTTGGATTTGGCCACTTCACTTCCATCCAGTCAATCTTGGTTCGTTGGCCCAGCCCCAGAACGATACGAGGGTCATGGGCGGAGAGGTAGCTACCCCCACCTACCTTCCAATGACGGCGCAGAAGATCGCCGGACTGATAAACGATTCTTGCCCCAATGGCTTCTATGTTTGCTTTGCGGCCGATCAATCGCACACCGAGCCAATGATTCCGCCGGCCCGCGTAGTTGCGCAGCAACAAAGGCGCTCCGTCATTCTGCGCCACGAGCACGTCAACCGAACCATCGTTATCGAAGTCTCCGAGAGCCAATCCGCGACCCGCCAATTTCTTTGAAAAAATTGCTCCACTCTCGGCGCTTACATTCTTGAGGGCTGATCCGCTGTTTCGAATCAGAAGCATCGGCTCCCGATAAGTCACATCCTCCATTCGCTTTTCCACCATGGCGTCGGGGTGCCCGTTGCAGAGCAATAAGTCCAGGTTACCGTCATTGTCATAATCGAAAAACTTTAATCCCCAGCCGCTGAGCCGGCTGGTCCAGGCATCGATGCCAGTCCGAATCGCTACGTCAGTGAAGGTCTCATCTTTGTTGTTGTGAAAGAGTGCGAAAGACTCGTGATCCACATTGGCGACGAAAAGATCGAGGCAACCATCCTGATCATAGTCCCCTGCATCGACTCCCATGCCCGATCGAGCGAGGCCAAACGAGTTGTATCCCACTCCCGCGAGCGCGCCAATCTCTTCAAACCGGCCACTGCCGCGATTGGCGAACAGAAAATTTGCAACCGTGTCATTGCTGACGAAAAGATCCATCCACCCATCGTTATTGATGTCCGCCGCGACCACGCCCCAACCTTTTGCCGGCGAGCTGGCGATGCCGGATTCCTTGCTAACATCCGTGAATGTGCCGTCGCCGTTGTTGTGGAAGAGCCAGCAAGGCATCGCTTTGTACGGTGTCGGCTTGCAGTACCACCGCGCGTTGGTTGGTCCATAACCGCAGAAAATGTTCTTTGATTTGTCGAAGTCCACGAAGCGGCAGACAAATAGGTCCAGGCGTCCATCGTTGTCGTAATCGAACCACACCGAACTCGTGCCCCAGCCCTGCGCTCCGACGCCGGCTTTCGCGGTGACATCGGTGAACGTGCCGTCCCCATTGTTATGGTAGAGGATGCTGCGCGGATACTGCGTCACGTAGAGATCCGGCCAGCCGTCGCCATCGTAGTCACCGACCGCGACACCCATGCCGTAGGCATTCCCCGGCACGCCGGCTTTTTGCGTCACGTCTGTAAATGTGCCGTCGCGGTTGTTGCGATAGAGCGCGTTGCGGATTGGAGTGGCCGGTTTATAGAAATCGCACGCTCCGCTATTCACAAGGTAGATGTCCATCCAACCGTCGTTGTCGTAGTCGAGAAACCCGCAGCCAGGGCCTACGGTCTCCGGTAAGTACATTTCCGGCGACTGACCACTCACATGAACCCAGGAGATACCACTGGCCGCGGGCGGAACTTCTTCAAACGCGGCAAAGGAATCCATGCCAGCTGCGCCGCCCGGTCCCAGGTTCATGCGGGCGAGTGCGGCACTCATCCCCGTCCCCCCGAGAATCTGAAAGGTTCGCCGCCGAGAAAGGATCTGACTCAATCGCAGTTGCTCCGTG
>Ga0066651_10000650_pt1 | contig 10915 bp, 6 predicted proteins | sample GraSoiAngelo_100_FD_71410 | JGI IMG/M metagenome (GOLD analysis project Ga0066651, IMG submission 71410) | Grasslands soil microbial communities from the Angelo Coastal Reserve, California, USA - 14_0903_02_20cm | ecosystem: Environmental > Terrestrial > Soil > Grasslands | place: USA...
ATTTCGAATTGCTGGAGGATGGCCAGGTTGGGATCTTTGGCGTCGAGGATACAATGACAGCTCGCGCACACGACGGTTTCAGCCTGGCCGAACGAACGCAAAACAATGGCTGCGCCGCACTTCGAACAATTCAGCGCCTTCGCTTGCGCCTTGGGAGGCCCGGAAAGTGGCGGAGTGCTCGCGCTCATTACCAGCCCTCGAAACTGCGAAGATTCTTCAATTTGAGATCCTCGAACTGCACGAATTCACCGAGGTACAGAGCCGGTTCGGGATCGCTATAATCAAGAGTGGCGAATTTCGTGGACTCGGTGCGCAAGTCGACGAAGGTGACGTCCGTCTTGTCCCAATATTGAAATGGCAATTCGCCCTCGACGCCGCGATAATGCGCGGGCGTGATGACGGTCACAGTATAGGGTTGGTTGTTCCAAGTGAATTGCTGGCCGACATGAACCTGGGTTGGGGCGGGAAGATTCTGCGCTTTCGAAGATAAAGAGAGCGCGTATTCACTCTGAGCGTCAGACAGCCAGGCGCTTGTGCCGTCGTTCATCATGACGTGCCACTCATTCCAGCCGCCCTGATCGTACTCGTAAAGGATGCGGCCGACCACCACGAACGCCTTGTTGCCGTACATGCCTTCGGTATTGATCTGAATGGGCGAACTGTCCGGCGGGAGATCGGCCACCTGGCCGACTTTTTTCAGGTCCACGTCTGTGCGGACAAGGATACTCTTGCAAAATTCGCAGACGGTCTGGACAGTGCTGGACCAGCGAAAAACAATCTTGGCGCCGCAGTTCGGACAGTTGGCAACAGGCTGGGTCATCGGGAGCGACTCGTTAGGCTTGCGCCATAAGGTCCTTCCTCAGTCACTGACGGCCTGCTTCCATTGGGATTCGTAGGGCCTCTGTAGCCGCCGGACTGAGATGGAATCTGCCTCAAAGAGTTGCCGCAGAATCGTCTTGAAATCCCATTCAGCGCGCGGAAGGCAACAGAAGAGATTGAGGCAGAGCGAGCCGTGCTCCGGGAAGGTGTGACACGCGAGATGTGACTCCGCGAGAAGGCAAAGCCCAGTGATGCCTCCGGTGCCGGGAAACTGATGCCACTGCGTTTCGCCGACGGGCCGGAGCTTCATCTCGCGAATAATGCCGCTGAATAAATTCTGCAAGACAGCAACGTCACGCAGCGACTGGGAAGAGCATCCGAAAGCTTCGACCACCCACTCGATTCCGCTCATGGCAGACGAGACGCCACGCTACGTCTGAGGCTTTCCGCATTCCGGACAGAATTTAGCGCTACGCGGAATGGGCTTGCCACATTCGCCGCAGAATTTCGTTTCGGCAGCGGGCGCTCCCGCTGCGGGTGCTGCTCCACCGGCAGGCGCCGAAGTGGCTTTCTTGACCGCGTCCATCATCGCCTGGCCCATGGCTACGCCGGCGCCGAGACCCGCGCCCATCCCTACCGCGCCTCCGCCTTCATTCCCGGCCGCAATGGGGATGGATTGCGCTACCTGATATTGTGTAAATTTGCCCATATCGCCGAGGACGTTCATGCTGATGCGCTGATCGAGCACTTTCTGCAGCTCGTCGGGCAGCGAAAGATTTTCGACCACAAAGCTATCCAGGGTGAGCCCATAGTCCGTGAACGACGGTTTGAGGGCTTCGCTGATCTTTTCGGCGAGTGCGCCCTGGTTCGCGGCCATATCCAGGAACGGCACCTGGCTGGCGGCGAAAGCATCCGTCATTTTAGCAACGATGGTGTTCCGTAACTGGCCTTCGAGATCGGGAACGCGGTAAGTATCGCGCGTGCCGCTGATCTTGCTGTAGAACGATTTGGCATCGCTCAAGTGATACGAATAAATGCCGAAGCCGCGAAGACGAATTGCGCCAAATTCCTTGTCGCGAATGGAAATGGGATTCTGCGTTCCCCAATGCTGATCGGTCTGAATGCGCGTCGAGAAAAAATAGACATCTGATTTAAACGGCGATTTGAACGCTTTGTCCCAGTTCTTCAAGTAAGTCAAGATGGGCAGCGTCTGCGTATTCAGCGTGTAAAGTCCGGGGCCAAAGGTGTCCGCCACTTTCCCTTCATTCACAAAAACCGCGGCCTGCGAATCGCGAACGGTCAGCTTGCCGCCATTCTGGATCTCGCGATCCTGCATGGGATAGCGGTAGGCCAGGATGCCTTCCTCCGGCTCAACCCATTCGATGACATCGATAAACTGCTTGGTGATGAAGTCGCGAAGGCTCATCGGGGGCCTCTCTTCCGGCGCGCTCGTGAACAGGAATAGCGGCCAGTGAAAGCGATGCTACGGTGCAGTTTACAGTGTGTCAATGGTGCTCATAAAATACGATTGAGCGAATATAGCCAGACGCAATCTGAATAAAGCAATCTGCGCTAGCCCCAGGGAATTGAAGCAGTTACACCTCTCACGAGATTGCAACGGTATTACAAAATCTTTCGTGATTTTGCCGAGGCGTGAATCTTTCGACATGGACCAACTTTATCGCTGCTCTGACTCGCCACGATGAAAGCTTTCGGGCGGACCGAGGTAACTGGGTTTCACACCTCCCAGATTCACGACAAGCTTTTGCAGCACCACGCCGGGATCCACCATCCAGAACTTCAGAATGTGATAGCCCGATCTTGCCAATAAGTGTGTGGACCGCACTTTGCGCACGCTGTCCTTCACCGAGGTTCCCCAGTCTTCCACCGAGTTCTGCGCGAGGGCATCAATGACCTGAGGCGCTTCGTCGTCGAATGAAACGGCGTATCGCAGGCCGCGACCGGGCACGAAATTCAACGTGGGGGAGAGGATGGCCTCCACCTCCACAGTGCGCGGGTCGAAGAGATACAATTTGTATTCGAGGCGCGGAGAATCTCGCGGGGGGGTGACGCTTTCCGCCGTCACGGGAAACACGGACATGGACGACAGCGTCCGTCCGAGGTCGTCAATCTTTTCCCATCGCGCGGAGGGCCCGTCGACTTTCTTAGTGTAGTGCACCGCTTCCATCGAAACGTACCCATCGCTCTCCACAAATCCGTCCAGCGATTGTCGTGTCAGGCCTTGCGGACGAAAAGCCTTCACGTTCACGACAAACTCTTGTGTGCTGCTCCTCCTGATTTTCAAGGAGCCGCTCGTTAAACCCAAAGGAGCCTTTTCCCAGTCCACGCTAACCCACACGCGCCGTTCCTTTTCAATGGTTCCTTGCGATTCGCTCAGCACGATCCAAGGGGCGCTCGTGGTGGCGGAAAACACGAACGGCTCTCTACCTCGATTGAAAATGTCGATGTAGTGGCGTTGTTGGTTGAAGACGTCGAACGGAGGGAGAGTTGGTTCGCTCGGAGAGCCGGGCCAGGCATTCGCTGAGCCTTCAACGGCCACGCCGAGCTGCGCCGGGGCAGGAATCTCAATCTCGGTGACCTTGGGCATAGCGTTCACCGGCGGTTGATTCCAAAATGTGTAGCCGAGGTGTGTTTGATCCATCATATGGTCCCACTTGCCGTGAGCCAGGGTGTGGTTGTAATGGGCGGAGAGATCCGCGTCGGCCTGAAACAAGGCGCGCGCCGCAGCGGCTGATTCGTTCGCGCTGGCACGACCTTGGCTCGTGTAGAGCTGGTTTCTGGCTGCAGTGATGTACAGCTCCGTCACGATTGCCGACGCTTTCGTGGGATAGAGCACAAGTTCGAAGAAAGGATCGCGTTGGTTCTCCGGCAACTTGCTGTAAATCTCTTCCGCTTTCGCCACCGCGGCCTGGAAATCAGCGAACACCGCGTCCGCTTCCCGATAATCCACGAGGCTGAACGTCCTGGGCTCCAGCAACTCGGGTTTGCGCCGGCCGTTGTATTTCGTGTACTTCGAAAGTACGTCCGCAATGTCCGGCGCGAACTGTGTCCCAAATTGCCGTGCCACCCAGAGCCTTGTGAATTCACCGATTCTTTCTTTGGGCCAGTTGTCCGGCTTCCACGCCATGTTCAGAAAAAAATCGATGGGTAATTCCATGGGCTTCAGGTCACCTACGTTGACGATCCAGATGCGATCGGCGCCGTAGTGATACGCGAGATTCATCTGCTCCCAAATCTTGGCAATCGGAATAGTGTTCAGCCACTTGTAGGAACGCGGATCTCCGACGTAATCGAAGTGATAGTAGATTCCCGCGCCGCCGCTACGTTTTCGTTCCTCTGGTGTCGGCAACCTGCGGATATTTCCCCAGTTATCGTCGCACCAGAGCAGAGTCACGTCGTCGGGAACACGCATACCCTTCTCGTAGTATTCCTGCACTTCCTTATAGAGGGCCCAGTCCTGGGGCACTTTGGATAAGTCGGGGTTTACGCGGTCCGCGATGATCTTGCGCTGATCCGCCACGATCTTTTCCAGCAAGGCGATATTAGCGCTCTCGGACATGGGGAGGTCTCCGTCTCCGCGCATGCCGAGCGTGATGATGCTCTCGTACTTCTTGTTGCGCTCGATCCCTTGATCCCAGAACTCCCTCAGGACTTCGGCATTTTTCGAATAATCCCACGGACCCCTTCCATGTCGCTTCCACTCCTGTTGTGCGCGCAGCATCGGTTCGTGATGAGATGTGCCCATTACCATGCCGTATTCGTCTGCGAGCGGGGCGTTCAGGGGGTCATCCTCGTTGAAGGCGTTGTTCCACATCGCGGGCCAGAGGTAGTTGGCCTTCAATCGCAGCAGCAGTTCAAAAACCTTGGTATAGAACTCATGATTGTAGTTGCCGTATTTTTCCTTTACCCATCCGGTGAGGGATGGCGCTTCATCGTTCAGGAAAATTCCGCGGTACTTAACTACAGGCGGTCCCTGCACATAGGTGCCAGGCTTTACAAAGAGTTCATCGTGATGCTGGACGGGAACGTCGGCCCACCAATACCACGGCGAAACCCCAATCTGGTCGGAAAGGTCATAGATGCCGTAAATTGTTCCGCGTTTATCGCTCCCTGCGACAATCAGCGCGCTGGCCACGCCCGGCAATGGCTTCGGCACGACGCGAATGAGAAATGATTCCCATTTGCCGGCAATGGGCGTCACATCGATTTTGTGATCGCGGATCAGTTCATCGATGATTTTGCTTTTCCCAACCGTGCCAACGGCGATCACGTTTGATCCCAGGTTGTTTTCGTCGTGCGCGATCGCTGGGGTGCGGTTCGTGACGCGCTCGATGTCCGCTTGCAAATCGTTGACCGCGCGAACGACACCTGGGAAGTCAGCTGAGTCAACAAGCAGAGTTGCGGCGGCGTTTCGCGTGACGATGCTGAAATCACCAGGGTGATAGGCTGAGTCTACATAGCGATCTTCACCGATGGTGATAGCGTGAAGAAGGGGAGAGCCGAGCAAACATAGAACGATTACCAGCCATGCCTTAGTAAGATTGCGCACGAGTAACGGTTGGTCGCGACTGGAGCCCGGCAAAAAAGTCATGCGAAAGAAACGGAGTGTCATATGCCAGTCACTAGAATAGCCCCACCGGGCAACGCGGGGGGGAGCGCACTGCCCGGCGGTCTACCAAGTCACGGTTCCTTTCTGTTCGGGCTATCTTGCAAGGAGCTCTTCCTGCCAGTCTGCGCACCCTAAACGATTGCGCCCGGCTTTTCGATCAGAATATGAGCCTTCTGGCGAACCAGACTTGCCGTTCGCCGCCGGTTCCCGGCTAATGGGAGACGGTCCTCATCAGAACGTCACCCGTGCCCCAAGCCAGAGAATGCGGTTGCCGGGATCGTTGCCGAAGAAACCCTGACCTGGCGGTTTGAGAGTGCTCGTAATCGTGCCGAAATTCGAAGCGCCTACGGTCGCGTTCGGGTTATTGAAATGAGGAGTGTTGGTGAACCCGATGGCGTCGGCCCGGAACTGAAGCGCGATCCGCTCGGTCAGCTTGAACTGACGGGCCACGCTTAGGTTCATATTGAAGTATCCCGGGCCACGGAACGCATTTCGACCGGTGTTTCCGTAAACTCCAGCGGCCGGAACAGCGAATGCTGCCGGGTCAAAGTAGTGACAACTCAGGTCGGTTGCCACACACGTCTGCCCCGTCACCGGCGGCTGTCCGCCGGTCAAGCGATAGGTGCCGACAAGGTCCGCTGTTTGGGTCGAGCCAAATGCGCCCAGGGGTCCCGCGTTCGCAGTAACCGTGAAGGGCACGCCACTCATGATGCTGACAACCGGGCTAATCTGCCAGCCGCCCAGAATCCAGCTGGCTACCCTTCCGGTCGCCCAGCGCTGTCCTTTGCCGAACGGCAGATTCAGCAAGCCATAGATCTCGACGTCGTGGGTGCGGTCGAAACTTGCGGGTCCGTAGTCCTTTTGCCAATACGTGGGATAGGGGAAGAGCAGGAAGTTAAGTTCTTCGTCGTCCGAGTAGTCGAGTGCCCTCGACCAGGTCCAGACGAACCCAAACAAAGACCCTTGTGCGAAGCGGCGCGTTAGCTTCGTCTGCAGCGAGTTATAGGAGTTGCTCTTAAAAGGTACCTCCCCATTGATGTTGCCGGTATAGGTCTTGCCGAGTTTTTGACTGATCAGACCTCCCGCTGCGCCGGTTCCCGGCGCCGAGGCGTTGAGATTCATGTTAACCAACGGCCGAATGTCGTGTGCGCCAACATATCCGGTCTGGAAGACGAATCCCTTGAATTCCTGCTCGACCGTGAAGTTGAACGAGTTGATGTATCCTCGATCAAAGGGACTCAGGACGGTTGTCGTTCCGACGTTCGTGGGGAGCGGTATCACACCGCCGCTCAGGTTTGGTGGTGGTACCAGCACAAGGCCAGCCGGGACGGAGTAGCTTCCACTGCCCAGCCCGGTTCCGTTCGTCCCGGTCAGACTGGCCGCGGGAGTGTAGTCCTTCGAGTTCGCCGTCGGGTTCAGGTTGTCGGAGACCACCGCGGCCGGGTACGCGTTCCGGAAGTAGCGCCAGTTGTTCGGGTCGACGCTGATGCCATAGCCGGCGCGGATGACCGTCGAACTGGTAAGCCGATAGGCAACGCCAAGCCGCGGCAGGAACTGACCGTGCCCGACATCCACGCCATCATTTTGCGGTACATTGCCGTATCCACCTATGTACACATTGCCGTCCGCTGGATTAAGCCACCGCAGGCCTTTGCCGTTGTCACTGTAACCGAACGGGTAATACTCCCAACGGACGCCAAGATTTAGGGTCAGTTTCGGAAGCACCTGCCACTGGTCACGAGCGTACCAGGCCCACTGGTTCCAGCGCAGAGCAACGGGGTTGAACAGTAGGTAGGCTTTGCCCGTCTCGCTCGGCAGACCGAGCAGGAAATCGGCGACCGAGTTGAAGTAGGTCGCGGTCGCCCCCGGCAGAGAGGTCACGTTTCCGGTGAATCGGAAACTGCCGCGGGCCGTCTGGAAGCTGCCACCCTGCGGCTGGAAATGGTTAAGTTGTGTGTGGTTCCACTCGATGCCGCCGCGGAAGTTGTGCCTTCCATGCGTCCAACTCAGGTTTGCGCCACTCACGAATTGATTATCCCGGAACAGGTACGGGTTGCCGGTATTCGGGTTTCCGAGATTCAAGCTTGCCGCGGCGGAATTGACCTGGAATGCAGGCAAACCGTTGTACAGGTAGTTGCTCGCGGGTACGCCGGCGCCGTTTGTCCCTGGGATCTTAAGCAGGTCAAGCCCTTTTGGTATGGCGAGATCGAACGTCGCTCCCAGTCGTTGCCGAGTGTAGCCGAAGTTCCAGTCGAACAGCAGATTCGGAGTGAACGCGTAGGTAACGCCGAGACCCACGCTCTGAATCAAGCCGGGAGCGTTGCCAAGTTGCCCGCCAGCCGTCGCGTCCCCCCCAGCGTCTCCCAGCAGCGGCGGATCGAACACGAGAATCCGCGAGAAGCTGTAGCGGCCGAATACCATGGATTTTTGCGTCGGCACGTAATTGATCTTGAAGTCGGCATTGTCGCGGTTGAATAGCGCTGTTCCGCTCCCAAAAAAGTTATTCAGACCGTTGTTATCAGGGGCAACCTCCTGGGCGATCGAAGGCTGCAGCAGGTTGATCAATGCCGCGGAAGCGGGGTCGATCCGATTCGGACAGATGACGTTCAGCACGCCGTTGCAAGAGATCTGCTGCTTTCCGGCGCCATGCGAATCTCCGGTGGCTGGATCATAGATAATCGGGTTTCCCGGAAGATTGCTGAAATCGCCAGTAGCCATCTGCGCAGTGGGCAGGGTCCGTATGTCCGGTCCGGCTTTCCCCCGCTGCGTCGTGCGCTCGTAGTCTACGAAGAAGAATAGCTTGTCCTTCTTGATCGGACCGCCGAACGTGCCGCCAAACTGGTTCTGGTTGTTCCTGTTCTTTTTCGTGGAAGCGGGTAAGAAGTAGTTGAGCGCGGCGAAATTCTGGTCCGTGTGGAACCAGTCGGCGCTTCCATGGAACTGGTTCGTACCCGACTTGATCTGAACATTGACGGCGGCGCCCCCGGCCATGCCCTGTTCGGCATCGAACGAGTTGGTCACGACGTTGACTTCCTGAATCGCATCCGACGGCGGCACATAGGCCACGTTGGCGGGCAGCCACGGGTAGGCATCCTGAACACCGTCAATTCGCGTGTTGACGGTCTGATTGGATTGCCCGTTTACATTTGTGTTCATCGCTCGCTCGGGATTGCCCGCCAGCGAGTTGGTCTCCGAGGTCAGCCCGGCGCCGGGAATAAGCTGGAGTAGGGACTGGAAGTTTCGTCCTTGGCTGCCCGCCGAGGGTAGGTCGTCGACCTCACGGCCTGTCAAGTCGCTATGTACGTCGGCTTTGTCGGTCTGCAGTAGCGGAGCCTCACTGGTCACCGTCAAAGTTTGCTTCTGAGTGGCCACCTCGAGGTGAGTATCCACGCGGCGCACTACGTTCGCGCCAACGTCCACTCTCTTGAACACCCCGGTGGCAAAACCGGAAGCTGAGATGGAGAGCTTGTAAGTCCCCGGTTGCAGCGCGTTGAAGCGATAGTCGCCCGCCGCGTCCGTTGTGGCTGTTTGCGTAACCCCGGTGCCGGTATTCACGGCTTCGACGGTTGCGTTCGGCAAAGCCGCGCCGGACTGGTCGGTGACCTTGCCTGTCAGCGATCCATAGAGCACTTGCGCGCTGGCCGCGCGGGGAAAAACAAGTATTCCCAGCAGCAGCACTGCGCAAGCAAATTCCAAGAGCCTGTATTTCTTGAATAGAACATCCGCAATGCACGCCACAATTCGTCTGGACATGACCCCTCCATTCAAGTGAAATAACTGGTCCAAGCGACGAGGCACCCCACCTCTTTGCCTGGAAGCACTTCTAACCTGCCAGGGACCGAATCTGTCGAGATCCCTTTTCTGCAAACTCCTGGGGGCTTGCTAACGGGCCAAAATGCTTTTGCAACACCAAAGCGACGGTTCCGCGCAAGCGCGCCAGAATCCCTTCAGCAGGCCGCACGTGAGGAGGATGGCCCCCAGGAAGGCCCATGGCCACTTCCGATTCGATAGCGGGCCCAAATCGCCGCCATTGACGGGTGAGCTCACCGACAACAACAATTTCTTCGGGAGCCAATCCTGCAACGAGCATACGCATCCCTCTGCCGAGTGCATGCACCATGCGGTCTAGGGCCTTGGCTGCCAGAAGATCTCCGGACTCGGCCAAAACGAGCAGATCTTGGAACGTCAGTCCATCGGAGGACTTGATCGATTCGTGGTAGTAGCGTAGGGCCGCCCGGTTGGATGCGTAGACTTCCCAGCATCCCCGGCCGCCGCAGGTGCACGACGGACCGTTGGGATCGAGTGACACGTGGCCAAACTCTCCCGCCATGCCATTCATTCCTCGTATCAATTGTCCGTTCGCGAACACCCCGGTGCCGATCCCCTCGGAAACAGTCACGACCACGAAGTCGCGGACCTGTTCTCCGTGTCCAAACCAAACCTCAGCGAGTACACACGCGTTTGCGGCGTTTTCCACCTCCACCCGCATGCCTGTGGCGTCCTCGATGGTTCCCTTAATGTCGAATTCCGGCCATCCAAGGTTCGGAGCGAAAACGATTCGACGGGAGACGTCACTGAAGCGCCCGGGAATGCTGATTCCGACTCCCTCGAAAACACGGTCCGAATAGACTTGCATCAAGTGGCGAATCTTTGCTGCCAGGGCTCCAGCCGTAAACCCAGGATCTCGAGTGGTTGGCATGGTTTCCTGGGATAGGAAATTCCCATTCACGTCAGCGATGCCTACCGTGGTTTGGGCGGGCCGCAGGTCGGCTACCAGAATCACGCGTCGATCATTCAACCGAAGGAAAGTAGGCCGTCTCCCGCGGGGCAACCGGCCGATGGGCCCATGGACTACCCATCTTTCACGAATCAGCTGTTCGGTGATGAGCGAAACGGTACTTCTTTGAAGCCCTGAAACGCGGGCAAGATCGGCACGGGAAATCGGCTGGCGGCGCCTAATCAGGTTGAGAACGACACCGCGATTAATGTCGCGAGCTGTTTGGCTCGAGGCGACCTGGGTGTTAGTGAAGTCAATACGTTTCATTTAGTTTTAATCTCGCACTATATTGTCTACAAATCGGCTATAAACTGCTCGCTTTGTCCTCAACTAGCAAGCACATGCAAAAGCATAAATCCGGGCGACGACATTAAATTCGTGGCCCGAACTATATGCGCGGCTTTCTTGCTTGTGTCAAGCGAAATTTTTGATGCTTTGGCAGGTTTACTGGAGATTCTGTTGAAGTGCCGCTATGTGTCCCACTTTTCAGTGGGCCGCGGCGGGATCGCCCGTGGGCGGTGGGGCGTGATCTACGGCTGCGGGCGACCCCAGTAACTCCGTAAGGATCGGTTTCAGTGCATCTGCCCACACTTGATATGTCTTCACGGTTGGATGGAGTTTGTCTCTTGCATTCATCATCCCATCGAGCAGCCTTCCATCACCGTCGGCCAGTTTGCCGTTGATATTCA
>Ga0066651_10000653_pt1 | contig 10904 bp, 7 predicted proteins | sample GraSoiAngelo_100_FD_71410 | JGI IMG/M metagenome (GOLD analysis project Ga0066651, IMG submission 71410) | Grasslands soil microbial communities from the Angelo Coastal Reserve, California, USA - 14_0903_02_20cm | ecosystem: Environmental > Terrestrial > Soil > Grasslands | place: USA...
GTGATTTCCGAAATCGCCTTGGCGATTATCCTTTTGGTTTCCGCTGGAATGCTTGGGCGAACCCTGCTTCATCTCTCCTCTCTCGATCCGGGGGTTGACGTCCGCAACGTGTTGGTCACTCGGATGGCGCTTTCGCCCGCGACGCTTGCGGATCCGGCAAAAACGCGTGCTGCTTGGAAGGATGTGCTCGCTCGGGCCCGGAATGTGCCCGGCGTGCAGTCGGTCGCCACGGTCGATACGTTTCCCATGCGCGCGGGCGATAATGAAGAAGGCTATTGGACCAACGCGGATGTGCCGCCCGCGAACAAGTTGCCCTTTGCTCTATTGACGAGCGTCTCTCCAGATTATCTGAACGTCATGCGAATCCCCTTGCGCCGGGGACGATTCTTCGATGATCACGACACGCTCGAAAGCACGCCCGTTATCGTGATTGATGAGGTCCTGGCGCAGAACGCGTTTGGTACTCAGGATCCGGTCGGAAAGCGGCTCTGGATTCCTGACATGGGCTACGGCGGCAACGTATTCGAAATAGTGGGCGTCGTGGGACACGTCCGGCACTGGGGGCTTGCCGGTGACGATCAAGCGAAGGTCCGCGCGCAGATTTACTATCCCTTTGCCCAGCTTCCCGACGGTTTCATGCACCGCTGGTCGGAACTGATGTCGATTGCCGTGCGGACCGAAATTCCTCCGTTGAGTGCTCTTGCATCTTTGCGGAGCGAACTGAAAGGTGTTGCGGGCGATCAAGTTCTCTACGAAGTCCGCACAATGGAACAGCTGGCGAGTGAGTCGCTCGCGGAGCAACGCTTCCTCTCGCTGCTCTTCGGCATCTTCGCTGGCTTGGCTCTGCTGCTGGCGTGTATCGGCATTTATGGTGTGCTGGCCTACTTGACCAGCCAGCGGGTGCCGGAAATCGGCGTGCGCATGGCGCTTGGGGCGACCGCTCGCGACGTCATTCGGCTTGTGCTACGGCAGAGCCTCGGAATGGTTTTCGGCGGTATTGCCGTGGGCATTGTTACAGCTCTGGCGGCAGGGCGCTTATTGATGCACACGGTAGACGGAATGCAATCCAATGAGCCATCCACCTTCATCATTATGATTTCCGTGCTGATCGTGGCCGCGCTCTTAGCCAGTTTTGGGCCAGCCCTCCGTGCCAGCCGCGTTGATCCGGTCACCGCCCTGCGCCAGGACTAGGACGAACCCTTCCGCTCGCAGTGGGGCAAGCTTGCGGATAGAGCGGGCGAAGTTGTATCGGACTCCACCTCCACAAGTGGAGCATCTTCACATCGCCCCAAAATGCAAGGTTGGGTGAGCACTTCTTGCAGAATGCTTCTATCACCCGATGATCGTCAGGCTGGCCAAAGCGAAAATGCATTTTGCGATTGGCTGGACAGCTAAGGTCTGGCTCCCCGGGCTAGATTCGAACTAGCAACCCTTCGGTTAACAGCCGAAATGATCGAAAATCTAAGTGCCCTATCTGGTGTCGCTTACGAGAAATTGGGAGCCATTTTTCCCTCTTTAGTTGCACCCACACCTGCACCACAGCACCAGCTAAAGTATCCCGATTCAATGCGCCTTCGGTTGGACCCGAATGCTTGATACGATCCTTCAGCTTGTTGGTTCGGGTTGGCGGCCTCGCAAATGATCTATGTATCCTTTCGTTGACCAAGGCGTCTAATCCACTTAGAGTCGAACTAGCATGATGGGCAAGAGACTATTCGTAGTTTTGGCCGTGGTCGCCTTTTTGGGCCTGCAATTTGCGGACTGCATGTCCGCGATGACGCAAGACCAGCAGAGCATGAAGTGCTGCGGTACCATGCCCTGCGATCCGTCCAATCAGAGCCACGATTGCTGCAAGGCGATGGTTTCGTCTCAGTCTCCCAGCGTGTTGCCCGTCGCTCACGTGACGCTCCATGCGCCAGTGATGGTCTCGACCGATATTCTTGCTTCACCGCAGGCAATGACGTACCCCGAAGCCTTTCGCTTGGATTTCGAGGTTCCGCCGCATTCGCCTCCCGAACTGTACACCCTTCACTCTTCCCTCCTGATCTGATCCGCTGTTCAACGGTGCTGCAAATCACCGGCTTGTCTCTTTTTCTGTCTCCACTGGCTATTTAACCCGCCGACGTGTTTCGGTCGAGGCCCTTTTGGGTGACTCACCGATGGTCCGCGGCTTCGATCCGCACGCTTAGGAGAAAAAGATGTTTTCAATAGGGAGAACGAATTTCGCTGCGCGTTTGTCGTGCGTAGCTCTTAGTCGAAGTGTTTCTGTGATTTTGCTTTCCGTCGTTTTAGCTGCACATGCTTTTGCACAGGAATCTCCAATATCGCACATGGGGTCGGTCACTCCACTCTCTGAGTTGCTCGCGGAAGCGGAGAAGAACAATCCGCAGATTGAAGCGGTGCGGCAAGGATGGCAGGCGGCGAAGCAAGTTCCAACACAAGTCTCGACGCTGCCCGACCCGCAATTCAATTTGCAACATGTCAGTGTCGGCAGCCCTCGCCCCTTCGCTGGGTACACGAATAGCGACTTTGCCTACCTCGGCCTCGGCGTCTCGCAAGACATTCGATACCCGGGCAAGTTGCGCTTGAAGGGTGAGATTGCAAGACGCGAAGCGGATGTTTCGCAGCAACAAGTCGAATCCGTGCGCCGCGCCATCCTCGCTGAGCTAGAGGGCACGTATTTCCAGCTTGCGTATCTCTCCAAAACACTCACGATCCTCGAACAGGACGGCGAGCTGCTCAAGCAAGTGGAACGGGCCGCCGACGCCCGGTACCGTTCCGGCATGGGAACGCAGCAGGACGTCTTCCAGGCACAACTCCAAAAAACGAAGCTGCTTCGCGAAATCGCCATGCATCATCTCCACGTCGGAAAGCTCGAAGCCCAGATCAAACAACTCCTCAACCGTTCACAGGAATCACCGGACATCGAGCCGGCCGATCTCCTCGAAACACCTCTTGTGCAAGCGTACGCCGATCTTCTGGCCGCGGCGCAAGTGCAGAATCCAGAAATCGCTGGCGCACAAAAGATGATCGAAAAGCAGGCGTTGCAGGTGAACCTCGCCCGCAAAGACTTTTACCCCGACTTCAACGTGCAGTACATGTGGCAGCGCACTGACCCCACCCAGTTCCGCGCGTACTACATGCTGAGCGTTGGCATCAAGGTCCCCATCTATCGCAGTCGCAAACAGCTCCCCGAACTGGCCCAGGGCCAATCGGAGCAGCTTCGTGCCCGAAGCGAACTCCAGGCGCAATCGCAGCAAGTCGCTGCAGAACTGCGCTCGCAGTACGTAATCGTGCAGCAGACCTCCGAACTGCTCAAGATTCACCGCGAAGGACTGTCTCCGCAGGCGCGTTCGGAATTTCAAGCGGGTCTCGCGGCATACCAATCGGGCAAACAGGATTTTCAGGCGTTGCTAACGGCGTTTCTCGATGTTCTGCATCTTGACGAGGACTACTGGCAGAACATCGCCGAATACGAGACGGCCATCGCGCGACTCGAACAACTCACTGGGCTGTCATTGCATGAAGAAGGAGCGAAGTGATGAAAACGTATCGCATAGGGTTCTTGCTGGCGCTAGTTGGAAACGTAGTCCTCGCTGCTGTCCTTTTTGGATTGTGGCTGCATTATCGCACTGCGAAGTCGATGCCGAACGTAGAGACCAAGGCATCGAATTCCACCGCGCAGGATTCCATGGCCAACTCGATGGCCCCACCCCCTGCATCGACAGAAGCGCCGCTGGTTCCGGTGCAGATCTCTCCGCAGCGGTTGCAGAGTATCGGTGTGAAAACAGGCAACGTCGAACGGAAATCAGTCGCAGACGAGATTCGCACTACAGGCAGTGTCGCTGCGGACGAAAGGCGACTGGCCTACGTCCAAGTACGGTTCTCCGGCTATATCCAGAAAGTGTTTGCCGATGCCACGTACCAATACGTCCGAAAAGGGCAGCCGCTATTCACGGTGTACAGCCCGGAGCTAGTGGCCACCGAACGGGAATATTTAGTGGCCAAGCAGAATCAGCAGCAAGTGGCGCAGAGTACAGTGCAAGGTGTCGCCTTCGGTGCAGCATCGCTGCTCGACGCGGCTGCGGAGCGTCTCAGGCAGTGGGGCGTTCCGCAAAAAGAAATCGCCCGCCTCGAATCCACCGGCAAAGTGCAGCAGGAACTGGAAGTCGATTCTCCCGTCTCCGGCTACATCACCGAGCGCAATGCGCTGCCCAGCGTTGCCGTTCAACCGGAAATGCGCCTCTACACCATCGCGGATCTTTCGACCGTTTGGGTTCAGGCGCAGGTCTTCCAGAACGATCTCGAACGTATAAAGATCGGCGCTCCCGCAACGCTCACCGTGAATACCTACCCGGGCCGGACGTTCACAGGCCGCGTGGACTTTATCTATCCGCAAGTGGATATGGATACGCGAACGGCCAAAGTGCGCGTCGTCTTTTCGAATCCTGGGTTGCAACTCAAACCCGGCATGTTCGTCAACGTAAGTCTGAAGGTCCCGATGGGGAACCAGCTTGTTATCCCCGCAAGCGGCGTCCTTCAGTCCGGCACTCGCGCGATTGCTTTTGTCGAGCGCAGTGACGGTTACATCGAGCCGCGCGAGGTACAGTTGGGCTCCCGCGTGGGTGACGATTTTATCGTGCTGAAGGGATTGAAAGTGAGCGAGCAAATTGTCACCTCCGCAAACTTCCTAATCGACTCCGAGAGCCAGCTTCAGGCCGCGCTTGGTTCGTTTGTTCCACCTCCGCCTGGTGCAGGCGCGGCGTCCGCTTCAAACGCCCCGCAAGGAAATGTCGAATTATGCTCTGACCCGACCACACCGCGGAAAGGAAGCAACGTCTTCCGCGTAAGACTCACAGACGCAAATGGAGCACCCATTTCTGGGGCAGAAGTCAGCGTGGCGTTTTTCATGCCGGCCATGCCCGCGATGGGCATGGCATCGATGCGTATACCCGTCACTCTCAGCGACAAGGGCAACGGGCTCTATGAAGGTTCGGGACAGCTGGATAGTGGTGGAACTTGGCAAGTCACAATTCTCGCAAAAAAGAATGGGCAACTCATCGCGACCAAGCAACTGAGCGTGAATGCCGCGGGAGGGATGTAACGTGATCTCCCGATGGATTGATTGGTGCGCGCAGAATCGTTTCCTCGTTTTCATGGCAACGGTCCTGCTGGTGCTCACGGGAATCTGGTCCCTGCGTCACATTCCGCTCGATGCGTTGCCAGACATTTCCGATGTGGAAGTGATTATCCGCACGCCTTGGGCGGGTCAGCCTCCCAGCCTCATCGAAGACCAGGTCACTTATCCCATTGTCACTACGCTTCTCGCCGCACCACACGTAAAGGCCGTGCGGGCACAAACGATGTTTGGCGACTCCTACGTCTTCGCCGTCTTTGAGGACACTACAGACTTGTACTGGGCACGGTCGCGTGTCTTGGAATACATGCAACAGATCACGGGTCGTTTGCCCTCGGGCGTGCATCCAGTTATCGGGCCGGATGCGACCGGCGCAGGGTGGGTCTATGAATACGCGCTTGTGGACCACAGCCATCAACGCAGTTTGGCCGACTTGCGCAGCCTTCAAGATTGGTATCTGCGCTACCAGCTCGAAACTGTTCCCGGGGTGGCCGAAGTAGCCACCATTGGCGGATTCGTTCGCCAGTATCAGGTCAACGTGGACCCTGACAAACTTCGAGCCTATGGTGTCCCTCTCTCGACGGTTATCGAAAGGGTTCGAGCCAGTACGAACGAAGCGGGTGGACGCCTGCTTGAAATGGGAGGGGCCGAATACATGATTCGCGGCCTCGGCTATTTGCGTTCGCTGAGCGACCTGGAAACCGTGCCCGTTGCAACCAAGAACGGCACGCCGGTCCTCGTCCGAAATTTGGGGACTGTTACGTTCGGGCCAGACATCCGCGAAGGAGTTGCCGAGTGGCAAGGCGAAGGGGAAACGGTTGGCGGTATTGTCGTGATGCGCGACGGCATGAACGCTCTGACCGTCATTGACGGCGTTAAGAAAAAACTCGCTGAGATCAAACCATCATTCCCTCCAGGCGTCGAGGTAGTCTCCGGTTATGACCGCTCTGGATTGATTCACGCCTCCATCGAAACGCTGCAACGCGACTTGCTCGAAGAGGCCGCCATCGTCAGCGTAGTCATCATCATCTTCTTATTCCATTTTCGTTCCGCGATGATTCCGATTCTGACGCTGCCCATTGCCGTGGTCGCATCCTTCATCCCGATGTACTACCTCCACGTCACCTCGAACATCATGTCGCTCGGCGGTTTGGCGCTGGCGATTGGCGTCCTGGTGGACGCCGCCATCGTTATGGTCGAAAACGGATACCGGCAGCTTTCCGAGCACCAATCCTCGCAATCCGAGCCTCTCCCCGAGCCACAGAGACGGAAAATCCTGCTGAATTCAGCGAAACAAGTTGGTCCCGCCATTTTCTTTTCGTTGGCAATCATTGTGGTCTCCTTCCTGCCTGTCTTTTTACTGGAAGCACAGGAAGGACGCATGTTTCGCCCGTTGGCGTGGACGAAGACGCTGGCGGTTGGCTTCTCCTCCATCTTGGCGATCACGCTTGTGCCAGTGCTCATGATCCTGTTCATCCGTGGGCGACTGATACCGGAATCGCGGAATCCCATTTCCAGAATCACCCAGGCTATTTATTTGCCGATTCTGAGACTGTGCTTGCGGTTCCGCAAAACCACCTTGCTGCTCAATTTGGTTTTTCTGATCGTCACACTTCCGCTCGCGCTCCATATTGGAAGTCAATTCATGCCGCCCCTCTATGAAGGTTCGGCTCTCTACATGCCGACAGCCTTGCCCGGGATCTCCATCGGGCAGGCGTCGCAACTGCTCCAGGAACAGGATCGAATCCTTCGCACATTCCCGGAAGTCGAAACCGTCTTCGGTTCCATCGGGCGATCCGACAGCGCGACGGATAACGCTCCCCTCGATATGTATGACACGACGCTAATGCTCAAGCCGCGCAGTCAATGGCGGCCGGGGATGACCTACGAAAAGCTCATTCAGGAAATGGACGCAAAACTCCAGTTTCCTGGGTTGTCCAACAACTGGACCATGCCGGTCGAAAACCGCCTCGATATGGAATTAACAGGTATCAAGACCCCTCTCGGTTTGAAGATTCAGGGGCCGAATCTGGAGGGCGTCCAGCAGGTTGGTGCGCAGGTGCAGCAGATCCTCTCGGCAATTCCGGAGATGCGCTCCATTTTCGCGGAACGCGTTTCGCAAGGCTTTTATCTCAACGTCGAAGTGAACCGTGCGGAAGCGGCTCGCTATGGTTTGACTATCGCCGATGCTCAGCAGGCGGTCACTTCGGGAATCGGCGGCGAAATGGTCGCCGAGAACGTCGAGGGCCGCGAGCGTTATCCCGTGAATGTCCGCTATGGCCGCGACTTCAGGGACAACGTCGAAGAATTGCGGCGCGTCCTAATTGGCACGCCCTCCGGCGCACAGATTCCAGTTTCCGATGTCGCGAAAATCTCGTTCTCTCGGGGACCGTCGATGATCCGCGATGAAGACGGGGCGCTCACGGGCTATGTCTACATCGATCTGAACACGAAAGACTACGGCGGCTTCGTCACGCACGCGAGTAATTTGCTCAAGCAAAAACTCAACTTGCCTCCCGGTTTCACCTACAAATGGTCGGGTGAATACGAGTTCGAGTTGCGGGCCAAAGAGCGGCTGCAACTCATTCTACCGATCGTCTTTTTTGTCATCTTTATGTTGCTCTACGTGGTGTTTCATTCCATCACCGAAGCGGCTGTCCTCATTTTCCCGACGATCTATGCGTTGACGGGCGGCCTCATCCTGCAGAAGCTGCTCGGTTACAACTTCAGCGTAGCGGTGTGGGTCGGCTACATCGCGCTCTTCGGCATTGCCGTTGAAACGGGCGTGGTCATGGTTGTCTATCTACATGAAGCCCTGGATCACCGGCTCAAGTCCGGCGTTCCTCCGCGTCACGAAGACATCGAAGCAGCGGTAATTGAAGGTGCTGTCCACCGCTTAAGGCCAAAATTAATGACCGTCTGCGTTGTGCTTGCTAGCCTGATCCCGATTCTATGGGAAACGGGCGTTGGGGCAGATGTTATGAAACCAATCGCCGCTCCTATCGTGGGCGGAATGATCACATCAACGATTCATGTCCTAATCTTGGTGCCAGTGTTTTTCGCTCTGATGAAGGAGCGTGCGCTTCGCCGAGGAACTTTGCAACCACGATCATCACAGTCAGATACGTAGGAATTCCAAGCAGTGATTTCAAAATAAGGAGAAAGAAAGATGCGAAAGGGAATGCATTCAACCGAACGGCAGCGCGTTGTGAATAAACGGGACAACAGTCAAAAATAGTGCTTGACCCTGGAACGCGTTCCAGACCTGACACTTTCAACGTGACACCGACTGCCTCCGACACCCGGCCCCTTCGTTCCGGTGAGCTGGCTCGCCGGGCCGGCGTCAGCCCCGACACGCTGCGTCATTACGAGCGGCGCGGGCTGCTGCCGCGCCCAGAGCGGTCCGCTGCGGGCTATCGTCTCTATTCGCCCGAAGCGCTCCGCCGTGTCAGGCTCATTCGTGGCGCGCTCTCGATCGGTTTTTCAGTGAACGAGCTTGGCGCCATTCTAGCGGACCGCGACCACGGACGCGCTCCATGTCGCCGCGTTCGGGCACTGGCCGCCAACAAGCTCGCCGCCGTAGAACGCCAGTTGCGCACTCTGCGCCTATGGCGGCGCGAATTGCGAACCGCGCTCACCGATTGGGACCGCCGCCTTAGAGCTACTCCCCGGGGAAAACGGGCCGGACTGCTCGATGCATTCGTGGTTGCTCACCCGAAGAGTCCGGAGCGAAGCTCTCCTCTGCTCACTCCAAACCTTCGGAAATCCAAAGTATTACGAGAGGAACGCAAATGCGAAAAGTAACTTTTGTGCTGGCTGCCTTCGCGGCGGCCATTCTGTTCACTGCCCCGGCCTTTCCCTTGCCCCCGCAGGAACCCCCGAAAGATAAATCAAAAGAAGACGCAATGAAGGATTGTCAGCTACACGAGCAACACATGGCGCCAAACAAGTCCGCTTCGTCGGCGCACTCGCATCAATCCGCTTCTGGCTCGACTCTGGAAAGCCGCGGCAACGCAGCAATGGGTTTTGAGCAATCGAAGACCACCCACCATTTCTTACTCAAGGTCGATGGCGGCACCATCCAAGTTCAGGCCAACGACCCGCAAGACACCGTCAGCGTCGACCAAATTCGCAAGCATTTCCACCGTATCGCTGCGGCCTTCGCCACGGGCGACTTCCAGATTCCCATGATGGTGCACGACGTGCTCCCACCGGGCGCGAACACCATGAAGCGCCTGAGCGGAAAAATCCAGTACACCTATGTGGAAACTCCGACTGGAGCCCGTGTCGTAATCAAAACGGCCGACCCATCAGCCCTTGATGCCATTCACGACTTCCTTCGCTATCAGATTCGCGAACACGAAACGGGCGACCCTGAAACAATAGGTTAGAACCCCATGAAATAACGGTTTTCAAATGGAGCCCACCGAAATGGGGTATCTAGCGTCATTCCCGAAGTCTTGGACTTCCCATCTCTGGGGTACAGCTACTCCATGATCACCATAGCGCTGATTGCAGCGTGCTTCGGCGTGACAAAAAATACCGCCCGGCCGAAGCCGGCCGGTACCGAGCTCACGCACAACGTGGACCATGCCCAGAGGCGTCCGGAGTTTGCCGTCCGTTCGAATGGAAAGGCAAGACTCTAGCTAGGTCAGTGCCTTTTGGCTTACTCGTCGTCTTCTCTCTCGTCGTCTCTTCTGTCGTGTTCTCCCCTGGTCAGCAGGAAGCCATGGGTTTTGCCGTTCTGGTCTTTGTTCACGGGCCGGAGCGCATGGGAGCGGTGTTGGAGGCTGCGGGACTCGTGCGCGCCACGCGGCGCGAAACGCTCGTTTGGACACTCGACCTCTATCGCCGAGTGGATCTCATCTAACAGACACTTCAATCTGGTGGGGCTTGGCATCTATCGTAGACTTCGTTTCACCATGAAGTCTCAGTTGTAAATTATCGGGTATCAGACCTGTATTGCCCCGACTACAACCCGAGGCAGTCACTTGCGAAGGACTCTAACCTTCCACGCACTGCTGCGAGGTACAAGATTGACGGAGCGAAGATAGCCGTAGTCGTGCGAGCAGAGCTGTCACAAAATAAACTCACGCGGACCAGCAAAACCGGGAACGGTGTTAGGGACATTGATCTGCATCCGTCCATCTCTGCGATGCTCAAGAAGTTCATTGGGGACCGAACTTCGGGCTTCCTGTTTCGCTCGAAGAGCGGATTCCCGCTACTACAGTCGAACGTCTTGAGGCTTTCCTTGCATCCACTCCTCAAACGACTGGGGCAACCGAAATCGGGCGCTCACGCATTTCGCCGGTTCAGGGCGACATGGCTGCGAAAGCAGCACGCGCCAGAAGACTTGATTCGTTTCTGGCTCGGCCATGCAAACAAGAGCGTCACCGACGTATACAGCAAGTTGAAGGAGGACGTGACGTTTCGCAAAGAGGTCGCCGAAGAGGTAGGGATCGGTTTTGAACTTTCACCCGAAAAGTCCGCAGTTGCACTCTATTGTACCCACACAGTGTTGTTGTCACATGTTGCGTAACTGATTCTGATTCAAGAGGAAGAATGGCTCCCCGGGCTAGATTCGAACTAGCAACACTTCGGTTAACAGCCGCTGGTGAAAATCACTAAGTCGTTGCTTTGGCGTCACTTACAAATTTGATATGGCGCTTGAGTTGGCCAATTGGCCAACCATACCCACTTCGATCATTTCCCCGAACCCGCCGTGGAGGCGAGTCGAATCGCCAGAGCCAACCGATCGGTGGAATCC
>Ga0066651_10000656_pt1 | contig 10886 bp, 9 predicted proteins | sample GraSoiAngelo_100_FD_71410 | JGI IMG/M metagenome (GOLD analysis project Ga0066651, IMG submission 71410) | Grasslands soil microbial communities from the Angelo Coastal Reserve, California, USA - 14_0903_02_20cm | ecosystem: Environmental > Terrestrial > Soil > Grasslands | place: USA...
GAGGTCCTGCAGGTCGATCGAGTCGTCAGCGAACAGCGTCAGGAGCTGCCGCCGCACTTCCGGCGTCGCGCTCGTGAACTCGAGCGACGCGAGGCGCCGGACGAATTCCTGACGCGAGCTCATGACGCAAGTTTCGCACGTCGTCGACGATCGCATCCGCGAGATCGAAGACGGAGTCGAGACGCACGTTCGGAACGGCGAGGCGCAGCGGGACGCTCGCGGTGATGCGGCCAAGGCGTTCGAAATTCGTGGGGAGCAGCGACGCGTCGCGGACGCTGTGGTAGGTGTTGGCGATAAGATCGATGAGGCCGTCGCGCGGGGAGAGCGACTCGACGTGCGGCGCGGCGTCGCGACGATCGTCGATGCTGTAGATGGCCGCGAGCTCGAGGCGTTTGTCGGGCGTGTCCGGCAGCTCGGTGAAGTGCTTCCAGTCGGTCCCGGCGAGCCAGGGAAGTGCATGCGCGTCGCCGTAGATCAGCGCCGCGGCGTCACTCCACAGACGAAGGCGGCGATGCGACGGGAGCACTTCGAAGCGATCGCCGTGATCGACCAGTGCGGTGACATCCTCGCTCACGATCGAGAAGCCGCGCTGCGCGAGGCACGCGGCGAGCGTCGATTTTCCCGAACCGCCCGGGCCGGCAAAGGCGACTGCGACACCGTCGATGTTCGCGCAGCTCGCGTGCAGCACTTCGTGGCCGCGCAGGCGGAGGACGAAGGCCATGACGGTGTTGACGAGATAGATCGCGGCGAGCTCGGGCGGTCCGCTCGCGCGGATCGATGTTCCGTCGCGGTCGATGACGAACTGCGTGCCGTCGGGAAAATCGAAACGATAGCCGTCTCGTTTGCGAAAAACGGTGAACAGCGGACCGTCAATGAGTCGCTTCTGCAATGCGTGCGTCTCGCGAGCGACGTCGAGTGTGACATGGAGATCGATGTCGCCGGCTTCGGCGCCCGGCACCCCTGCGATCGGCACATTCGATGCGATCACGAGGTCATGGAGACGATGGAGGGAGGTCACGTCCGCAGGTTGTTGGCGCCGCCGTCGCGGGTCGCGTTGCGGTTGGCGTTCTGGGTGAGCTGGCGGATGTCGCCGTAGACTTTGAGACGCGGCGGCGCGTACGGTTTCTTGGGCGGTTTCTGTGAAGGCTCGGTAGTCATCGCCGTGCACGCAGCCAGTGCGCGAGGCAGAGTGGCAGCGTGAGCAGGAAAGAATCATACAGCGATCGCGTTGGCGATCGAAGAACCTCGCCTAATACGCGGCGGTCGACCCATCGATCCAGTTCGGGCGTCATGTCGATCAGGCTCTGCAATTCGTCACGCTGGCGATCGATCAGTAAGTGAGCAGGGTCCATGCCGATCGGCGTTTTTCTCCGCAGCCGCGCCAGTTCCGGGAGCCGCCCGCGCATCGCCTCGCGCGGCAATTCTTTTTCCGCGAACCACGGCATCGGCGGCACGCGCAGGAGAAAGCGCACGAGCGGCACGTCGAGAAGCGGATTGCGATATTCGATGCGCGCGCCCATCGCCGCGGGATCGGTGTACTCATTGAGCCGCTGCCAGCCGGCGCCGAGGAGGAGACCGTGGGCCTGTGGGCGCGTGGGATGAAGCTCGGGAAGATCGTTCCAGTAATCGTCCCAGCGCTCGCGCAGATCGTAGTGAATCCAGGCCGGGTACGGATCGCGCGGCGCGCGAATGCCGCGCGCCTTGCGCAGACTCGAGCGCAAACCGAGCGGAGGGAGTCGCCGTTTGCGAATCAGATGCGCGCCGACTTCGGTGAAGAAGCGGATGAAGCGCGCCCGACGGAGGAGTTGCCAGAAATACGAATGCGACGCGTAGAACACGGCGTCGCCGCCCTGGCCGGCGAGCATGACCGGAGCATGATTCGCGGCGTCGCGAAACTGGTCCGTCGTGATCGCGGAGAAGGGATCATTCGACGGCTCGTCTTTGATGTACGAGGAGTCGTCCCACTTCTCGAACATCCGGTGGCGATCGGCGCGGATGATCCGCAGGTCGATCGCGAGCCGCTCCGCGACCGCGCGCGCGAAGCGCTCTTCGTCGTCGGGCACGAGCGGGTCCCACACGATCGTGTACGCGGTGATGTTTGGCGAGGCGTGACGCGCGCGAAGCACTTCGGCAGCGACGGTGGTAATCGTCGTCGAGTCGAGTCCTCCGCTCATCGATGCAGTGATCGACGAGCTGCCGATGCGACTCGCAACCGCGCGAGTCAGATGTTCGTTGAAGGCATCGATCACCTCGCGTCGATCGCGGAACACGATCGGCTCCTCGACCGGCAGGTCGAACCAGCGCTTGATCTCGATGTCGCTGCCGCGAACGAACATCGAGTGACCGGCAGGAAGCGTGCGGATTTGCGCGAACGTCGTCGCCGACGGATCGAGGCCGATGCTGAAGAGCAGAAACTCCGCGATCGCGTTGTTGTCGAGATCATTCGCAACCTGCGATCGCACCGCGGCGAGCGCGGAGGAAAAGACGAACGTGTCGCCGCGATGCGCGTAATAGAACGGCTTGACGCCGAAGGCGTCGCGCGCGGCGAAGAGCGAGCGGGCTTCCGCATCCCAGATCGCGAACGCGAAATCGCCGAAGAGATGCGATGCGGCGTCCGCTCCCCAGCGGCGATACGCATCGAGAACCGTGGCAGCGTCGCAATCACCGACGATCCAGCGAACGCCGTCGATCGTCATCGGCATCATCGGACGCGGGCGTTCCGGATCGGAGTCGAAGTGCGCATACGCGAGTGAAGCGTCGTCCGCATTCCTCGTGTGCGTTCCGTGCGGAGCGGTTCGCTCGAGAACGGCGATCATGTCCGCAAGCCGGCCGCGACCGATGATTCCGGCGAAGCCACTCATGCGAGCGCGGACCAGTAGTCCGTTTCCGCGGCGACGAACCATCCCGCGAACGCGGTCTTCGGCGTCACTCCGTGCACCGGCCGGACGCGATGCTCGAATTCGGCGCCGATCGCGAAGAGGATCGCGTCGCCCGCGCCGGTGTTGGCGATCGTGACGATGCGATCGTCCTGTTTTCGACGAATCTGAAACTCGCCGCCCGCGAATGGAGCGCCGAGGTTGATGCTGAAGCCGATGAGACGCGTGCCGGCGGCGTTGTCGTCATGCCACGAGTCGTGATGCGGCACCTGCGGATCGAAACGATAAACGCGCCCGCTCGTGATCGTCGTCTGGGCGTTGCCTGTGATCAGCGCGACCGCATCGCGCACCTGCGGCGCGTTCATGACGAACGTGAGCAGATCGAGCGCGCGACTCGCATCGAGACAAAGCTCGACTGCGATTCCGGCGTCCTCGCGGGTTGAAAACGTACTTTTCGCGATGAGCGCTTGCACGGTCTCGAGCAGCTGTTGGTCGAGGAATCCGCGAACGCGGACGACGTGATCGCGTTCAAAATCCTCGCGCAATGCGGCGAGCTCGCCGCGATCGCCTACGGTGACTCCGGCGCGTGTCGCTTCGAGGAGGGGCATGGGGGATTACGCGTGCGGTTCAGCCGAACCCTGATGGATTGCAGACTCGAATTCCAGCTCAAACGCTTTCAATGCCGTCAGAACGTCATTTCTTCGCTGAATGACCGTTTCTGATCGCACCAATCCGTGCAAGTTGGGATTCGGCTTGTAAATTGCCGAATGTTCTACTTCCCAGAACAGGCCCACGAGAAGGGAAACGATTTGTATCTCGGCGTTTACGCGAGCGCCTGCGTTCCACTTGCCAAAATATTTGAGCGCCAGCGGCCCTGCGGCTTCGGATATGCCCGGAACTGGATCCGCCGTCCACGATGTCAGCATCGGTAGTAAGGCGATTCGCGCATCGTCAAAACGCTGCTGCGGGAACGCCATACCCGAACCGCCGCCAGATCGGGAAGGCTGGTTAGGGAGTAGGTGTCCGTGCGCTGAGGATCGAACAGACCCAGCGTCTGTCGGCGGCGCAAAGCATCGACTGCGCTGTCGCATTCCTTGGCGCGCGAAGTGACGAGCAGCCGCTCGTAACGCTGCAGGGCCAATGTGTTTTCAAGAAGCTGGCGCCGCACGCGCGTTTCGGTCTCGACTACGGTACGGCGGATTTCCGGCAGAAGATCGAAGTACTCTTCGCGAAGGCGATCTTCGACGGTTCGTCCGTTACCCATTCACTTCAGCGAGGAATGTATCGATGACTGCCTGTGAGGGCTCTGAATTGAGATACAGCCTCCAGTCGCTGTTACGCTCGTCGAGCGCCTGTTGCAATTCGTCATCGCTGTGATCTTCGAGCCAATCAACGCTGAACGCCTTCTTCTCCGCGCGGTTGACGTAGACCATCCGATCGAAGTTATAGACATACGCGCGGGCTTTGAGAACCGGCTCCTTTTGCGTTCGCATATTGAGATCTTACGTCTTAGCCGTTTGTCAGCCAAACAGAAGCGTGCCCGTTTTTCCTTGCAGCATCACAACCCTTCGAACACCGCCGCGAACATTTCGATCCCGTCCCACAGATTCTGCAGCCGCAGGTTCTCGTCCGCCGCGTGCTGGTTGTCGTCGTGGTTGGCGATCGGGAAGCCGATGACGGGCGTGCCGGCGGGTTGCTGGAAGAGGTACATCGGGACGCTGCCGCCGAGGGTGGGGAGGAGGACGGGATCGTGTCCGGCGGCGGCGAGCGTGGCGGCGACTTTGCGCGATAAAGGAAGATCGAGGCACGTGCGGGCGGGCGGGTAGCCGTTGCCCCAGTTGACGCGCACGAGTTTCGGATGGGCGAGACGCGTGGCGGCGTCGGGGGTATCGCGCACGATGAAGTAGCCCTGCGACTCGATGTGGCGCTCGACGAGCGGCTTGATCGACTCCGGCGTTTCGTTCGGCACCATGCGGAAGTCGATCGATGCTCGCGCCTCGGGTTGGATCGTGTTCGATCCCTGCGGGCCGACGTGTCCCGACTCGATGCCGCGCACGTTGAGCGCCGGCAGCATGATCCGTTCGTCGAGTGACTCCGCCTCGGTCGATCCGATCTGGAATTCGCGTTTGAGATCGGCTTCGACGGGCGGCACTTTCGACAGCGCTTCGCGCTCGGCAGTGTCGGGCGCGCGGACCTGGTCGTAGAAGCCGGCGATGAGGATGCGTCCGTTCTCGTCGCGCATCGAGTCGATCAAGTGCGTGAGCCGCACGATCGGATTCGGCACCCAGTTGCCGTAGTGGCCGTCGTGCAGTCCGCGAATCGGTCCATAGACCGTCAGCTCGAGATCGACGACGCCGCGCGCGCCGAAGAAGAGTTGCATGCGGCGGCTCTGATGCACGGGGCCGTCGCAGACGAACCAGGCGTCGGGACGCAACACGTCGGGATACGCGGCGAAGTATGCGCCGAGGTGATCGGAGCCGGCTTCTTCTTCCCCCTCGAAGATGAAGCGGATGTTGACGGACGGCTTCTTGTTCTCCGCGCGCAACGCGTCGATCGCGGCGAGCATGGCGATGATCGGCGCCTTGTCGTCGCCGGCGGAGCGCGCGTAGATGCGCCACTCAGCGTCGATCGTCTTCGCGTTTTTCCAGTCGACGTCGTTGCCGCGCGCGTCGCGCATCACCGGCGTCCACGGATCGCTCTTCCACTTCGACTTGTCGACCGGTTGGCCGTCGTAGTGCGCGTAAAAGGCGATCGTCTGTTTTGCGCCGGGTGAAACGAGATCGGCGACGATGAGCGGCGGCGCTCCGGCGACTCTCAGCAATCGCGCGGGAAGGTTGCGTTTCGCGAAGAGCGCGACGATCGCCTCGGCGTTGCGTTGGATGTTCGGCGTGTCGGACGCGAGATTCGGGATCGCGAGGAGTTGTTCGAACTCCGCGAGGATCTCGCGCTCGTGCTGCGCGCGCCAGGCGCGGACGTCAGCGAGGGTTGTCGATGCCGTGAGAAGCGAGAGGAGCAGCAGCGCGCGCATTGGCGCTCATTCTACCGGCGCGAAGGCGGCGCTTGAGGCGCCACCAGCGGACGGCCATCTTGCGGCGCGAGCGCTGGTCACGGAACAGCATGATGCTGTGCAGGATGACGAAGAAGAGGATGGCCGCGCTGATCTGGATGCCGAGGCCGTACTTTTGGAGCGAGACGCCGAGGAAGGCGCTGAGGCCGACGAGGATCGGAGTCCAGATGACGGCTGCGATGAGGAAGTACGTCGAGAAGCGGACGAAGCTCATCCCCAGCGCGCCGGCGGCGGCATACGCGGGCACGCGCATGCCGGGAAGGAAGCGCGCGGTGAGAACGGCGGTCGTGCCGTGGAGCTCGAACCAGTCCATTCCTTTGCGGATCTGTTTTTCCCAACGCTTGCCGAAGCGGTTGAGGAATTGCGTGCCGATGAGGCGGCCGACGCCGTAGTACAAGAGGTCGCCCGCGTAGATGCCGATGATGCAGGCGAGCGTAGCCGCAAAAAACGAGTGGCGCCCGCTGGCGATCAGCAGGCCGGCGGTGATGCAGGCGACGTCCTCGCTGATGAGGGTGCCGAGAGCGAGGGTGATGAGCTCGAACATGCGGGGTTGGCCCTCGAAACAACGGCGTTCGCGGGGTATTTCCTCAGGCGGTCGAGAAGCGGCGTGGCCATGGCGGTCGTTACCAGCGCCATCAGCAGGGCCATGGTGAAAAGTTCTGCGAGATGACGCCGATGTCAGGTATTTGAGCAGCAGTTTGAACCAGGCCTGACGCGGATCACGGATGGATTCAGTGCCGCGTCAAAGAGACGATTTCTGATTGCGCGGAATTTGCGCAGGACTTACGGATCAATCACGGTGTGCGGCCCTATGATCGGCCGTCCAAAATTGACGCGGCCGGCTGAGCGGACGCGTCGTCCAACAATCCAAAACCGGTGTTGACCCGCAACGGCAGGGTTGCGGGACTGCCGTCAATCGACGTGTGTGAGGAATCGATGCCGCTGACTCGTGCGAAGTTTTATGTAACCGGTTTCCTGCTGTTGGCTTTCGTTGTCCCCGCCGCGCATGCCGCGCTGACGGTCACGCCGATCACCTGGAACGTCATCGGTCTCGACAGCAACGACGTGAACACCGGACCGAACAACTTCCCGGTCGGCGCGCGCGTCTGCAGCAACGTCGCGACGACGAACGTCTCGGTCAGCTACGTCTGGGACACGTTCAACGCGTTCATCGACCTCCGCGCCGGATCGCTCTCGACCGTCAACGTCCCGTCGATCGGCGCGGGCGCGTGCGCCGATGCCTACTTCGAAGTCACGGTCGTCCGCAACGCCTCGGCGTACAACAACACGCGCCGCTATCACATCACCGCGACCGATTTCTCCGGCACGGCATCGACTCCGACGCCGCGCGAGGTCTTCATCGAGCACCTCATCTCGCAGAATCGCAACTCCATCAGCGACGTGAAGTACGGGCCGGTCGGCGGTCCGTATACGTCCGTTCCATCCGGCGGCTCGATGGCGCTCGTCGTCGGCAACACCTACGACATCCAGCTCTTCGGCGGCACGGCGACGCAGGGCTACAACCAGTTCGAAGAATTCATCAACTTCCCGAACACGATCTTCCAGATCACCAACGTCAACACGACCTACTCCGCCGACAACTCGCCGTACGTTCCCAATCCCAACAACAAGCTCTACGCCGATGCCTGCCAGTGGGAGAACGACCCGAACAGCCCGAACTACCGCGCGTGTGTGGGCGGCGACTTCAAGGCCGGCGGCAGCAACGTCGTCACGACCTACACGCTGAAGATCATCGGCGGCGGCGGCACGAACCAGTCCCTCGGCTCGCTGCTCTATGACTTCTCCGGCAGCAGCTACCACTACAACGCCGACTACGGCACCGGCGCGCGCATCGCCAGCATCATCGATCCGTCGACGGCGAACATCGCGAAGGCGTTCACGCCGAACACCGTCGGCGTCAACGGCGTCGCCGTGCTCACGATCACGCTGACGAATCCGAACGGCGGAGCGCTCAGCGGCTACAACTTCGTCGACAACCTGCCGGCCAACCTCGTCATCGCGACGCCGAACGGAGCGACGACTTCCGGCTGCGGATCGCCGACGCTGACCGCGACCGCGGGATCGAGCACGATCTCGTTCTCCAACGGCACGGTCGCCGCGAACGGCTCGTGCGTCATCAACGTGAACGTGACGCCGACGACGACCGGCGCGAAGCTCAACACGACGAACAATCTGTTCGTCGGCACGACCGACACGGGACACAACGCCAGCGCGTCGCTGACCGTGAACAACGCGCCGCCTCCCGGCACGGGACTCTGCGGCATCACGCTCGCGCTGTGGGAGTTCCCGACCGGCTTCAATGTCACCAATCCCGCTCCGACGACCGCGAGTGTTCCCGCGGGTGCGGCACACGGCACCGTCAACGCCATCGCGACTTCGCACGACAGCACGATCAATCCTTCCGCCGGCACGACGTCATGGGGAGCGAACGGCGGGATTCCGACCGGTGCGTTGGTCACCGCGAACGACGATTACTTCGAGTTCGCGATCGACACCACCGGCGTCAGCTCCGTCTCGTTCAGCTTCGACGCCGAGTATCGCGCCGCCAACGGACCGCAGGGAGTCAACGTCTTCTACGGCACGACCAACGCGCGGCCGGAGGCGGGCACCCAGATCATCGACCCGAGCCTCGGCTCGAGCGCGCTCACCGCCACCGGGCAGAACGCGTGGAAGCATTTCGGCCCCTTCAACCTCAATACCGGTTTGGCTCCCGCCGGCAACACCTACTTCCGCGTCTACTTCTCCGACTCCGGCAACACGAACTCCGGCTCTGACGGCGAGCTCGATCACGTCCTCCTCACCGGCTGTCTGGCTCCCATCCAGCCGACGATCGCGAAGGCGTTCGCACCGAACCCGATCGCGGTGAGCGCCGTCTCCACGCTCACGTTCACGCTCACGAACACGAATACCGCTGCGCTCACCGGCGCCGCATTCACCGACAACCTGCCGGCGGGCGTGCAGGTCGCGGCGACGCCGGCGGCTTCGACGACGTGCGCCGGCGCCACGTGGGCGCCACTCGCGGGGAACACGACGCTGACGTTCAGCGGCGGAACGATTCCGGCGAGCGGCTCCTGCACCGTCAGCGTCAACGTGACCGCGACGACCGCGGGTCCGCACTCGAACGTCAGCGGACCTCTCTCGACGACGGAGGGCGGCACGAACACGTCGAGTCTTGCGACAGCGACGTTGACGGCGCTCATGCCTCCGTCGATCGCGAAAGTGTTCTCGCCGTCGCCGATCATTCCGAACGGCGTCTCAACGCTCACGTTCACGATCACCAATCCGAACCAGAACAACTCCCTCGGCGGCATCGCCTTCAACGACACGTTCCCGGTCGCGCCGGGCGCGATGGTCGTCGCGGCAACACCGAATGCGACGACGAGCGGATGCGGCGCGCCCACGTTTGCGCCGGTCGCCGGCGCGGGATCGATCTCGTTCTCCGGCGGCACGATCGCAGCGGGAGCGATCTGCACCGTCACCGTCAACGTGACGGCGCCGAACGCCGGCACGTACAACAACACCAGCGGCCCGGTGTCGACGATCATCAACGGCTCGCCCGTCAACGGCAACACCGCGTCGGGCTCGCTGGTCGTCAATCCTCCGAATCCGTCGATCCACTTGCTCAAGCAGGTCGGGCCGAGCAACACGGGACCGTGGACGCCCTTCCTGAAGACTCCTGTCGGCGGAAACGTGTTCTACCGGTTCACGGTCGAGAACACGGGCGACGTTCCGCTGCTATCGCCGACCCTCACCGACAACAACGTCAACGTCTCGGCGTGCAACGCGAGCTGGAGCGGATTGACGCTGCCGGTCGCGGTGCCGGCGAATGACAATCACATCATCACCTGCATCGTCGGTCCGATCAGCGCGGCGAGCGGCTCGCATCCCAATACGGCGAGCGTCAGCGCGACGTTCAACGGCAACCCGGTGGCGTCGCCGAATTCGATCGCCACGTATGCGACGACCGGCCTCACTCTCGTGAAGAGCGCGACGCAGACGACGTTCACGAACGCCGGCGACACGCTGAACTACTCGTACCTCGTGACCAACAGCGGCTTCGCGCCGCTGCAGGGTCCGGTCACCGTGAGCGACGACAAAGCGACGGTGACGTGTCCCGCGGTCACGACCGTCGGCGATCTCGACAACTTCCTCGATCCCGGCGAGTCGATCACCTGCACCGCGTCGTACATCGTCACGGCAACCGACGTGTCGAACGCGAAAGTGACGAACACGGCCACCGCGACGGTCGACGGCGTCAACTCGAACCAGAGCAGCAAGACCGTTCCGCTGTCGACGTCCGCCGACGTCAGCGTCACGAAGACGCTCGACACCGCCGCGCCGTATTTCGCGGGCCAGTCCATCACCTACACGATCACGGTGGCGAACGCCGGTCCGTCGACGGCGACGAACATCAACGTCACCGACACCCCGACGAATCTCACGATCACGAACGTGAGCGGCGCCTGCACGTCGTTCGCGCCGTGCGTCATCGCCAGCCTCGCCTCGGGCGCGAACACGGTCATCACCGTCACCGCGACGATCAACGCCGCGGGCGCGTTCGACAACAGCACCACCGTCTCCGCGACGCAGCCCGATCCGAATCCGGGCAACAACACCGACAACACCGGCAACGGCGGTACGGCCACGCTGCTGGTCGACGTCACGATGAACAAGCAGTTGACGACCGGCGGGCCGTTCACGGCCGGCCAGTCGATCAGCTACACGCTCACCGTCGGCAACAACGGTCCGTCGACCGCGACGAGCGTGCAGGTCACGGACACACCGACGAATCTCACGATCACCAATGTCAGTGGCGGCGGCTGCTCGATGCCGTTCCCGCCCTGCACGATCCCGAGCATCAACTCCGGCGGAAACGTCGTGCTCACCGTGACGGCGACGATCAACGCCGCCGGCGCGTTCGA
>Ga0066651_10000660_pt1 | contig 10851 bp, 10 predicted proteins | sample GraSoiAngelo_100_FD_71410 | JGI IMG/M metagenome (GOLD analysis project Ga0066651, IMG submission 71410) | Grasslands soil microbial communities from the Angelo Coastal Reserve, California, USA - 14_0903_02_20cm | ecosystem: Environmental > Terrestrial > Soil > Grasslands | place: USA...
CTTGCAGCATCACTATGTGATCGACGTGCTTCTCGGGATCGCGTACGCGGTCGCCACGCTGGCGCTCCTCGGAGCGTTCCCGGCGCTCGCTCACCGCAGCGCCGCGCGGGCATCGTCCGCCCATCCGGCAGCGTCCGGATCTCCGCGCCAGGCGGCGTCCATGGCGAGCCGAAGCGCCTGCGAATAGGCGCTGCGCGCCTCCGCCGCCCGACCCTTCTGCTTCAAGGCGTCGCCGAGGGCCAGCTGGTTGGGGGGAAATTCCGGCGCCGCGCGGGCCGCCGCTTCCGCCTCCGGCAGCGCGGCATCGGGATCGCCGGGACCCAACGGCCAGCCGGGCGCGCGGAGCAGGACGATCGCAAGCAGCCGGTGCGGCCCGGCGTGGTCGATGTCCGGGTCGTTGCGAACGGCGCGCCGGAGCAGGTCGACCATCCGCGGCAGCGCGTCGCGGCCCGTCGCGCTGCGCTCCCGCGCCTGCAGGCCCAGGGCAGCGGCGAGCCAGTAATCGCACGCGGCGGCAGCGGGGACGTTTTCCTCGCAGAGCTGGCCGACGATCACCGCGCTCTCGGCGAGGCGGGAGCGCTCGCCGCCGTCCTTCTCCCGTCCGATGCGAAACGCTTTGGCCCGGATTGCGCCGGCGAACGAGCCGGGGTTGCGCGGATCCGCGCGCGCCGCCTGCAGATAGAGATCCTCGGCGGCCGCGGCTTGTCCCGGCTCGCCTCGCCGCCCCCAGGCGGCGTCGGCATCGGCGAGAAGCTGCGCCGCGGCGGCGCCCGGAGCAGCGGCGATCGTCTCGAGCGGCGGCGGCTTGTGCAACGCCTGCGCGCAGCCGACGCAGAGGACCAGCAAGGCGGCGCCTCTCACCGTGCGTGCCGCCAGGCTGCGCGCGCCGCTGCGAGGGCGTGTTCGTCGAGAGGAACGAAGCCGGTCATCCGGACGCCGTCCAGCGCCTCCCGCGCGGATCGATCCTCGGCGAGTCGCAGAAAGGCCGGCTCGAGCGCCTTCCAGCGTTGGTCATCGATCCGTTTGCGGACCGTCGCGATCACGGCGACGGGGACAGGCGGCGACGTCTCGACGGGGGCAAGCGAACCGGCGAACGGGAGCGTGGCCATCGCCGCTGCCTGCGACCCGTCGAGCAGCACCGCCACCTTCTCGCCGCTCGCGGCCCGGCGGAGCGCGGAGAGCACCGCGGACGTCTGCTCGATCTCCACCCCGCCTGGCAGCTTCCGCGCCATCGCCCGAACGAACCGCTTCGAGTAGCCCGAGCTCGACTGGACGGTATAGCCCTGGAGTGAAGGAGGCCGCTCCTTGGCGGTCACGAGCGTCCACCTCTCGAGCGTCTCGCCTGACTGTGGCATGGCCGAGAGGCGAGCGACGAGCCCGAGCTCCTGCTCGTGGGCGAGGTAGAACGGAAGCGTCGCAAGCAAGAGCGCGGATTCCTTTTGCTGAAGCCGCTGCACGCCGCCCGCCGCCGTCTCCTCGTACACGGCAGTGAAGGAGCCCTCCGGCGAGTGGGTGGCCCGGGCGAGGGCGCGAGCCAGGGAGTCCATCGCCGGTTGAGCCTCCGCGGTATTGCCGGGATACCCGGGAGCGCAGACCACCAGAGTCGTTGCCGCAAGCGCGAGCATGCCGCTTCTCTACGCGAAAAACGGGATAGGTTGGAAGCGGTGAACGACCTTCCCGCCCGGATCCTGGCTCGCATCGTTTCCCTGCGCGCGCCCATCCTTCTCGTCTATGCCCTGCTGGTCCCGCTGGCCGCCGTCCGCGCCGCGCGCATCCCGTCGGAAGGCGGGCTCGAGCGCCTGATCGAGCCCAGCGATCCGGACTACGCCGCGACGCGCGAGTTCCAGCGCATCTTTCCCGATTCGCCCTCGGTGGTCCTGCTGTTCGAGTCCGACGATCCGTGGGCGCCGGCGAACGTTTCGCGCGTGGATTCGGCCGTCCGCGAGCTTCGCGCAGTGCCCCACCTCGGTGCCTTCTCCGTCCTCGATGCTGTCCGCCGGGCGCGGCCCGGCGCGCCTCTGGCGGAGCTGCGGCGGCTGGCCACAGGGACGGAATTCTTTCGCAGGCAGGGCCTTCTCGGAGATCGGTTCCTCTCCGTAGTGGTGGACCTGGACGTGCACGGCGCGGCGGAGCGCGACGGCGCGCTTTCCTCCGTCGACGCCGCCCTTGCGCGTGCGGGCGCCGGTGCGGTCCGCAGGGTCGGCGCCCCTTACGTCCAGTCCTGGATCGAGCGCGAATCCGGCGCCGCATCCGTCCGCTACTTCCCTTTCTTCGGCGCCCTGGTGGTCGGAACGGCGCTCCTGCTCTATCGGTCGGTGCGCACCCTCCTCGCGTTCGTGCTCGCGCTCGGATCCGCGGTCGCGCTGGCCGTCGCGGCGGGAGGGCTTCTCGGCTTCACCTTCACCATCGTCTCGGTGCTGGTGCCGCTCACCGTCCTCGTCACGACGCTCGCGACGCTCGTCTACCTCCAATCCCGATTCGTCGATCGCCCGCCCGGCACGCCGGTCGCCGTGCATCAGCTCGCGGCCCTTCGAAACAAGGTTCTGCCGGTGACCGCATCGACGGTCGCCGCGGTGCTGGGCTTCGCGGCGCTATCGGTGTCCAGGGTGCGGCCGATCAGGGAGCTGGGGATCTGGACCGCGCTCGGCCTCGCCATCTCCTGGCTGGTGGCATTCACGCTCTTTCCCGCCTTGCAGCTCGCGCTGCGCACGCCCACCGGCACGACCGGCGTCGCGGGAGGCAGGGTCTACGGGCGCCTGGCGGCTGCGTTGCCGGCGTTCTCCTTTCGCCATCGCCGCGCGCTCGTGACCACGGCGCTGCTGCTCTGCGCCGCCGGCGCCGTCGCGCTCTTCGGTATCCCGGGACGGCTCCGGCCGATGCCGGTCGCGGTCGATTCGCTCACTTACATCGATCCGTCGCTTCCGCTCCGCAGCGACCTGGTCTGGTTCCGCACGAACGTCGCGGATCTGAACGTCGCGCACGTCTGGATCCACTTGCCTCGCCCGGCCGGCACCGATCCGGAGGTCCTGCACGCCGTCGATCGCCTCCAGTCTGCGATCGAGGCCGTTCCTTCCGTGATCGCGGTGCTTGGCCCCACCACCTTTCTCCGCTTGCGTCGCTACTTCGCCGGCGGCGGAGAGCGGCTGCCCGAAGACCCCGCTCAGTTCGCGCGGGCGGCAGCTGATCTGGAACAGATGCTGCTGGCGGAACCGGGCCTGCGGGGCTACGTCGACGTGAACGGTTTCCGCGACTTGAACGTCACCGTCCTTTTCTGGCAGGGCGACGTCGAAGGCTACGCGGCGCTCTCGCGGAACATCGCGCGCGCCTGGGACGGGCTCGGAGCCAAGGCGCCGGCTGGAGCGCGAATGCGCGTGGTGGGCGAGTCGCTCCTCGAGGTGAAAGTGGGCGCGAGCCTCGTTCCCACCCTGGCGCAGAGCTTCGCCATCACGGCCGCGCTGATCTTCGTGGTCTTCCTCTTCGTCTTCCGCAGCGCCACCGCGAGAGTCCTGGCGATGATTCCCTCCCTCTTCGCCATCCTGGCGACGTTTTTGGGAATGCGCCTCTTTGGCGCCTCCCTGAACGTCGCGACGATCCTCATCGCCACCACCGTCCTCGGGACGACGGAGAACGACCAGATCCACTTCTTCCACCACCTGCACGAGCGCGACGGCCATCCGCTCGGCGATGCTCTCGCGCACGCCTTGCGCGTTTCCGGCCACGCCATCGTCTTCGCGACCCTGATCAACGCCGCCGGCTTTTTGGCGCTCTCCGTCTCCAGCTTTCCCCCGCTACGGCAATTCGGGCTCGTCACCAGCGCCGCGTTCATTCTCGCGCTGATCGCCGACTTCACCGCGCTGCCGGCGGGGCTCTGGATCGTGAATCGCCGCAGGAGGCAGGGTCAGCCGACCTGATCGGGCAGCGCGTCGAAGTGCACGAGATGGCGGAAGGCGTCGTAGCGGAGGCGCACTTCCGCAAGGTCGAGGTCCCGCAAGCGGTCGAGGCTGAAGCGCTCGACGGTGAACGAGGCGATGGTCGAGCCCATCACCGCGGCCTGCCGCAGCGCCGGGGGCTCCCCCGATTCGAGCCGATCGAGCAGGCCGAGAAAGCCTCCGGCGAACGAATCGCCGGCGCCGGTCGGATCGACCACGTCCGTCAGGGGGAAGGCGGGCGCGAAGAACCGGTGCTCCGCGGTAACGAGCAGCGCGCCGTACTCGCCGCGCTTGATCACCACCGACTTCGCTCCCATCCGCTGCGCTGCGTGCGCGGCCTTCATCACGTTGCTCTCGCCGGCGAGCTGGCGGACCTCGCTGTCGTTCACCATCAGGACATCCACGCGCGGCAGGAGCTTCAGCAGCTCCGCCCGCCGCGAGTTGATCCAGTAGTTCATGGTGTCGGCGCAGACGAGACGCGGGCGTTCGGCCTGGTCCAGCACCCGGATCTGCAGCTCGGGATCGATGTTTCCCAGAAAGATCCTCTCCGCCCGGCGCGCCTGCGCGCCGAGACGGGGCGAGAAGTGCTCGAAGACGTTGAGCTGCGTCTCCAGCGTCTCGGCAATGTTCAGATCGAACCCGTACCGTCCGCGCCAACGGAAGGTCTTCCCGGGGACCTTCTCGAGCCCGTCCAGATCGACGCCGCGGCGGCGGAGGAACTCCAGATCCCCGAGGGGAAAGTCCTCGCCGATCACCCCGACGACGGACACCTTCGTCAGCAGGCTGGCGGCGGCCGCGAAATAGGTACCGCTTCCTCCCAGCACGTCGTCGCGCCTGCCGAACGGCGTCTCCACGGAGTCGAGCGCGACGCTGCCCACCACCAGGAGGCTCATGCCTTGAACCTGTCTCCGAGGAGCAGCGCCAGCCGTTCCCGCGCCGAAGAGGAAATGCGGGCGGGCGCCGTGAGCACTGCGCTGTCCAGCGCGTGCCCGCAGGAGCAGGTGCGCTCGCGGATGCGGCCGAGGCCCAGGACGGCGTTGCGGATCACTTCGCGCGCCGTGGCGACGTTCTTGTGCATGGTCTCGATCACCTGCGTGACGGTGACGGCGTCGTGCGCGGGATGCCAGCAATCATAGTCGGTGGCGAGCGCGACGGTGGCGTAGCAGAGCTCCGCCTCGCGGGCGAGCCTGGCCTCGGGCATCGCGGTCATTCCGATCACGTCGATGCCCCAGCTCCGGTAGAGCTGGCTCTCCGCACGGGTGGAGAACTGCGGCCCCTCGATGCACAGATAGGTTCCGTCCGGATGGGCCGTCGCGCCGGCCGCGAAGCAGGCGCCGTTCAGGTGCTCGTGGAGCTGCGGGCACACCGGATCGGCGAACGCGACGTGCGCGACGATCCCGTCGCCGAAGAACGTCCTCGGCCGCCCCACGGTCCGGTCGATGTATTGCTTCGGCAGCACCAGATGCCCGGGCGCGATGGCCTCCTTCATCGATCCCACTGCCGAGACGCTGACCACGCGCATGGCGCCGAGCTGTTTCAGGGCGTGCAGGTTCGCCCGATACGGCACCTCGCTGGGCGTCAGGCGGTGCCCGGCGCCGTGGCGCGCGACGAACGCCACCTCCTCTTCGCCGAGCCGGCCGACGACGATCTCGTCGCTCGCGTCGCCGAACGGAGTCCGCACCTTCTCGCGGCGTACGCCGGTGAGGCCGGGAAGGTCATAAAGGCCCGAACCGCCGATGATCCCGAGCACGGCGCGCGGGTTTCGCACGGCGGGATGCCGAGGTCAATTCCCCGCCTCGCCTGTGCCGGCAGCGTCGCGAAGCTCGGCGCGGCGACGACAGTGTCCGATCTTGAAAAGGGCAATAAATGGCCACGGGGGAATACTCATAGCCCGCCCGAAATGACGCTGATTGGCCCTTTCAGGCGCATGAAGGCGCCCTTTGCCGGCGTGACGGCCGTGAACGCGATGCGCGCGGTGAGATCGAGGACATGCACGATCGTGCTACCGATGTGCTCCTGCCACGTCAGCATCACCAGCCCATCGCGAACCTCGACGGCTTCGTACTCGACGGTATCCGTGAAACCGGCGTTGTGGCCGGAAACGATCTGCACGGTCAGCTCGCGATCGGAGAGGAACGTGATGCGCGGCGTGAACGGCGGAAACGCGATCTCGAGAACCTGTCCGACGCGTCCTGTCATGCCAGGCCCCCTCGCGCCTCGCGCTGCCCCTGCACCGCGAGCTGGCCGCAGGCGGCGGCGATGTCGCGGCCGCGGTTCTTGCGCACCATGGCGGTGACCCCGCGCGCGTCCAGCGCCTTGCGGAAGGCGACGACGCGCTCGGCGCCCGGATCGCCGAAACCGAGTCCCGGATTTTCGTTGTACGGGATCAGGTTCACCTTCACCGGCAGATTCCGGAGCAGCGCCGCCAACCGGGCCGCATCCTCGTCGGAGTCGTTCACGTCGCGCAGCAGCACGTACTCGAACGTCACCCGGCGACCCTGGCGGGAGGGAAACTTCCGGACGGCGTCCATCAGCGCGGCGATGTCCCACTTCTTGTCGACCGGCATCAGCCGGGCGCGCTGGTCGTCGGTGGTCGCGTTGAGGGAGACCGCGAGCTTGACCTGCGTGTCCTCGCCGAAGCGCACGATGTTCGGCACCAGGCCGCTGGTCGAGACCGTGATGTGGCGGTGGCTGAAGTTCGCCCCCTCTTCGCTGAGGAGCAGCTCGAGCGACCGCATCACGTTGTCGTAGTTGTGCAGCGGCTCCCCCATTCCCATGTAGACGAGGTTCGTCAGCGGCCGCTCTCCCGGTACGCCGAGGCGTCGCAGGTCGTCGTTGACGCGATAGACCTGGTCGCAGATTTCCCCAGCGGTCAGGTTGCGCACGAGTCCCATCGTCGCGGTCATGCAGAAGCCGCAGCCCATCGCGCATCCGACCTGCGTGGAGACGCAGAGCGTTCGCCGCACGCGGATGTCGGGCTCCTGCTCGTCCGCCTCCGGATCGAAGCTCTGCGGTCCCGACTCGTCCGGCATGTAGACGCTCTCGATGAACTTGCCGTCCCAGGTGCGCATCCGGTACTTGCGCGTTCCGTCGCTCGACTGCTGGACGGCGTCGACGGCAAGCGTCGTCAGCCGCGTTTCCGCGGCGAGCCGCTCACGAAATGCGCGCGGCAGATCCGTCATGGCGTCCAGCGACGCCGCGCCCTTGCGGTGCAACCAGGAGTAGAGCTGGCGCGCCCGGTACGGCTGCTCCCCCAGGCGCGAGACCAGCGCGGAAAGCTCGGAAAAGCCCAGCGAGCGCAGGTCGGGCCGCGCTGCGTCGTCCAGCAGGGGAAGCATGTCTCAGTGGACTTTGTCCGGCGGGACCGGCAGCTGCAAGGGTCCCGGCTGCTTTTCCGGCCCGGAATGCTGGGGCCCGGTCACGGCGGAGCCGGCGGCGGGCTTGCGGGCGATCTCCACCTTCTGCACCCGCCGGTCATCCGCCGCCTTGACGGTGAACGTGAGCCCGCCCCAGACCACGAGCGAGCCCGTGGGCGGCACTCGTCCGGCGGTGGAGGTGAGGAATCCGCCCAGCGTCTCGTAGTCGCCGCCCTCGGGGAAGTCGACGCCGAGGTGCTCCTCCAGGTCGCGGATGGAGACCTGCGCGTCGGCGAGCACCACGCCGTCGGAGAGGATCTTGATGCGCTTCTCCTCCACGTCGCTCTCGTCGTGGATCTCGCCGACGATCTCCTCGACCACGTCCTCGAGGGTGACGATGCCGCTGGTGCCGCCGAATTCGTCGACCACGATGGCGAGATGCGTCTTGCGCCGCTGCATCTCGGTCAACAAGCGCGAGACCTTCATCACCTCGGGCACGAAGAACGGCTTGCGCACGTACTTCGTGAGCTGGAATTCCTCCGGTTGGATTCCCTTCTTCACGTCGGCGAGCAGCGTCTTGGCATGGAGGACGCCGACCATCTCGTCGAGGCTGCCCCGGTAGACGGGGATGCGCGACAGCTCGCTCTCCGTCACCAGCTTCAGCGCCTCCTCGTAGGTGGCGGTCTCTTCCAGGGCGACGACCTGCGTCCGCGGGATCATGATCTCCTTCACCAGGACTTCGGTGAAGGCGAGCACGCTGGAGAGCAGCTCCTCGCGCACCTTGTCGATCGATCCCTGCCGGGCGCCCATCTCGATCAGGTACTCCAGCTCCTGCGAAGTGACGGATTCGCCGGAGGGCGGGCTGCTGCCGATGGCGCGGCTGAGCGCGCGCGGGATCTGCACGAACAGCCACGCCAGCGGATAAAGGACCCAGTACACGAGCGCGACCAGCGGCATGATGAAGATCGCGTATCCGCTGGCATGACGCTTGGCGAAGGTCTTCGGCGTGATCTCGCCGAACAGCAGGAGGATGACCGTGGTGAGCCCGGTGAGCACCGCGATCGCGTGGCTGTAGCCGGCCTCGTCCGCAATCAAAGCGGTCAGCGAGCCGAGGCCGACGTTGACGAGCGTATTGCCGAGCAGCAAGGCGGAGAGGATCCGATCCGGATGGTTCTGCCAGAGCTTGAGGAAGGCGGCGCTACGTCGCCCACTGTCGATGAGCGAACGGACACGCGCTTCGCCCAACGCGGTGAGAGCCGTTTCCGCGCTGGAGAAGAAGGCCGCGCCCAACAGGCCGACGACGAATGCGAACCACTGCCAGGATGGGACCAAAGCCGGGCGAGTCTAACCGGCGCCCCAAAACGGCGCGAATCTTTAGTCTCACTGGCTACTTACAGTACACGCGGAAACGAGCCACAGCCGAGCCGTGGCGCTCGGATTGGATCCAGAGCTGCGCCCACCCGCGCGTAGTGGCGGAAAGCTCCCACTGTTCGTGCACGCGCCAGGCCTGCCCGCGACGCGCTGCGTGAATGGTCCGCGCGGGGCCGACGGATCCGTCGCTGTGCTTCCACGCGAAGGTGATATTGCCCGCGCGCGCGGCGAGGATGGTGCCGGTAAACACCAGCTTGACCGGGCAATTACCAAAGTAGATTGCCTTGCTCGCTTCCGCGTGGGACCAGCGCACGACGCGGGGTTCCGCCGATGCGGCGGTGCAGAGCAGCGCGGCGATCGCTCCGATCCGCATTCCCGACCACTGTACCGGCAGAACCGGAGCGGACGAAGGGAACTACTTCTTCCAGTCGTACCGAACGAGGTCGGTCTGTGCGAAGAAGTAGGCGATTTCCGTCGTCGCGTTCTCCGCCGAGTCCGAGCCGTGCACGCTGTTGGCCTCGATGCTCTTCGCGAAGAGCTTGCGGATGGTGCCCGGCGCCGCGTTCGCGGGGTTGGTCGCGCCCATCACTTCACGGTTGCGTGCCACCGCGTCCTCGCCTTCGAGCACCTGGACGATCACCGGCCCTGAGGTCATGTACTGCACGAGGCTGCGGAAGAACGGCCGTTCCCGGTGCACGGCGTAAAATCCCTCCGCCTCCTGCTGCGTGAGGTGGAGCATCTTCATCGCCACGGGCTTGAGGCCCGCCTCTTCCAGCTTGGTCAGGATCTTCCCGAGCACGCCGCTCTGCAGCGCATCGGGCTTGAGGATGGAAAGCGTCCGCTCGGTCGCCATCGCGCGTGGCACCTAACACGCTCGTCCGCGAAGTTCAACGCATCATCGCGCTGGCGCGATGTCAGAAGCGCGAGGTGGCGAGTCCGACCAGCTTGCTGATGTCCTCGTCGGTGAAATAGAGCCCGGCTCCGAGGAAGAAGTCACGGCCGGACACGATCCGGGTCACGTCCGGCGTCTCGACCCGCGGAGGATTGACCAGATCGTCGGCGCCGGCGGTGATCAGGAGGTGATCGAGGAACCGGTAATCCAGGTACACCTTCACCCGTGGATGGTCCTTGAGAGGGTTGGCGAACTCGAACGCGTCGGCCGACAAGGTGAGCGCGTCGTTCAGCAAGTGCAGTTTGAGGCCGATCCCGCCCGTGTTCTCGAGAATGCCGAACCGTCCGCTGAACGGCCCATAGCGCTTCGCCATGTAGGCGCTGAACTTGAGCTGCCGTTCGGTGGTGGTGGTGATCACCCTGTCGGGGTAGTTCGGATAGCACACCAGCGTGCCGCAATTGGCGGTGTTCGTGGTCTCCACCCGCCGGGTGAGTCCGCGTGGATCGTCGACGATCTCGAGCCCGTACCACTTGTCGGGCCTGGGGATGATCCGGAGACCGAAGTAGTTCTTGGTCCACGGATTGTAGGCCGTGTTCGCGGTGATTCCGGCCAGGTTGGTCGGGTTGTCGATGGTGCCGCCGCCGGGCGCGCCGATGAACAGCTCGCTGCGCCAGTTCACCTCGATCTTCAGCCTCTCCGCGCCCCCCAGGAGATTGGTGAGCGAGGAGGATGCGCGGTCGAGGTTCTTCGCGAGCTTGTCGTCGTTGATGAGATGGCCGACGGTGCCCTGCCCCTTGTTGATCTTGTCGGTGATCTCCTGGAAGTTGGTGAGCGAGGCGTCAAGCTTGGCGAGGTTCGACTTCAGGCTCTTCACGCTTTCCTTGAAATCGCCCTGCTGCTGGTTCGAGCCCACGACCTGGCCGATGGTCTTCAGGATGTCCCGCGCCTCCCGCGTCGCGTCCCGGGTGTTCTGCAGGATGGCCACGATGTCGCCGCTTTCGCTCGAGGAGAGCTCCGCCAGATCGCCGGAGAAGCGCTGGAAGTTGGCCAGGGTCGCATCGAGTTTCGCGCCGCTCTGGTTGATGATGCGCTCGATCCCTTCGCTGATGCGCAACAGCCGCGACACCAGCGTGCGCATGTTGTCCTCGCCTTCGGTGCCGCCCAGGACCTTCCGCAGGTTGCCGGTGATGTCGGAGATGTCACCGGCGATCTTGTTCAGCGACTGGAACACGTCGTTCATCGAGGGCTGGCGGATGACGATGCGGATCTCGTCGCCGTCCTGGAGCACGGGCTGGTTCGGCGA
>Ga0066651_10000668_pt1 | contig 10819 bp, 9 predicted proteins | sample GraSoiAngelo_100_FD_71410 | JGI IMG/M metagenome (GOLD analysis project Ga0066651, IMG submission 71410) | Grasslands soil microbial communities from the Angelo Coastal Reserve, California, USA - 14_0903_02_20cm | ecosystem: Environmental > Terrestrial > Soil > Grasslands | place: USA...
GTGCAGGACCTGCGGCTGCCGCTCGAGGACGGCCAACCGATCCAGATCCTGACGACCCGGGACACGGCGGATCCGGACGCGCTCGCCGTGCTGCGCCATTCCTCCGCGCATCTCCTCGCCGAAGCGGTCCGGCGTCTGTACCCCGGGGTGAAGATCGCGATCGGACCACCGATCGAGAACGGCTTCTACTACGACTTCGAATTCCCCGAGCCGATCCGCGAGGAGGACCTGCCGCGCATCGAGGAGGAGATCGAGCGCGAGCTCGCCGAAGGCCGCGAGTGGACGCGCGAAGAGGTGTCGGCCGACGACGCCCGCAAGCGTTTCGAGGCCGAGGACGAGCCCTACAAGGTCGAGCTCGTCGACACGGCCGAGGGGCCGATCTCCTTCTACAGCCAGGGGGACTTCACCGACCTCTGCCGAGGCCCGCACCTGCAGGACTCGCGCCCGATCAAGGCGATCAAGCTGACGGGCCTCGCCGGGGCGTACTGGCGCGGCGACGAGAAGAACACGCAGCTGACGCGGATCTACGGCACGGCCTTCTACTCGAAGGAGGATCTCGACGCGTACCTCGAGCGTCTCGAGGAGGCGAAGCGGCGCGACCATCGCCGCCTCGGCCCACAGTTCGATCTCTTCCACTTCTCGGAGCACTCGCCCGGCTCCGCGCTGTGGCACCCCAAGGGCATGGTCCTCTTCAACACGATGGAGGAGATCCGGCGCCGCGAGAACGCGAAGCGCGGCTATCTCGAGGTGCGCACACCGATCATCTACGACGCCGAGACGTTCATCACGTCCGGCCACTTCCCCAAGTACGAGAACCTGATGTACAAGCTCGAGGTCGACGAGCACCCGTGGGCGATGAAGGCGATGAACTGCCCGGGGCACATGCTCCTGTTCGGCTCGAAGCTCCGAAGCTATCGCGAGCTGCCCGTGCGCTACGCCGAGCCGACGCCGCTCCACCGCAACGAGCTGACGGGGACGCTGCACGGCCTGCTGCGGGTGCGGATGATCACGCAGGACGACGCGCACATCTTCTGCACGGAGGAGCAGATCCAGGACGAGATCGCCGGCGTCGTCGCGTACGCGCGCTACCTCTATGAGCTGTTCGGCATGACCGCCAGCGCCGAGCTCTCGACGCGGCCCGACAACAAGCTTGGCACGGACGAGCAGTGGGACAAAACGGAGGCGGCGCTCGAGGAGGCGCTGAAGCTGAACGAGATCCCGTACGAGCTGGCGCCGGGCGAAGGCGCCTTCTACGGGCCGAAGATCGACCTGCACATGGAGGACGCCCTCGGCCGCAGGTGGCAGATGGGCACGATCCAGCTCGACTCGCAGATGCCGTCGCGGTTCGGCCTGACCTACGTCGGGCCCGACAACCGCGAGCATCCGCTCTACGTCGTCCACCGGGCGCTCTACGGGTCGTTCGAGCGCTTCATCGGGATCCTCATCGAGCACTACGCCGGCGCATTCCCCGTGTGGCTTGCTCCCGTCCAGCTGCGGCTGATTCCGGTCGGCGCGGACCACCGCCAGGCTGTGCACGCGCTGAAGGAGAAGCTCGAGGGCCTCCGTGTCGACATCGACGAGCGCGACGAGACGGTCGGGAAGCGGATCCGCGACGCAGAGGTGGAGAAGGTCCCGTACGTCGTCGTGTACGGCGACAAGGAGTCGGACGACTCGCTCGCAGTCCGCAAGCGCGGCGGCGAGCAGATCACCCTCTCGCTCGACGCCCTTCGTGCCGAGATTTCTGAGGTTGCTACGCTGTGACCCTGCAAGTAGGAGCGCCCATGTTCCTCACCTCGCGAGCTTGAGCTCAGCGGGGTTCAACCGAGTCGCAACGACGAGGGTTCCTGGGCCGCTGCTTGCAGCGGTTTTGTCGTTTTACAGAAAGGATTCAGACGAGTTTGGTGAGAGCATTTGAGGCCTAGGCGCACGGTCGAGCCGCCGTCCAGGCCAGTCCCGCAGGCGAGGATCAACGACTACATCCGCGCATCCCAGGTCCGGCTGATCGACGAAGACGGCTCGCAGCTCGGCATCAAGGCGACGCGCGAGGCCATGCAGTACGCCTTCGACAAGGGCCTCGACCTGGTCGAGGTCGCGTCCCAGGCGGATCCACCTGTCGCCCGGGTCATGGACTACGGAAAGTACCGCTACGAGCAGGAGCAGAAAGCGAAGCTCGCCCGAAAGCACCAGACCCAGATCAACATCAAGGAGATCAAGCTCAGACCGAAGATCGGAGTCCACGACTACAACACCAAAAAGGGGCACGTCGAGCGCTTCCTGAACCAGCGCGCCAAGGTGAAGGTGACGATTATGTTCAGGGGCCGGGAGACGACTCACCCGGAGCGCGGTCGCGACCTGCTGATGCGGCTGGCGGAGGACGTCAGCGAGATCGGCCAGATCGAGTCGCAGCCACTCCTCGACGGCCGCAACATGGTGATGGTTTTGGGGCCGACGAAGAACGCGGGGATGAAGAGGGAAGATGCCGAAAACCAAGACATCGAGCAGCGCCAAGAAGCGGTTTAAGGTCACCGCGAGCGGCAAGCTGCTGCGCCGCCACGCGATGAAGAGCCACAACTTGACCAAGAAGACGTCGAAGCGGAAGCGCGGTTTCCGCAAGGACCACGAGGTCGCCGGCGTCGATACCGCAGCCGTCCGCGGGATGCTGGGCAAGAGGGGGCGTCGCTGATGCCGCGCGTGAAGCGTTCGGTCGCCGCGCGGAAGAAGCGGCGCAAGGTACTCGGTCAGGCGAAGGGCTACTGGGGGCTGAAGAAGTCCTCCTACAAGTACGCCAAGGAGCAGGTCGACCACTCGCTGACCTACGCGTACCGAGACCGCAAGAACAAGAAGCGCACGTTCCGCCGGCTCTGGATCATGCGGATCAACGCGGGCGCGCGGGCGAACGGTCTCTCATACAACCAGTTCATCGCGGGGCTGAAGAAGGCGGAGATCGCCCTCGACCGCAAGATCCTGGCGGATCTCGCCGTCGAGGATCCGCAGGCGTTCGGCGCCATCGCCGAGCGCGCAAAGTCGGCCCTGCAGGCCTGACACAGCAGCGCGAAGTCTTTCTTCACCAAGCCGGGCAGGCTGATGGGCGCTCGCCGCTTTACGCCGCCCTGTGCCGGCAATTCGCTGACGATGCTCGTGTCGGCGCTCTGATCGAGTCGCCGCCGCGGTGGGACGCACCGCTGCGCTTGCTCGCCGGATTACACCTACTCGTCTTGCAGGGACGAGCCACCTGGGACGACGTGCCTGAGGCCATCGAGCGCGAGGCGGACTTCTTACGCGAATACGTTGGGCACGTGGAGATCCAGACGAACGAGGTGCAGCGCGCGTGGGCTCTGCTGCCGTGCTTTCTCGAGTTGGCGCGCTGGAGCCGCTCGAATCGGTTCGATCTCGTCGAGCTCGGGACGAGCGCCGGACTCTTGCTGCTCTGGGATCGCTATCGCTACCGCTACGCGGCTGGTCAGTGGGGTGGCAAAGGTGCGGCGCTCGATCTGACCGGTGAGGAACGGTCGGCTATACCACCGGAGCTCCTGCGAATCGTTCCCCGTGTCAGGCGGCGGGTCGGCATCGACCGCAATCCGCTCGACCTCCGGAACCCGGAGGACCTCCTGCTGCTGAAGTCTTTCGTGTGGGCGGGGCAAGAGGAGCGGCTCGCGCGACTCGATGCTGCCGCAGCGGCATTGCGCGACGACCCGCCCGAGCTCGTTCGCGGCGACATCGTCGAACGGCTACCCGCGGAGCTCGCTCACCGCAGCGAGGAAGCTCTGACAGTCGTGCTGAACTCCGCGGCGCTTGGATATCTGGACGAGGCCGGACGCAAACGAGTACGGGACGAGCTCGAGCGCGCGGGCGAGGCGGGGCCGCTCGCCTATGTGACGACGACGCGTCCCGCAAACGGCACCGACCGCCATTGGGCGCTCGCGATCGAGCTGTGGCCCGAGGGAGGGCGCCGGGAGGTCGCGTACGCCGACTTCCACGGGGCGTGGCTGGAGTGGCGCGGATGATCCGCTCGCGCGACAACGAGAAGCTCAAGCTCGTCCGCAAGCTGCACGAGCGCCGTTGGCGGGACAAGCTCGGGCTCTTCTTCGTCGAGGGCGAGGATCTCGTCAAAGCAGGCCTCGACCGCGGCTTCGAACAGGTCGAGCTGCTGATCGCGGGCGAGAACGTCGAGCCCGCGCTGCTTGCGGAGGTGTCGACACTCGCGCATCCGCCGCGCGTCATCGGCGTCTTCCGCAAGCGCGAGTCGGCAGAACGCGGGGGGGTGGCGCTGGCGCTCTGGCACGTGTCGGATCCCGGCAACGTCGGGGCGCTCGTGCGCTCCGCCGACGCGTTCGGCGCGGGCGTGATGCTCTCGGAGGGCTGCGCTGATCCGTTCGGCCCGAAGGCGCTGCGCGCGGCGATGGGCTCGACCTTCCGCGTGCCGTTTCCGGACTTCGACCTGCGCGACGCCGTCGCGCTTGTCGCCGAGGGTGGCGAGCCGCTCGAGGCGCTCGACCTCGGGCGCTACTCGACCATCGTGCTCGGCTCCGAGCGTGAAGGCCTGCCGGACGAGCTCCTCGAGCGCTGCGAGGCAAGGGCGACGATCCGTGTGGAGAGCGTCGAGTCGCTCAACGTCGCGATGGCGGGGACGATCGCGTTGTACGAGCGCGCCGTGCGATCCAGACGGAGTCGTCGCCGCCGGTGAACGGCGTGCGGTCGAACCAGCCGTAGCACTCCTCCACCGCGAAGCCCGAGTCCTCGAGCAGCGCGCGCCACTCCGCTTGCGAGAGCCACGCGAGCGCCATGGTCGTCTCGCCGTCCCGCCCACGGACAGTCAATGTCAGCGTGCGCGCCGTCTCGTCCCAGCGGGCGAGCTCGAAGATCCCCGGCTCGCGCTCGAGCCAGCGGTCGTGCGTCTGTGCGATGTCCTCTGCGCCCGGCGTGAAGACGTCGAAGACGAAGCGGCCGCCCGGCCGCAGTAGCTTCGAGACCGCCCTGAGCACCTTCCGTCGGTCGCGGTCCGTGTGCATGTGCAGGAGTGAGCGGAACGGACAGATCACGAGCGGCACGCGTTCGCGCACCGGCGGATCGCGCAGGTCGCCGATGCGGAGGTCCACGTCGACGCCCGCGAGCGCCGCCCGCCGGGCGCACACGTCCAGCATGCCGCGCGAGGAGTCGACGCCGATCACGCGGATCCCGTCCGCCGCGAGCGGCACAGCGATCCGCCCGGTGCCGACGCCCAGCTCCACCACCGGCCCGCCGGACCGGCGCGCCTCCTCGAGATAGAAGCTGACGTCCTCGACGACGCTCGCGCTCCAAGGGTCGTAGAGCTCGGCGATCGCGTCGTACGGGCTGGACATGACAGCTATGGTTCCAGGACTGTGTTGACGCGCGCGACTTTCGCCTTTAGCCCGCCCCGGCTCGCCGGGGATGGGCGCTAGCGCGCAGTCGATCCTCTACGAGCCGGGGCATCTCAGCCCTGCGAGCCCTGGACCGAGAGGAGGAAAACCATGTCAAAGCGATCCGTTACACTCGCCGCCGTGGAGGTCGAGGCCCTCGAGCGCGATGCTCAAGGCGCGATCGCGGCCGCGCCCACGCGCGCCGCGCTGGACGATGCGCGCGTCCGCTACCTCGGCCGCAAGAGCGACCTGAAGCTGGCGCTGCGCAGTGTCCGCGACCGCGAGAGCGGGATGGCGCTGAACGCGGCGCGCGAGCGGCTCGAGGCGGCTTTCGCCGCGCGCGAGGGCGAGCTCGAGCTCGCCGAGCTCGACCGGTCGCTGACCGAGGACACCATCGACGTCACGCTGCCCGGCGAGAGGTTCGAGCGCGGCCACCTCCACCTGCTCACGCAGATGCGCCGCGAGATCGAGGACACGTTCCTCGGGCTCGGCTACGAGGTCTTCGACGGCCCCGAGGTCGAGGAGGTCTACTACAACTTCGACGCCCTCAACACGCCCGAGGGCCACCCGAGCCGCTCGCCCGTCGACACGTTCTACGTCAGCGACGACGTCGTTCTGCGCACCCACACGTCCCCGGGACAGATCCGGTACATGCAGGCGCACGAGCCGCCGGTGTACATGGTCTCGCTCGGTCGTTGCTATCGCCGCGACACCCCTGACCCGACACACACGCCGACCTTCCATCAGGTCGAAGGGCTCGCCGTCGACCGGTCGATCACGCTCGCGGACCTGAAGGGGACGCTGCTGCATCTCGCGCGCGTGCTCTTCGGCGAGGAGCGCGAGGTGCGCGTGCGCACGAGCTTCTTCCCGTTCACGGAGCCCTCCGCCGAGTTCGACGTGTCGTGCTTTCTGTGCGGCGGCCGCGGCTGCAACGTCTGCAAGTGGTCCGGCTGGATCGAGATGGGCGGTTGCGGCGTCGTCGACCCGAACGTGTTCGCGCACGTCGGTTACGACGCCGAGCGATGGTCCGGCTTCGCCTTCGGTCTCGGCATCGACCGGATCGCAATGCTGCGCCACGGTGTGCCCGACCTCCGGTTGCACTGGGAGAACGACCTCCGCTACCTGGAGCAGTTCTGATGATGCGAGTGCCCGTCAGCTGGCTGAAGGAGTACGTCTCGTTCCACGAGCCGATCGCGGAGGTCGCCAACCGCCTCGTGATCTCGAGCTGCGAGGTCGACCGGGTCGTGCACCGCGGCGTGCCCGACACCAACGGCAACTTGAGCCGCTACGTCGTCGGCAAGGTCGTCGAGGCGGGCAAGCATCCGAACGCCGACCGGCTGCAGCTCTGCCGCGTGGACGTCGGCGACTCCGAGCCGCGCCAGATCGTCTGCGGCGCGTGGAACTTCGGCGCCGGCGCGACGGTTGCCGTCGCACTACCTGGGGCCCTGCTCCCGGACGGCCAGAAGCTCGAACAGGCGAAGCTTCGCGGCGAGGTCTCGAGCGGGATGATCCTCTCCGAGCGTGAGCTCGAGCTCGGCGTCGACCACAGCGGCATCCTCGTGCTCGAGGACGGCCCGGCGCCAGGCACGCCTCTCGTCGACGTTCTGCCGCTCTCCGACGACGTGCTCGAGCTCGAGACCGGCCATAACCGTCCCGACCTCCTCTCGGTGTACGGCATCGCGCGCGAGGTCGCAGCGCTGCTCGGCAAGGAGCTCGGGCCGCCCCCCGGCGACGATCCGCCCCGGGCGGACGACGAGCCGGTCGACGTGCGCATCGAGGACTTCGAAGGCTGCCCGCGATACGTCGGGCGGACGTTTCGCGAGGTGCGCGTCGCGCCCTCGCCGCCGTGGCTGAAGGCGCGACTCCTCGCCGCAGGCATGCGGCCGATCTCGAACGTCGTTGACATCACGAACTACGTGATGCTCGGGCTCGGCAACCCGCTGCATGCGTTCGACCAGGCGAAGCTGCGCGAGCAGCGCATCGTCGTTCGCCGCGCGCGCCGGGGCGAACAGATTCGCACGCTCGACGACACGCTCCGCGACCTCGACGAGCGCGACCTCCTGATCGCCGACGCGGAGCGTCCGGTCGCGATCGCCGGGATCATGGGCTCGCTCGAGAGCGAGGTCGACGAGCAGACGTCCGACGTGCTGCTCGAGGCCGCGAACTTCGAGCCGCTGACGATCCACCGCACCTCCGAGCGTCTCCGTCTGCGCACCGAGGGCTCGAACCGCTGGGAGAAGGGCGTCGACCCGTACCTGGCGGAGCAAGCGGCCAAGCTGGGGACGCAGCTGTTCGTCGAGCTCGCAGGCGCGCGCTGGACCGGAGACGTCGACGAGCGGCGCGACCTGCCAGAGCGTCCGGTCGTGCACCTGCGGCCGGAGCGTACGGACCTGCTCGTCGGCCTGCGCACGGACCCGGGCGACCAGCGCGCGATCCTGGAGTCGCTTGACTTCGAGGTCGCATCGGACTGGAACGTCACTGTGCCGACTTGGCGTGCGCGCGACGTCACCCGCGAGGCCGACCTCGTCGAGGAGGTGGCGCGCTTCCGACTCGACGACGTGCCCTTCACGCTGCCGCAGCGCACCGCCATGTTCGGGCGGCTCTCGAGGGAGCAGCGGCTGCGGCGAACGGTCGAAGAGGTGCTCGTCGGCTGCGGCTTCTCGGAGGCGTACAACTGGAGCCTCGTCCCCGAGGACGACGATCCGAACGCGATCAGGCTGCCAGAGCCGCTCAGCGCCGACCAGGCGGTTCTGCGCACCACGCTCCGGCACGGGCTGATCGAGTCGGCGCAGCGCAACGTCGACGCCGGCGCCCACGACGTAGCGCTATTCGAGATCGCGCGCGTCTATCTGCCGACCGGCGACAAGCTGCCGGAAGAGCGCTGGCGCGTCGGCGCGATCGCCTCGGGGGGCTTCGCCCGGGCGAAGGGCGCCGTCGAGACCGTGCACGAGGCGCTCGAGGTCGAGCTCCGGGTCGAGCCGGCGCCGCAGCCTTTCCTCCATCCGGGCAAGGCTGCTCGCCTCGAGTCCGGGTGGGTCGGGGAGCTCCATCCGGCCCTTCTCGACGGGAAGTGGGGGATGTTCGAGCTTGATCTCGCCACGCTCTTCGCCGCCGTCCCCGACGTCGTCCACTACGAGGACGTCATTACGTACCCACCCGTTCGGCAGGACCTCGCATTCGTCGTCGACGAGTCGGTTGCGGCAGGCGCGCTCATCGAGGTCGCCAAGCAGGCCGCCGGGGACGCGCTGCGCGAGCTGTGGCCGTTCGACGTCTATCGCGGCGACCAGGTAGGCGCCGGAAAGAAGTCGATCGCGTTCGCGGCGACCTTCCAATCCAGCGAAAAGACCCTCACGGACAAGGAGGCCGCGGAGCTCCGGAACCGCATCGTCACGGCGGTCCAGAGCCGTTTCGGTGCTCAGTTGCGGGCCTGATACGACGAATATCGCTTAGAAGCCGTATCTATACGGCTTTGTCGTCCGTTCTCACGGCATTAGGTCCCTCTGCAATATCGGTTCAAACAGGGAGAGAACACGATGACAAAGCGTACTGCGGCCCTGGCGAGCACGATCGTCCTCGTGCTCGGCATCGGCGCTTCTGCGGGCTCGGCTCTCGCGGGTAACGGTCATGGGAACGGCAACGGCGCGAGCAAAGACGCCGACAGCACCCCGGCCGCTTCCGCGACCGATTCCGCTTCCCAGCAATCGCCTGGGAACTCGGAAAACGCCCCCGGTCAAGTGAAGAAGGACGACGCGTCGGTCTCGACGAGCTCGAGCGCCTCGACGCAAGGTGGCGCGGATGCGAACGCGAACCCCGCGCAGTCCGGCGTCAAGCCGACCAGCTCCACGGCCAAGGGCAAACACAACACGTCCTGCACCACCGGCGGCGGCACGGGGTCGAGCGCGACGTGCACGTCGAGTGCCACCACCGCCGCGACGGCGCAGACGGCGGCGCATCCCGACGCGTCGAAGCGGTATGGCAACGGCACCACCGCCGCGCAGATCGCGAACGGCAACGGCGCGCCGGCCGGTACGACCGTGTACGGGCCGGGCAACAGCCAGCCGCACAAGGTCACCGACTGCAAGCACAAGCACGCGGTCGACGTCCATGCCGTGAAGAGCTACTCGTCGGCCGCCTGCACGAAGCAGTCGGGCGGCACGACCAGCACGAGCGGCAACACCTCCAACACCGGCAACACCTCGAACACGAGCAATACTTCCAACACCTCGAACACGGCCAACACGTCGGCGTCGACGTCCAGCTCCACGTCAGTGACTGCGACCGGCAGCGCAACGGGCACGAGCTCGACGGGCGCGGCCACCGGCAACACGCAGGGCGGCGTCCTCGGCTCGACGGCGTCCGCGGGCAAAGGTCACAGCGCGGCTGGCCCGCAGGGCGGCGTTCTCGGCGCCATCCAGGCGGTCGGACAGGGGAGCCTCCCGTTCACGGGCTTCCCGCTCTGGATCGCCGTCGCGGCGGCTCTCGCTGTGATCGCGCTTGGCTTCGGTCTTCGACGCCAGGCGGGCGTGACTGCGTAGCCGCAGCTGATCCGGAACTGCAGAAGGGCGGCCCGAACGGGCCGCCCTTCTTTTTTCGTCCGCCTCTGGACAAACGCCCGTTCCTCACTAACGTGAGACGCGGGGAGGGGAGGATGACCATGCGGCTTACGGGCACCTTGGTGCTCGTTCTCGGCGTCCTCGTGTTCGCCGGCTCGGCGTACGCGGGGAACGGCAACGGGAACGGCAACGGAAACGACGGTGCGGCGCCGGGAAACTCGGCGAATGCACCGGGGCAGACGAAGAAAGACGATCCGGCGCCTGCGCCGGAGACGACGATGAGCGCCCCGACGGTGTCGGCGGTGACGACGACAACCACGCCGACGCCGGCTTCGAGCGCTCCGGCGAACTCGACGGGCGTGAAGCCGTCGAGCGACACGGCGCACGACACGCACGCCGAGGCACAGTCGGACAAGACGAAGCAGTACGGAAACGGTCAGACGGCCGGGCAGATCGCCGAGAAGAACGGCGCGGCGGGCAACACGTCGCTGCACGGGCCCGGCAACAGCCAGCCGCACAAGGCTGCGCCTTGCTCGGGCGGCCACGAGGTCGACGTGCATGCGCTGAAGAGCCACCGCTCGGGCAGTTGCGGCGGGGACCCGACGCCACATCCGCAGCCCGACCCGGGACCGACGCCGGGACCCAAGCCGACGCCTGGGCCGACACCTGGGCCGACACCGGCCCCGGATCCGGGACCGCGGGCGGTGACGCCGACGACCAAGGTGACGACGACGCCCTCGACGACCACAACGGGCGAGCAGAAGCCGCCGCAGGCGGAGCCCGGCACGCTGCCGGCGGAGGGCGACGCTGCCGGCGGGACGCAGGGCGGCTCCAGGTCGGCCACCGAGCAGATCGGCCATGCCGCGACGCTGCCGTTCACCGGCCAGC
>Ga0066651_10000677_pt1 | contig 10784 bp, 10 predicted proteins | sample GraSoiAngelo_100_FD_71410 | JGI IMG/M metagenome (GOLD analysis project Ga0066651, IMG submission 71410) | Grasslands soil microbial communities from the Angelo Coastal Reserve, California, USA - 14_0903_02_20cm | ecosystem: Environmental > Terrestrial > Soil > Grasslands | place: USA...
GGCTCCGACTCGTCGGCGTTCACGCACAGGTAGTGCGTCTTCTTCTTCTCCTTGGGCATGAACGTCCATTTGAGACCGGTCGGGAAGCCCGCGCCGCCGCGCCCGCGCAGCCCCGACTCTTTCACAATGTCGGTGACCGCGTTGGGCTCCATCTTCAGCGCCTGCGCGAGCGCCTCGTAGCCGCCGCGCTTCACCCAGCCTTTGTAGGTGCGCGCCTCCGCGTCCCCGAAGTACTGGGAGAGGACGACGGTTTCTTTGGGATGCGACTTATGAGGGAAGCCCATTAGCAAACCCTAATGCGGAATTCGGAATGTGGAATGTGGAATTGATAGGAGTGCGTCAAAGCGCCGCGACCAGGCTCGACCCCGGCCCTGACATTCCGCACTTCGCATTCCGCATTCCGCATTTGCATCAGCGGTATTTCCGGACCAGTTCCGCGACTCGCTCTGGAGTCACGGACTCAATGAAGTCGTCGTTTATCAGGATCGGCGTCGCGAAACCGCACGCGCCCAGACACTCGACCTCCACAATCGTCCACTTGCCGTCCGGACTGGTGGCGCCGGCATCTCCGGCGCCCGTGTGCGAGAGCAACGCCTTCAGCACATCCTCGGCGCCGCAGATGTTGCACGGCGACGTCGTGCACACCTGCACGAAGTTTTTCCCGACCGGATGCTGATGGTACATCGTATAGAACGTCACGACGCCCTTCACGTACGCCGGCGTCAGGCCCAGCACTTCGGCGACCTCGGCCATAATGAGGTCGGAGATCCAGCCGTGCTCGCGCTGCGCGATCCAGAGCGCCGGCAAGAGCGCGGCCTGCTTGTTCGGGTAGCGCTGCAACACCGTCTGCAGCTCGTCCATCACCTTGCCGACAAAGACCGGCTGGTACTCGGTCGTGTTATGGACGGTGCTCACCGATCGACCTCGCCCATGACGATGTCCACCGACGCATTGATCGCGATCAGGTCCGAGAGCAGGTGTCCCTCCGCCATCTTCGGCAGCGCCGAGAGATTGATGAACGAGGGCGGCCGGATGCGCCACCGCACCGGCTTCGCCGTCCCGTCGGAGACGAGATAGTTGCCCAGCTCGCCTTTGGGGTTCTCGATGCCGATGTAGGCCTCGCCGACGGGGGCCTTCACGCCCTCCATCACCTGCTTGAAGTGGAAGATCATCGCCTCCATGTCGGTCATGGCGAGCGTCTTGGACGGCAGAATCACCTTGGGGTCGTCCACGTTGATCGGTCCGTCGGGCAGCCGGTCGAGCGCCTGCTCGAGAATGCGGTTCGACTGGTGGCATTCCTCGAGCCGCACCAGGTAGCGATCGAACACGTCGCCGTGCTCACCGACGATCACGTCGAAGTCGTAGGTCTCGTAGCCGAGGTACGGCTTGTCCTTGCGCACGTCGTAGGCCACGCCGCTCGCGCGCAGCATCGGCCCTGACAGCGAGTAATTGATCGCCTCCTCGGCTGTCAACGTGCCGACGCCCTGCGTCCGCCCGGCCCACACCGCGTTGCGTGTCAGGACTCGGTCGATCTCGCCGAGCGTCTTGGGGAATGTCTTCGTGAAGTCCCGCAGCTTCTCGACAAAGCCGTCCGGGATATCGGCGAGGAGGCCGCCGACGCGGGTCAGGCTGGTCGTCAGCCGCGCGCCCGTCCACATCTCCTGGAGATCGTAGATCTTCTCGCGCTGCTGGAACGCCCACAGGAACGGCGTAAACGCGCCCAGATCAATGGACGTCGTGCCCAGCCAGACCATGTGCGAGATGATGCGGCTCATTTCGCATGCGATCACGCGCAACACGGTGCAGCGGGGCGTGATCTCGACACCCATCAACTTCTCGGCCGCGAGCGCGAAGCCGACGTTGTTCGACATCGGCGACAGGTAGTCGGTGCGATCGGTCAGCGGGATAATCTGATTGTAGTGCCGGTACTCGCCCAGCTTCTCGAAGCCCGAGTGCAGGTACCCCAGGTGCGGAATGCAGCGCACGACGGTCTCGCCATCCAGTTCGACCACCAGCCGAAGCACGCCGTGCGTGGCCGGATGCTGCGGACCGATGTTCACCAGCATGTGCTCTTGGTCGAGCCCCGGTTCGGGCGCCCGGTCCGCGGTGAGCGGTACGCGGCTGGCGCGCCCCTGGGCATCGACCCCCGGCGTTGCGAGCTCGAGTTCGACCACGCGCTTGCTCATGGAGTCGCAGGAGGCTCGGGAATGACGCCGCGCTCGCCGCGCTTCAGACGTTCGCGCATGTCTTCCGGCAAGTCGTCGCTCGCCTCGGCGATCGACAGCTCTTCCATCGAATAGTGTGCTTCGGGACTGGCGTTCAGCGCCTGACGCACCTGCTCGGCGCGCGAGAACCGCCCACGCAGAGGGAAATTTTTACGGAGGGGATTGCCCTCGGCGTACGTCTCCCACATGAGAATCCGCCGCAAGTCCGGATGCCCTGTGAACGTGATGCCGAACATGTCGAAGACTTCGCGCTCCAACCAATCGGCGCCACGCCAGAGACCCCACACCGAATCCACCGCGAGCTCCTCGGAGGAATTCAGCTCGACCTTTACACGGAGATCGGCTTTGCGTTTGAGTGAGCGGAGGAAGTAGACGACTTCGAGCGGACGTTCTCTGTCGCGAAACTCGACGGCCGTGACGTCCACCAGGTAGTCGAACTTCTGGCCCGGCGTCTGTTTCAGCCACGTCATCGTTTCGAGCAGGCGCTCACGCGGCACGTAGACGATCTGCTCGCCGTCGCGCGCTACAGCTTCCCGCAGGGCTCCGGGGATCACGCCGAGCGGAACTGGTGAACGGAGTTGCCGAACGGCTCGGAGATTTCGTCGATCGTTTCGGGCGCCAGCCGGAGCCCTTTGTCGTCGAGCGGCTGCTCCTCGCGGCGCCGCACCGCGTCGAACAGCGACTCGCCCTTGATCTTCTTGTGCAGGAGCAGGATCCCGTATAGCAGGCCTTCGGGCCGCGGCGGGCAACCCGGCACGTAGACATCCACCGGGACGATCGTGTCGATGCCCTGCACCATGGAATAGTTGTCGAAAATGCCGCCGGTCGAGGCGCACGCGCCCATGGAGATGACCCACTTGGGCTGCGGCATCTGGTCGTAGATGCGGCGGATGACGGGCGCGAGCTTGAACGGCAGCCGTCCGGCACAGATCAACACGTCAGCCTGCCGCGGCGAGAAGGCCTGGCGCTCCATGCCGAAGCGCGCGAAGTCATAGCGGCTGGCGGCGGTCGCCATGAATTCGATGGCGCAGCACGCGGTGCCGAACGGCATCGGCCAGAGCGAATTCGCGCGCGAGCTGTTCACCGCCCAGTCGACGAGATTCTCGAACTTCGCGAGCAGGAAATTCTCGCTTTTGACTTCTCCGACCCGTTTCATAGCACCTCAACCTCGTCAAGCAGAATCGTCAAGCAGAGTCGTCGAGCGAAACCGTGGAACAATACGTCTCTGCCGGCCGCCATTGCTCGACGAAGTTGCTCGATGCCGTTGCTCAACGCCGTTAGTCCCATTGAAATGCACCGCGTTTCCAAACGTAGATATACCCAACGGACAAGATCAGCAGGAAGACGAGCATCTCCACGAGGAGGAACCCTGTCGAGACGGAGCCTAATCCTCCACTCCCCAGGAAGATCGTCGCCCAGGGGATGAGAAAGACGGTTTCGATGTCGAACAGAATGAACAGCACGGCAACGAGATAGAACTTCACCGAGAAGCGCTCGTGGGCGCTGCCCAGAGGCGGCATCCCGCTTTCGTAGGGACGTTCCTTGACTTCCGTGGGACGGCGCGGCCCGAGAAAATGCGAGATCACGATCATCGTCGTACCGGCGATGACGGCCATTCCGAACAGCATCAGAAACTGGATGTAGGGCTGCATGGCGCTCGTGAAAACATTCACTAAGTCGCGGCCGTTCGTCAAGTTGGCGCTGCCCCATTACATTGCGCCCGCATGTCCATCAAATCTGACCGCTGGATCACCACAATGTCGAGGCAGCACGGGATGATCGAGCCGTTCGCGGACCGGCAGGTGCGCGACGGCGTGATCTCCTACGGGGTGTCATCCTACGGCTACGACATGCGGGTGGCGCCCGAATTCAAGATCTTTACCAACGCGTTGTCGGCGGTCGTAGATCCCAAACACTTCGATCCCAAGTCGTTCGTCGAGTTCAAGGGTGACATCTGCATCGTACCGCCGAATTCCTTCGCGCTCGCCACTTCGGTCGAGTATTTCCGGATTCCCCGCAATGTGCTGACGATCTGCCTGGGCAAGAGCACGTACGCGCGGTGCGGGATCATCGTGAACGTCACGCCATTTGAGCCGGAATGGGAAGGCTTCGTCACGCTCGAGATCTCCAATACCACCCCGTTACCCGCCAAGATCTATGCGAATGAGGGGATCGCGCAGGTGCTGTTCTTTACGGCGGACGAAGGCGATGAGTGCGAGATCTCGTACAAGGACAAGAAGGGGAAGTACCAGGCTCAACGAGGGATTACGCTACCGAGACTTTAGCCCTCCGGTTATAGGCGTATGCCACGGCGAGTGCGATGATGGCGAGGGCGAAGAAGGAGCCCACGCGATATAAGGCCTTCATCTGCGACAGATCGTACAGCACAATCTTGAGTCCCACGAAGGCGGCCACACCCAGGCCGGTCGAGCGAATCAGTTTGTGATTCAGCCGGAAGCCCAGGAAGACGAGTGCGCCCGCGAACAGCAGCCACCACACACTCAGCGCGAGATCGCCGGCGAGCGCCGTCATCCTGCCGAAGTAGTCCTGGAACAAGATCGAGCCGCCCGTGAACACGGCGGCCCCGCATAGAATCCAATTCCACATCAGCGGCTTGTCCTCGCGTCCCCACCAGCGCGCGAGCCCCGCGGTCCCGAGGATATACACGTAGAGGGCCAGCGCCCACCGGCTGGTAAAGACGCTGCCATCCGATCCGGAGAACGTTCGCTCGACCATGGCGGCCGTGAACAGACACACCCAGGCGGCGATGGCGAGCGTCGTTGCTGAGTGGCGTCCGCCCGGCCGCGACGCTTCCCGCTCGGCGGCCAAGGCGACCACGGCGAGCCCCGTCCAGCCGATCACGAGGGTACGGGCCTGCCATGGCACCGCCATGCCGAAAGCGACGAGCATGAAGCTGGTGATCAGATGCGCGGCGCTGCGCCGAGTCCAACCGATCATGAGATACGCAGCCGCGAGCGTCAGCGGTACGAGCTCAAATGATTGTTGGAGGAGAGACAACCCTACCGCGTTGGCAAGAATGAGCAGCGCCACGGGACTGGCGATGAACAGGAACCGTTCGGCGCTAACGTCTTCGGCCTTGAGCCCCTGCACCGCCGCCGGGTCGAATGGATCGCGGAGCGCCTGCTGTCCGCAGAGCAGGGCCCAGACGGCCACCGCCGCGCCGAGCGCGAGCCAGCGCGACGCCCGGGATGTGGTGATGCCCGCCAGACCGAAACCGAGGATCGACCAGGCGACGAGCAGCGCGAAGGCCCGCGTTTCAGGCCAGGAGCGCTGCCGCGTGGTGTGCAGGGTGAGGATCGCGCCGGCCGCGATCAGCCAGCAGCCGAGCGGCGTCGCGATGGCGGCACCAGCCCCAGCCGAGGCCAACAGCAGATAGCCGAAAACGGCGAGGTTGAACGTCGCGCGCCACCCCATGGCGTGTGCCGTGATGGCGGCGCCGAGGCCGATGACCTCGAGATACGTCAAGAATCCCAGGGGGTTCGGTGCCGTCGCGAGAATGATGGGGGCCAGGTACGCACCGCCCAGCGCCCAGATCGCGAGACCTTCGATCTCGTGGTGAATCGCGACGTAGGTGACCGCAACGGTGGTAGCCGCAAGCAAGAGGATGCCGACGCGGGGCTGCATGAGCGCATAGGGACCCGCGGCGGCCCAGAGGCCCAGATAGATCAGACCGCCCCCGGCCCCGATCATGGCCGCGCCGTAGCGGCGCATGCCCCGCAGGATTCGCTCGTGACCCCATGCGGCGAGCCCAATGCCGCCAACTACCGCACTCACCGACCGAACGAGGGGCGGGATCCAGCCTCGATCGATTGCGTACTTGAGGAACAGCCCCGCCGCGATAAGCAGCGCCGCGACACCCACCGCGAGCAGACCACGTTGGCCGAACCACTGTTCGAGATCCGAGGCGCCCGTGAGGGACTTGGCGGCGAAGGTTGGGAGTTTCGATGGAGCGGGCTTGCCGGATTCGGGCTTTGCGGGTCGGGGAACGGGAGTGAGCGTGGAGCGGAGCTGCTCGGATGTGTTCGCCACGAAACTGAGGCGGCGCAGCATGTTTTCGAGCGTCGCCACTCGCCGCTCGAGCTGCTCGATGGCGTGCTTCTGATCGTCGCTCAAGCCGTGACGGTGCCCGCGACCTTACGCGATCCCGCTGCCGTAATCAGCCCCGTGACTCCCACGATGATGATGAGATCGGGAATCCAGCCGACCTCCGTGGCGGGAACGGCCATCTGCAGGAAATACATCACGAAGTCGAACAGCCCGATCAGAAGCCCCAGCAGAACGGTGTATTGCAGCGCGCGATTCAGCTGCGACAGGATGCTGCCGGTGAGGAGCGCGACGGCGCCCTGTGCGGCGGCTATCGCGACGGCTGCCATCGTGCCGCTGAACAGCGTTTCGATGACGGCCGAGCGGCCGGGGTTATAGCTGAAGAACCAGGTGTGGATCAGCGCGATGACGAATCCCGCGATGGCCGCGCAGACCGTCGCCCAGATGGCGTAGGCTATGACGATGCGATTCTTGGGATCGGTCATGGGTCTCTCGCCACTATAGACTTCCGGTCTCGCTATCGCAATACGGCAGCAGCCTCCACGAGCGCCGCGCGTGCCTGATCGATGCGGGTCACGAGATCGGTCAGCTCCTTGTTCGCCGTCGCGGCGTCCGCGTAGCGAATCGCTTCATTCACGCTCGGGAATGCCATGGTGGCGTAGCCGTTGTCGAGATCGGCAGCGAATTGCAGGCTCTTGAACCACGGGCGGCTCACGAGGCCTTCGGGACGAGTGAGGCGCCGCTCGACCTGCATCAATGCCTGATTGACGCGCTCCGCCTTCGCGGAATCCACGGTTGCGGGCCGCGCCGCGTTGAATGCTTTGGCGACGGCCGTAAACCGGTCGAGCGCGTCCTTCAGCGCCTGCGTGCTGACCGAAGCCGTCCACTGTTTCTTCGCGATGCCGGAATCGAGCTGCGAAACCAGACTGGTCATCTCCGTACCGAACGCGGCGTAATCGAGCGGGAGCAGATCGCTGTTGGCGAGCCGGCCCATGATCACCGCGACGAGCTGCGACCCCGCGCGATGGGCCTTGTATCCCGGATCGCCAAAGCGCGTCATCCAGTCGTAGGAGTCGTACATCGAGTGATAGATGCCGTCGGGTCCGTCGAAGCCGATGCCGCCCGACGGGATACCGACGTGGTGATAGAACCCGGAGAAATCCGAGCCGCCACCGAGATTGCCCATGGTGAGCTTCGTGGTATCGCCGTTGTTTTTCTTGAGCCACACGTCGTAGACCGTGCCCGGGCCCGTGGGATCGGGCACGGCTTGGGCCGACGCCCGGAACAGGGGCTTCAGCGACGGCGAGCCGCCGCCGCCGAAGTTCGGGCCGGAGAACGTGCCGTCCTCATTGATGTAGGCGACGACGTGCGCCCGCAGCGTATCCTCGAGCTCTTCGACCCACTCGGTCGATCCGATCAGGCCCCACTCTTCGGCGTCCCACGTCGCGAACACGACGGTTCGTGCGGGCCGCATGCTGTCGCGCGCCAGCGTCGCGAACGCGCGCGCCGTCTCGAGCACCGACACGGTCCCGCTGACGTTGTCGCGCGCGCCCGGACCCCAGGCATCGCGATGCCCGCCGACGACCACCCACTCGTCCGGCCAGCGCGTTCCGCGGATCATGCCGATCGTGTTCCAGATCTTGTGGAAGCCGCGCTCGCCGCGCTCGCTCTTCACGTGCAGGCGTGCGCGCGCGGAACCAGGCCCGACGTGGTAATGGAACGGCAAGCCACCCTGCCAGCTCTGCGGGACCGGCGGCCCCGTCATCGGCTCGAGGAACCGGCGCGCGTTGCCGTAGCTCAGCGGAATGATCGGAATCTTCGGGATGTCGAGCGAATCTTCGGGCACGCGGCGCGCGCCCTCCACCGACGACCAGCTCGGCGTCGTGGGATCGCCGTTGCCGTTCATCATGCTCCCGCGCTGGATGCCGTCGGCGTTGCGCATCGGCCCCTTCGGGTAGACGTCGCCGCGGAAGTAGCCGTCGTCTTGCGGATCGGAATAGACGATGAGACCGACGGCGCCGCGCTTTTGCGCTTCGCGCGCCTTGATGCCGCGGAACGAGCGCCCGTAGCGCGCGAGCACGATCTTGCCGCTCACGCTGACGCCGAGCGAGTCGAGCGTCTTGTAGTCTTCGATGAGCCCGTAGTTCACGTAGACGACGTCGGCAGTGACGTTGCCGTCGCCGGTGTAGCCGTTGAACGGCGGGACCTGCGGACCCGTCCCCGGTTCTGCGAGATTGAGCCGCGTGGTGCGGCCGCCGCCGCTGATGATCCAGGCCGCGACCGTATCGGGCTGCGGTATGTAGACGGTGTACTCTTTGCTCCACGCGTCGATGCCCCACGATTTCATCTTGTCGAGCACATAATCGCGCGTCGTCGCCTGCGCCGGCGTGCCCGCCATATGGGGGACCGCGGAGAGATCGTGCGACATTTGCCGCACACTGGCGGTGTCGGGGACGGCCATCAGCCGTTGTTCGAAGCTCTGGGCGTGGAGGCGTGCCGACGTGCCGACGTGTAGGACAGCAATCGCGACGAGCATGCGACGGGTCATGCTTTCTCCCCGGCAAGAAGCACAGGTCGTGGTTTCCGCAGCGTCCGTATAACGGCGGTAATCAACATACAGAGTAACGCACCCAGCGCGGCGGATCCCATATCCTTTTGTGGATCCCAGATGTCCCCTTGCGTTCCCAGCCACGCGTCGCCCGTTCCCGGCGCGACCATCGTCGCCACCACCATTTCCATGATCTCATAGAGCGCACTGAACGCGAGCGTGACGTCGAGCGGGAGATAGTACGCCCAGAATCCGCGCGCGTTGGCGACCCGCAGAAAGACTTCGCGGATCGGATAGGCCAGCAGCAGCCCGAACGAGAAATGGACGACGCGGTCGAACGGGTTACGGGCAAATCCAAAGGCGTCTTTGAGCCAGAAGCCGAACGGGACTTCCGAATAGGTGTAGTGCGCGCCGATCGTATGCAGCGTCAGGAACACGGTGATCAGCAGGTACGACAGATCGGACAGGGGAAAGATCCGGTAGGTGCCGATCAGGATCGCGAGGGCGGCCACGACGAGCAGATTTTCCAGGACCCAGTCGTGCCGGTCGCGCGGCGCGATGGCCGTGATCACCCAGGCCATCGCGTACCACCCGACCAGCACTTGCAGCAAACGGTTCCTGGAAAACGCGACCGTCCTGTGCGACGTGGATGTCGAGAGCATCACCGCGGGTTCAGGATCTGGTCGATCCGCGCCAACAGATCCACGATATGCGCCCGCGTCGCGCGATCACCCGCCCTGGCCTGCGCGCCCCGCAGGGTCGTCTGCAGGTCGGTGAGCTCGAGCCGGGCCTGTGCGCGGGCGTCGGCCGGCCGGGGCGGCGGCGGCGTAAAGCCCGGGAATGGCGTGAACCCGGGCGGCAGCGGCGTGACGAGCGGCGTGCTGATCAGGCGCTCCATTTGATCGACAAAGGCGCGCTGCAGGTTGCGCCGGTACTCGTCCACGCGGACGGCGCCGGTGCCGAATTCCGAGAAGATCCCGCGCCGCACGTCGCCAAACAGGTCGGCCATGGTGTACGCGTTCTGCTCGGTGGCTTCCTGATCGGCCACGCGCGACAGGCGCGCGTCCTGGAAGAGCAAATTGAGAACTGAGTTTTGCCGCTGCCGGACGCGCTCGACGGAGCCCGTCGGCTCGATCCGGCGCAGAATTTCGGGGTCGAGGAAAAACGTCGGCGTCGTGAACACGTTCTCGTTCAGGAACCGCACCGCCTCGGCCTGCTTGGCGCGCGGCACCGGCTGATAGACCCGGCCGGTCTGGCTCGCGTACTTGGTGAACTGATAGACGCCGCCGACCACCACCGCGACGTGGTTCATTTCGCGGGCCCACTGGCCGATCAGCTCGCCGTACATGTCGTCGAGGCGGTCGTAGTTGTCCGTCTTCGTTGTGGTCGTCGCCGGAATCAGCATCGGCACGAGCCGCTTGATGTTGCGGGCTCCGTACCCGCTCGCCTTCACCGGATCATCGCCGAGCGCTTCGGTGATGATGCGCGGATCGACGGGATCGCCGTCCCCGATCCAGCGGAAGTAGGGATTGACGTCCTGCAGCCGGGCCAGCGAGTCGAGGAGCGGACGCTCAGCATCCGGCGTCGGGGCGGTCGGAATCCGGCGATACCCCCAGTCGATCACGAAGTAGTCGTAGGGACCGATCCCCTGCATCAGGCATGCGGAGTCACCAGGCTGCGCCACGTAGTTGTAGCGCGCATAGTCCATGATCGACGGGCTCGTGCCCTTCACGCGGCAGGTGAACGATTTGCTGCGCAGCGAGTCCACGGGATAGTAGGTCGATGCCACCATGTTGTGGCGCAGGCCGAGGCTGTGGCCGACCTCGTGGTTCGCGACGTAGGCCAGCATCAGCCCCATCAGCGAATCGGGCAGCGGCAAGGTCTTGGCGCGTGGATCGGAGGCGCCGGCCTGAGTCCAGTACCAGGCCTCGACCAGGCTGGCGACG
>Ga0066651_10000682_pt1 | contig 10755 bp, 9 predicted proteins | sample GraSoiAngelo_100_FD_71410 | JGI IMG/M metagenome (GOLD analysis project Ga0066651, IMG submission 71410) | Grasslands soil microbial communities from the Angelo Coastal Reserve, California, USA - 14_0903_02_20cm | ecosystem: Environmental > Terrestrial > Soil > Grasslands | place: USA...
GTCTGCGCGTGGCAGTTCGTGTACGGAACCCAGCCGACGCTCGAGGCGCAGGCGGGCGCCACCGCCGTGAAGCGCGGTGCCGACTGCCTGGTGATCGACGCGGAGGGGCAGTACGAGCGGAAGTACCGCTCGGCGCAGGCTTACATCAGTCAGCTCCGCCGGTCGATCGGCGCGAACTTCCCCGTGGCGCTGGCGGGCTTTCCGTACGTCGACTACCACCCGGCGTTTCCGTACTCGGTCTTCCTCGGGCCTGGTGGCTCGCGCTTCAACCTTCCGCAGGTCTACTGGCACGCCATCGGCGTGAGCGTCGGTGAGGCCGACCGCCACACGATCCGGACGAACCGCGTGTACGGGCGAGGGATCTACCCGGTTGGCCAGACCTACAGGGATCCGGGCGGCCGTCCGACCCGCAAGCAGATCCGTAAGTTCCGGCGCCTCGCCATCTCCTTCAACTTCCACGGCATCAGCTGGTGGTCGTGGCAGCACACCACCCGTAAGCAGTGGCGGGCCGTGGGCGATCAGGTCAGCAAGGGCGTGTCCGGCGTCAGTCGCGGCGGCTCCAACTACCCGGTGCTGTCCAAGGGAAGCAAGGGCGATCTGGTGGTCTGGGCGCAGGAGCATCTGCGCGGCGCGGGCGCCCACCTGGGCGTGACGGGCTACTTCGCCCGCAAGACGTACCGGGCCGTGAAACGCTTCCAGCGCAAGCACGGGCTCCGCGCCGACGGTGCGATCGGGGCTCACACATGGCGCAAGCTGATGAGGGTCAAGCCGGACACCATCGACTGGTCCCACAAGGGCAGCGGCCCGGGCAAGCTATCCCCGGCTGGCTCACCGGCCGCGCCGCGGTCGGCCTCTCTGCCCGCGGTGCGGGACGAGATCCCGCCGACGGGTCGCCACTGAACCATGGCGACCGAGAGGGATCCGAGTGAGCTCGCCGCGTTCCTCGCGCTGATCTCCTCGGTGCTGCAGAACGAGCGCGGACTCCGCGCGGACTCCGAGCATCAGGCGGAGGAGAACGCGCGGCTCCTCGACGCCTTACGCGAGCGCCAAGTGCTGCTCGAGCGCCTGGCCCAGCTTCAGCGCGGGATCGTGGACCGACTGCCGGTGCACGAGGTCCTGGACGCGGTCGTCGAAAGCGCGTGCGAGCTCCTGGACTGCCGGGTGGGGATCCTGTGGATCGCCGATCCCGACGACCCGGACCACAGCGCCGCCGTCGCCACGATGGGCGCCGACGAGGAGCTACTCGAGCGCCGCCGCCAGCCGACCGACGAGGGCCTCAGCGGCCGCGCGATAAGCGAGCGAACGCTCGTCGTCGCCGACGCCGTCATCGGCGCCGGCCACGACGACGACCTGGCCGACTTTCCACACGACGGCCTGACGGCGGCGATGGCGGCGCCGGTCTTCGAGCGAAGCCGCGTCGTCGGGAGCCTCGGTGTCGCCTCCACCGAGCCCGGTCGCGTGTATGAGGCGCGCGACCAGCAGGTGCTGCTGTCGCTTGCCGAGCATGCGAGCCTGGCGCTTAACCACGCCCGCGCAGGAGAGGAGGCCGTTCACGAGGCGCTCCACGATTCGTTGACTGGCCTGCCCAACCGCTCGCTCTTCCTCGACCGCATGCGCCACGCGCTGGCGCGAGCCGAGCGCGGCTTGGAGCCGGTCGCGGTGCTCTTCTGCGACCTGGACGGGTTCAAGACAGTCAACGACAGCCTCGGGCACAGGACCGGCGATCGCCTGCTGGTCTCGGTGGCCGAGCGGCTCATCGAGTGCCTGCGGCCCGCGGACACGATCGCGCGGCTCGGCGGCGACGAGTTCGCGGTCCTACTGGAGGAGCTGCGCGAGCCCGGCGACGCGGCTCGGGCGGCGCAGCGCCTCCTCGATGCGCTCAAGGCGCCGTTCGACCTTCGCGGACGTGAGTTCTTCATCAGCGCGAGCATCGGGATCGCCGCGGGCGCGGGGGACGCCGAAACTCTGCTGCGCGACGCCGACCTCGCAATGTACCGCGCGAAGGGCCGTGGCAAGGGCCGCTACGCCGTGTACGAGCCGGGCATGCACACGGCGATCGTCGAGCGCCTGGAGCTCGAGGTGGACCTGAAGCGGGCGCTCGAGCGCGAGGAGCTCGCGGTGGTCTATCAGCCGGTCTTCAGCCTCCTCGACGGCCGGGTGACCGGAGTCGAGGCGCTCGTCCGCTGGCACCATCCGACTCGCGGTGTCGTGATGCCCGAGAACTTCGTTCCGCTCGCGGAGGAGAGCGGTCTGATCGGCGAGCTGGGCCGGTGGGTCCTCCGCAAGGCCTGCCATCAGGGTGCGCTGTGGCGGGCGAAGTACCCCGGACACCCGGGCCTGGGCATAGGGGTGAACATCTCGGGCGCCCAGCTCCAGGAGCCCGGACTGGTCCAGGAGGTGGCGGACGCCCTCGCCGAGTCGCAACTCGACGCCACCGGACTGATGCTCGAGATCACCGAGACGGCGCTGATGGAGAGCTTCGACAACGCGATCGAGCAGATGGACGCCCTGAACGACCTCGGCGTCGACCTCGCGATCGACGACTTCGGCACCGGTTACTCGTCACTGCGCTACCTGCGCCGGCTGCCGCTGGACGTCATGAAGATCGAGAAGTCGTTCGTCGGCGGCATCGGCGGTCCGGGGGAGGAAGCGGAGCTCCTGCGCGCGATCGTCGACCTCGCCGGCATCTTCGGTTTGCGGGTTGTCGCCGAGGGAATCGAGCGCCCGGATCAGCGCGAGCGCCTCCTTGAGCTGGGGTGTGAGCTCGGGCAGGGCCACCTGCTCGCGGAGCCCCTCGATGCCGCGGACGCCGACGCCCTGCTCCTGCGGGTCGGGCTCCTCGGCGGGGAGGGAGCGGGGCCGAGCGGGCCGCCGGCGGGCGATCCCTCGTCACCGGCTACGATCGAGCGCCAGGTCGATCGTGGCGCGGATTGAGAGCTACAGCCCCGGGCGGGTCGTCGTCGACGGAGTCGAGCTCCATCGCGACGTCATCGTCCTCCCGGACCGTGTGCTGACCGAATGGTGGCGCCGCGACGGGCATTCGCTCGCAATCGAGGACCTCGACGACGTGCTCGACGACCTGCCGGAACGACTCGTCCTCGGCTGTGGGTACGCGAGCCAGCTCCAGCCGGACGCGGCCGTGATCGCGGCCCTCGGCCGGCGGGGCGTGAAGGTCGAGGCGCTGCCGACCGATCAGGCCGTCGAGCGCTTCTCCGAGCTCGAGGCCCGGAATCCGGCGGCGGTCGCCGCGGCGCTTCATCTCACTTGCTGATCGCATTTCTCTGCGCGCTGGCGCTGGCCCTCGCCGTGCCCGCGCAGGCGATCGCGACGGAGGACTTCACGGCTGAGCCCCCGTTCGGCGGCCAGCTTCCGCCGCCGCTCGAGCGCGAGCACTCCCTCTCGAAGACCCCAACGGGATTCGACCTGAGCGGCCGCCAGGCGATCGCCGTCGCGCACACCGCCGGCGCCGTGCAGGACGAGCGCGGGCAGAGCCCGAGCATGTACCCGATCGTGTTCGTGCGGGGAGACGAGTGGCAGGTGAGCTATTTCACCGGCCCCGCTGCCAACCGCACCGAGGTCGCCGTGGCGATCATCGACGGACGAACGGGCGAGATCCTCGGCGCCTGGCACGACGAACAGCTCCACGACCCGCTCGCCCGGGGGTACAGCGGCGCGATCGCGCAGAAGGTGAACGCCCCGTACGTCTGGCTGCCCTTGTGCCTCCTCTTCCTGGTCCCCTTCTTCGACCCCCGGCGGCCGTTTCGCCTCTTGCATCTCGACCTGCTCGTGCTGCTCGGGCTCGGCGTCTCGCTCTTCTTCTACAACCGGGCCGAGATCACGACCTCGGTCGTTCTCACCTATCCGGTGCTGCTCTACGTCCTCGCGCGGATGCTGTGGGCGGGGTTCTTTCCCCGCGAGCGGGACGGCCCGCTGATTCCATGGATCCCGCTGCAGTGGATCGTGATCGCGGCGGTTGCCCTGGCCTGCGCGCGCATCGCGCTGAACATCGTCGACTCGCACGTGATCGACATAGGGGTGGCGGGCGTCGTCGGCGCCGACCACATCACCCATGGACAGGGCCTTTACGCCGGGAACTTCGCCCCGGGGCTCGCGATCCGGGGCGACGTGTACGCGCCCTTCAACTACCTCGCCTACGTGCCGTTCGAGCTCATCTTTCCGTGGAACGGCCACTGGAGCGACGTCCCTGCGGCGCACGCGGCGGCGATCGCCTTCGACCTGCTGACAGCGATCGGGCTCTGGTTCTTGGGCCGGCGCATGCGGCCGGGTTCCGATGGCCGAGCCCTGGGCGCCGGACTCGCCTTCGCGTGGCTCGCCTACCCGTTCACGCTCTACACGATGGATGCCAACGCGAACGACTCGCTGATCGCGATGCTCCTCGTCGGAGCGATGCTCGCGCTGACCTCGGCGCCGGCGCGTGGGGTGATGGCGGCTCTCGCATCGGCGGCGAAGTTCGGCCCGGCCGCGCTGGCGCCGCTGTTCGCCACCGGGACGGGGGAGCGGCGCTGGCGCTCGGCCCTGGTGTTCGGGATCTTCTTCGTGGCGGTATGCGCGGCGCTCGTCATCCCGTTCCTTCCGCCCGGCGGCGTGCGCGAGTTCTACGACCACACCCTCGGCTACCAGGCGGCCCGCAGCTCGCCGTTCAGCGTCTGGGGTCAGGCGCCGTCGATCCACTTCCTCCAGCCGGTCGAGCGGGTCGGGGCCGCGGTCTTGGCGATCGTCGTCGCCCTGTGGCCGCGGCGAAAGAGTGCTGCACAGATCGCCGCCCTTGCGGCAGCGGTCGTCATCGCCGTCCAGCTCGGCGCGACACACTGGTTCTACTTCTACGTCGTGTGGTTCCTGCCACTCGTGCTCGCTGCCAGCCTCTGGGCGCAGCGGACTCCCGCGTCTACGCCAGCCGCGTCTCCAGCCGCCCGAGCGTCGGCGAGCTGATCACGACTTCGTCGCCTGGCTTCAGCCACACCCGGGGATCGCGCGTGGATCCGACGCCCGACGGCGTTCCGGTCGAGACGATGTCGCCCGGCTCGAGCGTCATCAGCCGAGAGAGGTGGGCGACCAGCTTCGGCACTCCGAAGACCAGATCGTCGGTGGAGGAGTCCTGCATGACCTCGCCGTTCAGCTCGAGCGAGAAGGAGATCGATCCGTCGACCTCCCCCTCGTCGGGCGTCACCAGTGCCGGCCCGCACGGCGCCGAGCCGTCGAACACCTTGCCCGGCATCCATTGCGGCGTGGCGAACTGGAGGTCGCGGGCGGACAGGTCGTTGAAGAGCATGTAGCCGCCGACGTAGCTTCCGGCCTCGATCTCGGTGACCTCGTGGCACTCCTGTCCGATGACGAAAGCCACCTCGGCCTCGAAGTCCACCTTGCTGCTCGCAGCCGGGAGGGACACGGTCGCCCCCGGCGCGGCGAGCGCGTTCCGGAACTTGGCGAAGAACGTCGGCGACTCCGGCGGATCGATGCCCGCCTCGGCGGCGTGCTCGCGATAGTTCAACCCGATGCAGATGATCTTGTCCGGGTCGGGGACGGGCGGCAGGAGCTCGGCATCCGCGATCGGGACAGCGCTGGCGGATTCGGCCGCACTCCGAAGGTCGTCGATCCGATCGGCGGCGAGCAGCGCGCGGCCCGTCGATTCGCCCCCGCCGAGGGCGTCCCATGCGTCGACAATCCCGTCCTCGACGAGGACCCCGGCGCGATCGCCGCGGTCCGAACGATAGGTCACGATTCGCACGGCGGCGCAGACTATCCGGCCCTAGAATCACTCCGGCGGTCCCTCGGGGGCCGCTGGTTCCTGGGGGCGTAGCTCAGTTGGTTAGAGCGCCGGCCTGTCACGCCGGAGGCCGCGGGTTCGAGTCCCGTCGCTCCCGTCCAAAAGCGCTCGGTTGTGCGGCTTTCGCCGCGGGACCAACTCGGCCGCACTCGCGAGACCCATAGCATCCGGCCATGGGCGATCCGGGCGAGCGGCGTGCGGAGCTAGATCGGGCGCTCGAGGTCGCCGCCGCCGAGGCCCGAAGCTTTCTCGCCGGCCTGGACGAGGATCCCGTGGAGCTTCCCGGGACTGAGGACGAGGTTCTTTCAATCGGCGGTGAGCTCCCGGAGGAAGGCGAGGGCGCTCCTGCCGCAATCGCCGAACTGGCCCGTCTGGGACACGCCACTGCCACCCGTTCGGCCGGGCCGCGGTTCTTCCATTTCGTGATCGGCGGGGCCACCCCTGGGGCGCTTGCCGCGGATTGGCTGACGTCGAGCTTCGACCAGAACGCTGGCGCGTGGGTGGGCTCGCCGCTGGCCAGCCGGCTCGAGACCGTCTGTCTCGAGTGGCTGCGCGATCTGTTCCAGCTCCCGCGTGAGTTCGGTGGGGTGCTGGTGACCGGCGGGACAATGGCCAACTTCACCTGTCTCGCGGTCGCACGAGACTGGTGCGCCGAGCGTCTTGGCGCGCGGTCCCGGGAGGCTGGATTGGCCGGGCTTCGCCAGATCCCCGTGTTCTCGAGCGGATACATCCACGCGAGCGCGATGAAGTCCCTGGCCCTCTTGGGCATCGGCACGAACAACGTGCACAAGCTCGCCCGGGATCCTGCGGGTCGCATGGATCTCGGCGCCCTCGAGCGGAGACTGGCCGCGCTTCAAGGGGCGCCGGCGATCGTCGTCGCGAACGCAGGTGAGGTCAATGCCGGCGACTTCGACCCGATCGACGAGATGGCCGACTTGGCGACGGAGCATGGCGCGTGGCTCCACGTGGACGGGGCCTTCGGGTTGTTCGCCCGGATCTCGCCCAAGGCCTCGCACCTGGCGGCAGGCGTTGAACGGGCTCGATCCGTTTCATCGGATGGCCACAAGTGGCTCAACGTCCCGCACGACTGCGGGTTCGGCTTCGTGCGGGATGGCGGACGGCTGGCGGCGACCTTCTCCGAGGAGGCGGCCTACCTGCCGGCGACTGACGAGTCGCGCCCCAGCTGGGGCTCCATGGGCCCCGAGGGCTCTCGCCGCGCCCGCGCGTTGACGATCTGGGCGACGCTTCACGCCTACGGCCGGTCCGGTTATCGCGCGATGGTCGAACGTCACCTAGAGCTCGCCCAACGGCTCGCGACGCGCGTCGATGAGGAACCGGAGCTCGAGCGGCTCGCCGAGGTGCCGTTGAACATCGTCTGCTTCCGTTGGCGCCCCCTGGGCGAGAGCCACCACGGCCTGGATGACCTCAACCGGCGCCTTGGCGAGGCGCTGATACGGGACGGTCGGGTGTTCGCCGGTACCACCGTCTTCGAGGGCAAGGTCGCCTTCCGTCCCGCAATAGTCAACTGGCGGACGCGCCCCGAGGACGTCGACGCGCTAGTCGATGTCCTGCTGGAGCTCGCCGGCAGGCTGCGAGGCTAGCTGCCGGCGGCGTCAAGCGCCGCCTCGCGGGTGGGGAACTCCTCCATCCGCCGGATCTTGCCGTCCTCGAAGGTGATGAGGCAGGCGAAGGAGTCGTGAATCCAAGATTCGGCGTCGCTTCCCCTAAGGCCCCGGGCCGCATGTCGCTCCACGGTCACCACCTTGTCTCCGACTTCGATGATCTCGGCGGCTTCGACGCGAAACTCCGCGTACGGGTCCGCCCACGAGTCGAAGAACTCGGTGATCTCATCGAGCCCGTGCAACGAGCCCCCGACGCCAGGCGCCGTCCTCAGCGTCTGGTACTCGACCTGCGGGTGACAGAGCTCCGCAAGCGCCTCCCAGTCTCGGGCCGCGAACGCCGCGTACTCACGGCGGACTGTCTCCACATGGTCACGCGACACAGCAGCCAGTATGTCGCCGCTCTGAGTCTGTGGTGACCTCGGACTGGGAATCGGTGATCCAGGCTGCGCTGAGCATTCAGAGACGATCGCGATTCTGGGGTGCTTATCGTGGTGCCAACTCCCGTCGCTCCCGCTCGCAGTCCCTTGTTGTGCGGCTTTCACTGCGGTACCAACTCCCGTAATGCTCAGCCAAGCTGCCACGCCTCGGTCTCGGCGGGCGTGACCAGCCCCGAGAAGTCGCCCTCGTCGCGGATCCGCTCCGCGACCTCGACGGCGGCATTCATCGCCGTGTAGGTGAGCCAGCCCCCGACGCTGACGCGCTGCGCCCCGGCAGCGGCAATCTCGGCGAAGCTCAAGCCGAGCGCTGCGAAGGCGAGGACGTTGACCGGCTTCGAGACCGCGTCGCAGATCGCCCGAATCTGCTCGGGGGTGCTCAGCCTCGGGGCGTAGACGATGTGGGCGCCGGCCTCCTCGTAGGCATGAAGCCGGGCGATCGTGTCCGCGAGGTCGGGGTTGCCGCGCAGGAAGTTCTCGGCCCGTGCAGTGAGCGTGAACGGGAAGTCGAGCGAGCGTGCCGCGTCGATCGCTGCGTTGATGCGCTCCGCGGCCTCCTCGACCTTGTAAAGCCGTCCCTCATCCCGGTCCCAGTCCTCGATCGAGCCTCCGACGGCGCCCGCCTCGGCTACCGCCGCAATCGCACGCCCGGCGTCTTCCGGCGCCGGGCCGTAGCCGTTCTCGAGGTCCACCGAGATCGGCACGTCGGTTGCCTCGCTCAGCATTCCGACGTGGGCGACGGTCTGCTCCAGCGTCTGCTCACCATCCCGCTTACCCAGTGTGAGGGCGAAGCCGCCGCTGGTGGTCGCGAGCGCCTTGAAGCCCAGACCCTCGAGCACCTTGGCCGAGCCGGCGTCCCATGGGTTGGGAATGACGAAGGGATCGCCCTCGTGAAGAGCGCGGAAGGCCTCGCCCTTCTGCTGCTGGGTCGCTGCCACCCAGGCTTCATACCAGGCACGCCCATCCGGAACCGCCCACGCGTCAGCGGACGATCGCGACACCGGGGTTTACCGTGGTGCGAAGTCCGGCCGCTCCCGTTCACGACGCCCGGGGACGGACGCCTTGAACCAGCGGTCAGTTGTCGAGCAGTGCTTGAAACTCGGGCTCCTCACGGAGCGGGTCGAGGTCCGAGTCCCCCTCCAAGTACGTGCGAACGGCCTCGGACCTCTCGAGTGCGAGCCTCAGATGCTTGATCGCGTCGCCCTTTCGGCCCGCGAGGCTTTCGCAGCAGGCGACGTTGTAGAGGAGGGCGGGGTACTCCGGGTGGGCATAGGCCGCCGCCCGAGCCTGGTCGGCCGCTTCGGCGTAGCGCCCCTCTTGGTAGAGCTGTCCGTACGGGGCCCAGAGCTCCCAACCCGACGGCTCGTACACCCGGCCCGGCGTCGCTCCCATCGCGAGGATCGTGGTCTCGGGCTCCTCGGCGAAGGCCGTGCGCTTCGAGTTCGGACGGACGAAGACGAACGTGCCCGCCGGGACATCCACGGGCTCCGCGTCGATCTCGAACCTCGCTCGGCCGCTCTGGACGAAATAGAGCTCCTCGTCCTCTCCCTCCTCGTCGTGCTCGTTGATGATCCGGTCCCCGGCCTCGCGACCCGTCCACGCGTTGACCCCGAACGAGGTGATGCCGAAGTGGTGACGGACGGGCCGCCACGGGCAACGGCCGTCACTGATCTCGTCGATGTGCTCGAGACGAGCGACTGCGAAGTGCCTCATGGCGATCGCGATCGGCTGACCGAGGGGACTAGAGAGCGCCGCCCGCCGCGGGCGGGGCGGTCGGGTCCGCGCCCTCCTCGCCCAGCGCCTCGCGCGAGAGGTACTCCTCGACCAGCTCCGGCCTGTCGGACGAGCGCTCGACCACCGTCAGCAGATCGGTCATGGTCGCGACCTCCTCGACCTGCTCCTTCACGAACCACTGCATGAACTGCTCCGCTTGGAAGTCCTCGGTCTCACGCGCCAGCTTGAAGAGGGCGTTGATCTCGTCCGTCACGCGCTTCTCCTGCTCGAGCGCCATCCGCACCGGTGCGACGACGTCGTCGAACCGCGTGAGCTTGGACTCGATGTCGGGAATCCGCACCTCCTCGCTCGCGTCGAGCAGGTACTGCACCATCATCATCGCGTGGTTGCGCTCCTCGACCGCCTGGCGGTAGAAGAAGGCCGCGAGTCGCGGCAGCGTCTCCGAGTCGTAGTAGACAGCGGCGCCGATGTACTGCTGGTGGGCGCTGAACTCGTTGGCGATCTGCTCGTTCAGTGCTGCGGCGAAGGACTGCTCTGCCATCGGGCCAGACGGTAGCGGAAGCTATGCCCAGCGGAAGCCCGCCTCCGCAGGCGCGGGCTCGAGCGGGCTGGTGGGGAGCCCATCCGGGACGCTGGGATCGTTGTAGCCCGACGGCGCGGTGTCGTTCGGCGTGTCTGGATGGAAGAGCGATGCCAGATACTGGATCTGCTGGCGGCCCACCCCCAGCTCGCCCTGGCCCCCGCCGTACACCCTGATGCCCTCGCGCTCGCAGAACTCGTACACCGACATCAGCTCCTGCAACGAGCCGAAGCGAGACGGCTTCGAGTTGATGGCGCGCGGCTTGTAGTCCAAGCCCTCGATGTCGGCGAGCGAGTGAAGCGGGGCGTCCCAAGTGACGCGATCCATGTACGGTTCGAGCACAGGCCGCGTCTCCTCGTTCAGATCCGGATCCTCGAGGTAGGCCTCCGGGAAAGCTTGGGCGACCGCTTGGTAGAGCTCCGGATCGGTCTCGACGTCGACGGGCGTGCCGCGGTAAAGCCCCTTGAGATCCAGGATGTCGACCTCGGCGATCTCGCGGATCTCGGCGATCAGCTCCCCGTCCCAATCGTTCTCGGGGTCGAGCTTGAAGCGAAGGCTCGGGTACTTATCGAGCCGTCGCGCGATGGCGTTGGTGCTGGA
>Ga0066651_10000693_pt1 | contig 10662 bp, 8 predicted proteins | sample GraSoiAngelo_100_FD_71410 | JGI IMG/M metagenome (GOLD analysis project Ga0066651, IMG submission 71410) | Grasslands soil microbial communities from the Angelo Coastal Reserve, California, USA - 14_0903_02_20cm | ecosystem: Environmental > Terrestrial > Soil > Grasslands | place: USA...
CCGCTTGTCCCCCGTCCGTGCGCGGTAGAGAAAGCCGTACAGCGCGCCCCACACGATCAGCATGAACAGGCTGTGCGAGTACGGATAGGCGTCGAACCATCCGACGAGGAACGAATTCGGATTCGGTACCGCGTGCACGTGCTCCATGCCGAGCAGCAGGAAGATGGGCCAGAGCAAATCGGCGAGGGTCGGAGCGATGAAGAGATTGCCGAGGCTCGTGCGAGGAGCGGCGCGCTTGGCCGCGAGCCCCAGTGCGTAGTGGCCGATAAACATGCTATCTCCTCATCAAGCGCTTCAGCAGCTGGATCTGGCCGGCGTGATACAAGTCGTGCGACGCGATGCCATAAACTTGCGTGTCGACCGGCCAGCGCGAACGCCAGGCCCGCCGCCGCAACTCGCGCGGATCGAGTCTGGCGATGGCGCCGCGCAGCAGCCGATGCTCATTCTCGAGCAGCGCGCGGTCGCGCCTCCAGGCCGCTTCATTCTTGACCATCGGTAACTGCGGCCAGTTTGCGCCTGCGCGCGGGAAGGAAATGCCGGGATCGCGGAGCAGTCGCCGCCGGACGATGCATTTCCAGTACGCCGTGTGGAGCACGAGATCCCAGATGCTGTGGCGGTTCTTGCCGGGACGCCAGAGCGCCTGGCGCGCGCTGACGCCGCGAATCGCTCCCCTGAGCGGCGTACCGTGCCATGACGGCGCGGTGTAGGCCTGGTCGAACACCTGCAGCAGCAGCTGGATGCGTGCGTCCACTCTAGGTGCGTTTCAAGAGCGCGTAATCCTTCTTTCCCTTCCGCAATAGCAGGTGCCGGCCGCCGATCCAGTCTTGTTCGGCGATTTCAGACGCGCGCTGCTGGTTGACGTAGATCCCGCCCTGCTCGATCCCCCGTCGCGCCTCACTCTTCGAGGCCGCCAATCCAGAGGCGACGAGTGCATCGACGAGCGCGACACCGGCAGCCACGGTCGTGGTCGGGATCTCCTGCGACAACGTGTCGAACGCGCCCGCTTCCACGTCGCGTGGACTCACGTTCCCGAACAGAATCCCGCTCGCCGCGATTGCTCCGGATGTCGCATCCTTGCCGTGCACGAGCGTCGTGACGGCCACCGCCAGCCGGGACTGCGCTTCGCGCCTGGCCGGGTCCTGTGTGTGACCCTGCACCACCGACTCGATCTCTGTCCTCGGCATGAACGTGAAGAGCTTCAGGTAGCTCTCGACGTCGCGATCGTCGACGTTGATCCAGAACTGATAGAGCTTGTACGGCGAGGTCATCGCGGGATCGAGGTAGATGGCGCCTTCCTCCGTCTTCCCGAATTTTTTACCCGACGCCATCGTCACGAGCGGTGCGACGAGGCCGTGCGCCTCCGCGTTTTCGATGCGACGAATCAGGTCGACCCCGGCGGTGATGTTGCCCCACTGGTCGCTGCCGCCCACCTGCAGCGTGCATTGCCGCTCGCGAAACAGATGCAGGAAGTCGTAGGCCTGCAGCAGCATGTAGCTGAATTCGGTGAACGAGAGCCCGGCGTCGAGCCGCGCCTGCACCGACTCCTTCTGCAGCATCACGTTCACGGTGAAGTGCTTGCCGACGTCGCGCAGAAAGTCGATCAGTCCCTGTGCACCGAGCCATTTGGCGTTGTCGAGCAGCAACGCGGCGGTGGGGCCCGCGCCGAATTCGAGGAACCGCGCCATCTGATCGCGCTGGCGCTGGAGATTCTCGCGGATCTGTTCTTTGGAAAGCAGCGGACGCTCGCCGGCCTTGCCGGACGGATCGCCGATCAATCCGGTCCCGCCACCCATCAGCACAATGGGCCGATGCCCGCCGCGTTGCAGATTGGCGAGCAGCATCAGCGGCATGAGATTGCCCAGCTGGAGAGAGGGCGCGGTGGGATCGAAGCCGCAGTACGCGGTGACCTGCCCCTTGGCGAAATGCGCGGCGAGGCCCGGCGTCGCCTGTTGGACGAAGCCCCGCCACTCCAATTCTTGCAATACGTTAGCCGTCGTCATGGCGGCGAATTTATCGCCTTACTAGGTTGTTACACAGATGGCATCCCTGACTCCGCCTTCGGCGCCCGCCGGCGCCCCTCGGCACTCGATTCTTACTCGTTGGTGGTTCGATCCGGTCCAGCGGCGGCGCGCCATTATCACCACTATCCTGGCGCTGCTGTACGGCACCGGGCTGGCCTACGGCTCCTGGACGCGCGTGTGCGCCGGCGACCGCTGCCCCAGCATCATGCGCCTGGCGCCCGGCAAGCACGAGGCGCTCCAGACATCCAAAGTGTATGCGGCCGATGGCCGGCTCATCAGCGAGCTGGGAATCGAGCTGCGGACCGTACTGCCGCTCGAGCAGATCCCCGTCCACGTCCGGCAGGCATTCATTGCCGTCGAGGACAAGCGGTTCTACGCGCATAGCGGCATCGACTACTGGCGGATCCTGGGCGCGCTGAAGGCCAATCTCCTGACCCTGCACTACAGCCAGGGTTTCTCGACGATCACCATGCAGCTCGCGCGCAATGTCTTTCCCGAGCGCCTCGGCCGCGAGAAGAAACTCGCCCGCAAACTGCGCGAGGCCCGCGTCGCCGTAGAGCTCGAGCGCAATTTCAGCAAGGACACGATTCTCGAGCTGTATCTCAATCAGATCAGCCTGGGGCCCAACGTCTTTGGCGTCGAGGCGGCATCGCAGGTGTTCTTTGGCAAATCCGCCCGCGACCTGAACGTCGCCGAGGCGGCGACCCTCGCGGCGCTGCCGAAGGCGCCGGGCAACTACAATCCGCGCACTCATCCCGACCGCGCCGTCCTGCGCCGCAATGCGGTCCTGAACCTGATGCGCGATCAGGGATTCCTCGCCACCGAGGACGCCGAATTCTGGAAGGCGTATCCGCTGGTGCTCACGACGCGGCGCACCAGCTACGGCGACGTCGCGCCGTATTTCGTGGAGTGGCTGCGCTCGTCCTTCCTCGAGCCTCGTTTCGGCCGCGATCTGTACGAGAAGGGCCTCCGCATCTACACGACGCTCGACCTCGACATGCAGGAAGCGGCTGAGCAGGCGCTCGAGTCTCAGCTCGACGAGATCGAATCAGGAGTGTTCTCGAACGGCAAGTTCGAGGGGACGTCCTATCGTCAGTACCTGGAGCAGGGCCGCGCCACACCCGACGATCAAGGCCCGTTCGCGTCGTATCTGCAGGGCGCGCTGCTCGCCCTCGACGCCAAGACCGGCAACATCCTGGCGATGGTCGGTGGCCGCGATTTCGTGGACTCGAAATGGAATCGCGTGACGCAGTCGCGACGGCCGCCGGGCTCGACCTTCAAGCCGTTCGTGTACTCGGCGGCGGTGCGCGCGGGATTCCCCGTGGACACGATGCTGGATGATTCGCCGCTCAATCCGCCAGTGATCCAGCTCGACAGCTCGCTCTGGCAGCCCAAGGACTACGACGACACCACGCTCGGTCCCGTTCCGATGCGGATGTCGCTCTATCTCTCGCGCAACCTCTCGACGATCAAGCTGGGTATGGGCATCGGGGAGGCGGCGGTTATCGGTGAGGCGCGCCGCTACGGCATCACGACGCCGCTGCCGCCGTACCCGTCGATTCACATCGGCGCGCGCGAAGCGTCGCCCATGGAGCTGATCGCCGCATATACGTCGTTCGCGAACAACGGCACGCGAGTCGAGCCGATCGGCATCCAGCGCATCGAAGACCGCCAGGGCAACATCCTGTACCAGTCCACGCCAAAGCGAGAGCAGGTGCTCGATCCCGAGCACAATTGGCTCATGCTGGACATGCTGCGCGACGTGATGCGCTGCCAGCCGGGCACCGGCCCGCATCGCTGCGGCACCGCGGCGGGAGCCGCCGGCGGGCTGCGCATCCCGATGGCGGGCAAGACCGGCACGACGGACGATTACACCGACGCGTGGTTCGTCGGCTTCACGCCTGAAATCGTCACCGGGATCTGGATCGGCTACGACCTGCAGCGGCGCATCATGAACAACGCGGGCGGCGGCCGCATCGTCGCGCCGGCGTGGACAAAGTTCATGCGCGACGTGTACGAGCGTCGGCCCGCGCCGGCCGACTGGGTGCGGCCCGACGACCTCGTGACGCGAGAGATCGACTGGTCGAACGGATTCCTCGCGACGCCGTTCTGCCCGCTCGAGGTGCGGCGCTGGGAGTGGTTCTATCCCGGCACGGAGCCTACGCAAGTGTGCCAGGTCCACTCGCCGTTCGGCGTGGGCGTCAGTCCCTAACTTCGTGCTCCGCATTCGAGCTGGCCGGGTGCACCCGGTGACGGCGCCTTCCATCGAGGACGGCGCCGTTCTCGTTGACGGAAGCGGACGGATCTCGGCGGTCGGCCCGAACAGTCTAGTGCCCACGCCGCGCGCCGCCCGCCTCATGCACTTTCCCGACGCCGAGCTGACACCGGGCCTCGTCAACTGCCACACCCATCTCGAGCTGACGCATCTCGGCGGCGGCGCGAAGCACGAAGAGCCGGAGTTCCACCGATGGATCTGGCACGTGCGGACGCTGAAGGACGCCACGAGCGCCGCGGGGTTTTATGAGGCCGCGCTGGCCGGCGTCCGGGACTGCTGGGCGCGGGGCGTGACGTGCATCGCCGAGACGGGCAGCACGGGCGCGGTGATGCGCGCGCTGCACGACCTGGGTGGCCGCGGCATCGTGTACCACGAGACGTTTGGTCCCGACCCGGCGCAGTGTGCCGCGAGCATGGAAGATCTCGAGACCGCCGTCTTGCAGCTTCGCCGTCTTGCAACTCCGCAACTGATAGTTGGGGTCTCGCCCCATGCGCCGTACAGCGTGAGCGCGCCGTTGTACCAGGCGACCGCCGCCTTCGCGCGCCGTGAGCGACTCCCGATCGCGGTGCACATCGCCGAGTCGCCGGCGGAAACCGAATTTGTGCGCGACGGCGCGGGACCGTTCGCCACGCTCTTCGGGGCACGCAGCATTCCGGTCGAAGCCCAGCACTGCTCGCCGGTCGCGTACCTCGAGCGACTCGGCGTGTTGGGACGTGGCACGCTCTGTATCCATTGCGTCCAGGTAAGCGAGGCGGACGTCGAGCTGCTTCGCGCCGCCGGTGCCGCCGTTGCGCATTGTCCGCTGTCGAATGCGGCGCACGGACACGGCCGCTCACCATTCGGGCTGTTCCGCATGGCGGGTGTACCGGTCGGACTCGGGACCGACTCGGTGGTGAGTACTGGTGAGGTGAACCTGTGGGCGGAGGCGAATGCAGCGGGCCTGTCCGGCGACGGGGCGCTTAGCGCGCTTACAATAGAAGGAGCGCGCGCGCTGGGCCGGGAAATGGAGATCGGCTCGTTGGAAGTCGGGAAGGCCGCCGATCTCGCGGTTTTTCCCTTCGCCGCCTTTCGCCGCCCTTCGTCACCCTTCGCCGCCCTGACCATAGTCAGCGGCCGGATCGTGCATCAGATTTCCGCAACATGAAGACACAGCGTCACGCGGCCATCCTGCAGATCGTGCGCGGGGAGACGGTCGGCAGCCAGGAACAGCTGCGCGAGCGTCTCAAGGCCGAGGGCTTCAACGTGACGCAGGCGACGCTGTCGCGCGACATCCGCGAGCTCGGCCTCGCGAAAGTCTCCGCCCCGGACGGCGCCTCGCATTACGCGGCGACCCCCGAGGGCGCGCCCGGGGTCCGGCCTCACCTCGAGCAGCTCCTGCCAACGATGCTCGTGTCGGCCGAGGGCGTCGGTCCGCTGCTCGTGCTGAAGACCACCACCGGCGCCGCGCAGGCGCTGGGCCTCGCGCTCGACGGCGCGGGGTGGAGTGAAATCATCGGCACCATCGCCGGCGATGATGCCATCCTCGTCATCTCACGCAGCGAGCGAAGCCGCCGCGCCGTCCAGACACGGCTGCAAGAGCTCGGGGGACTTCCCGCATGAAAACTCGAACGCTCGCCCTGATGCTGTTGCTGCCGACATCCTGTAAAGCGCAATCACAACCTCCACCATCCTCGACAACCTCGACGACGCAGAACGTGCTCACGGACGCCGAAAAGGCCGCCGGGTGGCGACTGCTGTTCGATGGCAAGACAACGACCGGCTGGCGGAATTACGGCAAGCCCACGATCTCCGATGGGTGGACCGTCCAGGACGGGGCGCTCACGCGCACGGGGGCCGGGGGCGACGTCATCACGACCGATCAGTTCAAGAATTTCGAGCTCAGCATCGACTGGAAGATCGAAATCGGCGGCAATAGCGGAATCTTCTATCGCGCAGTCGAGGACAGCGACGCGATCTACTGGAATGCCGTCGAAATGCAGGTGCTCGACGATGCGAAACACCCCGACGGTCAGGACCCCATGACGTCGGCGGGCGCCGCCTACGACCTGTATCCCTCGCCAAAGGGGCACGTCCATCCCGGCGGCGAGTGGAATACGGCGCGACTCATCGTGAACGGCAATCATGTGGAACACTGGCTCAACGGTGCGAAGCTGCTCGAATACGAGCTCGGCAGCAGGGACTGGGATGCCAGGGTCGCGGCGAGCAAGTTCAAGCCGCATCCGAAGTTCGGCAAAAGTCCGCAGGGCCACATCGGGCTGCAGGACCACGGCAACGTGGTCGCCTTCCGCAACATCAAGATTCGAGTGTTGCCATGAGCAAACAGTCCCGCAGAGGCCCAAAGGTAGGGGCGCAGCATGCTGCGCCCCTATACTCTCACCCCATTTCGCGTCGCGAGTTTGTGGGCGACGTCGCCGCAGCCGGCCTGTCGTTCACCATCGTAGCGCCGCATGTCCTCGGCGCTCGTGGCAGGAATCGTCTCGCGCCGAGCGACAAGCTGAACATCGCGTGCATCGGCGTCGGCGGCATGGGCGCGAATGACGTGCGGGGAGTGGGGAAGACTGAGAACATTTACTCGCTCTGCGATGTGGACGACCGCCAGGGCGCGCAGTCGTTTCAGGCGTTCCCGCAGGCGAAGCGCTACAAGGATTTCCGCGTGATGCTCGATAAAGAAGGAAAGAGCATCGACGCGGTGACCGTCTCGACGCCCGACCACATCCACACCGTCGCCGGCATGGCGGCGATGAAACTTGGCAAGCATACGCGCATCCAGAAACCTCTGGCGCGTACGTTGTGGGAGGTGAAGCAGCTCGAGGACATGGCGCGCAAATCGAAAGTCGCGACGCAGATGGGCAATCAGGGCCACGCCGAAGAAGGCACGCGCCTGATTCGCGAATGGGTCGAAGCCGGACTCATCGGCACGGTGCGCGAGATCCAGCTCTGGACCAACCGGCCGATCTGGCCGCAGGCGATCGACCGGCCGCTCGAAGAGTACTACACGCCCGACACGCTCGATTGGGATTTGTGGCTCGGCCCCGCGCCCGCGCGGCCCTACAATCCCGCGTACGCGCCGTTCAAGTGGCGCGGTTGGTGGGATTTCGGAACGGGTGCGCTCGGGGACATCGCGTGTCACTCGATGGACGCGTCGTTCTGGACGCTGAACCTGGGCTATCCGTCGCGTATCGAGGCTGAGTCCACGAAGCTCTACCCGGAGACCGCGCCGGCATGCTCGCGGATCATTTACTCGTTCGCGGCGAAGGGCAGCCGGCCGCCCGTGACCGTGGTGTGGCGCGACGGCAGCCTCTACCCGCCGCGGCCGCCCGAGTACACCGATCCTGCCACATGGCCCTTCGACACGAGTGGGCAGCTGTGGATCGGTGATCAGGGCCGGTTGGTCGCGGGGATCTACGGCGAAAACCCCAGGCTGCTCGATGCGGCGAAGATGGCCGAGGTCACGGCGCATCCGGTGACGCAGAAGTATCCGCGCACCGAAGGCGTGTACGCGGAGTGGATCGCTGCGTGCAAGGGCGGCGCGCCGGCGGGCTCGAACATTCCGGACCACTCGGGTCCGTTGACCGAGATGGTGCTGCTCGGCAATCTCGCGGTTCGGACGGCGCAACCGATCGATGTGAACCCGCAGACGGGTGCCGTCCTCACGCCCGGGATTCCGGAGGAGAACGTCAAACCCAAATACCGGCAGGGATGGGGCTGGTGACCTGAGGTAGGGCGCAGCATGCTGCGCCCCTACTTGCGGGCCCCACGTGCCACATGTATTTTTATACACCCATATGCATAAACAAACCAACGGCCGCCAGGGCCCCCTCGTGGTGCTCGCCTACTCCGGCGGGCTCGATACCTCCGCCATCGTTCCGTGGCTGCGCGAGCAGTACGGCGCGCGCGTGGTCTGCTACGCCGCCGACGTGGGGCAGGGCCTGGGCGAGCTCGACGGGCTGATTGCGAAGGCCAAACGCTCGGGCGCCGAAGACTGCATCATCGAAGATCTGCGCGAAGAGTTCGTCCGCGACTTTGCCTTCCCGACCCTGCGCGCCGGCGCGACTTACGCGCGCACCTATCTCCTCGGCACGTCCATGGCGCGGCCCATCATCGCCGCGCACCAGGTGGCCGTCGCACAGCGCCTCGGCGCCGACGCCGTGGCGCACGGCTGCACGGGAAAAGGCAACGACCAAGTCCGCTTCGAGCTGACCTTCGCGGCGCTCGCACCGGAGCTGCAGATCATCGCGCCGTGGCGCGAATGGCAATTCCAGAGCCGCGAAGATCTCATCAACTACACGCACGCGAAGGGCGTGCCCGTCCAGGCGACGGCCGAGAAGCCGTACTCCACCGATCGCAACCTCTGGCACTGCTCGCATGAGGGCGGGATCCTCGAGGATCCGTCGCGGGAAGCACCCGAGCACATCTTCGTGATGACGAAGAACCCGGTCACCGCGCCGGACGAGCCGGTGATCGTGACGATCGGGTTCGAAGCAGGCAATCCGGTCAGCGTCGACGCCGTTCCCCTCGGTCCAGTCGAGCTCCTCGAACAACTCAATGAAATTGCCGGGGAGCACGGCGTCGGCCGCGCCGACGTCGTCGAAGACCGGCTGGTGGGGATGAAGTCGCGCGGCGTGTATGAAACGCCGGGCGGCACGGTGCTCTACGCGGCGCATCGCGAGCTCGAGCAGATGACGCTCGACCGCCGCACGCTCCGGATGAAAGACGAGCTGGCGCTGCGCTACGCCGATCTGGTGTACGACGGGCGCTGGTGGACCCCGGAGCGGGAGGCGCTCGACGCCGCCGTCGCCAGCACGCAGAAGCGCGTGACCGGCGCGGTGCGGCTCAAGCTGTATAAGGGCGGCCTCGCGGTCGCCGGTCGCGAGAGTCCCTACGCGCTGTATCAGCCGTCGTACGCCACGTTCGGCAAGGACAACGTGTACGACCAGCACGACGCCGAAGGATTCATTCACCTATACGGCCTCTCGGTGCGGATCGGCGCGGGCCTCGACGCGGCGCGCCAGCAGCCCGAAGTCGGCGCGGCGGCAGACTGATGGCCGCCCGGCCGACGGAGCCCGCGCCGCCACCGCTTCCCCCCCCGGCCGCCCCGCATCAGATGTGGGGCGGTCGTTTCAGCGTCGGTCCCAGCGAAGCGCTCGACGCCCTCAACCGCAGTCTTCCCGTCGATCACCGGCTGTGGCCCCAGGACGTCGCCGCGAGCAAGGCCTGGGTGCATGCGCTCGGCCACGTCGGCGTCGTGACGCCCGCCGAAGCGACGCAGCTGCTCGAGGGTCTCGACCGCGTCGCCGAGCGGCTCGCCGATGGCGCGGCCGTCGGCGCACCCGACGAGGACGTGCACACCCTGGTCGAGCGCCTGCTGTACGCCGAAGTCGGCGCGGTCGCCGGCAAGCTCCACACGGGCCGCTCGCGCAACGACCAGGTGGCGACCGACCTGCGCCTCTGGACCCTCGAGGCAATCGATCAGGTGGACGGCGACATCGCCGCGCTGGGACGCACGCTCGTCGCGCGGGCGGAGGACGGGGTCGACGTGCTGCTCCCGGGCTATACGCACGGCCAGCGCGCGCAGCCGGTGCGCTGGGCGTACGTGCTGCTGGCCCACGCCTGGCCGCTGGTGCGCGATCGTCAGCGCCTCGCGGACGCGGGCCGCCGCGTGGCCGAGCTGCCGCTCGGCTCGGGGGCGCTCGCCGGCTCGGGATTTCCCGTGGACCGCGTGCTCTTGAAAGAAGCGCTGGGGTTCCGCGCTCTCTGCGCCAACGCACTCGACGCCACCGGCGACCGCGACTTCGTCGCCGAGGTTCTGTTCGCCCTGTCGCTCGTGGGCACCCACCTGTCGCGCCTCGCCGCCGAGCTGGTGCTGTATTCGAGCGCCGAGTTCGGCTTCGTGCGGCTGTCGGACGACTTCAGCACCGGCTCGAGCCTGCTGCCGCAAAAGCGCAACCCGGACGTGCTCGAGCTGGCGCGGGCCAAGTCGGGGCGCTTGCTGGGCGATCTGGTGGCGCTGCTCACCACGCTCAAGGGGCTGCCCGCCGGCTACAGCAAGGATCTCCAGGAAGACAAAGCGCTGCTGTTCGACGCGTTCGACACGCTGGGCCTGGTCCTGCCCGCGGTGACCGGGGCGGTCGCGGCGCTCACGCTCGACGCGGAGCGGATGCGCGGCGCGCTCGATGCCTCGCTGCGCGCCACCGACCTGGCCGACTTTCTGGTCGAGTCGGGCGTTCCGTTCCGGGAGAGCCACGGTCTGGTGGGCCGGCTCGTGCGCGAGGCGGAGCGCTCCGGCGTCCCACTCGACCAGGTGCCGATCCCCGCGGCGGCGGCGCTCCACCCCGCGCTGGGCGCGGCACTGGCCCAGCTGGGGAC
>Ga0066651_10000698_pt1 | contig 10650 bp, 10 predicted proteins | sample GraSoiAngelo_100_FD_71410 | JGI IMG/M metagenome (GOLD analysis project Ga0066651, IMG submission 71410) | Grasslands soil microbial communities from the Angelo Coastal Reserve, California, USA - 14_0903_02_20cm | ecosystem: Environmental > Terrestrial > Soil > Grasslands | place: USA...
CCGGATGTGATGATGGCGGCAAGCGAAGAAGTGGCCGAGCTCATGGGCGAGGAGAATGGTGAGCAAAGTGAGAGCGAAGGGCAAGCCGGCGGCAAGAGCCACGGGATGTCTGTAAAAAAGGGTGAAGGCGTTCACAAATTCGTTGAACGAAACAGCCTGATTCTGTGCGTAGGCGACGGCGAATTGCGTACCGGCGACCAAGCACGTGCCAAGAGTGAGGAGAAAAAGAACACCGGCAAGATAAAGCGACTTTAGCGAGGGCCGGGGGGGAACAATCGTATAGCCTGATGGGCCATAGGGAATGGGGCGCCAATCCAAGTTGATAGGAATGGATGGTGGAGGACTCTCTTGAGGTGGCGTGCTCACGAAGTGTTTTGCGAGTGTAATTAAATCCGCACCAGAAACGATCTCACAATTCGTTTGTGGAGCTAAGAGATTTTCCTCAGGGGCTAGAGCCCGGTTGCAGTGCGCTTTTAATGTCGGAGCTAAATCTCCGCCCCCTTGATTTATGAGACAGACACTAATCAGTACAGCACAACTGCGCGGGTTCGCGCCAGTTTTGAATGGAGAAAAGGTCTGTTTGACTGGAATGCTGGAGACGAGGCTAAGAGTGGCTATTCCTATTTCTTGTTTTCATCGATGCCTTGAAGCTCTTTGCCAGGCTTGAAGCGGACGGCTTTGCCTGGCGGAATGTTGACTTCCTCGCCGGTGCGGGGATTGCGGCCGATGCCGGTCTTGCGCGGCTTCACGCTGAAGACACCGAAGCGACGGAGTTCGATGCGCTGACCACGGCCAAGAGCCTGCTTCAACGATTCGAAAACGGTTTCGACCGCCTGCTCGGCTTTGGTGCGGCTGATGTTCGTCGTGGCCACGACGGCATTTACGATGTCCAGCTTGATCACGCAATCCTCCCGCGCTTCCGAGGCAGATGCTAGAGGGTGTGGCCTAGGTTGTCAAGACGGGAGGGGTAATCTACACTGAACATCTTTTGCCGCGCGCGACCCAAACAATTTGGCGCAGCAACAAATCGAAAAGACAAATCGAAGCTACACTTCCTAGGGAGGAATGGATGGCCGTCAAGCCAGACCGCTGGATCCGGCGCAAAGCGCTGGAGCAAAAGATGATCGAGCCGTTTACGGACCGGCAGGTGCGAGAGGGAGTGATCAGTTACGGAGTATCATCGTACGGCTACGATATCCGCGTGGCGGACGAGTTCCGGATTTTCACGAACGTGAATTCGACGATCGTGGATCCGAAGCGGTTCGATCCGAAATCGTTTGTGGAGTTCAAAGGCGACGTGTGCATCATTCCGCCGAATTCGTTTGCGCTGGCGAGGTCGGTGGAGTATTTCCGGATTCCACGGAACGTGCTGACGATCTGCGTGGGGAAATCGACCTACGCGCGGTGCGGGATTATCGTGAACGTGACGCCGTTCGAGCCGGAGTGGGAAGGATTTGTGACGCTGGAAATCAGTAACACCACGCCGCTGCCTGCGAAGATTTATGCGAATGAAGGGCTGTGCCAAGTGATTTTCTTCGAGTCGGATGAAGATTGCGAAGTGAGTTACAAGGACAAGAAAGGGAAGTATCAGGCGCAGAGCGGGATTGTGTTGCCGCGGCTGTAGAGGATACAAATAGGCCTTATTTTGTATCTGCAGTGACCGTGGGGGTTTCGAGCGGGTAGCCGCGTTCGCGCCAGGCGTCCAGACCGCCCTGCAGCGGCCGAATCCGCGTGATGCCTTTCTTTCTGAGGAGCAGCGCCACACGGGCGCTGGTGGCTTCGTTTGGTCAAGTACAGTAGAGAATGATTTCGCGGTCGCGCGGCAAACGATCGTTGTCCCCCTCCAAGTCCTTGGAGTCCATGTGGAAGGCGCCGGGAATCGTTTCCGGGTCAGCTTCAAAGTCAACCGAGTGGCGCAGGTCAACGATGACCAGCTCTTCGGCGGCGTCGAGTTTTTGTTTCAGTTCATCCGCGGTAATGCGAGAAATGCGCAGATCGCGCAGAAAACGCTGGCGAGCGACAAACTTATAGGTGATGTACGCGCCAAGGATGCCGAGCAGAAGCACCAGAAGCCAGCCGCCAAGAGCGGCGAGATGCTCCGCTATGCGCTCAATCTCCCCGCTGAAAATGTAGCCGAGGCCGAGGAAAGAGCCGGCCCAGAGGAGCGATCCCGCGGCGTCAAAAAGCAGGAAGCGGCGCGGACGCATGTGAAAGATGCCGGCCAGCGGAGGGGCGACGGTGCTCAGGCCCGGCAAAAACTTTGCAAGCAGAAGCGACCGAGCGCCTTGCTTCGAAAAAACGCCTTCGGTGCGGCGGACGCAGGAATCCGGCTCCAGCGAAATCTTGCAGAGAAGCTGGAGGATCCGGATGCCCTTGCTGCGGCCAAGCTGGTACCAGATGGAGTCCGCCGTTACGGCAGCGAGGATGACGTAAAAGAGTGAGGCTAGAAAATTCAAGTGGCCAGTGCCGGCGAGAGCCCCTGCAGCGAGCAACAGCGGCATCGAAGGAAGCGGAAGTCCTATTTGTTCGGCGAAAACCCATCCGAGCAACAGAACGTATCCGTGATGGAGAAGGAATTCGAGCGTACGGTGCATGGCTGGGCTGGGCCGATGATCTCCTTCATTTCGCTGCGAAAGGAGCAGTATGCCCCCACTGACCGGACATAACAAATTCGGCAATCGGTTTGCGTGTTCTGGGCGCCATCTCCCGGTCTTTTAAGGGCGCAGGCAAAGAAGCCGGATCGCCCGGGTAACCGATGGCGAGCGCGGCGATGGGTTCCCATCCCTTGGGAATCTCAAAGACCTTGCGCGCTTTTTCCGCATCAAATCCGGCCATCTGATGGACGGCCAAGCCGCGCGCGGTGGCTTCCACGGAGAGAAGAGCTGTTGCCGCGCCGGTGTCATATTGGGCGTTGCGGTTGGGTGCGTTGTTATTAGCAAATGCCAGTTTCGCGACGGCAAGCGCCAGTATAGGAGCGCTCTTAGCCCACTGGACGTTGAAGTCTACGAGGGCGCTCAGCATTTTCTCAAAATTTTCTTTGTCGTCTTTCGTGGCCACGATATACGCCCAGGGCTGTTCGTTGAAGCTGGACGGCGCCCAGCGGGCAGCCTCGAAAATGCTGCGCAGAACGTCTTGAGGAACAGGCTTGTCAGCGAAGGCCCGGGGACTCCAACGCTCGCGGACTAGTTCGTGAACGGGGAAATCGCTTGGTGCCGGCTTCTTCATGTGTTGTTCCTTCCATTTGAAGCGTTCTAATTTGATGATTCAGGGGGAGCGATCGGTGCATGTTACCAAGCGCTCCCGCCCCAAACCTTGGTGGCGGCGCCCGTTAATTGCTCGACTTTGGCGCTTGCTTGATCATTTCCGCGTCGATGGTGATATTGACGTCATCGCCGACGACCACGCCGCCGTTGTCCATGGTGGCGTTCCACTTCACGCCAAAGTCCTGGCGATTGACTTTTGACGAAGCGTTTACAGCAATCCTTTGATTGCCCCAGGGATCTTTCACGGGAGGTGTCGGCCCGTCCACCTCGAGCACGACTTCCTTTGTAGTGCCGCGAATGGTGAGATCGCCGGTGACTTTGAGCTTACCGGGAGCGACTTGCTCGACCTTCTTGGACTTGAAAGTCATGGTGGGGTAGTGCGCGACGTCAAAGAACTTGTCGCTGCGCAGGTCGTTGTCGCGGTTAGGCTCGCGTGTATCCACGGTGGATACGTCAATGGTCACGTCGACGGTGGACTTGGTGATGTCCTTATCGTCCAGCACGACCGTGCCGGTAACCTTGCTGAAAGCTCCGCGCACGGTAGAAATGGCCAAATGGCGGACGGAAAACTGCGCGGAAGAATGCTGCGGATCAATTTTCCATTCGGATGCAGCCGCGCCGGCGGGCAGCGAAAGAGCGGCTACGAGTCCGGCGGTTACTGCGATTCGAGATAGATAGTGGCCCATGTTTTTCTCCTCTTTGTATTTGATTGGTGATCGGAACTTGCTCCGAAAGGCCTGCTACGCAGGCTTGCGGTTGCGGACATCTTCCAGCAGATCAAAAAGAATCTTCAGGCGCGCGGCGGACATGTGGCGGAACTGGCGTTTATGAAGGTCGCGAACCGGTTGGTCAAGGGTTTTTAGTAGGCTGAGTCCTTGCGGCGTGATGCGCGTCTTCACGACGCGTCGGTCGTCCGTCTGGCGCTCCCTGGTGATCAGGCCGCGCTTTTCCATGCGATCGAGGAGGCGCGTCATGTCCGGGTCATGGGAAATCATGCGGTCGCCAATGCCCTTGCAGGCCAAGCCTTCAGGCTCGGCGCCGCGGAGAATGCGCAAAACATTGTATTGCGCGCCCGTTAGACCGGCGGCTTTCACGAGATGTTCCGCCTCCTGGGTCAGGCCGTCGGCGGATTGTAAAAGGGCGATGAAGACGCGGTTTTCCAGCGAGATGGGTGGCCTGGAGGATTTGGAGTGCGAATCCACGCCGTGATAATAGTCGTTATAACGATTATTGGCAAGAGGAAAACACCGGCTTCGCCGCATTTGCAATTTAAGGCTTTCGCAACGGCCGAAGGTGAACCTCGCTCAGGAAGCTTCTCGGGCCTTGCGTAACGATGGCTTCCACGGCGTGAGCGACGTCTTCCGGAGACAACACCTTCGACGTGTCTTTTGCGCCGCGCGTCGAGAATTCCGTGGCGACGCTTCCCGGGCAAATCACGCTGACGCGAATGCCGTGCTCGCGGAGATCTTCCGCCATGCAGCCGGAAAGCCCGACGACGCCCCACTTGGACGCGCAATAGATTCCGCCGCCGGCAAAGGTGTTTTTTCCGGCCAGAGAGCTGATGTTGATAATGTCGCCCGAGCCGCGGCGGATCATGGAAGGTGCCACGGCACGGGAAACGAGAAATACGCTCTTAAGATTGGTGTTCAGCACGCGATCCCAATCGGCTTCGGTCTTCTCGTGGGCTGGGCCGAAGAGGCCAATCCCGGCGTTGTTGACGAGAATCGTAATGGGCCCTAGCTCGGTTTCCGTTTTGGCGACAAAATCAGCAATGTCCCCCGATTTGGCAATGTCGGCCACTTGCGAATGAACGGGGACACCAAGTTTCGCCACGTCTAGCGCGGCTTCCTCGAGCGCGGCTATGTCCCGGCCGCAAATCGCGACGGATGCTCCCAGTATCGCAAGCTGGCGGGCGATGGCCCTGCCAATCCCGCGGCTTCCGCCGGTGATGAGCGCCACGGCGCCTGACAGGGATTTCTTTTCGCCCGGGTCTTGATTTGGTTTGCTTGTCCGAACCATCAGAATTCTTCCTCGTACGCGGGCCACTCTTTCTGTGCGACACTCATCCTATCATTAGAGTTTTCCGCAATACTTGGGAGCCACCTGGTGGCCTTGGGGGAAACAAGGGACGCTACCTTCATTGAATGAAAATTTTCCTCAAGTCATCACGTCAGCAAATGGGAACGTCTTGCAGATAAGGTGCGGGTTTCCCTATAATCCCAAGGTTTTCCGAAACAATGCGATTCCCGGCAGAAGCATTCCGGGGTGCACCGGAAGCAGAAACTCAAGCTCGGAGTGGAGCGAGGAGACATGGGAATGAACGCAACACGAAGGTTGACGGGACTCGCGATAGTCGCTGCCCTTTGCTTGGTTCTTAACGGCGTGAGAGCTCTCGCGCAAGCTCCGGCAGCAGCCCAAGACGCCGCAGCGGCCAAGGGGCCAAAGTATACGCAGGCGGAGTACAACGCCGAGCAAGCTTGCGCCGCGGAAAAAGTTCCTGCCGCAATTGTCAAATGCGCTGACGATTTTGTCTCCAAGTATCCGAATTCCGACCTGCTTGTCTATATCTATCCGCTCTACTACCAGGCCTACAGCGCGCAGAAGAACTACCTGAAAATGATCGAAATCGCCGACAAGTTGGCTGCTCTCGGTGACAAGGTGGACGCGCTTACGCGATTCAATGCGTACTACTCGCATGCCACGGCGTACTACGCGATGATTTCGGATAGTACCGTGGGCCCCAACGCCTCCAAGGATGCCGCGCTCGCAAAGGCGGCGCAGGCTGCGGCAGCTTCAGCATTGAAGACATTCGAGGAAGTGAAGAAGCCGGATGCCGTGACGGACGACGCCTGGGCGAAACAGAAGACGGTCTCGCAACTCACGCTGAACGGCATTGCGGCCCAGGCGGCGATGAATGCCAAAGATTGCTCTGCAGGAGTGACCTCGTACAAAGCGGCGCTGACTCTCAATCCTGACGATCTCACCTTCAACTACCGTTTGGGACAGGCCTACCTGTGCATGAATCCACCACAACAGATGGACGCGTTCTGGTCGATCGCACGCGCTGTGACGGCCAAAGGCGCAACGCAGGCACAAGCTGCCAAGGTGAAGGACTACTTGCGGAAGCTCATTGTGAACTATCAGGGCGGAACTGTATGCGACAGCCTGACCGATGCGGAGCTGAATGAACTCCTGCAACTTGCCTCAAGTTCGGCAGAGCGTCCGAGCAGCTATTCGCTGCCTAGCGCAGCGGACCTCTCCGCCGCGCAAAAGGACATGACGATTGCTTCCGTGGTGAACGACCTGAAAGCGGGTAGTGACAAGGCTAAATTGACCTGGCTGGCGGCCTGCGGCCTGGAATTTCCCGAAGTGCCGGGCAAAGTGATCGAAGTCGTGCCTGGCACGGACGCTATCGTTCTGAAGATCGCCTTCGTCACGAGTGATGCGGAGTTCGACGCCGCCACAACCCCCAACATGGAAGTAAAAGTGGTGGGTCAGCCGGAAGCGGCACGCGTGGAAAAAGACAGCGCCGTTCACTTTACCGCCACGCTTGTTTCCTACGATCCCGAACCGGCATTCTTCTTGCATTGGGACAAGTCCAAAGTAAAGGCTGAGGACATTCCGAAGGAGAAGGGCACGCCGAAGAAGCCGCCGGTACGGAAGCCGGCGGCGAGAAAGCCGGCTGCAAAACCAAGCTAGTCGTATTGAGTTCAGAGTCGAATAGGGAAACGGCTCCCCGGGATCGCTAGGGAGCCGTTTTCGTTTAAGAAGAGGCCGGAGATTAGTCAGCGCGCATGCCGGCGGTGGCCGTTGGAATCGAGCTTGTACTCATCGATTTTGCGGCTCAACGTATTGCGGTGAATGCCCAAAACTTCAGCCGCGCGGGACTGGTTACCATTGGCGCGGTCCAGAACGCGTTTGATAAAGCGTTTCTCGAATTCGCCGACCGCTTCGTCAAAAAGAATTCCCCGCTCCACCATCTGACTGACAAGGCCTTCCAATTGGTCTTTCACGACAGCACGCTCCGCTCATAAACTCACGGTGTGAGGGCCCGCTTACTAATCCAGTGCGCGCCCAGCCAGGATGCGATAGGCTTCCCGGTATTTGGCACGAGTGGCCTCGACGACTTCAGGAGGAAGTTCAGGGCCGGGCGGGGTTTTCGGCCACTGCATTCGCTCGAGATAGTCGCGGACAAACTGTTTGTCGAAAGAAGCCTGAGGACCGCCGGGACTGTAGTGCGCGGCGGGCCAGAAGCGGGATGAATCAGGCGTGAGGGCTTCGTCGATCCAGATCAATTCGTTGTGGAGCAAGCCGAACTCGAATTTCGTGTCGGCGAGAATGATGCCGTGCGGCTCGGCATAAGCGGCAGCACGGCGGTATATTTCCAGGCTGACGGCTCGTACTTTTTCGGCAAGTTCCTTGCCTACTAGAGACGCCGCACGTTCAAAAGAAATGTTTTCGTCATGGCCGGATGAGGCCTTTGTTGCGGGTGTGAAGATGGGCTCCGGCAAGCGGTCTGATTCACTCAACCCCCCAGGTAGCGGAATGCCGCAGATTTTTCCAGTGGTTCGATAGTCTTTCCACCCCGAGCCCGAGACATAACCGCGCACGACACATTCGATCGGCAGCGGCTGGGTTTTTCGCACGACCATGGAACGCCCTGCGAGTTCGTCCTTGAACTTGTCGAAGGGCGCAGGGAAATCCGTGTCGCTGAGGACGTGATTGGGAATCACATCTTGCAGCAAACGGAACCAAAAGAGTGAAAGCTGCGTCAGGACGCGGCCTTTGTCGGGAATGGGAGTAGGGAGGATGACGTCGAATGCCGAAAGCCGGTCGGTGGTGACAATGAGCAGTTTGTCGCCAAGATCGTAGATGTCACGGACTTTGCCGCGCGCGGCAGGCGTCAGGCCGGCGAATTGCGTTTCCCTCAAAACTCTCATGGCAGGAGCAGACGACACAGAAAAAGTTCCCCCGACAAAGTGTGAAGCATTCTAGCGCAGCGCAACGCGAAGTCAAAGGCGCGCTGAGGAAAATTTCTGCAAAACAAAATAAGAAAAAATTATGCAGCTTGTGCTGAATGCCTCATGGGTTCACTTGCGGACAGCAAAACTCCGACGATTCCTCGTTAGCTTGGGACCAGGCTGAGCCGCACGTTCAATGCAGAATAATTTCACGCTGCGGAAGCGGCCGTGGCTTTCTGTTTTTGGGTCGTGGTTTCGGATTCTTCCCAGCGAACGCTCACGAGCTTCGAGACGCCGGGCTCCTGCATTGTTACGCCATAAAGAACGCTGCCCATCTCCATCGTTTTGCGGTTGTGGGTCACGATGATGAACTGTGTCTGGCCGCTCATCTCCGCGATCAGGCGCGTAAAGCGCCCGACGTTGGCTTCATCGAGCGGCGCGTCGACTTCGTCCAGGATGCAGAACGGGCTGGGCTGATAGCGGAAGATGGCGATGAGCAACGCCAGCGCAGTCATGGCCTTTTCGCCGCCGGAGAGGAGCAACACGTTTTGCAAGCGCTTTCCCGGAGGTGAAGCGACAATGTCGATACCGGCGTCGCCGGAGCTGTCCGGCTCGGTCAAGCGCATCTCCGCCATGCCACCGCCGAAAATCGTGTGGAAGGCTTCGGAAAAGCTCTTGTTGATGGCGTGGAACGCGTGCTCGAACTTTTCCTTGGTGGCCAGGTCGAGCTCGGTGATGGCTTGTTGCGTATCCGCAATCGACTGCAACAGATCGTCGCGCTCGCGCGTGAGGAACGTGAAGCGCTGCTCGCACTCGTTGAACTCTTCGAGCGCCATCATATTGACGGGACCCATGGACTCTATGCGCTGCTTCATTTCGCGATAGTTCGTTTCGGCAATGGCCAGCTCTTCGCCGGACATGAAAGCGGCTTCCGTGGCGATCAGGTCCTCGGGCTGAGCGTTCACTTCGCTCATGCACGTCTCGCGCAAGTGCTGACGATCGGAGTCATTCTTGGCGCGGTCGACTTCTGCGTGGCTGCGCTGCTCTCGAAGTTCCTGAAGCGACTGGCGTCCCATGCGGAGATGATCTTCCATCTGTGTAACGCGCGTGCGGGCGGCGTCCCATTCCTGCTCAAGCTCCCGCTGGCGGACTTCCAGACGCAGCTTTTCTCCCCGTAGGCCTTCGAGCTGGAGGGAAAGCTCCTCGCTTTGCTTGACGAGGGCTGATGTTTCGTCGCCGATGGAAGCCATCTGTTGCTGAAGCGCAGCTTCGCGGCGTTCGAGTTCGGCGCGTTCTTCGTTCAGCCGGGCGGCGAGCGCTTCGGCGGCCATGAGGCGCTCGTTTAGCGCAGCAAATGCGGCGCGGCCGGCGGCAAGCTCATTTTGTTCCGTTTGAATGGACCCGCGAAGCTGCACGAGTGACTCGGCAAGCCGTGCGCTCTCGGCATCGGCTTCAGCGCGGCTCAGCGCGGCGGTGGCATGCTCGTTCTTGGCTCGTTCGGCGCGCTCCTGGGTACTCTTCACTTCCTGGCGGACACGCGCCAGCTCATTCTGGCATATGGTGAGTTCCAGGCCGAGGCGGGCCAGTTCGCTCTGGATCTGGCTATGGCGATGCATGGCGGAAATGGCTTCGCGTTCTGCTTCGCGCTGTTTTTCGTCGATCTCCGTGAGCGCCTGTTCCGTCGAGCGCAGCTCCGCGGCAGCAGTCTCAAGTGCTGCTTGCTTTTCGCTCATTTGGCGTTCGAGCTGCAGAACTTCCGCGTCCAGCGCGCGCAATTCGCGCTTCATGCCGAGCGGACCCACTTCGTCCGGGCGGCCTCCTGTGACCATGCGGCCCTGGTAGCAAGTGCCATCGGGCGTAACGAAAGCGTATTGTGAGTTTTCGCGTGCCAGTTTTTCCGCTGCTGACGTGCTGTCTGTCAGATACGCGGAGCGCAACCGCGGCAGGAACTGTTTGGCCGCGGGGCCGAGCGGATCGCGGAACTCCACGAGTTTGTCGAGTCGCGAAATAACGCCATCCTCCGCGCGGAAATTCACTATAGGTTCGTATTCGGAAGAAAGGCGCAGGTTGCGGAGCGAGTCCACGAAAAAGGTAGCCCGGCCACCCACTTCATCACGCAGCATCGAAACGCCGGCGCGCGCGTGGTCGTAAGTTTCGACGACGACATATTCCAGCTCGTCGCGCAGGTATTGCTCGATGGCGGCCTCGTGCTTCTCCTCGACCTCCGCGTAATCGGCCAACACACCGACGGCGCGAAAGGCCTTGCTCCCGCCGCGCTCGTTAGCTGCAAAGAGTTTCTGCACGGCGTCCGCTGTGTAGGAGCGGTCATTCAAGATTTGTGTCAGCGTGGAATGCCGCGCGCGAACGCCCGCCAAAGAATCGCGGAGCGCGCTCGCTTCTTTCGACAGAGCGTCGCCTTGCTCGCG
>Ga0066651_10000701_pt1 | contig 10633 bp, 8 predicted proteins | sample GraSoiAngelo_100_FD_71410 | JGI IMG/M metagenome (GOLD analysis project Ga0066651, IMG submission 71410) | Grasslands soil microbial communities from the Angelo Coastal Reserve, California, USA - 14_0903_02_20cm | ecosystem: Environmental > Terrestrial > Soil > Grasslands | place: USA...
AACAGCCGGTCGATCGTGCGTTGCTCGACGATGACGACGGGGTCACCGCCGCGCAGCTCCGCCGGCGTGAACGACCGGCCCTTGACGATCTCGCCGCCGAGGATCTCCATGAAGCGATCGTCCGCGCCGAAGACGCCCAGCACACGCGTGTGGTTGCCGCCCCATTCGAACCGTTCGAACACCTGCGTCCAGATTGCGGCGTAATGGATCTCCGGCAGCCGCGCGACCGCCTCGGCCTCCTGCGGAATCAGCTTGGGACGGATGCGGACCTCGCGCGGCACGGCATCGGGATTGACGCCGGTCGTGGAAAAGAACCGCAGCACGCGAAACGTCGTCGGTCCCACCACTTCGAGCGTGTTCACGATCTGCTCGCGAAATCCGGCGACGATCGAGGCCATCGCCATGACGGTCGCGATGCCGATGACGACGCCGAGGACCGTGAGGGCCGAGCGCAGCTTGTTGACGCGCAGCTGCTCGAACGCGATGCGCCATCCCTCACGCACCGAATGGAGTTTCATCTATTCCTGGCGGAGTGCTTCGATCGGATCGAGGCGCGCCGCGCGCAGCGCCGGGAAGACGCCGAACAAGACGCCCACCACGAGTCCCAGGCTGATGGCCACTCCGATCGACCACAGCGTGACCCGCGCCGGGAGCGGCGAGATCGCCTCCACCAGTCCCGCGAGTCCAAACCCCACCACGATGCCGGCGATGACGCCCAGGATCGACAGCGTCAATGCTTCGGCGAAGAACTGGCGCCGGATGTCGCGGCGCGCGGCCCCCAGCGCCTTGCGGACGCCGATTTCGCGCGTGCGCTCGCTCGCTCATCAGCATGATGTTCATGATCACAATGCCGCCGACGACGACGCCGATCACCACCACCGCCGGCACGACGGTGAAGATGACGCGCGTCAGCTTGCCCCAGAACGCGATCAGCCCTTCGCCGGTATCGATCGTGAAGTCGTTGTCGGAGCCCGGGCGCAGCCGGTGCGCGATGCGCATCGCCTCTTCGGCGCGGAGCATCGCGGGACCCACGCCGTCCGCGGCGGGCATCTTGACCGAGATCACCATCGTCTGGCGGCGGCCGTACATCGACTCGAACGTGCTCAGCGGCAGCATCACGAAGCCGTCCCACGACTGGCCCAGCACCGTGCCCTTCTTCGCGATGACGCCTTTGACCACGAGCTGAATCCCGCGCACGCGAATCGTTCGTCCGACTGCGGCCTCGATGTTATCGAACAGCTTTTCGGCCACGTCGTAGCCGAGCACGGCCACGTAGCGACGTTGTTGCACATCGATGTCCGTGAGCGCTGCGCCCGCGGCGAACGTGTAGTCCTGGACCAAGACATAGGGCGCCGTGACGCCGAAGACGAAGACGTCGCCGGTCGTGCGGTTGCGCCATTGCACGTCCGCCATCGGCGTGGGCCACCCCGACTGCAGCGCGACCGCCTCCGCATCGGGAACGGCGCGTTCGATGAAGTCGACGTCCTCCGGCGCGATGATCGGGCGGCGCTGGATCTGCTTCCATTGTTCGTCGTCGATGAATCCCACCTGGATCGGATCGCGCCGGATCTGAAACGCGTTGACGCCGACGATCGCGCCGGCGAGGCGCTCGCGCACGTACGCGTTCATGCCCTGGATGACCGCCACGACGGCCACGAGGAAGGCGACCGACACGATGATGCCGAGCAGCGTGAAGAAGGACCGGAGCTTGTGACTCCAGACGGTCTGGAGAGCGAGGCGGAGCGCTTCGTAGAGGGACACGACTTGAAACTACAATGCGGAATTCGGAATGCGGAATGAATCGGACCGGTCAATTCCGCATCCCGCATTCCGCATTCGCATTATTCGTAGCGCAGCGCTTCTACCGGATCGAGCCGCGCGGCCCGGCTCGCAGGATAGAGACCGAATCCCACTCCGGTGACCGCGGAAGCCAGCAGCGCCGCGACAATCGACCACAGCGGGACATTGGCGGGGATCGGGGTGACGGCGGCGATGAGCACGGCGAGCAAGCCACCGGCCAACATCCCGACCGCGCCGCCGACGAGCGTCAGCGTGGACGCCTCGACCAAAAACTGCCAGAGGATCGCGCGGCGCGTCGCGCCCAGCGCCTTGCGGACGCCGATCTCGCGCGTGCGCTCGGTCACCGAGATCATCATGATCGCGACGACGCCGACGCCGCCGACCATCAGGCCGATCGACGACAGCACCAGCATCACGAGGAAGAACATCCCCGTCACCTGATTCCAGGAATCGAGCAGCTTGTCCTGCGTGACGATCGAGAAGGTGTTTTCCTGACCGGGCTTGAGGTTGCGCATCGCGCGCAGCGTCGCGACGACCTCGTCCATCGATTCCTGTTGCGTGTAGCCGGGCGCGGGAGCCACGGCGAGTCGCATCCAGCCCTTGAAGTAGGGCACGGTCTTCACGAATGCGCCGTGGGGAATGCCGACGAAGGGAGGCGCGGCGCCGCTGAAGAGACTCGGCGGCTGGGTGTAGACGCCGATGACAGTGAACGGCGACCCGGCAATGTGGATCGTTTGCCCGATCGGATCACGGCCGCGAAACAGCTGATCCTCGAGCTTGCGGTTGATCACCGCGACTGCGCCGTTGGAGAGATCCTCGAACCGCGTGAACGTCCGGCCGGGGTACACGTCGCCGCCGTTGACCTCGACCCATTCCGCCGACAGCCCGGACACATTCACCGATTCGAGCCGCAAGTCGCCGAATTCGACCGTCGCGGAGGTCTCTTCGCGTCGCGTGACGAACCGCACGGACGGCAGGAGCCGGATGCGGTCGGCTTCCATGTCGTTGATGGCGGGATTGCGGCGCCAGGGGCTCGACTCATCCGAGCCGTCCGACACGTTGATGCCGGCCTGGAAGAAGCGCCAAACCAGAAACGTGCGTGGCGCAATGGACTCGAACACGCCCGCCACGCTCTTATTGATCCCGCTGATCATGGCGGCCATCAACATCACGACCATCACTCCGATGGCGATACCGAGGATGGTCAGCGCCGCGCGCGCCTTGCTGGTCCGCAGCGATTCGAGCGCGATCCCGACGCCCTCGAACATGGGGCTCATGTCTCGGCCCTCAGCGCGGTAATGGGATCGAGCCGAGCCGCGCGCGTCGCCGGGTACACGCCGGCGATGATGCCCACGCCGGCGCCCAGCGTCACGCCGACCACAATGGACCAGGGCGCGACCGCGGCAGGCAGGGGCGTCACCGCCGCGACCAGCGCCGCCAGCGCGATCCCGATCCCGACACCGGCGCCCGCACCCACGGTCGCCAGCGTGACCGATTCGACCAGGAATTGCCGGAGAATGTCGCCGCGCCGCGCGCCCAGCGATTTGCGAATGCCGATTTCGCGCGTGCGCTCGGCGACGGCCATGAGCATGATGTTCATGATCACAATGCCGCCCACGACGAGCGAGATGGCGACCAGGCCGGGCAGGGCGTAAAACAGGATCCGGCTGATCTTGCTCCAGAAATCCAGCACTTCGTCGGCCGTCTCGAGCGCGAAGTCGTCCGCCTGCCGCGGGCGCAGACGCCGCCGGCTGCGCATCACCGCCTCCGCTTGCGACAGCGCTTCGCGCATCTCCGCCTGCGAGTTCGCCTTCATCGCGACGGCGTCGATGACCCGCGGTGGGTTGACGAAGCGGCGGAGCGGGGCGGTCGCCGGCGCGACGACGAACTTGTCCAGCGACAAGCCGAGCAGAGTCCCTTGCTTCTCGACGACGCCGATGACGCGATACGGGATGTCGTAGATCTTCACCTCGCGTCCGATCGGATCCTGTCGTTCGAACAGCTTCTCGGCGAGATCGTGGCCGAGCACGAGCACGGGCAGGCCGGCCTGCACCTCCTGCGCGGTGAAGGCCCGGCCCTCCTCGATCACGAGAGAGCGGATATCGAAGTAGAGCTCGGTTGCCGCGGTGACCTGCACATCCCGCGCCGTCAGACGCCCTGCGGTCAACGTACTGCGCGTGTTCGACTCCCACGCCGCGAGCACCGGCACACTCACGCCGCGCATCACCGCCTGCGCATCCTCGTATGTCACGCGCGGACGCCGCATCCAGACGCGCCACATGGAGTCGGTCACATTGCCGATCTGGACATCGGGAAACTGGCGCAGCCGGAAGGTGTTCACGCCCAAAATCGTGCCGGCGAATTTGTCGGTCATGTAGCGGTTCATGCCTTCCACGACCGACACGACGGCGATGAGAAACATGACGCCGATGAAGACGCCGATGATCGAGAAGCCGCTTTTGAGCTTCTGGGCCCTGATCGTCTGGAATGCGAGGCGGACGGCGTCGAGAAATGACACCGTCTACTCGTAACGCAACGCTTCCACCGGATCGAGACGAGCAGCCTTGCTCGCCGGGTAAATGCCGAACAGCAATCCAGTCACCGCCGCCGCCACGAGCGCGGTGATCACCGACGCGAGCGGGACGTACGCGGGCACGGGGGTGAAGGAGTGCAGGACGAGCGCGATGCCCCAGCCCACGAGCATGCCGATCAAGCCGCCCACGAGCGTGAGCGTGGCCGCCTCGACCAGGAATTGCCACATGATCTCCCGGCGCAGCGCGCCGAGGGCCTTGCGGACGCCGATTTCACGGGTGCGCTCGGTGACCGAGATCATCATGATCGCGATGACGCCGATGCCGCCCACCGTGAGGCCCACCATCGAGAGCGCGATCATGAGCATGCGCGCCACCTTGGTGAAGCTGTTGATGGCCTGGACGTACACCTCCTGCGTGACCGCGTCGAAGTTGTTCTTCTGCCCGGGACGCAAGCCGCGCATCGTCCGCATCGCCATCGTCACATCGTCGATCGCGCGCTCCGTGGTCACGGAATCCTGCGGGACCACGAACATGTCCATCCAGCCCGGCCAGTACTTCAAGTCCTTTTGGAAAGTGCCGTGCGGCATCATGACTTCCGGCTGATCGCCGTCCCCGAACATGCGGGGCGGAGGATTGTAGATCCCGATCACGTCGTACGGCAGGCCGCCGATCTTGATGTGGCGATTCATCGGGTCGCGATTGCCGAACAGGTTCTCGGCGAGCTTGCTGTTGACCACCGCCACGTGGGCATTGGACGCGTCTTCGAGATAGGTGAACGAGCGTCCCGGCTCGATGCTGCCACCTTCGATCTTCGGCCAATCGGCGTTGCGGCCCCGAATCCCGATCGCCGCCAGGCGATGCCCTTCGAATTCGATGTCAGCCGAGGTGTACTCGTCGACCACCACGAAGGCGATCGTGGGGAGCAGCGCGAGGCGGTTCGCCTCCTCGACGGTGATCGGCGGCCGGCGGCGCCACGGGTTGGGATCCTCCGGATCCTGGTCGTTCTGTCCGCCCCAGTACCGGCCCACCCAGAACGTCTTGGGGCCCAGCGAGGCCAGCATGTCCGAGATGCCCTTGTTGAAGCCGCTGATGAGCGCGCCGATGACCATGACGACGGTGACGCCGATGGCGACGCCCAGAATGGTGAGTGCCGCGCGCATCTTGTGCGCGCGCAGCGACGTGAGGGCGATGCCGACTCCTTCAAACAGTCCGGTCATACGCTACTCCTGTCGCAATGCGGTGATGGGATCGAGCCGCGCGGCCCGGCTCGCGGGATAGACGCCAAACACGATGCCGACGCCGGCGCCCAGCATGACGCCCATCAGGACCGAGGTGGGGGAGACGCTCGCCGGCAGCGGGGAAACGGCGTTGATCAATATGGTGAGGCCGATACCGGCCCCGATGCCGAACGCGGCGCCCAACAGAGAGATCACGGTCGATTCGGCCAGAAATTGACGCAGCACGTCGGTGCGGCGCGCGCCGAGCGATTTCCGCAGGCCGATTTCGCGGGTCCGCTCCGCGACGGCCATCAGCATGATGTTCATGATCACAATGCCGCCGATCACCAGCGACACGATGACGATCCCCGGAATGACGGTGACGAGGATGCGGCTGATCCCGGCCCAGAAGCGCTGCACGCCTTCGGACGTATCCAGCACGAAGTTGTTGTCCTGCTTGGGCCGCAGATGGCGCCGGCTGCGCATGATGCCCTCGGCCTGCGAAATCGCCTCCCGCATCTCCAGGTCCGAGCGTGCCTTCACGAGAAAGGCGTCGAGAATCCCGGGTGGATTCACCAGGTTCTGCGCCGGCGACAGCGCGGGGACGACGACAAAGCGGTCGAGCGGGAATCCGAGGATGCTGCCCTGGTGCTCCACCACGCCGATCACGCGATACGGCACGCCGCCGATGCGCACACTCTTCCCGAGCGGGTTGCGATCGGAGAACAGGCGCTTGGCGACGGCCTCGCCGAGCACCGCTACGGGCGCGCCGGAGCGGTTCTCTTCGCCCGTAAACGGGCGCCCGACGGCGATGCCCAGGTTCTTGATGTCGAAGTACCGCTCGCTCGCGGCGGTGAGCTCGATGTCCCGCGCTTCCTTGTTGCCGTAGGTGACGGAGACCTGATCGCTCGACTGCCAGGCGGTGATCACCGGAATGGTCAGCCCGGCGCTGATCGCTTCGGCGTCGCTGAAACGAATGCGCGGGCGGCGGCGCCATGCGCGCCACACGGAGTCCGGCACATTGGCGTTGAACATGGGCTGCCGGCGGAGCTGAAACGTGTTCACGCCGTACAGCGTCTGCGCGAACTTCTCCGTCATGTAGCGGTTCACGCCGTTGGCGATGGACCAGGCGGCAATGAGTGACGCGACGCCGACGAATACGCCCAGCAGCGAGAAACCGCTCTTCAGCTTCTGAGAGCGGATCGTCTGCAGCGCGAGCCTGATCGCTTCGTAAAACGGCACGCTACGCGGCCCGGGCCTGGTCGGTCGCGACGACGCCGTCGCGCAGGGTGATCACGCGTTCGGCGTGCGCCGCGATGTCCTGTTCGTGCGTCACCATGACCACCGTCTGGCCCTGCCGGTGGAGCTCCCCGAACACGCCCATGATCTCCGTGCTTGTCGTCGAATCGAGGTTGCCGGTGGGCTCGTCGGCCAGGAGGATGCTGGGCTCGTTCACCAGCGCCCGGGCAATCGCCACACGCTGACGCTGTCCGCCCGACAGCTCGTTCGGCTTGTGGTCCATGCGGTTGCCGAGGCCCACGCGCTCGAGCGCATGCACCGCGCGCTCGCGGCGGCTCTTGGCCGACATGCCGGCATAGATCAGCGGCAGCTCGACGTTGTGCAGCGCGTCGGCGCGCGGCAGCAGGTTGAACGTCTGGAACACGAAGCCGATTTCCTTGTTGCGGATCCGGGCGAGCTCGTCGTCCGCGAGGTCGCTCACTTTCTGACCGTTTAACCAGTACTCGCCGCTCGTCGGCGTATCAAGGCAGCCGATCAAGTTCATGAGCGTGGATTTGCCGGATCCGGACGGTCCCATGACGGCGACGTATTCGTTCCGCTGGATCTGCACGCTCACGCCGCGCAGCGCGCGGACGAGCTCCGAGCCCATGTCGTACTCGCGCGTCAGCTTGTGCGTCAGGATGATGACGTCGGGCAGCGGCGTATCCCCCGTGCGAAAGAGCTGGACGTTGCTCACGAGCGGCGCCCCCCCCGCGTCGTGTCGTTCGACTCGCGGCTCGGCCGCACGTGCGCGCCTTCCTTCAGGTCACGGATCGCCTGATAGGGGCCGGCGACGATCGTGTCACCCGGGTGCACGCCCTCGACGACCTCGAAATGCTCCTCGCCGGCAATGCCGACCTTCACCGTATGGAACGTCGCGACGCCGTTGTGAACCAGGAACACGCCCTCCGTTTCCTTCTTATTGGCTCCGCCGCGGCGACTGGTATCGCTGGCCGCAGCAGGTGTGGCGGCCTGGGCGGCGCCGCGGGACGGCTTCTCCTCCGTCGAGACGGGCGTGTTCTCCCGCACGGTCAGCGCGATGATGGGAATTGCGACGGCCTGTTTCCGCGTGTCCGTCACGATGCGCGCCGTCGCCGAAAGGTCGGGCCGGACCTCGGTGGGCGGATTGGACAGGGTGATTTCGACCTCGTAGTCCACCGCGCGGTCGCTCTGCGCCCCGCCGATCTGCGACGCGGCGGTCAGGATCGCGCTGTTGGAAATCTTCGTGACCCGGCCGACGAACGTCGTGTCGGGGAACGCGTCGATCGTCACTTCAACCGAGTCGCCCATGTGCAGCCGGACGACGTCGGTTTCGTCGACCTGCACCTTCGTCTGAATGACCGAGAGATCGGAGATCGTCAGCAGCAGGCCGACATCGCGGGAGAACGTGCCCGGCACGGCGACCTCGCCCTCTTCGACGGCAAGCCGGGTCACCCGGCCCGTCATCGGCGCGAGCAGATGCGTCTTCGCGAGCTGATCGCGCGCTTCCCGCAAGCCCGCGCGCGACTGCTCGACGAGGTGCTGCGACGCCGTCAGGTTGGCCTCCGAGATGTCGGATCCCGTTTGGGCCTGCTCGAGCTGCTCCTGCGAGACGAGGTTTGGGTTCTGCTCGCGCAACTCTTTGGTGCGCTGCAGCGCGCGTTGCGACTGATCGCGCGTGGCCCGCGCCTGCACCGCGCCGGCTTCAGCCTGCGACATCGCGGCTTGAGCCCGCTGCAGGTTCGCCTGATAGATCGTGGGATCGATCTGCAGCAGGAACTGGCCCTTTTGTACGAGGTCGCCTTCGCGCACCGCGATCCGCGTGATGCGGCCCGTAATGTCGGCGCTGATGTCGACTTTCTTCTTGGGCTGGATCTTCCCGCTGGCGGTCACCGCCGCGACGAGATCGCGTTTGCCGACGGTTTCGAAGCGCACCTCGATGCCTTTCTCGCGCTTCGCGCTGGCACTCACCATCACCAGGATGATCAGGAGAACGGCACCTCCGCCTCCCAACAGCACTTTGTTCCGCTTGGACATGACGGCTCAATCCTCTCGGTTAACGCAAGCTGCGGCCGACGGCTGCTTCGAGCGCCGCCAGGGCCTTGTGATAGTCATAGGTCGCGTTGACGGCGTCCTGCTCGGCGCGCAACGCGGCGATCTGCGCATCCAATAGCTCGAAGAACGTCCCGGACCCGACGCGGTAGCGCTCGGTGGCCAGCTGCAGCTGCTCCCGGGCCGCGACCCGGTTCGTGTCCTGCAGGGCCACGGTCTGGAACGCGGTCTGCAGCGTCAGGTACGCCTGGCTCACATCGGTTTGCACCGCGAGGCCGCGCGCCCGCACGCGTTCTTCGAGGTCGTTATGCTGCGTGCGCGCGTTCGAGAGATTGAGCTCGCGCGCGAAGTTGTTGAAGATCGGCCAGGACACCGTCAGACGGGCCTGGAACGGCTGCTGCGTGAACTGGAACGGGAAGACGGAGTTCCGGTCCCGGACCGCCTGTTCGTTCTGTGAGCTCCAGATGAACGCGCTGCAGTCCTCGGGTGCGAGGCCGGAGCTGGTCCTGATCGTGTTGTTGTCCTGACACTCCGTGTACTGACTCGCGAACGCCGCCTGCTGCGCAAAAATGATCGGATCGACATTCGTGAACTGCTGCGTGAACCCGGACCAGCCGGCCGAGACCGACAGCGCCGGGCCGTAGCTCGACGAAGCGGCGCGCACGCCCCAGGCCGCCGCGCCTTCACGCGCCCGCAACGCCTTGAGCGACGGATTCTGCTGCTCCGCCATCGTCAGGAGATCGTTCATCTGCCATGTCGGCGGCTGCACGGAAAACGAATCGGTGAGCTGCACTTCGCGGACGTCCAGCGGTGGGGTCACCCCCATCTGCTCGAAGAGCCGCAGCTTCTCGACGCTGATCGCGGTCTGTGCCCGGAGCAGCGCGACCTCGGCCTGGCCGCGTGCCACCTGTGCCTGACGCACATCGATCAACGTGGCCTGGCCGACGCCGTAGCGCGCTTGCGCGAGCTTCAGAAACTCGTCGTTGCGTTCGACCGTGCGGCGCGCGAGGTCGGCCGTCGCGACCGCCTGCAACACCGTGATGTACTGCTCCTTCACTCCCGTAATCAGGATGTTTTCCGCACCGGCGAGGTCGGCGTCCGCCGCGCGCAACTGCGCCTTGGCGAGCCCGGGCTGCGACAGCGTCTGGCCGGAAAGCTGCCAATTCAGCGACAGATCATAAAAGGAAGAGACCGTGGAGACCGACTGCGAGAAGCTCTGAGTCAGGAACGTCTGCGAGCCGGGTCCCGTGTACGTCATGCCGCCGGAGACGCCGAAGTTCGGGATGAGGAGACTGGAGTACGCACTGCGGACACCCCATGCCGCCGGGCCCCGGTTGTTCTGTACCTCGCGGAACGCCGGATTATTCGCGCGCGCAACGGAAATCGCGTCCGCCAGCGACAAGTTGGCGGTGACGGCGGCGGCGGCGGCGGGGGCGGCGGCGTGGGGCGGGGCCTGGGTAGTTGGTTGCTGCGCAACGGCAATGGTGGCGTGACCTAACAAGAGGCCTGCCACGATCAACACCTGTCTCATGGTCGTCCTTGAAGAAATATGTCGGGGTCGAAGCGCACCCCCCTACGCGGGAGTTCATGAAGCGGTTTCGGCCTGCGACAGAACCTAGTCGAGGGGGGGAGGGCGGCAAGGCCGAGCGATGTCAGTTGCCTGCCAGACGCTCCACATTGAGATGCCGTGAGGGGATTTCGAGCTTCATCAGGCGCCCATTGTCGTCCAGCCACAGGTGCACGGTCTCAGGTCCTCCACCGTCCACCGTGATA
>Ga0066651_10000702_pt1 | contig 10632 bp, 5 predicted proteins | sample GraSoiAngelo_100_FD_71410 | JGI IMG/M metagenome (GOLD analysis project Ga0066651, IMG submission 71410) | Grasslands soil microbial communities from the Angelo Coastal Reserve, California, USA - 14_0903_02_20cm | ecosystem: Environmental > Terrestrial > Soil > Grasslands | place: USA...
GAGGTACCACGCGCCGTAGCGCACGTTGATCTCGGGGTCGTAGAGGTCCTGGACCCGGAAGGCCGTGCCGCCGGTGTGCAGCGCGATGCCTTTGGCGGTGTCGGGCAGCAGCTGCATCAGGCCGATCGCGCCGGAGCTCGAGCGCGCGTCGGCCTCGAACTTGGACTCCTGGTAGATGACCGCGGCGAGCAGGTCGGGATCCAGGTCGTAATTCCGCGCATGGCCGCGCACGATTTGCTCGTACCGGAGCGGATACCAGAGTCGCTCCCACCAGCCGGGCTTTGCCTCCTGGACGAGGACGACGGCGAGCAGCACGCCGGCGGCGAGCACGAGCATCGCGAGGAGGCGCCTCACTTCGCAGTGATCTTGCCAACCACGTCGGCGACGAAGGCGTCGAGCTGCTCGAGCGTCCCGTCGTTGACGTAGGCGTAATCGGCAAGGGCGACCTTCTCCTCCTCCGGCAGCAGCCGCTGCTCGCGATCGTCGCCGGGCGGCCGGCGCTCGCGCCGCACGGCCTCGGGCGCGGTAATCACGACGACGACGTCGAAACGGCGGTCGGCACCGGTCTCGTACAGGAGCGGCACCTCCGTCACGGTCAGCGCGGGTGGGTCGTCACGGCGCTCCTGCTCGGCGCGCCACGCGAGGTTCTCCTCGGCGACGCGCGGATGCAACAGCTCCTCGAGCCAGTCGAGCTGGTCCGGGTGGTTGAAGACAATCTCCGCGATCTTTCCGCGGTCGGGACCGTTGTCGCCGATCACTTCCGGCCCGAACCGCTCGACGAGCTCTCTTCGGACGTTGGCGTCGCTGCGCAGCAGCCGGTGCACGATCTCGTCGCTGGAGATCGTCGCCGCACCGTGCCGTGCGAATGCTTCTAGCGCAGCGCTTTTGCCGGCGCCGATCGCGCCGGTGATCGCGACCGCTACAGGCTTTGTACTAGTGCTCGTCGGGAGGAGTCTCGACCGGTGTGGCGCCCTCGTCTGCGGCCGCCGGGTCGACTTCGTCCCCGGCATTCACGGCCTCGCGCGCGACGGCGTCCTCCTCCGCAGGCAGCGGCGGCGCCGGCGGAGCGGCTGCGGAATCCGCGAAGACGTCCTCGGAGAGGTCCAGGTGCGGCGTTCCCTCGATCGGCGCCTCACTCTCCGCACGCCGTTCGGGATCGACGCGCTTGAGCGACAGCGACAGGCGCCGGCGGTCGGCGTCGACCTCGAGGATCAACACGGGGACCGTGTCGCCCTGCGAGACGACCTCACGCGGGTTCTCGACGTGGTGCTGCGCGAGCTCGGAGATGTGTACGAGCCCTTCGACCCCTGGAAGGATCTCGACGAACGCGCCGAAGGTGACGACCTTCGTCACCTTGCCCTCGACGACGTCGCCCTCCTTGTACTGCTCGAGCACCTGCTGCCACGGGTCGGACTGCGTCTGCTTGAGACCGAGCGAGATGCGCTGCCGGTCGCGGTCGATGTCGAGAACCTTCACCTTGACGGTTTGGCCGATCTCGAGCACCTCCGACGGGTGGTTCACATGCGACCACGAGAGCTCGGAGATGTGGATCAGGCCGTCCATGCCGTCGAGGTCGACGAACGCGCCGAAGTCCACGATGTTCGAGATCTGGCCCTCGACGACGTCCCCCGGATTGAGCCGGTCGAGAATCGCCTGGCGCATCTCCTTGCGCTCGTCCTCGAGGACGGCGCGGCGCGACAGCACGACGTTGTTCCGCGAGCGGTTGAGCTCGATCACCTTGCAGCGGAGCTCCTTGCCCATGAACTCGTCCAGGTCCTGGACGCGGCGGATGTCGACGAGTGACGCCGGCAGAAAGCCGCGCACGCCGAGGTCGAGGATGAGCCCGCCCTTGACGACCTCGATCACGCGGCCGTTGACCGGCTCGCCCGACTCGGCCGCGTTCTCGATCGCCTTCCAGGCGATCTCGAAGCGGGCGCGCTTCTTGGAGAGGATCAGACGCCCCTCGGCATCCTCCTTCGTCATCACGAGCGCGTCGATCTCGTCGCCGACCGAGACCTCGTCGGCCGGGTTCACCGAGCGGCGGATCGAGAGCTCGGCGACCGGGATGACCCCTTCGGACTTGTAGCCGATGTCCACGAGCACCTCGTCCTTGTCGACGCGAACGACCATGCCGTGGACGACCTCCCCCTCGTTGATCGTGGGGAAGGTGGACTCGTAGTCGGGGATCAGCTCGCCGTCTGGGCCCGTGGTCCAGACGCCGTCGCCGGCGATCGGTTGCTCGGTCTCGGTTGGCATAAGCGGCCGATCAGTATAGCCAGGGGCTTTGAGCCCCTTGAGGCGGCGCGACGATGCGTGGGGTCTTACCAGCGAGCCGTGGAATCCGGCCGCTGGCCAGGGAGTCAGAGCCGCATCGACAGGCTCTTCAGCAGGTTTGCGTCGTCGGGCGAGATCGACTTGCCCGTCTGGGCGTCGACCTGGCTGCGGAAGGCTCTCAGCTGATTGTCCTTCGTCGCGGCGCTGCCACGCGCCGCCGCAGCGGCCGCTGCAGTCAGCTTCTCGCAGAGGCCGCTCGCGACGCTCGGATCGCGGACGACCTCCTTGACGAGGTCGCAGAGGCTCGTGAACGTGACGATGCGGAGACGAACGACCGACGGATCATGATCGGATGCCTGATCCCAGAACTCGGCGTTGACGTGCACCGGATCGAAGACGAAGGGCTGCCCGAACAGGTTGCCGCTGAACAGGATGTGGTCGAGGACCTGCGCGTTGCCCTCGAACTCGTAGCTGTACCGCTGGTCGAGCGGCAGCGTGTTCATCAGGTCGTGCAGGCCGCCCGTCTCGAGGATCCCGACGGTGTCCGAGAACTCGAAGTCGTTCAGGTCGCCGAGCACGATCACGTTCGCGTTCGGATCGGCCGTCGTGAGCTGAGTGACGAAGTCGGCGACGATGTGTGCCTGCTGGTGCCGCTGAGCTTCCGAGCTGCGTGTCGGCGGCTGGAAGCGGCCCATCAGCGGATCGTCACCGCCCTTGGAGTTGAAGTGATTCGCGATCACGAACACGTGCGAGCCGTGGAACATGAATTCGCCGGCGAGCGGCTTGCGGCTCGCGCCCCACGCCGCGTTGCCGGGCGCGATGCGGCCCGGACTGAACGTGAGCTGGGTCGACGCCCCCGTGCCGGTGACGCCGGTCGCCGCCGTCGAAGTCCCGCCGGGGCGATCGACGAACGAGACGCCACGATCCGTGCGGAAGAGGAAGACCTGGCGGATGTTGCCGCCGGGCTCGCCCCCGTCCTGGTCGTTGAGCGGGTCGATCTCGCGCCATTCGTACGTCGGCCCCCCGGCGACCTGGATCGCGTTCACGAGCTGCGTCAGCGTCTGGCCGGCGTCGACGACGCCGTTGTCGGTAGGGCCGTTGTTGTCCTGAACCTCCTCGCCGGCGACGATGTCCGGCGACTTCAGGTTCGTGACGAGCTCCTGCGCGAGCTGAGCGAACTTCGCCGACGGGTCGCCCGGGTCGAGGTTCTCGAAGTTGAACGTCGCGACCGAGAGCTGCACCGGCCCGGGTGCGTCGGTCACTTCGCGCTGGAGCTGATTGTCGACGCGGCCGACCGCGTTCGTCACCTCGATGAACGGATTGCCGAAGTTGTAGTCCATCACGCCGACGATCGGACCGGTGTAGCCGTCGGCAACGTTCAGGTTCGGCATCGGCACGAGCAGATCGTCCGTGACGACGCGCTCGGGATTGGCGTCGTCCGGACGCAGGAGCACACCGCCGCGGCCGGTGCGCGGCCCGGCATGGTCTCCGTTCTCGCCTACGATCGGCGTCTCGCCGAACGCGTTCGTCGGCCCGACAGCGACCGCGTTGTTCACCTGGACGCGCATGCCCTCCAGGCTCTCCCAGAAGTCGAGGCCGTCCTGCTCTGGATCGAAGGTCCCGCTCGTCTCGACGTTGCCGGACGACGCGTCGTCCTCGATCACCTGGTTCGGCGGCATGCGCCCGCCGTCGCCGATGACGGTCGCCGGCGGCAACGGGTTCCCACTCGAGATCACGGTGCTGGTCGGGCTCCCCGACAGCTCCGTCGTCGTCAGGTTGGCGGTCGACGGACCGCCGGGACGAAACTCCTGCACACGTCCGCCGACGCTGACGAGGTCGCCGACCGCAACGTTCGGTCGTGACGACGTGAACACGAAGATGCCCTCGGACGTGTTCGGGTCCGAGTCAGGATTCGGATCCTGCATCCAGTAGCCGTTCGTACTGACGGCAGTGACGATGCCGCGCACGCCGGAGACGTTTAGCCCCACCTTCGGCGAGATGTGCGCCGCGCCCTGGATGTCGTGGATCGCGACGGGCGGAGCCGACGTCGTCGTGAACGCCCAGGTGAAGTTCGCGGCCATGTGATCGGGCGGATCGGCCACGTCTTGGTCGCTGACCTTGTCCGCAAAGACCGTGACGCTGCAGGCCTCGCCGTTTGCGAAGTCGCTGTCGGGATTCAGCGTGAAGGTCGTCTGGCCTCCACTCTGTGTAGCCGTATGCAGCCCACTCGTCGCGCACGAGATCGTGTACCAGCCTGCTGCGACGTCGACGGGCTCGCTGAACTGCGCGGTGATGTTGGCGTCGACTGCGATGTCCGCGGCGCTGCTCGCTGGGGTTGTCATGACGATCGAGGGGGCGGTGTCCCCCGTCCCGCTGTTCTGCGGATTCGGGGCGACGATGTCGAAGTCGGCAGAGTTGTTGTTCGTATCGGTCGAGCCGCCGCCCGTGCGGCTGGCCGACGTCGTGTTGGAGAGGGTGCCCGTCGGCGACGTCTCCGAGCATGTGGCCGAGCTGCCGTAGCCAACGAAGTCGATGATGCTCGATCCGGTCGGGCAAGCGCCGGACACCGCCGTCGTGCTGTTGACTAGCGCGAGCTTTCCGGTCGTGGCCGACATGTTGGTCGTGCCGATCGCGTCGGGTGCCGGGAGGTTCGTCGTCCCGCCGGAGCCGGCCGCTTCCTGCACGAGGAAGTGCTGCCCGGGCTGCAACGTGAAGGTCCCGAGCGGCGTGGTCGCCCATGTCGTTCCGGCCGCAGACGCGTACTGCACCGACCAGCCCGTGACATTCACGTCCGAGGAGCCGCGGTTGTAGAGCTCGATGAAGTCGTTCTTGTACGTCGCCCCGCTGTTCCCGCCGCCGCCGTACACCTCGCTGACCACGACGAGTGGAGGCGCAGCCGTGGTGAAGCTCCAGCTCGGGCTGCCGACGAGGTTGTCAGGCGGGTCGTTCGTGTCCTGATCCGTCACCTTCGATCCGTCGATCGTCACAGTGCATGTCTCCCCGGCGGCGAAGTTCGTGTCCGGATTGAGCAGGTACGAGGCGGCCGAACCGGTCATGCCCGCCGTATGCGTCCCGCTCGTGCCGCACGAGATCGAGTACCAGCCGTCAGCGACGTCCACCGGCTCGCTGAAGGTGATCCCGATGTTCGCTTCGAGCGCGACGCCGGTCTCGTCGCTGCCAGGCGTGTGGCTTGCGAGCGTCGGCGCAGCGTCCTCCGACGCACCGAGCACCGTCACGGTGTACGGCGCGGTCGTGCTGCGGCTCTGCTCGTCCGAGACGGTGCACGTCCCAAGGCGCTCGCCTGGAGCGGCATCGACGGGAATCGCGAATTGCCGGCTGAACGTGAGGTCACCGGCCGTGAGGTCACCGTTCGTCCCGTCGTCGAAAAGCGTCGCAGAGGCACCGAGGCCCGCCCAGCTGAGGTTGCAGTTCACGGCGAGTCCGGTGCTCGGCGGATGCGTCCCGCCCGTTACGGCAGCGGTCAGGAGCACGCTGCCTCCAGGGGTCTGATCGTGTGGAGTCGCAGCGGTCACGATCGCCGGGGCGAGGCATGGATCGGCCACTGTCGCGCTGTTGCGCGGCAGCGGCGAACCGGCCGCGAAGTCGAGGCTGTTCGTATCGGTGTCGGTGCAACCGACCTCGCCGCGGAGATCCGCTGTCGTATTGCTGAGCGCCGGCGCCGCTGCAGGGCCCTCAAAGCAGTCCGCAGTTCCGTATCCGACCTTGTCGACGACGCCCGCGCCCGTGGGGCATGACCCGGACAGCGCCGCCGCCGAGCTCGAGAGGATCACCTTGCCGTTGGTGGCCGACATGGCGATGCTGCCGGTCGCGTCCGGAGGCGGTAGATCAGTGGTTCCGCCTGCGCCGGCGGCTTCCTGGATCAGGTAGTGGCCGCCTACGGGAATCGAGCCGGCAAGGAGTGTGACCTGCCATGTCGTGCCGGCCGCGGCGGCGTACTGCATGGACCAGCCCGTGAGATCGACTGTCGCACCGCTCCGGTTGAAGACCTCGATGAAGTCGTTTTTCAGTGTCGCGCCGGCATTTCCGCCGCCGCCGTAGACCTGGCTGACAACGATCGACGGACCGACCGCGCCGGCCTGTTGGATCGATCCGGCCAACATGACGACGAGCGCGAGCACGACGAACGCACCCACGCGAAAACGAGCGGCTTTCACTGACGGCGCCTCCCTAACTCGCAGTTCCCTCCCCGGGCCCGCGGGATCGTAGCGCCGGTTCGGTCATGGCTCAATGGGCCTGACGGACCCTGCGACGTAGGACCCGGGACTAGCTCTTCGCGTCGCTCCAGTCGTCGCCCACACCGATGTCGACGGCGAGCGGAGGGTCGAGCGGATACGCGCTGCACATCTCCTCGCGGACGAGCTCGCGGACGGGGCCGCTCTCCGCCTCGGGCACTTCCAGCAGCAGCTCGTCGTGCACCTGCAGGACGAGCCGGGCGCCGCGCCCCTCGTCGCGCAGGCGCCGGTGAATGGCGATCATCGCCTTCTTGATGATGTCGGCGTTTGACCCCTGCATCACGAAGTTGACGGCGAGCCGCTCGCCGAGCGAGCGCGTCTGCCGGTTCGACGCACGGATCTCCGGCGTCGGGCGCCGTCGCCCGAGCAGGCTCGTCGCGTAGCCGTCGCGCTTGGCCTGCTCGATCGTCCGCTGGATGAAGTCCTGCACGCGGGGGAAGCGCGCGAGGTATGCGTCGATGTATTGCTGCGCCTGCTCCCGCGGAATCTCGAGATTCTCGGAGAGGCCGAACGCCGAGATCCCGTAGACGATCCCGAAGTTGATCATCTTCGCGATCGAGCGGTCGCCGCTCGTCAGCTCCGAGGGATCCTTGCCGAGCACCTCCACCGCCGTCGCCGTGTGGATGTCGTCCCCGCGGGCGAACGCCTCGCGCAGCTTCGGCTCGCCCGAGACGTGGGCGAGGATGCGCAGCTCGATCTGGGAGTAGTCCGCGGAGAGCAGGCGTGAGCCGCTCTCGGCGACGAACGCCGAGCGGATCTCCTTGCCCAGCTCGGTGCGGATCGGGATCGCCTGCAGATTCGGGTTCGACGTCGACAGCCGCCCGGTCGACGCGACCGTCTGGTTGAACGTCGTGTGCAGCCGCCCGTCCCCCTCCGAGATCAGCGACGGAAGCGGACCGAGGTACGTGTTGAGCAGCTTGGAGTACTCGCGCCACTCCTCGATCACCCCGACGAGCTCGTGCTCGTGCCGGATCGTGCGGAGTACGCGCGTGTCGGTCGAGTAGCCGGTCTTGCCCTTGCGCCCCGGCGTCAGCTGCAGCTTCTCGAACAGGATGCGCGCGACCTGCTGCGTCGAGCCGAGCATGAACTCCTCGCCCGCGAGCTCGTACGCCTTCGCCTCGAGCTCCTCCAGACGGTCGGCGAGGCGGGCCGTGATCTCCCCCATCCGGTATGTGTCGATCTTGACGCCGGTGTCCTCCATCGCGGCGAGGACGGCGGTGAGCGGGAGCTCGATGCTGCGGTAGAGCTCCTCGGCCCCCCGCTCGCGGACGCGCTCCAGCATGATGGGCGCCAGGCGGCGCGGGATCTCGGCGTGGCGAACGAGCGCGGCCGTTTCCTCGTCGGTCGCCGGCGTCGGGATCGGCTCGACGCCGTACTCGGCGGCGAGGTCGTCGAGCTCGTAGGACGCGCGTCCCGGCTCGATCAGGTACGCGAGCAGCATCGTGTCCTCGACCGGCTCCATCGTCAGCCGCGGCAGCGCCTTGAAGTCGTGAGCGATCACGTCGGCGCGGTCGAGGCGCCGCTCGAGCGCGCGCTCCCACTTGCCGACGATCACGCCGTCGTCCTCCCGCGCGAGCGCGAAGCGGTCGTCGCGGATCGCGAGCGCCGCGCGGCCGTTCACCTCCGGGAACTCGCCCTCCCGCCACGCGACCTCTGTCCCCGGCATGCGCATCGCCTGCGCGGGCACGGCGTCGTCGAGGATGTCGACGCGTCCGAGCAGATTGCGGAACTCGAAGCGCCGGAACATCTCCCGCAGCTCCGAGCGGTCGGGCGGCAGCAGCACGAGCTCCGCGGGGTCGCAGTCGAGCTCGAGGTCGCGGCGCATCGTCGCGAGCTCCTTCGACTGCCGCGCCTGCTCGGCGTGCTCGGTGATGTTCTTGCGGCGCGCGGGCGACAACTCGTCGGCGTGCTCCAACACCTCCTCGAGCGAGCCGTACTGCGCGACCAGCTGGCCGGCGGTCTTGTCGCCGATTCCGGGGACGCCGGGAATGTTGTCGGAGGTATCGCCCTTGAGGCCGATGAAGTCCGGGATCTGGTCGGGCTTGATCCCGTACCTCGCCTCGACTCGGTCGGGCGTGTAGACGTTCACGTCGGCAACGCCGCGCGGGGTCATCATCAGGACGACGTTGTCGGTGACGAGCTGGAACGCGTCTCGGTCGGTCGACACGACGACAGTCCTGATCCCCTCCTCGTCGGCGCGCGTCGCGAGCGTGGCGATCACGTCGTCTGCCTCCCAGCCCTCGAACTCGAGGTTGCGATAGCCGAACGCCTCGACGATCGGCCGGAAGTACGGGAACTGCTCGCCCAGCAGGTCGGGCATCGGCCGGCGATCGGACTTGTAGTCCTCCGAGAGCTCGTGCCGGTGGACGGCGCGCGTGTCCCACGCCACGGCGACGCCCTTCGGCCGGTAGTCCGAGAGCAGCTTGAAGAGCATGTTCGTGAAGCCGAGCAGGGCATTCGTCGGGAAGCCCTCGGTCGTCGCGAGCTCTTCCGGCAGGGCAAAAAAGGCGCGGTATGCAAGGTTGTTTCCGTCGACGAGGAAGAGCTCGGCGTCGCGCGCCGGCCCGTCGTCCAGCTGGAGCTCTGCGCCTGTGAGTGTCTTCGGCACTTGAGACCAACGCTATCGTCCGGCGCCGGATGCCGGACGTCGAGATTCGCCCATTTTCCGACGAGCACGTCGACGCCGCGGCGGCGTTGCTCGCCGAGCGCCACGCGCGCCACCTCACGGCCGAGCCGCTACTGGGGCGAGACGTCGACTACCGCGTGCAGCTCGCCGGCAAAGGGGGATTGGTCGCGTTGCGCGGCGGGGACGTCCGGGCGTATCTGCTCGGGCAGACGACGGACGAGGACGCCTTCGTCGACTTCGCCGGCTGCGCGGCGTCGGAGCCGGAGCTCCTACGTGACCTGTACGCCGCGCTCGCTCCCACCTGGCAGCGGGAGCGTCACCGCGTCTACCTTCCGGCGAGCGACGCGGCGTTGATCGATGTCTGGTTCCACCTCGCCTTCGGCTTGCAGTTCACGCTGGCGGTCCGCGAGCCCGCGCCCGGAAGCGGCGACGGCGTACGGCCGGGACGGCCGGACGATCTCGACGCCGTCGTCGCGTTGGAGCACGCCTTCACCGAGCATCTGCTCCAGTCGCCGAGCTTCTCCGGTCGGCGGCCGCAGACAGACGACGAGATCCGCGCCGAGTGGGAAGGCACCTGGGACGACAAGCAGTTCCTCCACGTCGTCGTCGAGCGCGACGCACGCGTCGTCGGGCACGCTCTGCTCTACCGGCGCGAGCCGGGCGATCTCCGCATTCCGCCGAACAGTGTCGACCTCGCGCTCGTCGTCACGCTGCCGGAAGTGCGCGGCACCGGCGCGGGAAGCGCGCTTGTGTCGCACGCGCTCGGCTGGGCCCACGAGCAGGGCCTCGCTGCGGTCACGATCGACTGGCGCGTCGTCAACCTGCTCGCCGACCGCTTCTTCCGCGCGCGCGGCTTCCGTCCAACTTTCGTCCGGCTCTACAGGCACGTGCCCTGATGCGCGTACCGATGCTGTCAGGGTCGCGTCTGGTCGTCGTGACAGCCGAGGACGACGCGCTCGTGCTGCGCCCGCCGCCGCCTGCGAATGCAGTGGCGGACGTGGGAGCCGCGGTTCGCGATGCGCTCCGCTTCCCGCTCGCCGGGCAGCCGCTCGAGGCCCTCGTCTCGCGCGGGAGGCGCGCGACGATCGTCGTCGAGCCGCCGGCGCTGCCCGTGCCGGGCGCGGAGCGCGACCCGCGCCAGGCGGCGATCGCGGCGGCCGTCGCGGAGCTCGAGCGGCTCGGCGTCCCCAGCGGCTACCAGACGCTGCTCGTCGCCGGTGGGCTCGCGCGCCGCGCCGGGCACGACCAGCTCGAGACGCTGGTCTCGCCGGAGTTCGCACGGCGCTTCCACGGTCACGTCGAGGTGCACGACGTCGAGCGCGACGACCTCGTGGAGATCGGCAGCGCGGGCTCGACGCCGCTGCGTGTCCACCCGGCCCTCGCGCAGACCGACCTCGTCGTCATCGTGACTGCTGCGGAGACCGTGCTGCACGGCGGGCCGGCAGCGCTCGTCGGCGCTTCGGGGCCCGAGGTGCTCCG
>Ga0066651_10000705_pt1 | contig 10624 bp, 7 predicted proteins | sample GraSoiAngelo_100_FD_71410 | JGI IMG/M metagenome (GOLD analysis project Ga0066651, IMG submission 71410) | Grasslands soil microbial communities from the Angelo Coastal Reserve, California, USA - 14_0903_02_20cm | ecosystem: Environmental > Terrestrial > Soil > Grasslands | place: USA...
TTGCTGACCATCAGGGAGTTATCGCGCGGTGGCTCGAATCCCACTTGGTGGAGTGAGCCTCCATTTGAGTCAGGTTGGCCAAAAACCACATACATGTAGGACAGGGCTCGGTCAGCTTGGTACTCCCCCAAGAGCCTTATAAAGGGCGATGACCGCCACGTAGACGTCCCGCTCGCTTTCGGCAACGGCGTCCTCCGCCTGAAGCTGAGTGCGCTCGGCGTCCAGTAGTGACAAGAAGTCGATGACGCCTTCGCGGTAACGTAGCCTGGCGATGTCGGCTGCCCGTTTGCTCTCTTGCGCCTGTGCGTTTAGCTTTACGAGTCGTGCTTGCTGCGCGTGGTAATTGGAGAAAGAATTTTCCGTTTCTTCAAGAGCCCGCAAAACGGTTTCATCGTAGGAAGCGAGAGCTTCGTCCGTTGCTGCACTCGAAGCGCGAATGCGCGCTCTTGCGCGGCCCAAATCAAAGGCCGACCACGTCACGCTAGGCGAAGCGGTTGTGGCAAAGGACCGCGATGTAAAGAAGAGACTACCGCGCCCGGCCAAAAATCCAACAAAGGCAGACACACTGACCTGCGGGAACAGTTGAGCGACTGCAACACCTTGACGTTCGGTAGCCGCGGACAGACGCCGTTCCGCCGCGCGTACATCCGGCCGGCGTCTCAGTAAGTCAGCGGCATTCCCGATGGGCAAGGCTTTGTCAATGGGAGCATAGTTGCGGGGAGAAAGATCCGCAGAAAGCTCGCCGGGGCGTGCTCCCGTGAGCACCGCAAGCCGGTATTCCGCTCGTTTCGTTTCAAGTTCCAGCGACGGTATCGTTGCGTCGATAGCCGCGACGCGTGCCGCCGCGCTGGCCACGTCTTGCTCTTCGCCCACGCCGGCATCACGGCGGAGCTGCGTCAATCGCAGTGTCTCTCGCTGATTCTTAAAGCTGCGTTCCGCAACGGCAAGGCGCCACTGCGCCCCGCGCAACTCAAAATAGTTGCGCGCCAGTTCGGCCACCACGCTAACCTCAACATCGTGCAAGTCCGCTTCGACCGCCTGATTGTCGCTTCTTGCGGCAGCCACGCCGTGACGAACTCGTCCGAATAAATCGATCTCCCAGGAAGCGTCAAACCCTGAGCGGAATGTATTTATGGTTGCCGGGTCGTTGAAAAATCCGGGGATCTGCTGTTTTGCATAAGTGTAACTCGCATCGGCTGGAGCCGTGGGATAGCGATCCAGTTTTCGCTCATCAAAGATGGCACGCGATTCCGCGAGCCTCGTCCGCGCAATGCGAATACTAGTGTTGGCCGCAAGCGATTTTTGGATCAGCGAATCAAGAACCGGATCGTCGAATTGGTTCCACCAACGCGGATCGAACGGCGTCTCGGTGAGAAGTTGTGGATCCGCGGCGTGGTAGGCCACCGCTGCAGGTTGCGGCGCTTTGTAATGCGGGCCCACGGCGCAGCCCCCGGCCAGCAGCAGCACGGCGAGTGGGAAGAAGGTTCTTTGAGAGCGCGTCAGCACAGGCTCAGGCCTCCAACGAAGTTGCGCCCGAGAGACCTGTGTTGGCCGCAACTTTCTTGTTCTCGCGGCCCTCAACCATCCGCTGGACCAAAACGTAGAAGACGGGAGTCAGCACCAAGCCAAACGCCGTGACGCCAAGCATCCCGAAAAATACGGCAACTCCAATGGCACGGCGCATTTCTGAACCGGCACCTGTCGACAACACCAGAGGAATAACGCCCATCGTGAAGGCGAGAGAAGTCATTAGAATGGGCCGCAAACGCAACCGGCACGCTTCCTGCACTGCCTCGACTCTGCCCATCCCCTCCTGAAGCTGTTTCTCCCTGGCGAACTCGACGATAAGGATGGCGTTCTTGCAAGCCAGCCCCACGAGGACAATCAAACTGATCTGCGTGAAGACGTTATTGTCGCTATTTAGCAGCCAGACGCCGGCGATGGCGGAAAACAGAGTCATTGGAACAATCAAAATGATTACTAGGGGCAACGACCAGCTTTCATACTGAGCGGCCAGCACAAGATAGACGAGGAAAACAGAGAGTGGAAAAATGTACACCATGGTGTTGCCAGCGAGAATCTTCTGGTAGGTGAGCTCGGTCCACTCGTATTTCATTCCATTTGGCAATTGTTGGTCAAGGACTTTGGCGATCGCGCTCTCGGACTGGCCGGTACTGTATCCCGGCGCCGCGGCCCCATTGATCTCCGCCGCAGGAAATCCGTTGTAACGCATGACGCGGTCCGGTCCGTAAGTCGGCTTAACGGTGACTACCGATCCCAGGGGAATCATTTCACCAGCCAAGTTTCTTGTCCTGAGGTGACTGATGTCTTCTGGCTGCAACCGGTACGGCGACTCCGCCTGCACATTTACCTGGTAAGTTCTGCCAAAACGATTGAAGTCGTTGACATAAAGTGAACCCAGATAAACCTGCAAGGTGTCAAACAGATCGTTGAGGGGAATGCCGTAAGTCTTGGCCTTTTCGCGGTCCACATGCGAATCGATCTGCGGCACGTTGATATCGAAACTGGAAAACACGCCGATTAGACCCGGCGTCTGGTTGCCTTTCTGCAAGGTGGAGGTCGTCTCTTTGTAGAGCGGCTCCAAGCCCGTGCCCGAGCGATCTTCAATATAGAGCTTGAACCCCGCCACCGTACCTATTCCTTGAACGGGCGGCGGAGGGAACACGGCGATAAATGCCTCCTGGATGAACCCATATTGTTTGTTGAGGTTCGCGGCGATGGCATTCGCCGAAAGCTCGGGAGACATCCGCTCCTCTGAAGGCTTCAAGGTGGCGAATACAATTCCGGAATTCGGGCTGTTGGTGAAGCCATTGATCGACAGGCCGGGAAATGCGACGGCGTTCTGAACTCCCGGATGTTTGAGGGCAATCTCGGACATCCTGCGAATCACTTCTTCGGTGCGATCAAGGGTGGCGCCATTCGGCAACTGCGCCAAGCACACGAGATATCCCTTGTCCTGCGTGGGAACAAATCCCGTGGGTACACGCGAGAAGCCGAGAATGGTCAGCCCGATCAGTCCTGCATAAACCACAACGGCAATCAGACTGGAGCGCAGGGTGCGCGTGACAAAGATCCCGTAACCGCGCGAGGCACTGCCAAAGAACCGGTTGAAGAGCTTGAAAAACCAGCCAAATGCAAATTCGATGGCGCGCGTGAAGCGATCCCTCTTGGCATCGTGAGATTTCAGGAGAAGCGCCGCAAGCGCCGGACTCAGGGTGAGGGAATTGAAGGCCGAAATCACCGTGGAGATGGCAATCGTGAGGGCAAACTGCTTGTAGAACTCACCCGAGAGTCCCACGATGAACGCCGTGGGAACGAAAACCGCGCACAGCACCAAGGCGATGGCCACGATCGGGCCACTGACTTCTTGCATCGCCCGGCGCGTAGCATCCTGCGGTTCGTGTCCCAGTGCGATATTTCGTTCGACGTTTTCAACCACGACGATGGCGTCATCCACGACGATTCCAATCGCCAGGACCAGCCCGAACAGCGAGAGGGTGTTCAGAGAGAAGCCCAGCGCGAGCATAATCGTAAATGTCCCCACCAGCGAAACGGGAAGCGCCAGCAGCGGAATGACGGAGGCCCTCCAAGTCTGCAGGAAGACCAGTACCACAAGCACGACCAGGATGAGGGCTTCAATAAACGTGTGGCCCACGGCCTGAATCGACTCACGCACGAAAACCGTGGGGTCGTACGCGATTTTGTAGTCCACGCCTTCCGGAAATGATTTCTTGAGACGTTCCATGGTGTCGCGCACCTGTTGGGACGTCTGGAGCGCGTTGGAGCCGGGCCGCTGCGAAATGGGAAGGGCCGCGGCAGGCTTGTTGTCCAATAAACTTCGCAGTGCGTAGGTGCTGGAACCCAGTTCTACACGGCCTAAATCCCGGATGCGCGTAATCTGGCCATCCTTGGCGGCGCGCACAATGATGTTGCCGAATTCTTCCTCGGTCGTGAGACGCCCCTGGGTGTTCACCAGCAACTGAAACGCTGTGCTTCCTGTATTTGTCGGCGGAGCCCCAAGCACACCCGCAGCAACTTGTACATTTTGCTCGCGAATGGCCTGAACGACGTCCGTTGCCGTCAAATTGTGGGAGGCCAATTTGTTAGGGTTGAGCCATACGCGCATGCTGAAATCGCCCGCGCCAAAGACCTGTACGTTACCGACGCCAGGGAGGCGGCCCAACTCGTCCTTCACTTGGAGAATGGCCAGGTTCGCCAGATACAACATGTCGTAACGGTTGTCCGGCGAGACCAGATGCACGACCATGAGCAAATCCGGCGAGGTTTTCTCAGTGGTGACGCCGAGAAGCTGGACTTCCTGAGGCAATCGCGGCAGCGCCTGCGATACGCGGTTCTGCACTTGCACCTGCGCTTTGTCAAGGTCCGTGCCCAGGCCGAAGGTGATCGTCAACGTCATGACGCCGTCGGCGGTGGCCTGCGAAAACATATAGAGCATGCCTTCGACGCCATTGATTTGTTGTTCGAGGGGGGACGCAACGGTGTCCGCGATCACCGTGGGATTCGCGCCCGGGTATGTGGTACGTACGACAACCGTCGGCGGCACAACATTCGGATATTCGCTCAGGGGAAGCCGAAAATAGGCGATCGCCCCGATCACAAAGATAATGATCGAGATGACCGCCGCGAAAATCGGGCGCTTAATGAAGAAATTAGAGATATTCATAGTCGTCCCAGACTATTCTCGTACTTTCGACTCACGCGACTTCTCTGCCTCTCCGACGAGCACTGCTTGCGCGGATGTATCGCTCAGTGGGTTGGCTTGACGCGCCATAGAAACTTTCTTCGGTGTGACAGTGGCTCCGGGACGCACGCGCTGCAGACCGTTGACGACGATCGTATCGCCTTCGCGCAGGCCCTCACGCACCACACGCAATCCATCCACGATCGGGCCAAGTTTCACGGGGCGATACTCGAGCGTGTTGTTCTTGCCGAGCGCAAACACGTATTTTTGATTCAAGTCCGTAATGACCGCTTCATCCCTTGCCAGACAGCCACTCTGTGCGCTCCCCCCCTGCAAACGAATCCTTGCAAAGAGACCGGGAGTCAGAGCCAAATTCTTGTTCGCAAAAGTGGCCCGCAAGCGAATCGTTCCTGTCGAGGAACTGACCTGATTGTCGACAAAGCTAACTTGGCCGATGTGAGGGAATCCGCCTTCGTCCGCCAGGCCTAACAGGGCTTGGCTGCGCAGTTCGTGCGAACTTGTCCCGTGGATCTGCGTTAGACGCGCGTACTTAAGGTAGGTCTGCTCATCGACATCGAAGTAGACATAGATCGGATCGAGCGAAACCAAAGTGGTCAGAGGCTTGATCTGTCCGGCGCCGCCCTCCACCAGATTGCCTTCGGTGATCTCAGCTCGGCCCACGCGACCGGTAATGGGAGCCGTTACGCGCGTGAACTCGAGATTCAGTACAGCCCCGCGAAGTGCTGCCTCTGTGGAGGCGATGCGAGCTTCGGCTTCGTTGCGGACTGCCGCGCGCCGGTCGTACTCCTCGGCTGACATGCCGTCGTTGTTATGAAGGCGTTCGGCGCGCTCAAAATCGCTTTCCGCGCGTGCGCGCTGCGCTTTCGCTTGCGAGAGTTCGCCCTTCAGACGGTCCACTTCCGCTTGGAAGGGCCGCGCATCGATCTGAAACAAGAGGTCGCCTTCGCGAACGATCTCGCCCTCTTTGAAGTGCACACTCTGCAAGTAGCCGGAAACGCGCGGGCGCACTTCGACGGCATGCACGGCTTCAAGGCGGCCCGTGAACTCGTCATTGTCGTCGATTTGTTTGCAGATAACTTCCGCTACGCTAACTTCCACCGGCGCTGGAGCCTTTGGTTGAGCGGAACCTGAACTGGAACATCCGGCATTTAGGCCGGCAAGAGTCGTGAGGGCTAGGGCCACGATCACCCGCGGCATCCCGCTGCTGAGCGTCTTTCTCTTCCATGAATGCTTTGTTTCAAGGTGCATGTCCCTCTCCCTAGGAGGTTCCCAGTTTTGCCGTTCCAGGCTGACTTCGACGATTGGTGCTGGACGCCTACCGTGCTGCTTAGAAATTCAGCCCCGATATCGTCATGGTTAGGATAGATGAAGAATGGACGAGCATGGGTACATGGGAATACGTGACACGCATCCGATACATGGTATATAATCTGGTACCAGGCCCAACATGATTAAGCGCCCAGAACTCTGCCCGGTAGAAACGACCGCACGGATCGTGGGCGGTCGCTGGAAAGGCGCCATCCTCGAACAACTTTTCGAAAGCACCAAACGATTTTCCGAGCTAAAACGATCTATTGCCGGAATCACGCAACGAACGCTCTCCCAGCAGCTCCGCGATCTACAGAGAACGGGAATTGTTGAGCGGACCGTGTACGCGGACACGCCGCCGCGAGTGGTGTACGCCATTACTCCTTTAGGAGGCTCTCTGCGGCCGTTGCTGGACGCGATGTGCCACTGGGGCAAGTCGCACTCGGCTGCCATGGCCTTGAAAAAGCTTCGAGCCTCCGATCGACTCCAGTAACCCTGACATGTGCCGCCGAAATCGCATCGAAACACTAGCAGACTGTACAGGCGAGGTGGTCGGATCCGATTTGCCAAGAAGCAATCACGAAGCATCCCTCTTCCTTATCCAACAGCGATTCGGCTGGGTTTCAGCATCGGAAGAGTTTATAAAAGCCCTTGGAGCGCAACCAATTACCGCAGCTCAAGAACAGCGGTGGAGAATCGCATAGTCTCGATTTTCGGATCTGAGCCCACAGTCAGGCCCAAGTACCGCATGCAGCCGAGGGTTCCGGGCGTATGGTCATCCAGGTTGCGACAGGGGGATCGGACCGTCAAGTCGGCTTGTGGAACGTGATTTCCGGACGGACTACCCGGAAGTTAACGAAGGAGCCTCCCAACTTTCGGATTGCCGACCACCCCGGAGTTGGCCCTACTGTGGTTTCCGTTTCAGCGGTTTGCCAATCGCGACAAGGAAGATGGCACTCTTGTCCTTTGCGTGTGGTGAAAAGAATTTGATTACATCATCGTCGAAGAAGGTCAGCCCGGTCGCACCCAGACGCTGGGCATACGCAGAAAGGTAGATCTTGCCGCCGATGGCACCCGCCTCCAGTTGAACGGCTCGGTAGCCGCGGTTCCCGTACCGCTTCAGGATGCGTTTTAAATCGGCGAGAAAGAAGATGTCCACGCAAGCGTCCGCCGGCAGCTCCTGCTCCAGACCAAGATGATGGGCCTCAACACGGAATTCCCCCTCCTTCAAAATCTCCAGGATGTTGTGCTCACGCACGAAGAAGTATGCACCCGGCTTGAGCCCCTGCACTGAATGCACGATCAGGTAAAGATCGTTAAGTTGCGCGCCGGGAGGCTCAAGGAAGTCAGCAGGAAGACCTCGCGTGGCGTGGTCGAGAATTGTAGAAAGTTGTGCCAGTGTAATGGACGCCGCCTTATCGAACGTTCGGGTAGAGCCGCGGCGCAGGATTACCTGCTCGATCGTGTCCTTCGGTTGTTCTTCTTCCGGCAGGCGCGGGAGGCGAACTGCCTCGCCTCCCAGAGCGGAAGATGGAAGAACTGGTGGCTTGCCGCGCCACTGATTAACTTCCTCTAGGGACTCAAGGGAAGACGCATCGTGTATCTCAAGCATGGCGGGATATTCGACCTCGTGCTGTGAAAGCGGGATCGTCTCCAGGCCTAGCGCCGGAGCCTCTCCCGGTGCCGGCAGAGAACTCTCCGATGTGCGCCCGATCGCCACGAGGCACAAGGAAACCTCACGCCGCGTATCCAGATCGAGTAGGCGGTTCACCTCGGCGTCCACGAACCCGAGCACGATCTCGGCCGGTAGCCCCGACGCCGCAGAAACGGCCAGCATATTTGCCAGCAGCGTGCCGTTGTCCCAACCGAAATGGCGATAAGTGCGAGCCTGGTACTTCCAGGCGTTCCGCCAGTACGTTCCAGTGCAGATGACCGTCGCGGGTGCGTGAGCCACCGCGAGTTCCGTCGCCGTCGCCTGAGCAAGGTTTCCGCGAAAATTACCCTTTCGCAGAAGCCGCAGCGATACTTCCGCCGGATTGAAGTGATATACGCCGGCATCCAAGTGCGGGAGATCGCCAGTCACCATATACAGTTCGATTTCGTAGAGAGCTCCGGTGCAGGCCGCGGCGCGAAAGTAGATTTCTCCACCCGGATATGCACGCTGTTTGGTAATCCCTGCCGAGAAATAGAGGAGGCGCGCCAGATCCTGAACGCCAGGGACCGAATCAGCCCGTGACGAAGGCACTGGTTCTGAGATTGCGGAGAGCGCCGCCACCCCTGTTTGCGCCACGTCCCGCGGCAGTGGAAGAGGCTCAATCTTTGGGTAGATTTTGAGAGGCAACGGACGATTCGCCCAGTCCAGGAAGTGAGGATGGTTACGAACACTCCAGTGGGAGTGCTTGGTACTGTCGTGATACTTCCAAGCTGCCTGGATTTCGCGGTTGTTCATCAGCTGCTACGCCAGAGTAGTACCTGCCGGGACCACGGGCGCAATGAGCTTGTGACCCAAGATTGTGCCTGGATCACGCGCAACCCTTCCATAGTCCGGTAAGGGAAGGGTTGCCGACAAACCATCCGGTGGCGAGCTGATCACCGGTTTTGAGCGCTATGGCGATTTATCGCCAACTATCGGTTTTGTGCTGCGCCTACATGTTCGCGAGTCAATCCAGTAATGGAGGGCCCACTATCTTCATACCATGGGCTTCGAATCGGTGCGGGTCCATGACCTTGGCGTCCGGTTTACTGGTTTCCTCGAAAAAGCTTTCGATCTTCGCCGCCGGCGTGAATACAAATAACATGCGTCCGGGCTGCTCCCCAATATAAGCCCAGACATGCGGCACGTTGCGCGGAGCAAGTACTGAGTCACCTGGTTTCAACCGTATCTTTTGCTCTCCGATTTCCATAATCACCTCGCCACCTTCGAGAAAGAAAAACCACTCCTCCTGCTCGTAATGCACATGTCTCGGCGGTCCACCACGTACCATGTCCCTGTTTTCCATAATGAAGACGCGGCCGTTAGTTTCGCGGGTTAAGACTTTGAAATCCAGGTGGCTGTTAGCCCGGGCGGCTTTATGCGGATGTCCGGTGCGGTCAGTGTGCGACGCAACAACACTTACTGGTTCCTGACTAGGGACGCTAAGTGCCTCGCAGTAGGCAAAGGGAACTGCCGTGATTGCCTTCAGCAATGAACGGCGGTCGAGTTCATTCATGAAAGTTCTCCTGCTTAGGTAGCTCAACAGGCTAGCAGAACATCGCACTGTGAAAAAGCAAAACACGATTATAGTTGGCGAAATCAGGCGATAGCGCTCATAACCTGCAACCAAGCCTTGGCGGGATTCTGGTCGTATCACGCGCAATCCTTCCATAACCCGGTTAAGTAAGGTTTGCCGACCGTGAATACATCAACCCAGACGTCTCGGAGGTCACATCCACGCTTCCACACAACAGCTCGCTCATTTGCGACGGACCGGTACTCGGAGATATGATTACGGTCTATTCATCATCAGTTTCGCCGCGATGGCTGTTCTTGTGGCAGCGGCGCCAGCTGTGGATGCGGAGGCCACTGCTTTCCAACTCCGCGAAGGTCCCGCTGAAATAGCTGCTGCTCCAATAGGCCTTCTTGGCGATCTCTGAAGCAACTTGCTTTGCAAGTTGAGGATCATCGGCAAAGACGACCACGCGCGCACCCTTGTCCCAGAGCGGCAGGCGGCCATCGTCATTCGCGGCAGTCGCTTCGCCCGGCTGGACGTTCACGGCGCAGGCGACCGTATCCGCTTGGAAGTCCTGCGGGGTACGGGCATCGACGAAGACGGCGGAGCGGTCAAGATTAAAGATGTAAGCGAATCCGTCGAAATCGGTCTGCACTGTGTTGCCGAGTGTGCGCCACACCGGTAAGCCAAGCTGATACCGGTAAAAATTGTCGTAGCCGGCAGCGGCCAATCCGGCGGCCACACGCTTGCTCTTGCCGCAGAAAGGGCCGTTGCAGGTGAGGACGAACTCGGCGTTCGGGTTGTTGGGGAAAAGAGCAGAGATCAGGCTCACTTCACGGTCCGCCGAGGTGTTGTTGAGGGGAGGAATGTTGACCGCGCTGGGAATGTGCGATATCGCGTATTCCAGCTCAAAGCGCACGTCGAGGACGGGGATCTGGCCGTCGGCCAAGATCTGTTGAAGCTGTTGGGTGCTTAACTCCTTTCCGGGTTGGGGCGGTTCGAGCAAGCTGGTTTGAAAGATGTTTGGGGTTGCCGGGCACTGCGCCTGAACTGGTAACAAAATACTCATGCAGATGGCTATCAAAGTCCCAAAGATCAGCGGGGGCTGTGCAAAGTGATTCTGGATATTACGCATGGTGTCCTCCTAGGCGGTCACGGTGCACCGAGGTCTTCCGCGATGCAATGTTCAGCCGATGCTTTATGAGTGATGGAGACGTGATGAGGTAAGCCATACGAGTGATGGGACTCTGTTGGAGAATGCTTTGGAGCAGCACAATGGAAGGTTGCTGTTCATCCATCAGTATCACGAATTTGATCCGTTGCGAAATTCTCCGCGTTTTACGCGCATCTTGCAGGCGGTAGG
>Ga0066651_10000711_pt1 | contig 10604 bp, 7 predicted proteins | sample GraSoiAngelo_100_FD_71410 | JGI IMG/M metagenome (GOLD analysis project Ga0066651, IMG submission 71410) | Grasslands soil microbial communities from the Angelo Coastal Reserve, California, USA - 14_0903_02_20cm | ecosystem: Environmental > Terrestrial > Soil > Grasslands | place: USA...
AGAAGAGAAAAGATCTTTTGCATCTTTGCGGTAATACTCAAGCGACCCACTCACTCTGTTATTTTTAAACCCAAAATCAATTCCAAAATTTAAGATGCCAACCTTCTCCCATCGGATGGATGGATTGGCAGGATTCGCGATAACAGCATAAGGAAGATTCGTGACGGCATCGGGAGATGATGCATATTCGATTGTTGGAAATGCGGAACGGGTATTATCGATATTACCACTATAGCCATAGGTGATTCTCAACCGGCAAACAGGAAGAACGTTGAACGAATAAAAATTTTCTTTTGCGATATCCCACGCAACACCTGCTGACCAGAGCGGCACACCTCGCTGGTTTGTTTTAACCCCAAATAAATTGGAAGCATCCTTACGCACACTACCTGAAATTATATATTTAGAATGTAGTGTATAAGCAGCATTTGCAAAAAGCGAAACGTACCGGTTCAGCTGATCTGAATAGCTTAGAAAGTTAGGTATCCTCGAAGGGGATGATAAACTTCCATAAATTGGATAATTATTCACATAGTCTATATTAGAACTCGTAAGGAATTCATCATTATAACCATAGCTGCGGTTGCTGTGTGAATGAGTATTGATTTGCCGCACTTCAGTACCTGCGATAGCAACGAGTTCGTGAACACCGGACCAGCTGTGGTTAAAGTTGAGCTGCGCCCGTCCCGAATGACTAAGCATATTGCCATCAGTTTGGTCAAGCACACCACCTTTCGGTATTATATTTTTTACAGATGCACCGTTAACTTGCGAGTAGCGATTTATTAAATTGCGCGAGAAATAAGATGCGCCGTCATAATTTATTTCATTATCCCTTCGTTCATTCGAATACTGGTACCTTACTTCAACAGAAAGAAAGCGAAAAACTTCATAGCGGAAACCTGCATTCAAAGTGACATTTTGTAAATTGGTTCTGTTGTCAGTTAAATAGAGTTCATCGATCGGCCTGTATTTCCAGTCCAGTAAATAAGGTCTCCCGGCTGTATCGATATAACCTGCGCGGTAATCTTTTACGATCGCAAGCGCATTACCATTGTCATCGGCGAGATCAGCATAAGGATAGAGTGAACTCTTACCACCACCTGGTGAAATGCGGTTACCTCCGTTATTATTATTCCTTCCCTTACTTTGAATAAAGTTTACCGAAACCTGAACTTGTAACTTCGGCGTTGGGCGAAAAACATTTTTTGCAAGGACTGTGAATCTGTTAAATTCATTGCCGACGAGTGTGGATTCGTCCTTGTCTGCACCAAAGCTGAGAAAATAATTATTTGTAGCCGAGCCCCCTTCGAGTGAAACTGCATGCTGCTGTCGAAGCGACGAGCGGTAAAAATAACTTTGAATATCATTTCTCGCGTCCATTGAAAGCATGGGGTTGATCAATGAATCAGCTTGACCTTGTGAGATAAGACCGCTTCTTTGTCTTGCCAGTATTTCAACAACAGGTGATAAGACAGGTCGGTTAGTGGTGTTGCTGATAGTGGAATTATAAAATCCCTGGTTAAATAAATATTTTTCCAGCCCGATAAAATCCGCGCTGCTCATTTGAGGAAAGTAAAAGAGATCAGGACTTTTATTGATCGTAAAATTTGAAGTCGCTTGAATTTTTAGGGGTTGGGCGAAGCGGCCGGACTTGGTCGTGATAACGACAACTCCATTGCCGGCGGCGGCGCCCCAGATAGATGCAGCGGCAGCGTCCTTTAACACGGTGATGCTTTCAACATCATTGGGATTAATATTTTGGAGGTCTCCATCATAGGGAAAATTATCAACCACAATGAGAGGACGGGAGCTTGCAAAGATGGAACTGATTCCACGTATATTAATACCGGTATTATTACCTGAATTTTTATCAAACAGCATTCCGGGTACAAGTGATTGCAACCGTGCAAGTATCCCAGTTGAAGTGGACCTGTTGATAAGATCGTTGTCTACTTTCGAAAATGATCCGGTAGCTCGCTCTCTTGACACCGTTTGATAACCTGAGTGAAGTATGACTTCTTCTAACTTTGTAACTTTCCGTTTTAGCATTATCGTTACTTGTCCTCTTTCATTGTTTGGTTCTTCCTTCGTTTCATAACCCGATGCAGATACGATTAATGTATCATTGAGCTTCGTTCCTTCTAGTAAGAAGAAACCAAATTTATCAGTGATCGTACCTCTATTGGTACCTTTGATGCTAATGGTCGCTATAAGTATAGGCGTTCCATCTTCATCGATAACTTTTCCTTTAATGACGATTGGCTGGCACATGGAAAAAAAGGGGCAGATGATAGCCAGCATGAGAATAGATAATTTCATACTGTAAGCATTTTTTCGTTAGAGAATAATTTGTTGTTTGGTTGGCGCGGGTATGCTATACAGGGTTCTTGGGCTTCTTGGCCCATTGGGACTTGAGCAGGGAGAGCTCTTTGTGTAGGTAGGTAACTTTCATCTTAAAACCGTAAAAGATTTAAATGAAAGTCTCGAAGTAAGATGGGTTATAATAAATAAAGGACGAACCTCGTCTTACCGAACAGAGGCACCGCGAAGAGCCCGAAGCTGGTAAGCTGATAGAGGCCCGCCCTATATCTATAATAGAGCAGGCTTTCACTACCATCTCAGCTTCAAAAAGAAAATTCGCGGTTTTCTGCCCGAGACTTATAGCGAAATCCTTCAAATAATTAAATGAAGAATCTCAAATTTAATATTTCAACTAGCAATATAATGAAATGATTTAATAAATTGTCAAACATGACAATTTTATTTTTGTACTACACCTCACTTTCACAATGTGAAAGTCAGAAACCAGCCATATCTAAATGCTTTTGGGGCAAATCTTAAAAAGTTGATTGTGGCTAAAAATAAAACCCCTGAAGATGTTGCGGCCATTGGCCGAATTGAGACTAAACAAGTATATCGAGTTATCAATGGCGAACATAGTGCGACGTTGTCAATAATAGTTGCTATCGCAAAAGGATTAGAAGTTCATCCAAAAAAACTTCTTGACTTTGAATTTGATTTTGAGAAATAGTTTCCATTGGTATACAATTCCATTGTTCAATTGGTCAATCTGCTTCTTTTAATAGAAAAAATCTTTCTCTAAATTTTAAATCAAAATGGAGAAGATAAGAAATACAAAATTGTTAAACAAGATCGCCTTAGTAATAAAAGAATTACGAGAGGAGAATGGTTTAAGTCAGGAAGACGTATATAATGATACGAATATTCATATTGGACGAATCGAAACATCAAAAGCAAATTTATCGGTTAGTACATTGTCAGCATTATGTAAATATTTTAAAATAAAGATTTCTGACTTTCATAAAAGAATTGAATCATTATAAAGTTTAAAGTCGTGGAAACACGACATATATAATTTCCTTTTTAAATTACCTTGTGAAATTATGACCTATAGTATTTATAGGCAATTAAAATTCATTTTAATAACGGGTGTGAATTATTTCTTTCACTAAAAATCAAAACGATGTCAAAAGACAAAAAACCTTCGCCACCTCCCAAGTATCGCGATGCGGATAGCGGACAGTATGTCAAAAAGGATTATGCTGATAAGCATCCAAAGACAACTGTAAAAGAGACTGACAAGCCGAAACCAAGAAAATAATCTTGCATTTTCAAATTAGATTCCAAAAGCTGGCCGGTTAAAAACCGTCAGCTTTTAACTTTAATTTTATGTATAGAACTATTTTATCTTTCGACCGAATAAACGGATCAAGTGCAGTCATGGAAATACGACATGAATGGTTTTACTATTCCTTTACTTTGTGAAATTATGACCTTGTACCAGTTTAATATGCTCAATAAGACGAAGCAAGCCGAAGCGGTTTGGAATGGCGTTCATATTGGGGAGCGAGAGGACGGCCCGTATAATATTTTATTGTACCAGGTCCATAGCTTTTACGTCGAAGTATACTATCACCGGCCGCATAACTCAATAATAAAATTCAGAAGTTTTTCAAGCACGACACAATTGGCTCCCTATCTTGAAAAAATAGATATAATGCATTTGATCAAATAAGGTCCGGGGGTTAAGCATTCGGGCAATACAAATTTGGTTTTAGTTTTAAAAAAGATCCAGCCACTAACGCTTATCAATTCGCAACAAAATTGAAAATTACCTAACATCTACTACTGCTTCAACCGGACAAGATACTTTTTCTCCACCCACCCTGTTATAGGAAAACTGTCATCCTCATCCATTATCGTAATTCGAACCCACTTGTGGTTCCCTTCTAACACATTGACGGTATCGCCTGCTGAAACTCGGAAAAAGCCTTTACTTTTTTTGGTGGGTTTCATACGCAGATTACAATTTATTCTTACTTCGGCCAGCACTGAGATGTTTTCCAGTACCCTTCTAAATTTTTCTCCAACAAATTGTTTCAATTCTATAACCTGGCCATGTGTTGCAGCTTCCGGATTTTTTTCATTTTGAAGCTGGCAGGTTTGCAGAATTGCCACAATAGAAAGGATAATGCTTAAGACAGTTACCCAAAAGTCCATGAGTTCAAAGCGAGAGGGGCTTTTTTTATTGAATGTTTCGGAAATTTCCTGTTGAAAACCGGCCAATTTGTTTTCGATAAACGCTTCCAATTTGGCTATGTCATTTTTGGTGGCGTATTCCGTTTCAGTAAGTTCTTTTGTAATGACTGCCGCCTCTTGGGTCGTCTGCGTGAATCTTTCCCAAAAGCCGGGTTCGATTCTTGACAGTCCTTTGATGGCAATCTTTGTATTGACACCAAGCAGCGTAGAATGTAATCCAGTTAAAGATGATTTCAACATTTCCTGACTCCAACCTCCGAAAATCGCCCGACTTATATCTGCTTGTTTTGAAGACACTCTTGAAAGCGATCCCAAGCCCTCCAAACTTTTAGCCAGCGATTCCGAAATGCTGTGCTGATTAGCTGAAACAGCCGTGATTGCCTTCAACCATTCCGGGTTGCCGAACATAGTACCTCTGATGATTCTTTGCACAGGATCCGGCGGAAGAGTTGTTGCCAGGTTAAAGATCCCGGCACCCCTAAGTGTTTTGGATAACATGCTATTGATTCCAGAAAGATGTGGAATGGTTGTGCTTATTCTTCCCCAATCGACCAAACCGTAAGATTTCATCATTTTATTCATCGGTGCAATTGTTGCATTTATTTCGGTTGATCTTTTCAGTATATCTTCCAATCCCTTATTCATATAAGCAAATGTTATTAATTGTTTTGATTGTTTGTATTATTATTTTTTCTTTTTTGTTGATGTAGCTTTTGTTTTCGGCGATATTAAACTTTGGAGGCTTTCTATTTTAGATTGTAATTCATCAAAAGTAATTATCTCAACATCTTTACTATTGCTCCTGAATAATTCAAAAGCAGATTTTTGGCCATTGCTTAAAAGCATTAAGCTTCCTATTAAAACAACGGATTTGGAGTTAAAGGTTTCCAATGCTCCCAAATGAACACTTTTTGCTTTCAATGCATAAAATTCTTTTTGAAAATTGTCACGTTGATTCAATACCTGTACTATAGCCCCGCTCAAATCCTTCGTGGCGCTGAAAACATCCGTTCCCCTGTATGGCTTGCTTTCCACTAAGGTTGTCAGGTGAGTTTTTATTTCAAGGAATGATACGTTATTTGAAAGATCATTTTTGATAAAGAAATCATTCAGCTTTCCATTCTTATTATCCAATGCCCGGCCGCCAACAAAAGCTTCATCTTGGAACAGTACTATAGGCTGAGCAAAAATGGACGAGAAAACCCAGCTATGAGATTTTAAAAAAATCTGCCATTTCTTTTCCAGAGAGGAAGTATGGGTCGTTGTGATTAAGAACTTTTTGAATTTGGCCAAAGTATCTGCGATGTACTTATTGTCAATAATTTCCTTTGTTTTTGCTAATGCATCCTTTGTTAGAAAGTCTGTTTTAATTGATAGTTTTTCGAATAGCTCCTTTATTGCATTTTTATCTTTATCTGAAAATTCTGTGATGTCATTGCCCCAATTGGATAATGAAAGTGCCAGGGAGTTGGAGGAATATGTTTTTGGTGGTTTAGCAACAATAGCAGGAAATAAATAGTTTAGATTAATTTGTACAGCCAAATTCAGTTCCGCCTTGTTCTTTTGAAATACGGTGCTTAAAGCTCCTTGCAGATCTTTCAGATTTTGTTCATTGAGGTATAAGGTAAATGCTTTCTTATCCAGTATGGTTTTTCCAGACTTCTCGATTACAACAGTTTTGATTTTAAAATTTTCGCCAAGCCAGTATGCAATTGGGTTTAGCGTCTTTGTAAATCCATAGCCCTTGGTAACGGACTTAATCATTCCAACGGGGAATTTACTATTAAACCCTTTGTAAATAATTTTTTCAATCGATTTGTATTTGGCTCCGCCTTTAAAAGCGCGGGGATAGTGTACTTCAGTATCTTCTTTCTTATACACTTCCTTGGAAAGCTGGTCGATTTTTTCGTCGGGGTCTATATAATAGTACATATCTTTTGTTGCGTTGCTCTTTTTCAGTTGTTCTCCTTTTACAACAGCCATAAATGAAGTTTTGGTATTTTAATGCTCATAAAGTTACCGTTATTTCATTTGACTATGATAAAGTAAAGGAGTCAACCCACTAGCTTCTATTATTTTATTTTCTTGAGCATGCTCCTGAAACAATACAAATAGCGATCAACAAGAAAGACCTAATACCTAAACTAAATTCTTATCTATGCAACCTGTTCCCATCTCCACCATTTTTTCTTTCCTAGAATTAATCAGGCCTAGTAACGAATGCTTTCCTGATATAACCCAAACCTATTAATGGGCCAAAAATAAAATACCCTAAAATGAAAAGTCAGGTATTACTACGCGTAGTTTACAATTTTGCTTCCTCTATATTTAGCGGTTGGTATTTGTAAAAGTCAAGATATCGCATCAATAATAAATACTACGAAAGTGGTAATGCCTTATAAATAAGTTCGCCTAGTTTCGATTCAGCCCTTGCAATATTCAAAGCACACGACAGAAGAAAAACATTAACTGCTTAATAAGTTTTCTGATGATAAGACCTGCAATAACAATACTGCTTTGTTTTTTAACTACTGTAAGTTTCCAGAGCACCTACGGCCAGGTTTCAGACTCCCTGATCAAAATACCTGCAAAATATCTTGATAAAGTTTCGGCTAAATCATCTGCGATCGAAGAACAGCTGGATAAGAAATCGCAAAAGGCGCTGGAGAAATTACAAAAGCAGGAAGCGAAGATGAAGCAAAAGCTTTCGAAAATTGATTCATTGGCTGCAAAAGAAATTTTCGCAAAGTCTGATGAAAAATATAAAGACCTGCAGGAGAAATTAAAGAACCCTGCTTATAGAAATTACATTCCTTCTTTTGATACACTTGCTAGCTCTCTAAAATTCATTCAACAGAATCCTGAATTGATCTCAAATATCAAAGAAGGAAAAGAGAAGCTCGATGAGGCTTTAAGTAAAGTTAAAGGACTGGAAAGCCAGTTACAGAAAGCAGAAGAAATAAAACGGTTCTTAAAAGAGAGACGACAATTTCTGAAGGAGCAAATTAGCAAGTTCGGATTTGTAAAGGAATTGAAACAAGTTAATAAACAGGTTTATTATTATGCGGCACAAATAAAAGAATACAAAGAAATTCTAAACGACCCGAAAAAGATAGAACAGAAAGCAATAGAGCTGTTAAGTAAGACTAAGATGTTCAAAGATTTTATGGCGAAGAACAGTATGCTTGCTTCACTATTCCGTTTGCCAGGTGATCCAACCGACCCCAACTATGTTGCGAGCCTTGCCGGATTGCAAACAAGGGCTTCTGTAAACAACCTGATCCAACAACAAATATCTGCAGGTGGTCCGAATGCTCAGCAGCAGTTTCAAAGTAATTTACAACAGGCACAATCACAAGTTAGGCAACTAAAAGATAAAGTGATGCAAATGAGTGGGGGAAGTAGTGATGATATTTTGCCCGAAGGATTTAAACCGAATGATCAAAACAAAAAATTTCTGGAAAAGAATGGAGGTCGGTACAAATTTTCAAACACAGCGGGCAACAAATTTTTTCCCCGTTACCAGTGATATCGGTCTTTCACTTGGATATAAGCTGAATGATAAAAGCATCATCGGGATAGGCGCATCCTACAAATTCGGTTGGGGCAGTGGATGGGATCATATGAAAATTAGCAGCCAGGGTGCAGGTCTCAGAAGTTTTATTGATTGGAAAATAAAAGGCTCATTCTGGATCAGCGGAGGTTATGAACAGAATTACAAGGAGGCTTTTAAATCAATCGACCAGTTACAAAATTATTCTGCGTGGCAAACAAGTGGGTTGATAGGAATAAGCAAAGTAGTTTCTGTAAAAAGTAAAATATTTAAGAAAACGAAAGTGCAGCTGTTATGGGATTTTTTGAGTTATCAGCAGGTTCCGAGAACACAAGCAATTTTATTTCGACTTAATTACAATTTTAAATAAAGTCATTAAGATGCGACGCTTAACAACCACTAAATATTTTGCATTTTTTATTTCTCTTTTTACATGTATGCCATAGTATTAAATAAAATTGTTGATATCAAAACTGAATCATTTTATGAAATTACTCTTCTGCATTGTTTTAGTAGTAGCGTTAGCTGAAGGATACGCACAGGAACCATATCAACCAACCAAAATCATTCCGCCTTCACCAACAGCTGCATCTTTGGGAATCTATGGGGATGTTCCTGTAAGTACTTATACAGGGACCGCAAATGTTGCTATTCCTTTATATACTATTAAAACCAACCAGCATTCAGTTCCTGTTACATTAAATTATAATTGTTCAGCAATAAAGGTTGCGCAAGACGCGGGCTGGGTTGGGCTTGGGTGGTCTCTTTCAGCGGGTGGTGTTATCACACGAACGATTAGAGGAAATGATGATTTTTCTTCAGGAGGTTATTGGGCAACCGGAAAATTACCACCTTACGACGAAAATAATGACCATATTCCTAATTATTACGATGAAGATTCTGCTCTCCTAAATCGTGAATATTTCAGGGATGTGTTATCCAGAACATATGATGGCGAACCAGATATATTTTTCTACAACTTCGCTGGTTATTCTGGAAAATTTTTAATAGGTAAGAATGTTGATGGTAATCCAACGTTTATGAGTGATCGTAATGATCTTGAAATAAAGTTTGATCCGGATTTTGCCGAGGGTGGATGGACAATAATAACCCCCAATGGATTTGAATACCTTTTCACAGTTCCTGAGTTTTCTGAGAATTGTTATAAAAGCTCAGAGCTTTCTACGTATGCAGGGCTGGAACCGAGTTTTATCCGTACCTATCAGGAATCGATCAGTTCCTGGTATCTCAGTTTAATTAAATCACCGGCTGGTGAGGAAATAGCATTTACCTATGAAACCGGGATGAGTCTTAGTCTTATTAGCAGCTCGCAAACAAGGTATGACAGAACCAGTAACACTTCAACATATGGTGAAGGGGCGTCAACCCAAGCTAAGTATAGTTATTTCGATTTGTCAAGACAGATAATAAAAGATGTTATTCTAAAAAAAATAGAGTTCAATAATGGGTATGTGATTTTTAATACTTCAAGGAGAAGTGATATTGAACCTGTGCCTACGTATACGCCAAAGCCGCAGAAATTATCATCCATAGAGATATATAATACAGATGATGAGTTGCAGAAAAAATTTTTATTCAAATACAATTACTTTAATAATTCGTATTCTAGCAGTGATTCTTTTAGCTTTAAGCGACTGATGCTTGATACCTTAATTGAGTATGGAAAAAGTGGCTCTGCTCATAACCCATATCTGTTTAAATATTTTGATGTTGATTATATGCCATCCAAATATTCCAGACAAGTTGATGATTGGGGCCACTATTCATCCTTCTACACTCCTGTTCTAACCGGAGAATTATATCCGACATTATTACCAATTGTTACAACAGATACTCATATAGGGGTTCAAACATTTGATGGTACAAAGCGAGAGTCGGACTCTATTGGTACCTACAGCAAAAAAGGTATACTTACTTCAATAACTTACCCAACTACCGGAATAACGGAGTTTGAGTATGAACCGAACGAATACCGTGTCGCTCCATATCTAACAACTGGCAACCAAATTACTTATGCTACTGCATTTTCCTATTATATTAATCCATATGAAGATCAATTGATCAGCAACTTTAATGTATATGGAACTGATTCCGTTAGTTTTTCGCTTACAGCATATCCGTTATGGGATAGCATTATTTCGCCTTCACAGAACGTCGCATATTTAAAAAACATTATAACAGGTGATACTATTGAATCATTCAGTATCGATGACCCCAATAAAATTATTGTCCTTCCTACTGGGAACTATGCAGTAGTAGTTGATGCGGTTTATGATTATTCGGTTAATTTAACGGCGTTTCACCAAAACCCTCCGATAATGAAGTATAGCAGGAAAGGTGCTGGAATACGAATTAAATCAACTATAAATTATAATTATGATCATACCAGGATCAGCGCAAAAAATTATTTGTATACTATGAATGGTCCAACAGGGGGATTATCAACTGGTCAAATTCTGTTTATGCC
>Ga0066651_10000719_pt1 | contig 10544 bp, 8 predicted proteins | sample GraSoiAngelo_100_FD_71410 | JGI IMG/M metagenome (GOLD analysis project Ga0066651, IMG submission 71410) | Grasslands soil microbial communities from the Angelo Coastal Reserve, California, USA - 14_0903_02_20cm | ecosystem: Environmental > Terrestrial > Soil > Grasslands | place: USA...
GAGCAGTCAGGGAGGGAGAGGTTATACGTAACCCATTGAGATATCACTAATTATCGAGGTCGGCACGCACCTTGCAGTACCCAGCCCGTCTGCTGCTCTGCGGTCCGCTTGTCCGCCGGAAGCAGCTCCATTGAGACATGACAGCTGGTGGCCCCGTTGCATGGGCCACGAGTGGGGGTTTGTGCTTTTGAATATGAAATTGACTGGCGTCTTCGTGCTCGTCGCATGCGTGCTGGCGGGCTGTGGCCACGTTCCGATCAGTGCGTCCACTACGGATCCCTCAACCACAGCCGCCGCCACCACCAGCCCACCGGCGCCGAGCCCGTCGCCGATCCCACCGCCGCCCCCGCCGCCGCCGCCCCCGCCGCCGCCGCCCCCGCCGCCGCCGCCCCCGCCGCCGCCGCCCACCAGCGGCACCGCGACGCTCTCCTGGCTGGCGCCGACCACCAATACCGACGGCGCCCCGCTCACCGACCTCGCGGGCTACGTCATCTACTACGGCACCAGTGCCACTGCCCTGAGCGGCACCATCCAGCTCACGAGTGTCGGGCTCCAGACCTACGTGATCCCGAACCTGACACCGGGTACCTGGTACTTCGCCGTCAAGGCCGTCGCCAGCACCGGCGTCGAGAGCGCCCTGTCAGTCATCGTCAGCAAGACGGTCTAGTCACAGCGGGGCGCGCTTGCGCCCGGTGAGCCTTTCCGACGACGTAAGATCGGGACGGTGAGCATGACCGGTCTCTCGCGCACCCGTGTTGCGCCTCTGTGGACGCTGCTGGCCCTGGCGCTGCTCGTGACGCTCGTCTATTGGCCAAGTCCGGCGGTCTACTGCGAGCAGTGGCTGGACTTCGTGAACATCACCTACACGCACGGGTGGTTGGTCCTGGCCGTGTGCGTTGCGGTGCTGGTGCGGTCGCGGCGGGAAATGGCTGCGGCGCCGGTGCAATTCTCGCCCCCGGCCCTGTTCGGGCTCGCCGGCTGCATCCTCGCGTGGCTGGTGTGCTACCGGGCCAGCATTCAGGATCTGCACATCACCCTATTCCCCCTGATCTTCTGGCTAGCCGTCACGGCAACGTTCGGTCTGCGCACCGGCCTGCTGCTGACTTTCCCGGTGGCGTTTTTCTACCTCGCCGTGCCGTCCTGGTCGCAGCTCGGCAACTCTCTGCAGGAGCTCACGGTGTTCGCCCTGCGCGGGTTTTTCTGGCTCACGGGTCCCGAGGTGCTGATCTTTGGCGAGACCATCCACATCCCCAACGGCTCCTTCGTGATCGAGGAAGGCTGCAGCGGCCTGCATTTCATGATCGTGGGACTCGCGGTGGCGGCGCTGCACGGTGAGCTGCGGCGCGACCCCTGGAGAGTCCGCATCGCGCAGCTGGCGCTGATGGCGAGCCTCGCGCTGCTGGCGAACTGGGTGCGCGTGTATACGGTCATCGAGGCGGGCTATCTCACCGACATGCGCAGCTACCTCGTGAGCGTGAGTCACTACTGGTTCGGCTGGGGCGTGTTTGCGGTGGCACTGGTGTTTTTTTTCGCTCTCACGACGCTCTACGGGCCGCGCGAGCCGGCTCACAAACCGCCGCTGCCACCCGTTGACCCCGGCCCGCCTGCGCCGCTCGCGGGGCTCGCCGCCACGGTTGTGGTGCTGGTGGCGCTGCCAGCCGTGAGCTGGGGACTGCGCACCCTGCAGCCGGCGCCGGCCCTGAGCGCCGCGCTCCCCTCGAGTCCGCGCGCGCCCTGGTCGTCGGCGCCCGCTGACACACTTTCTTCCTGGCGGCCGGCATTCCCAGGCGCCGATCAGGAACAACGATTCGCGTATACCAACACCAGCGGCAACGCCGTGGAGGTATTCAGGGTGGCCTACCGCACTCAGCGCCAGGGAGCGAAGCTGGTCGGCATGCGGACCAGCGTCACGGGTAAGGGATTGAGGCTGCGCTCCGAGGAGGACATCGACACCGCGCGGGGCGCGTTTCGCGAGACCGAGGTCGCCGACCGTTCGGGCGCGCGCTCCCTCATCTGGTATCGCTACGAGACCGCGGGACGGGCCTTTGTCAGACCGCTCGCCGCGCAGCTGTGGTACGGGATCAACGCGATCGTGTCGCATCCGCCGGCCGCCCTGATCGCCTATCGAGCGGCATGCGGCGAGGGCGAGGATTGCGCGGATGCGCGCCACCTGCTGCGTGAGTTCCTCGCGAGTGCAACCTTCTGACGGCGTTGCAGCCCGAGCGTGACGGTGTTCGCACCGCAAGGGTTGCAAGGCCAAGCTCGACGTCGCGTTTGGGAGACGGTGCGGTTGCAGATGCGATCGCGGCTTCTGATAGGCTCAACTTTTGGACCCAGGGAAGTTCGATGCGACCTTCGAGCGTGCTGCTGCTGGCAGGAGGGCTGGCCATCACCCCACTGATGATCGGTTGCACCTCCGGCGCGCCGCTGCCAGCGCCGCCCACACCCGGCCCGGCGGCGGCCAAGGCGGTCGGCAACGACTACATCATCGGTCCGGGCGATACGCTCGAGGTGTTCGTGTGGCGCAACCCGGAGCTGTCGGTCACCGTTCCGGTGCGTCCCGATGGCAAGATCTCCACGCCGCTGGTGGAGAACATGGTCGCGGTCGGCAAGACCCCGCCGCAGCTCGCCCGCGACATGGAGGGCGTGCTTGCCGAATACGTGCGCTCCCCGAAGGTCAACATCATCGTGACCATCGCAGCGAGCGCTTTCAGCCTGGTGAAGGTCGTGGGCCAGGTCGTGCACCCCCAGGCCTTGCCGTATCGCGAAGGAATGACGGTGCTGGATGCGATCCTGGCGGTGGGCGGTCTGGGACAGTTTGCCTCCGGCAACCGCGCGCGTATCGTGCGCGTGCAGAACGGCCAGCAGACCACTATCCATGTGAAGCTCGCGAACCTCGTCAACAGCGGCGACGTCAGTGAGAACGTGCCCCTGAAGCCCGGCGACGTGCTGGTCGTGCCGGAGTCGATCTTCTGAACGTATGAACGCCGCCCTCGAATTCATTCTCGAGCAGATCCACGGCGCCTGGCGCTTTCGCTGGACCGCCATGCTGGTGGCCTGGATCGTGTGCCTCCTCGGCTGGCTCGTCGTGCTGGCGATGCCCGACACCTACAGCGCCTGGGCGCGGGTGTACGTCGACACGCGCACGAGGTTGAGCCAGGTCACTCAGGGCATCGCAGTCGACTCCAACATCGCTTCCCAGGCCGAAGCCGTACGCCAGGCGCTGCTCGGCGGGCCGCAGCTCGAGAAGGTGGCGCGCCTGGCCATGCCCGGTTACGCCGGTGCGAGTCCGGAGCGGCAAGCCACGATCATCGACGGCCTGCGCAAACGTCTCCAGGTCGAGGCGAGTGGCGAGCGGAATCAGCCCGCCGACCTCTACATGATTACTTACACGGACCGGGACCGGCGCACCGCTCACCGGGTGGTCGATCAGCTGCTCACGCTGTTTCTCGCCAACTCTCTCGGCGGCAGCCTGCAGGGATCGGAACAGGCGCAGGCCTTCCTGACGCAGCAGATCGCCGAGTACGACAGCAAGCTGGCCTCGGCCGAGTCCCGCCTGGCGGACTTCAAGCGTCAAAACGCCGGACTGGTGCCGGGAGCGACGGGTGACTACTTCACACATCTGCACGCGGAAACCGACAACCTCGACAAGGACCGTCTCGCCCTTACGGTCGCGGAGCAAAAGCGCGACGAACTTCACCGGCAACTGTCCAGCGAGCTGCCCTCGATGGGCTCGTCCGCGGGAATTCGCACTGCCGCGGGCGGGGGCGCCGGCGGCGCGGACACCGCCAGCGCGATCCGCGAGACCCAGGCGCGGCTCGATGAGCTGCTGCTGCGCTTCACGGACAAGCACCCGGACGTCATTGCGGCGCGCCGCACGCTCGAGGATCTCAAGAAGCGCCAGCAGGTGGAGCTGCAGGCGGTAAGGCACGGGGACCAGGCCGCGATCGCGGCGAGCGGCCTGGCGGCGAACCCCGTCTACCAGGGTATCAAGCTGCAGTTGAGCCAGGCGGAGGTCGAAGTTGCCGCAGCGCGGCGCCAGGTCGCCGATCGGGAGGGCAGGATCGCCGAGCTGCGCAAGATGATCAATACCGCTCCCCAGGTCGAGGCGGAGTACGCGCGCCTCAATCGCGACTACGACGTGACCCGGGGCCAGTATCAGGTCCTGGTGGAGCGTCTCAACCGGGCAAAGCTCGCCGACAAGGCGGAGGCGACCGGCGTGGTGCGCTTCGAGGTCGTCGATCCGCCCACGGGGAGCGAGCAGCCGGTCTCCCCCGACCGCATCCGGCTCATCCTGGTGGTGCTGCTCGGCGGCCTCGCCGCCGGCGCCGGCGCGGCCTACGGGATGCATCAGCTGCGGCCGGTGTTTGTTTCAGCGCGTCAGCTCACCGAGGTCACGCAGCTTCCAGTGCTGGGCGTGGTGAGCATGACCTGGCTGGAGAGGCACCAGGCGCTGGCGCGCCATGCCGTATGGGTGTATTGCATGGCGGTCGCCGTATTGTTTGCGGTGGCAGCAATGATGCTGCTGACGCAGAGCGTCACCGCGCACTTCCTGCACGCACTGATCGCATGAGCGTCATCGAGAACGCCATCAAGAGGCTGCAGGCGGCGCGCGCGGGGGCCGCCTTCGCGCGCGGCACGGCCGGCGCCTCCGGCGGGGCTGCCCGACGGCGCGAGCTCGCCGCGGCGGGGAACGCTGCGGCCGCGCCCACCCGTACCATCGTCATCAACCACGATGCGTTGCGCATCGCCGGTCTTGTGCCGCCTTCCCATCAGGAGCGCGAGCTCGCGCGGCAATTCCGGCACATCAAGCGGCCGCTGATCAACAACGCTCTCGGCCGCGGTGTGCCACGGCTCGCGCACGGCAATCTCATCATGGTCGCGAGCGCGGTGCCCGGGGAAGGCAAGACCTTCACCTCGCTGAATCTCGCCTTCAGCATGCGGCTCGAAGAGGACATGTCGGTCCTGCTGGTGGATGGCGACGTGGTGAATCCGCGCGTCAGCCGCATCCTGGGCGTCGAGAACGAGCCCGGACTCCTGGAGGTCGTCAGGGACAATGTGCCTCTGGGCGCGGCGATTCACGCTACCGATGTGCCGGGACTCTCGTTCCTGCCGGCGGGTCGCCCGGATGCGAACCCGACTGAATTGCTTGCGAGCGTGCGGATGAGCGAGGTGGTCGCCCAGCTAGGTGGCCATGATCCGACGCGACTGGTGCTGTTCGATTCCGCGCCCCTGTTGCTGACGACGGAGTCCCACGCGCTGGCCCACCTGGTCGGGCAGATTCTGCTCGTGGTGAGAGCCGATCTGACAGCGCAGCAGGTGGTACTCGCGGCCCTTGAGACGCTCGAAGAGGGCAAGCCGGTTTCCCTGGTGCTCAACCAGAGCATGAAGCCGCCGCATGCCGAGTACTATTACCAGTACAGCGGCAACGCCGGGACACCCAAGAACGCCAGCGGCGCTTGAGCCACGCGAAGGAGCGTGTGACATGAACAGCCGACAGGGAACGCGGCCGCTCGCCGGCGCTCACCGGTTGATCGGGCTCGTGTTGGCGTTCGCCCCGCTCCCGGCGGCCGCCCAGATCGGGCCGCTCACCAACCAGGGTCTGTTTTTCGACCGGGCCTCCAACCCCCGTGGGGGCAACTACCTGGCGGCCGATGCCGGGCTCATCTACACCGACAACGTGACCCGCGCGGCCAGCGGCTCCGGGGACACGCTCGCACTGCTGGGCCTGCTGGCGGACGCCTCCCGGGAGGGCGCGCGCGTCGACTACCGCCTGGCCGCGGACCTGGCGCTGGTGAAGTACCCGCGCGCGGATTACCAGACACAGCCTTTCGGCTATCTCGATGGGACGGGGGCCATTCGGATCGTGCCCGGGTCTTTCTCCTGGACCGGCCGGGAGACTTACACCCAGACCGTCATCGACCCGTTCGCGCCGGTCACGCCGGACAACCTCGAGGGCCTGAACTACCTCACAACAGGGCCGCGCTTCACGCTGCGCCCGACACTGCGCACCACGGTTACGCTGAACGGCACGTACTCCTACCTCACCAGCAGCTCGAAGTCACCGCTGTACGTGAACATCGACAACCACCGCTACGCCGGCGACCTCACCCTCAGCCACACCTTCTCGAGCAGCTCCAGCGCCTACCTCACCGGCTCGAGCGAGAAGGTGGAGTTCACCGACCAGGTAGACAACAACAATTTCAGGCAGGACCAGGCGCTGGCGGGCTTGAAGGTCGCGAGCGCGCGCACCGTGTTGGATGTGTCCGGCGGCTACACCAGGCTGCATGAGGTCGTCCTCGCCACCGTGGCAACTGCTCCCGGGGAGCTCCCGCAGAGCCAGGTTCCCGGCGGCTCCGTCTGGCGCGTGGAACTGTCGCGCCAGATCTCACCGTCCTCGCGCCTGTCGCTGCACGCAGTGAAGCAGGTCACCGACGCCGCCAACCTGTTCCGGCTGAACCTCGATCAGCCGGTGCCGGCCGCCGCCGCTGACCGACTCACCACGGGTGATCCGTTCACGGACCGGGAACTGGGCGCGAACTGGCGCTTTGTCGCGGCGCGCACCTCGTTCACGCTCGGATACCTGGATATTCGCGAGCGCTACAAGATCAACCCGGCCTCGGACCGCAACGTGAAGGACGCGACTGCACTGCTCGCTCGAGCGCTGAGCCCGGTGCTCAACTGGGACATCGGCGCGGAGTACGAGCGCCAGGAGTTTGCCGCCGGCGGCTCATCCAGCACGGTGAACGCGATGACGAGCCTGCGGTGGCAGATCGCCCCGCAGCTCAGGCTGCGCTTCCTGTACGCTCATTCGGCCCTCACCCCGCACGGCTACGCCGAAAATCAGCTCGGCGTGACGGCTTCCTATGCATTCATCGAGGGTGCGCCGGGGAACGCACAGCCCGGTGTCCAGCCCGCGGCGCCGCCCGCCCTTGACCCGGGGACGCCGCCAGGCGCGCCCGCGCGCCCGCCGTGAGCTTGCGGGCAGCGGACCATGTCATGCTCGCTCCGGCTGAGTTTGTTTTCTGGTCGTGTCTTGGCATCGGGCTGTACCCGTACGCCGGCTATCCACTCTGCGTAGCGCTGCTGCGGGCAATTCGGCCGCGTCCCGTGCGCGCCGCCCCGATCCTGCCTCGCGTTACCGTGGTGATCTCGGCCTACAACGAGGCCGCGCACATCGAAGCGACCGTTCGCAACAAGCTGGACCAGGATTACCCGCGCCCGCTGCTGGACGTCATGGTGGTGTCGGACGGCTCGACCGACGGCACCGACCGTGTGCTGACGAGCCTCGCGCAACGCGACCCGCGCCTCGCCGTCCTGCGGCAGGAGCCACGCGCCGGCAAGACGGCCGCACTCAACTCCATGCTGCAGCGCGCGCAGGGTGAGATTATCGTATTCGCCGACGCCAATTCGATCTACCGCCCAGACACCGTGCGCCGGCTGGTCGCGCCCTTCGCAGATCCGGGCGTCGGCTACGCCTGCGGGCGGATGCTGTATGTCGACCCTCAAGGCTCTCTGGTGGGCGATGGCTGCACGGCCTATATGCGCTACGAGAATGCACTACGGACATTGGAGTCGGCCGTCGGCTCGGTCGTGGGCGTGGACGGCGGTGTGGACGCGATCAGGCGTTCGCTGTATCGGCCCATGCGGCCCGACCAGCTGCCGGATTTCGTGCTGCCACTTGCGGTGGTCGAGCAGGGCCGCCGTGTCGTCTACGCGCCCGAGGCGGTGCTGCACGAGGCAACGCTCACCAGCGAGGGCGCCGAGTACCGCATGCGGGTGCGCGTGGCGCTGCGCGCCCTGTGGGCGCTGTGGGACAAGCGGGCTCTCCTCAACCCGGTGCAGTTCCCGCTCTTCAGCTGGCAGCTCGCCTCCCACAAGCTGCTGCGCTATCTGAGTTTCCTGCCGCTCACCGCCGCGGCGGCGATCAACTGGCTGCTCCTGTCGCGCGGCTGGGTCTATGCCACATTGGCGGCCGGCCAGTGTTGCGCGGCGTCGCTGGCAGTGCTCGCACTGCGCGGGCCGCCACGGCTGCGGGGGTTTTTCCTGGCGCGCTACTGCTATTACTTCCTGCTCCTCAACTGGGCTTCCGCCGTCGCGCTGCTGCGTTTCCTGCGCGGCGATAAGCAGGTGTTGTGGCAGCCACGGACCGGATAGACCCCATCATGGCCCTCATGACTTCATTGTCACGGCATGTGTTCCACCCGCTGTGGGATCTGAAGGACGGCAGCCGGCGGCTGCGCATCCTGCGCGAGCTCGAGCGCTCGCAATGGCTGGCGCTCGAGACCCTCAAGGCGCGCCAGGCGGAGCGTCTCGGGCAGATCCTGCGTTACGCGGCGGCTCATTCCGCTTACTATGAGCGCATATTCAGGGCACAGCGCTTCGATCCCGAGCATTTGCGGCTGCCGGCGTTCCAGGAGCTCCCCCTCCTCACCAAGGCGAATATTCGCGCCTCGACGGATGAGATTCTGTCGCGCGAATTTGCGCGCAGCGCGCTCGGGGAGCACCGCACAGGCGGCTCGACGGGCGTGGCGCTCACCACTTACTTCGATCGCGACTGGCTCGAGATCCGCAGCGCGGATGCCCTGCGTTCGGATCAATGGGCCGGTTGCTTCCACGGCATGAAGATCGCCTCCCTGTGGGGCAATCCGTCGTTGCCCAAGACGTTCAAGCAGCGCGTGCGGGCGGCGCTCATCGACCGCTTCATCTATCTGGATACGATCGATCTCAATGAGCGCTCGATCGAGGATTTCATCGCCCGCTGGCGGCGCGGCAAGCCGGAAATTCTCTTCGGCCATTCGCACTCGCTGTACATGCTTGCCAGGTACGTGAATGCGCACGGCATCCGCGACCTGCGGCCACGCGGCATCATTTCCACTTCCATGATGCTGCTGGCAAGCGAACGTGAGGTGATCGAGCTGGCGTTCGGCTGCAAGGTAACGGACCGCTACGGCTCGGAGGAGGTGGCGCTGATCGCCAGTGAATGCGAGCGACATCAGGGCCTGCACCTCAACATCGAGCACCTGTTCGTCGAATTCCTGCGGCCGGACGGTACCCAGGCCGCCCCGGGGGAGGAGGGGACGATCGTCATCACTGACCTCATCAATCGCGGCATGCCCTTCATCCGTTACCGCATCGAGGACGTCGGGGTCCCGTCGGATCGCCGCTGCACCTGCGGACGCGGACTGCCGCTCATGGAGCGGGTCACGGGGCGCGTCGCCGACTATCTGAAGCGCCGCGACGGCTCGCTGGTCGCCGGCGTGTCGCTGGTGGAGCGGACCCTGACGGCGATTCCCGGGCTCGAGCAGCTGCAGGTCGTGCAGCCTTCGTTGGATGACATCGTGCTGAAGGTCGTGCGCGCACCCGACTTCAGCGCGGCGACCGAGCAGGCGCTGCTGAGCGAGTTTCGCACCGTATTCGGCCCCGGGATCAACATCCGCGCGGAATACGTGGCGCACATCCCGCAGGAGCGCTCGGGCAAATACCGCTTTTCGATCTGCCGCATCTGACATGTCCGGCAGCTCCGCAGGCGATCTGGTGTCGGTGGTCATCGCCACCTATAACATGGGGCGTTACCTCCCCCAGGCCGTGCAGTCGGTGCTCGGGCAGTCGTACGCAAACGTGGACCTGCAGATCGTCGACGACGGCTCGACCGACGATACGCCCGCCATCCTCAGGCGCTGGGACGGCCATCCGCGTGTGCGCCTGTATTCACAGGCCAATGCCGGCAAGGCGCGCGCCATGAATCAGGGTGTGGCGCTGAGCGGTGGATCCTTCATCGCGTTCCTCGACGCTGACGACGTCTGGCTCCCCGAGAAGCTCTCGCGGCAGATGCCATTATTCGCCGCGCGATCCGAGGTCGGAGTGGTGTACTCCGACTACGAGCGCATGGACGGCGCGGGGGCGCCGCTGCCGAAAGGCCCGACGCACCTGCACCGCGGCAGGGTCAGCGGTCCGCTGTTGATCGAGAACTTCGTGCCCTACTCGACCGGGGTGGTGCGGCGCGAGTGTTTCGAGCGCATCGGCGGCTTCGACGAGACGATCCGCATGGGTCTCGACTATGACCTGTGGCTGCGGCTCTCGGCGCACTGCCAGTTCGACTTCATTCCCGCACCGACCGCGCGCTATCGCATCTGGGCCGGTCAGATGTCGAAGAACTACCGCCAGCGTTACAAGTCGGGCATCCGCATCATGCAGAATTTCCTGGAACGCAACCCGGGCACGGTTGAGCAGGCGGTGGTGCGCAGTGCGTGGGCACACACCTACACCGGACGCGGCAACGTTCTGCTGTGGCGGGAAAAGGATCGGCGCGCCGCATTGCGGGACTACCTGCGTGCGCTGTCCTTTCGTCCTGCCTACTGGCCCGCCTGGCGCGCCATGCTGCGCTCGCTCGTCACGACACGCGCGCCGTGATGGGAGCCTTCGCAAGGCTCAGGCCGTGACCCCATGCGGATCCTGCATCTCATACACAGCGAGGGCGTCTACGGAGCGGAGCTCATTCTGTTGTATCTGGCTCGCGAGCAGCAGCAGCGCGGGCACGAGCC
>Ga0066651_10000725_pt1 | contig 10512 bp, 9 predicted proteins | sample GraSoiAngelo_100_FD_71410 | JGI IMG/M metagenome (GOLD analysis project Ga0066651, IMG submission 71410) | Grasslands soil microbial communities from the Angelo Coastal Reserve, California, USA - 14_0903_02_20cm | ecosystem: Environmental > Terrestrial > Soil > Grasslands | place: USA...
TAGCCGATCCAGCGGCGGAGGAGGCGGTTCTGCTTCGGAGCGGAAAAAGTTTCGGCGGCGCGCCGGGCGCCAAGAGTGAAGGTAAGAGTGAGCCAGTGGAAGACGGGCTGAAGGATGAGGCGATACAAGCGGAGGACGATGGAAGCGCGGCCGATGAGATTGAGCAGAGTGGATTGTGCGGTGCCAGAACTTTCGACTTGTTCGAACTTGAACTTGTCCGCCCAAACGATGATGGGCCGCCAAACGAGCTGATCGAGGAGAACGATGACGGCGATCATGGCGGCGACGCCCCAGAGAATCGCACGGGTGTTGCCATGGCTCGCCGCCGTTTGAAGAAAAGAGCCAAGGCCGGGGAGGCGAAAGTCGCGCTTGCCGAGGACGAACATTTCGCAGGCCATGAGAAAAAACCAGCCGCCGGCGACGGACATCATGGAATTCCAGACGAGGCCGATCGTGGAAAAGGGAAGGTCGAGTTCGGCGAAGCGCTGCCAGCGGCTGAAGCGGTAGATGATCGCGACTTCATTGAGCTCGCGCGGGATGGTCTTCAGCGAAGAATAAAAACTGAAGGCAATGTTCCAGACCTGGCCCGTAAAGATGAGCAGGATGGAGCCGAGCTCGACGCCGAGTTGGCTATGCGGAAAAATTGCCACCATGGCGAGCATGACTCCCGGCAAGAAGCTGAGCACGGGGATGGACTGGAGAATATCCAGCAGCGGAACCATGATGATTTCGGCGCGTCGGGAGCTGGCCGCGACGTAGCCGTAGGCCAGAGCAAAAACCAGGCTCAACACATACGCGACGCTGATGCGAACGAGAGAAAACAGAGCGTAGAGAGGGAGGACGCCGGGATTCTGCGAAATCTCGACGTGGGGATGGACGGGACCGAGCCAGGAACGGCCAATGGCATAGACGCCAAAAATCGCCGCACAGACAAATAAAAAAACGGCGATATCGATGAGCAAAGCCCAGCTCCAGCGCGAGCCCGCGGGCCGCGTCACCGCGGGAGGGAGCGGCGTGGCCTGGGCGGTCGAGAGAGTGAGATCCGACACGGGAGCGTCAGGCCTCGGTGAGTGTTAACTTGCCGGTGGCGGCGTCGTAATCAAAAATTTCGGCGTAGCGGCCCCACTGGATGGCGGTTTCCAGCTGGCGGCGGGATTCTTCCTCACCAAAATGCTCGTCGAGCAGGTCGCGGAAAAATTCTTCGGACAACGTGCGGTTGGATTTGGCTTTGAGCGCTTGCTCCATCTGGCGGAGCAGCGGGACGTTGGCGAGTGCTGCCTTTCGAAAGATTGCTTTGCGCGCTTGAATGTCCGCCTGAGCGAACGCCTGGCCCTCCGGAGTGATGACGGCGTCGCCTTCTTCGACGCGAAGCATTCCGAGGAGAACAGCAGTATCGACGGTCGGAAGGAGTGCATCAACCTCGAGACTCAGTTCATCGGCGAGGCGATGCAGATCGACACGGCCTCCGCGGTCGGCGAGAATTTCCAACAGGCCGGCCATGCCGCCGGGGCGGGTATGCGGCAGCATGATGGTCTTCGGCCGCGCGGGCATTCCGGGACCAAAGGTGCGAGACGGGGCGGTATCGTGCTGGTGAGCCGGCTGCGTTAGGATGCGGTAGATGGAATCGACCAACTCTAGGAAGTGGGCACCTTGGCGGTCGCGCGGATGCGGAATATCAACTTTGAAGTCCGCGTGGATATGCGCGGGATGGCGGCCGAGAACGATGATACGGTCGGCGAGGACGACGGCTTCTTCGATATTGTGAGTAACGATGAAAATCGCGCGCGTGGGAATCTTGTGACCGAGCCAGAGCTCGAGGAGCTCGCCGCGGAGGGTTTCCGCGGTGAGGACGTCAAGCGCGGAGAACGGCTCGTCCATAAAGAGCACTTCGGGCTCGACGACGAGTGCGCGGGCGACGCCGACACGCTGCTTCATGCCACCGGAAAGTTCCTTGGGGTAGGCGGTCTCGAAACCGTCGAGGCCGACGGCGTCAATGATGCGCAGGGAGCGCTTGCGGCGCTCGATGGGAAGCATGCCGCGGGCCTCGAGCGGGGCTTCGACGTTTTCGAGAACGGTGAGCCAGGGAAAGAGCGCGAAGCTTTGAAAGACGATGGCAACGTTGGGCGATTCGTCGCGGACCGGATGGCCATGCCAGTAGACGGAGCCGGCGCTGGCCGGAGATAGCCCGGTCAACATGCGGAGCAGAGTGGACTTGCCGCAACCGGAAGGGCCGAGCAGCGCCATGACCTGGCCAGGATAGATGGCGAGATCGCTGGGAGCGATAACCTGGATGCGGCTGCCGTCGGGCTGCGCGTAGGATTTCTCCAGCTGGCGCGCTTCGATAATCGGAGGGGGAGCGGGTGCGATGTTTGCGGTGCTCATGAGCGCGTGTATTATCGCTCAACTGCCGCGTGGCCGCACAGGACGGGACGAGAAATGACGGCTTATTTCGAGCACAGTTACATTGGCATGAACACGGCATGACATTTCCCGCCGAAGACCCCAACAGAATGGACGCTACCGCGGGATTTCGCGGGTGGCTGCTCGCGCTGGGCGTTTCCCTGGCGACGTCGTTGCTGGCGATCGCGCCTTTTTTTTGGATGGGGAACGCTTCGGGGCACGATTTCGGATTTCACGCGGCCTCCTGGTTGGACGTTGCGGGGCAGTGGAGAGAAGGGATCTTTTTTCCGCGGTGGACGGAGTGGGCGAACTACGGGTTTGGCGAGCCGCGGTTTATTTTTTATCCACCGCTGTCGTGGATGCTGGGGGCGGCGCTGGGCTTTGTGTTTCCGTGGAATGCCGTGCCGGGAATTTTCATCGTCATCGCGCAGACAATGGCGGGACTTTGTTTGTTTGCGCTGGCGCGGCGATCTCTGTCGGTGCGCGGGGCGCTCTTTGGCGCCGCGTGTTATGCGGGAAATCCCTATGCGCTGTTGATCGTTTACATGCGCAGTGATTTTGCGGAATTGCTGGCGTGCGCGCTGATGCCGTTGGTGGTGCTGACGGTGTTGCAACTATGCGAACCGCGGGAGCATCGCCGGCGTTACGCGCCTCGGGCGACGGCGTTCTTCGCGGTGGTGTTCGCAGCGGTCTGGCTTTGCAATGCGCCTGCCGGGGTGATGGCGAGCTACAGCGTGGCGATTATTTTTGCGTGCGCGGCCGTGTGGGAAAAATCTTTGCGGCCGTTGTGGCGCGGCGCGGGCGGATTGGCGTTGGGTTTTGGATTGACGAGTTTTTATCTTCTGCCCGCGGCCTTCGAGCAGCGCTGGGTGAATATCGCGCAGGCGCTTTCGTCAGGCTTGCAACCCTCGGACAACTTTCTCTACACCATGATCAACGATCCAGAGCATAACGTGTTCAATGGGATGGCCTCGAGCGTGGCGATCCTGCTCATGGTGATGACGGGGATCGCGGGGATTGCGGCGCACCGAGGAATTGCTGGGGAAAGGAAAAGCGGTGAGGCAAGACAACTGTGGCGCGTGCTACTGCTGCTCTCCGCGGCGGCGACGATTCTGATGATTCGCCCCAGTTCGGTTTTTTGGGAGCACCTTCCCAAGCTGCGCTTCGTTCAGTTTCCCTGGAGATGGATGGCCATCCTGGCGGTGCCGTATGGCTATTTCCTGGCGGCCGCGGTGGCCCGCCGGCGCCTGGGGTGGATCTGGGGCCCGGCCGTGATTGTGATTATTGGCGGAACAGCCACTTTTCTCGTTCGGAGCGCGTGGTGGGATTCCGAAGACATTCCGGTCTTGCAGGAAGCGATTGCGAAGGACCAGGGTTTTGAGGGTACAGACGAATACGATCCGGCGGGTGACGATCATTATAATTTGCCGGAAAAAGCGCCGCGCGTGCAGGTTCTCCCGGCCGAGGAATCAGGGGGAGGGACGCCGAAAGCGGAGATTCGTATCGAGCGATGGACCGCGGAAGAAAAAAACTTGAGTGTAGCTTCCGGTGAGCCCTTGAGAGTGGCGCTGCGACTGCTCAACTGTCCAGCGTGGCGCGTGGAGGTGAACGGCAAAACAGTGACACCACAGCACGCGGAGACAAACGCGCAGATGATTCTGTCGCTCTCTCCGGGAACGCAGCGGATCACGGTACGGTTTGGGCGTACTTCGGATCGCAAATTGGGCCTGGTCATTTCCGTAGTGGCATTGCTGACGCTTCTTGCGCTCTTAAACGCCGGGGGCCTGCGCCTTCTTTCCGCAAGCCCCTGAGTTGGGACGGTGCAGCTTCGAACATTCCCAGATCGAGTGTTGGGGCGTACCCCCCCGGGCTGTGAGGTAAAGCTACCTCCGTGAAGGAAAACGGATAGGCGGCACTCGGATTCCGAGGCGCCGTCGTATGGATGCGCCTTCTCGACCAGCACCGCCAGCAAGGGATCATTCCGCACTCCTCCACGACGCAAGAGAGCAAAGGTGCGAAGTACAAGGGAGCGAACGCCGACTTGGCCGACAAGGTCGTCAGGCAGCTTCTGCGGGACCTGGACAAGCCTAAGGAGGAGCGCGCCCGTGATTCAAGCAAGAAGCTGGGCGGAGCGCCGCGGTAGTCGCATGGAAATGTGGCTAACAGTTCAGGGGGATGTTAGTTCGCGCCCTTCTCGAGCGCCGCTTTTAGATGCACATTGCTCCCACTGCTAACCTTTAGCTTCTTTTCCCAAGGTTGGAAACCGGTTTTCTTCACGGAAACTGTGTGCTCACCTGCGGGCACATCGATGTCGGATGGTGTGTTGCCTACAAAGCTGCCATCCATTTCGATGTCAGCGCCGTCGGGAGTCGATGTGACCGATAACTTCGCCGTCGTGGGAGTTGTGGCGGGTGCAGGAGCTGCAGGCGATTGTGAGGCTGCGGCTTTGCTCTGTGCTGCTGCTGCGGCTGCCGCGCGAATGACAGGGCCATGCGCGGTCCAGTCCTGGTCAATGGCCTCGCAGGCGGTCTGTACTGAGCCGCCGAGCGACAGGGTGGACTTGCTGACCACCGAGTCGCCGCTCACGCGGTTAAACACAGCAACCTTGTTCCTGTGAGTCAGGAATCCCTTCCCGCCCTCATGATCCAGGACGACGACATAATCGCCATTTGCCTGAATATTGTTAGTCACCACCTGCGGGCAGCGTTCACCGAAAGTCTTGATGATTTCAGCGGTTTGTGGACGTGCTCCGCCGTGTGTCTCACCGCCAAAACCTCCGCTGGTCCCTCCACCGGCCCCACGCATTTCCCAAGATTGGCTGTCAGTGATAAACACTCGTGCTTTGTCTTGTGTGGCGGGCGGCTTTTGGTTGTCCTGAGCAGCCGCAATGGAAATGAATAGCGATAGGGATAGTAGAGATAGCGGGATCGAGATGGTTGTTTTCATCGGAACACCTCCTCTAGGTTATCTAGGTTACGGCAATGGTAGCATCTCTATGGCTCCTCGCTGTTTCTTTACCAGAGTGGAGCATGCGAAAAGTTACTAGCGGCGATCGACGGTGGGGCGGCGGATGTCCTGGCCCAGCACTTCACTTCGGGGGATCAATTCCAAAGTCGAACAGTTTTCCCCGGTCACCGCCGGCATAAAAGAAGCAGTATTCTCCCGGTGGTATAGGCCCTTCGGGAGTGACCCTGTAAACCCCCGGGGCGAGTCTTTCGATTTTCAGTTCGACGGTATCCTTCGATTGTGTGCCAGACGAGCCTCCAAAAAGATTGGCCTCGCCAACGACGAGTTCGCGCTCATTTTTCTTTGCCGAGAGTTTGGCCAGCACGAATTCGTTAGGGCTGGACGCACCGGCCCAAAACCAGACATTGCTCAGGCTATGTGATTTCTCTTCGAAGTAAAACCAGAACTCGGGATTGTCTTCAACCATTCGCAAACTCGCGCGGCCACCTCGAACGACGGCTTTCATCTTGACTTTCGCAATGCCAGAGGTCATGGCAGCGGCAAATACTCCGGCTGATTTTGCTCCCGAATAGACGGTGGGCTCGAGTGCCACCATCTCTTTGGCCGTGTTCTCCTTGGAGAGCCAGTAGACGCCTGCATCGTGAGGAGAGCGAGGATCATTCGGATCGGGCGGAGGCGAGTTCTTGGCTGCGTCAGCAGCAGTGTTGCTGGCGGCACCGGCTTCCACCATGGCCTGGATCACGGCATCACTGACACCCGCCGCCTTCAGCTTCATGATGTCGTCAATGGCGGTCTGAAAGCTGCAGTTCGACGTCTTGATCTTGCTGCTGATCAGCCCATCACCCAGCTTCAATTCAACCATTTTGGCAATCATCTCGTTCGTCAGAACTTCAACTGGAGCAGTTTGCGCGGGCGGGGTTTGGGCAGACGCTATTTGCGCCAGTCCGGCCAATCCTGATGTCATCGCGCAGCACACGATGCACGCGAATGCAAAGAGATGGAAACCAGCGGCTCCAGGAAAAAGCAAAGAGATAGTTGATCTCATCGGATCCTCCCGAGTCTTACTTCACGCGAGAAGCAGTGGGTTGAGAAAAGTAGTCGTCTACCCTTGTGGTGAATGTCAATGGAAGACACCCCCTTGTCCGCGGAAAGGGTATTCCGATCGGAATACCTCGACATGCATTGGACGGCACGAAGAGGGTTTCGGTTTCCTCTTGCGCCTAGGTCAGCGGCGATCGACGGTGGGATGGCGGATGTCCTGGCCCTGGACGAGGTAGATGACGTCTTCGGCGATGTTGGTGGCGTGGTCGCCGATGCGCTCGAGGTTCTTGGCGACGAGGATCAATTCGAACGCGGGAAAGACCACGCTGGAATCGCCCATCATGTAGGTGAGCAATTCACGGAAAATCTGATCGCGGTAGTTGTCCACCCGATCGTCGGTGGCGAGGACGGTCTGCGCGAGTTCGACGTCGCGGCGGACGACGGCGTTGAGGGCGTTGCGAACCATCTCCTCGGTGAGCTCGCTCATGCGCGGCAGATCGACGTAGGGCTTTACGCGCGGGTGGCGAAGGATGCGCAGAGCTCCCTGCGCGATGTTGACGGCTTGATCGCCGATGCGCTCGAGATCGTTGTTGATGCGCGAGACCGCCAGGACGAAGCGGAGATCGATGGCCATGAGCTGGTGAAGCGCGAGAAGCTGAACGACGCGGTCGTCGATTTCCATCTGGAGCTCGTTGATGGCGTCTTCTTCCTCGAGGACGCGGTTGGCGAGCTGTTCGTCGGATTCCAGAACGGCGTGAACGGACTGGTGGACGGAGCGTTCCGCGAGGCTGCCCATCCAAAGCAGGCGCTCTTTCATCTCGTTCAGATCTTTTTCGAAATGGCGTTCCATGAACCCCTTCCCCTCACGACTAACTTACAGCAAAACGAAGAGAGATTTCGCGCTTCGCTGGAAATGACGGAGCAATACCGGCATCAGCCGAAGCGGCCGGTGATGTAGGCCTCCGTGCGCGGATCACCGGGGGTGGTGAAGAGCTGCGGCGTGGGGCTGAACTCGATGAGCTGACCCGTGAGCAGGAAGGCGGTGAAGTCGCTGATGCGCGCGGCCTGCTGCATGTTGTGGGTAACGGTGACGATGGTGCAGAAATCCTTCAACTGCACGAGCAGCTCTTCGATTTTCGCGGTGCTGATGGGGTCGAGGGCCGAACAGGGCTCGTCGAGAAGGAGCACTTCGGGCTCGACGGCGAGGGCCCGGGCAATGCACAAGCGCTGCTGCTGGCCGCCGGAAAGTTCGTAGGCGGACTTGTGGAGGTGGTCTTTCACTTCGTCCCAGAGCGCAGCGTGGCGCAGGCTTTTTTCGACGGCTTCGGAGATGGGGGCCTGGGAGCCGTTGATCCGCAGACCATAGGCAACGTTGTCGAAAATCGACTTGGGGAAAGGATTGGGGCGCTGGAAAACCATGCCGACGCGGCGGCGATACGAAGTAACGTCCTGCGTAAGGATGTTCTGGCCATCCAGAAGAATTTCGCCTTCCAAGCGGGCGCCGCGCACGATCTCGTACATGCGATTCAGGGTGCGAAGCAGAGTGGACTTGCCACAGCCGGAGGGACCAATGAGAGAGGTGACCTTGTTGGTGGCGATGCCCATGCTGACATCGAAGAGAGTCTGCTTGCTGCCATAAAAGAAATTGACCTTGGAAATGGTCATGCGCATGGACAGGGCCGCGGACGTCTCTCGCGCCGCGGGACTGGTCGCGATGGGAGGTATGTTCACGGACAAAACTGGCCTCACAGAAGCGTGCATAGGTTAAGACCTCGGAACCGCAATGCCCCGGGAAAGAATCGCCCGGGCGACGATGTTAATGACAAGAATCAAAACGAGCAAGACCAGCCCCGCAGCCCAAGCCTGACGATGCCAATCATCGTACGGGGCAAGGGCATAAGTAAAGATCATCACCGGCAGGGAAGCCGAGGGATGAGTCCAGCCAGGGCTCCAGAATTGATTGCCAAGAGCGGTGAACAGGAGCGGGGCAGTTTCACCGGCGACGCGGGCGAAGGCCAGCAGAACGGCAGTCAGGATGCCACGATAAGCGGCAGGCACGATGACGGTGGCAATGGTCTTCCATTTGCTGGCGCCCAGGGCCATGGCGGCTTCGCGCAAAGGGTTCGGCACGGCGCGCAGAAATTCTTCGGTGCTGCGAAGGGTGATGGGGATCATCATCAGTCCAAGAGCGAAACCGCCGGCGAGTGTGGAGTATTGCTTGAAAGGGTGAACCACCAGGCTATAAGCAAAAATGCCGATGACGATGGAGGGCACGCCGTTGAGCAAGTCAGCAGCATAACGGACGATGAAAGCGGTGGTGCCGCCGCTGAATTCGGCGAGATAGATGGCCCCAAAAAATCCGATGGGAACACCAAAGATGGTAGCAAGCAGAAGCATCTTGGCGCTGCCGAGAATGGCGTTGGCCAAGCCGCCGCCGGTTTCACCGACGGGAACGGGCAATTTGGTGAAGAAATTCCAGTTGATGGAAGCTCCGCCATGAACCGCGAGATATCCAAGAATGAGGAAAAGAACGGAAACGGCGACCAGCGCACACACGCCGGTCATGGTCAGCATGAAGCCGCTCACAAATTTGCGCCAGCGAAGACGCGGGCTCATGCCTGGCCCCGTCCGCTGCCGCGCTGGGAAGTGGCCACGATCAGCAAGCGCGCAAAGCCGTTGAGGACGAAGGTAAGAATGAAGAGCACCAGGCCAAGCTCGATCAAGGATTCGGTATGGAGATCGCCGGTGGCTTCGGTGAATTCATTGGCGATGACGGCGGCAATGGAATAGCCAGGAGAAAAGAGCGAAGCGCTGATGACCGGGGTATTGCCGATAACCATGGTGACGGCCATAGTTTCGCCGAGGGCCCGAGCAAGGGCCAGGAAAATTGAGCCAAAAATGCCCGCGCGGGCAAAGGGAACGACCACTTTCCATGTGGATTCCCAGCGCGTAGCCCCAAGAGAGAGAGCGGCTTCACGCTGGTCGCGCGGGACGGAGAGGAGGACTTCGCGGGACACGGAAATGATATAGGGAATGACCATGATGGCGAGGACGATGCCCGCGGTCAGAAAGCCGACGCCGTAAGCGGGGCCTTGAAATAGGGGAAGGAAGCCGAGGGAATGTTTGAGAGCCGGCTGAACGTATTGACGCATCAAGGGAACGACAATGAAGATGCCTAGGACGCCGTAGATGACGCTGGGGACGGCAGCGAGAAGATCGATGAAGAATTCGAGCGTGTCGGAAACTCTTGCGGGGGCCAGCTCGGCAAGAAAAATGGCGGCGCCGATGCCGAGGGGCACGGCGATCAACAGAGATACCGCCGCGGTGACGAGCGTGCCGTAAATGAAGGGCAGAGCGCCGAACTGCTCGAAGATGGGGTCCCAGACGGAGGTGCGAAAAAAATTGAAGCCGAACTTATGCCGCGGGAGAACCGAGCCTTGCCACAATTCGAAAACGAGGAGGAGAGTGACGAGCACAACGGAAGCGGCGAATAAGAAAGTAATCATGCGGGCGATTTCATCGCCTTGGCGGAGCCGAGAAAGAAACGAGCGCGAGCCCGCGACGGGGCCCGCGCTCGGAACGGTGTTAGTCGTTGTTGCCACGTTACTGGACGTCGTTCAGGGCCTTCAGTTCCTTTGCGACGACTTCTTTCGGAAGCTTGGCATAGGATAGGGCCTCCGTGTAGTTCTGTCCTTCCGCGAGCATCCACTTAACGAAGCCCTTGATGGCCTCGCGCTTGGTGGCATCGGAGAACTTAGCGGGAACGAGCAGCCAGGTAAAGCTGGAGATAGGGTAGGCCGTCTTGCCGGGAGCGTCCGTAATGGAAACGCGGAAATCGTCCGGCATGTCCTTTGCTGCGCCAACCGCCGCGGCAGTGACGCTCACAAGGTCTGCCTTGATGAAAGCACCCGAGGAATTTCTCACCCGACCATAAGGCATGCTGTTCTGGATCGCGTAGATCAATTCGACATAGCCAAAGGAATTGGGGGTGTTCTTGATCGTGCCGGCAAGGCTCTCATTGCCCTTGGCGCCTAGACCCACGGGCCAATTGACCGACGCACCCTTGCCAACTTTGGTTTTCCACTCCTGGCTGACCTTTGAAAG
>Ga0066651_10000733_pt1 | contig 10481 bp, 5 predicted proteins | sample GraSoiAngelo_100_FD_71410 | JGI IMG/M metagenome (GOLD analysis project Ga0066651, IMG submission 71410) | Grasslands soil microbial communities from the Angelo Coastal Reserve, California, USA - 14_0903_02_20cm | ecosystem: Environmental > Terrestrial > Soil > Grasslands | place: USA...
TTCGAGTTGCTTCAACTTTATTTCGGCGAGGGTACTGGCTGCGGCGTCTCCGCTCATGACGGCGAAACGGGCTGTCGGCCACGCAAGCATGAAGCGCGGGTCGTAGGCTTTGCCGCACATGGCGTAATTCCCGGCGCCGAAGCTGCCGCCACAAATTACGGTTATCTTCGGCACCACGCTGTTCGCTACTGCGTTCACCATTTTTGCGCCGGCGCGAATGATACCGCTCCACTCCGCGTCTTTGCCGACCATGAAGCCGTTTACGTCGTGCAGAAAAACGAGCGGAATGCGGTTCTGGTTGCAATCGAGAATGAACCGCGCCGCCTTTTCGGCGGACTCGGTGTAAATCACGCCGCCGAATTCGATACGTTTCTGGTCCGAGCCGCGCGCCAGCGTCTGCACGTGTTTTTTCTGATTGGCGACAATTCCGACCGCCCAGCCGCCGATGCGCGCGTATCCACACAGAAGCGTCTCACCATACTCCGCGCGATATTCCTCGAATTCGCTCGCATCGACCACGCGGGCGATGATTTCCCGCATGTCGTACTGCTTTCCCGGGTCGCTCGAAAATATTCCGTAGATGTCGTCACCTGAATAGAGTGGGGCGCGCGATTTCACATGGCTGAAGAGCGAAGGGTCCGGCGCTCCGATTTTGTCGACGAGCGCGCGAATTCGCGCGATACACGCATCCTCGTCCGGCTCGCGGAAATCCACCGTCCCGCTGATTTGCGCGTGCATTTTCGCGCCGCCCAGATCTTCCGCAGATGTTTTTTGGCCAATCGCGGCCTGCACCAGCGCTGGTCCCGCCAAAAATAATCCGGAGCCCTCGGTCATCAAGATGTGATCGCACATCACCGGGAGGTACGCACCGCCCGCCACGCACATTCCCATGATCGCAGTGATTTGCGGAATGCCCATCGCGCTCATCACCGCGTTGTTGCGGAAGACGCGCCCGAAATCATCGGTGTCCGGAAAAACATCTTCCTGCAGCGGCAAAAAAACACCCGCGGAATCAACCAGGTAAATTGCGGGGATTCTGTTTTCGATGGCGATGTTTTGTGCGCGAATCACTTTCTTCGCGGTCATCGGGAAAAACGCGCCAGCCTTTACTGTTGCATCGTTCGCGATGAGCATGAACGTTCGCCCGCACACTCTTGCAAGTCCGGTGACCGTGCCGGCGCAAGGTGCGCCGCCCCATTCGTCGTACATTTCAAACGCCGCATAAATGCCAAGTTCGAAAAAATACGAACCCGGATCGATCAGCTTGGCGATGCGTTCGCGCGCGGTGAGCCGGCCTTTTTTGTGCTGCGATTCGACGGCCTTCGCGCCGCCCCCCTGGCGAATCTGTTCTTCCTCATTCTTGATTTTTGTGAGCAAATCAATGATGCGGCGGGTGTTTTTTTCGAATTCAGGAGATTTCAGATTCGCACTTGTTCTCAGAACGGAATCAGACACGCGAAGTCCTCACTCACGAGAGATCTTTGAGAAAACTTTCTGGCAGCGACAGTGGCGCGAACCAAGTTTGACAGTATACGAGTTTCGCCACCATTGTGCGACCGCGGTGGCTGCGATGGTGATCCCGTTTCGGATAAGCACAAAGCCGGCATGCAAAGATTCTGTCCGAGTGCACTGTCCCCCCTCCCGGGCCGGAACGGTACTCGCCAATGCTGCTGACGGTCACGAACGCCGCTGAAACCATTGCGAATCGTCCAAGACGCTATACAATGCCGGGCATGCCCGCTTGAAGAATCCAGAGAGGAGATGCTGATCTCATGTCCCAGGAAACCAAGCTCGGGTCCAACTTAGCCGGTTACTCGATTCGCGTGCTCACCCTGGCGCTTGCTGTAATGATCTTTGGAGTTGGCGTTTGGGCGCAAGACCGGGAGATCGCGAACAAGCTGCAGGGGTTCGACTCCTACATGGAACAAGTCCTGAAGGATTGGAATACGCCAGGAATCGGTGTCGGTATTGTTATCAATGACAAGCTGGCTTTCGCCAAAGGGTATGGGTACAGGGACTACGAGAAGAAGCTGCCCTTCACTCCGACGACGCTGTGCCAGATCGCTTCGAACTCCAAGTTGTTCACCGCCGTGGCCGCGGGGATGCTGGTCGAGGAAGGAAGGCTGACTTGGGATAAGCCCGTGCGCGAGTCCGTCCCGACAATCCAGTTCTACAACGACCAGCTCAACGACAATGTGACGTTGCGCGACATGCTGTCGCACCGGACAGGCGTGACCCGGCACGACTCGATGTGGTTCAAGTCGGATTTCAAAAGGAAGGAGTTGTTCGAAAAGCTGAAATACCTTGAGCCGCAGCAGCCGATGCGCGAAACGTTCCTGTACAACAACCTGATGTTCTCAGCCGCCGGCTACATCATTGAATTGAAATCCGGGAAGACCTGGGAGCAGTTTGTGCGGGAGAGAATCTTCGAGCCGCTGAACATGAGTTCGACTACCTATTCGATCTCCGAGATGGTGAAGTACCCGGACCACGGAGTCCCTTTCCGAGAAAAGCGCGACACGTTTGAGTTGTACAAGATCCCCTACTACGAGGACACCGAGGGGGTCGCTCCCGCGGGCGCGATTATCTCGAATATCGAAGACGTGTCGCACTGGCTCATCGCGTTGATGAATGATGGAAAATACAACGGGAAGCAGGTCTTGCCGCCGAATGTGCTGAAAGCCACGATGCAACCGGCCATTGGTTTGCCAAACACTCTTGGCGAAGCACTCGGATACTGGGAGTTGCTGAATCCAGCCTACGGCATGGGGCGACAGACCGCCTCATACCGGGGACGGCTGCTCACCTTCCATGGCGGCGACCTTCCCGGATTCCACTCGCAGGTTTCCTTCATGCCCAACGACAAGATCGGCGTGATCGTCCTGGTGATCAGCGATCACAGCGCTCCCTTGTATAACGTCGTCAGCTATCACGTGTACGAGCGGCTGCTGGGCCTGGATCAAACACCCTGGAGTAAACGCCGGCTGGAGCAACGACTCGCAAGCAAGAAGGCCGGCACGGAAGCACGCGCGAAGGCCGGCGCCGACCGCGTTCCCAACACCAAACCATCTCACGCGTTAGCCGACTATGCGGCTGAATATGAAAATCCGGCATACGGCATTCTCAAGATCGGGCTGAAGGAGAACCAGCTGCAGTTCCATTTTCACGCGTTCCAGTTTCCGATGAACCATTTCCATTACGACCGGTTCGATACTCCCGAAGACGAGCAGTACGGCAAGTTCTCGGTCAATTTTCGAACCAATCCGCAGGGGGACGTTGATAACGCGGTGATTTCGTTGGATGAGGCTGAAGTGGTTTTCACGCGGAAGCCAGAGACCCTGGATGCAGCGCTTCTCGAGAAGCTCGCCGGAGATTACCTGACGCCCGCGCACGTCAAGTTCCAGGTACTCTATCAGCGGGGAGACGGACTTTCTCTGGTATTCCCGGGCGGGCCTCCGGTCAAACTCATCCCGGTCAAAGGTCTCCAGTTCAAGACTCCGCAGTTCTCCGACACCATCTACGAGTTTGTGATGGAGAACGGCCAGGTTAAAGCGCTGAAGGAGCGCGATCCGTCCGGTGAATACTCCTTCTCGCGGCAATGAGGCAGTTTTGACGGTCGATTGTCTTTGGGGTCGATCGTCCAGAACAGTGAAATGAAACTGTAGGAGTACTGTCGGAGGGCTCCGTGCAGGTCGCGGCTCCGCCGGGCCAAACGAGAACGCAAAAGACTTGCACTCATTTAGAAGCAAGGTAAGCTAACAGCGGGATCTCTGAGGACATCTGCGAGTGCTGTTCATTGGTTGAACACCAAATTGTGCCAATTCGAAAGGACATGGTGATGAGGCATCTCTCCACGATTGTTTATACGTTTGGCTGGACTGTTTTTCTCTGCTTTGCAAGTTTGGCCGCGGCGCAGACGCCGCCGACGAAAGTGGCAGCGCAAGCGCCCGCAAAGCCGGCGGCGGCCAAGTCCGCGCCACTCGAAGTGCCGCAACTGAAATTCGAAAAGTACAAGCTCGAGAATGGCCTTGAAGTCATTCTCTCCGAGGACCACCGCCTGCCGATGGTGGCCGTGAACTTGTGGTACCACGTGGGCCCTGCGAACGAACTCCCGGGCCGCACAGGTTTTGCGCATCTATTCGAACACATGATGTTCGAAGGATCGCGGCACGTGCCGGGCAGTTCGCATTTCCATTTTCTGGAAGCCGCGGGCGCTTCGGATATCAACGGCACGACAGACTTCGACCGCACCAACTATTTCGAAACCCTGCCTTCGAATCAGCTGGAGCTGGCCCTATGGCTGGAGTCCGATCGCATGGGTTATTTGCCGGACAAACTGGACCAGTCCAATCTTTCGAACCAGCAGGATGTGGTGCGCAACGAGCGGCGGCAGAGCGTGGAAAACGCGCCGTACGGGGTGGTGGAAGAGGCGATGTTTCACCAGATTTTTCCGAAAGAACATCCGTATTACGGCGATGTGATCGGATCGCATGCCGACGTCCAGTCCGCCAAACTCGAAGACGTGCGGAGTTTTTTCAAGCTGTATTACGCGCCAAACAACGCGAGCCTGGCGATCGTCGGAGATTTTGATCCAGAGAAGGCGCGCGAGCTGGTGCAAAAATATTTTGGGCCGTTGAAGCGCGGACAGGACGTTCCCAAGATCAAGGCGCACACGCCGGCAATCGCGACCGAGCGGCGCGCCGTGGTCCAGGACAACGTGCAGCTGCCTCGCGTGTACCTGGCCTGGCTGACCTCGCCGATTTTCAAACCGGGCGACGCCGAAGCGGATCTCGCGGCAACGATTCTGGGAGGTGGAAGGTCCAGCCGGTTGTACAAAAAACTTGTGTATGAAAACCAGATCGCCCAGGACGTAGGAGTGAATCAACAGTCGCTGATTCTTGGTTCTGTGTTTGAAGTGCAGGCGACGGCCAAAGCCGGCGTGAAACCGGAAGATCTTGAAAAGGCCATCAACGCGGAGCTGGATGCATTTCGCAAAGATGGACCGACCGCGGCGGAGCTGACGCGGGCGCGAAACGTGCTCGAATCGAGAATCATCGCCGGCCTCGAGACGCTGGGAGGGTTCGGAGGCGTTGCCGACCGCTTGAACAGTTACAACCATTATCTGGGCACGCCAGACTTTCTTGCGGCGGACATTGCGCGGTATGAAAATTCCACAACCGAATCGATTCAGACGTTTGCGCAAAGACAGCTCAACGGGAATCAGCGCGTGGTGGTATATGGCCTGCCGGGGAAGCAGGATCTAGGGCCAGAGGTGGCGACTCCGAAAGCGGAACAGAAGGATCCATCCAAGAACAATGGGGAAGCGGTGAACGCCGATGCGGAATGGCGAAAGGACGCGCCAAAGCCGGGGCCTGCCGGCGCGTTGCACCTGCCGGTGCCGGAAAAATTCAAACTTTCGAATGGATTGACCGTGCTGTACAGCGAAAGGCCGGGACTGCCGCTGGTAGCCGCAAACTTGGTCTTGCACGCCGGAAGCGGAGTCAACCCCGTGGATCGCCCGGGGCTTGCGAGCTTGACGGCGCGGATGCTGCAGCAGGGCACGACAACGCGATCCGCGCTGCAGATTGCTGATCGCGCCGCGGATCTGGGCGCCACTCTGAATTCAGGAGCGGGGACCGACACGACTGGAATATCCACGCGGTCACTCTCCCGGAATTTTCCCGATGCGCTGGAATTGCTGGCGGACGTGGCACTGCATCCGAGCTTTCCGCAGGCGGAGATAGAGCGTGTACGCTCGGAGCGGCTGACCGGGATTGTGCAGGAAAAAGACGAGCCATTCGCCCTGGCGATGCGAGTGTTGACGGCAGCGCTTTATGGACCGCGACACACTTACGGCTACCCCGACAGCGGCACGACGGAATCCATCAAGGCGATTTCCCGCGACGACGTGGAGCATTTCTGGCAGCAGAATTATTTTCCGGACGACGCGGCCCTGGTCGTTACAGGAAACATCAAACTGGCGTCATTAAAGCCACTGCTGGAGAAGCGGTTCGGTGCGTGGAAGGGTGGGAGGCCCGCTCCACCAGCGCTGGGTTCGCCGGAGACAACGGACGCCAAGCTGATTCTTGTGGACCGTCCAGGAGCGCCGCAGACGACGCTGGTGTGCTTCTCGATGGGGTTGGCGAGATCGACGCCGGACTACGCGCCAGTGGAGGTGATGAACACGGATCTCGGAGGACTTTTCTCAAGCCGCATCAACATGAACTTGCGCGAGGCGCACGGTTACACATACGGCGCTGGATCGTTCTTCAATTATCACCGGGCGCCCGGACCGTTCGTCGTGTTTTCGGATGTGCGGACGGACGCGACCGCTCCCGCGACTTCGGAGGTGTTCAACGAACTGCGTCGGATGCGCGAAACGCAAATGACGCCGGCGGAACTCCTTCTTTCGAAGGATTCCATCGCGCGGTCGCTGCCGGGGCGGTTCGAACGCGGGACGGCGGCGGCGGCGACCTTCGCGGAACTTTTCACCTACGATTTGCCGTTGGATTATTACTCGACTCTGCCGGATCACGTCAACGCCGTGACCATCGAGCAGGCGCAGGCCATGGCGCAGAAATACGTTCAGCCGGACAAGATGATCGTTCTTGCGGTGGGCGACCGCTCGAAGATCGAAGAAGAGATGAAGAAGTTGAATTTGGGCAAGGTCGAGATTCGGGACACGGATGGGAAGATCATTCACTGATCTCGAATGTTTCGAGTGTTGACTCGGACTGAACCCGTCGCTAAGATTTGATTGAGAAGGTTCCCGCGCAACCGCGGGGACTCTTATTTCAACCACGGAGGCGCCTGTGCGAACCATTACCAAAGTTCTCGCGGGCGGGTGTGTCTCCGTGGCTTGCATGAACTGACCGGGTCACCCCTCCCGCAATTCAAATCCAGTTGAACCGATGCTGTTTTGATTTTGGCACTAGCGGCGGCCGCGTGTTGCGCCATGGCTGCGGGAGGATTTTCCATGTCTATTATTGGGTGGGGATGGAATTCGTATTTTGAAGCGTTCTGGCGGGGCAGCGACTGGGGAAACGCGGTACCAGCGCGTGTTGTGGCACAGCAACGGAAATTCTGGCGGGTCGCAGGAGACTTCGGCGAATGCTGGGCGGAGGCGAGCGGGGGGCTGCGTCTTGCGGCGGCGGAGTCGGACTGGCCGGCGGTAGGCGATTGGGTGGTCATGGAACTCCACGGGGCAGACTCGACAGCCGTGATCCAGGAAGTCTTGCCGAGACGGAGCAAATTTGTCCGCAAGTCGCCCGGGAAAAAGATAGAAGAGCAGGTGATCGCTGCGAATGTGGACACGGCGTTGCTGGTGTCGGGGTTGGACGGCGATTTCAATCCGCGACGCGTGGAGCGGTATCTGGCGCAGTGCTGGGAGTCCGGGGCGAGGCCGGTGATCGTGTTGAATAAGGCGGACGCTTGCGAGGAGGCGCGCGGGAAAGCCGCCGAGATGGAGCGCGTTGCCATAGGGAAGTCGGTGTGCGTTGTTAGCGCGAGAACTGGAGAGGGTTTCGCTGAACTTGAAGAGTTTCTCAAACCAGGGCACACATTAGTGCTGCTGGGTTCTTCCGGAGTGGGCAAGTCAACGATCGCGAACCGGCTCCTGGAGGAAACCGTGCAGGAAGTTCGGCCGGTTCGCGAGAGCGATAGCAAGGGACGGCATACCACGAGCACGAGAGAACTGTTCATCTTGCCAGGGGGCGCGCTACTGATGGACACGCCGGGCTTGCGCGAGATGCAACTGTGGGACGCGGAGAACGGCGTTGCGCAAGCATTTGCCGACATCGATTCGCTGGCGGCGCAGTGCCGATTCGGCGATTGCCGTCATGAAGCGGAGCCAGGATGCGCGATCCTGGCGGCGTTAAGCGCGGGAACATTGGATCCGGGGCGCGTTGAAAACCGGCGGAAGCTTTTGCGCGAGCAGGAATTCTTGCAGCGGAAAATAGATCCCGAAGCGCGACAAGAGCAAAAAGAGCTGTGGAAACAGATTCATCGAGCCGCGCGGCAGAAATACCAGCAGAGACAAAGAGACGAGGGGAAGCGGTGAGGGCGTTGTACTCGGCGCTGAGGTCACTTTGGGCGATGGCTAGGAAAGCGCGACGCGCTTGTGGATGAATTCCACGATGTCTTGCGTAGAGGTTCCGGGGAGAAAGATTTCGGCGATGCCGGATTTTTTCAGGGCGGGGATGTCGGCTTCGGGGATGATGCCGCCGACGAGGACAGTGACGTCGGTCATGCCTTTGTCGTGGAGAAGTTTCATCAATTGGGGGCAGATAGTGTTGTGGGCGCCAGAGAGGATGGAGAGGCCGATGACGTCGACATCTTCCTGAACGGCGGCGGAGGCGATCATTTCCGGGGTTTGGCGCAATCCAGTGTAAACGACCTCCATGCCGGCGTCGCGCAAGGCACGGGCGATTATTTTTGCGCCGCGGTCGTGGCCATCCAACCCCGGCTTGGCGATCAGCACTCTGATTTTCTTCTCCGGCATTTAGCTGCCTCTTCTCAGTGTACTCCGTGCCCCCTGTATTGAAAAAACTCGCCCTTCACTGCTACATCATAAATCGGCGGACGCCATCTTTAAGGACTGAAACGTTGAAATTGATCAGCAGGCCGAGCTTGTGACCCGACAGCCTAAGATATATAAGCATGATGGCTTCATGGATCGGTGCGAGTGCGTCGACCGACTTGAGTTCTGCCACAATCCGCTTCTCCACAAGCAAATCTAGCCTAAAACCACAATCGAGCTTTATTTCTTTGCATACGAGTGGCAGCGGTTTTTGTTTTTGAAAGCCGATTTTGCGAATCGCGAATTCATGGCACAGGCATGCTTCATAGGCGGATTCCAGCAGGCCGGGTCCAAGTAGTTTGTAGACTTCTATGGCGGCGCCGATGCTCTCGTGGGTGATTTCGTTGCCAATCATGGGGCGGGTGAATTCAACACAGAGGTCATTAGAGAGCACAGAGAAGAGTTAAGTGATAGCGACTTCTTCGTAGGTGCCGAAGACGTCGCGGAGGGCGTCGCAGATTTCGCCGAGGGTGGCGTAGGATCTCACGGCATCGTAGATGAACGGCATGAGGTTGTCTTTTCCCTTGGCCGCGGCGCGGAGGAAGTTGAGGCGGCGATCGACCTCGGCCTTGGAGCGATCGGCGCGGAGCTTGCTCAACCGCTCGGCCTGGCGGTGGGCCACCGTCTCGTCAATTTGCAGGACGTCCAGGGGCTTCTCTTCGGATGCGAAATCATTCACGCCGACTATGATTTTTTCTTTTTTATCGACAGCCACCTGGTAGCGGTAGGAGGCTTCGGCGATTTCGCGCTGGGGATAACTGCGCTCGATGGCCGCGACCATGCCGCCCATGGTGTCGATTCTCTCGACGTATTCCCACGCGCCATGCTCGACTTCGTTGGTGAGAGTTTCGACGAAGTAGGAACCGCCGAGCGGGTCGACCGTGTTGGTGACACCGGTTTCGTGAGCGATGATCTGCTGTGTGCGCAGCGCGATGGTCGCCGCGAACTCCGTCGGCAGCGCCCAGGCTTCATCCAGCGAATTGGTGTGCAGAGACTGCGTTCCGCCGAGCACCGCGGCGAGGGCTTGAATCGCGGTGCGGACAACATTGTTGTAGGGTTGTTGTGCGGTCAAGGAGCAGCCGGCGGTCTGCGTATGAAAGCGTAGCGCCCAGGAGCGCGGATTTTTTGATTTGTAGCGCTCCACCATGGCTTTGTGCCAGATGCGGCGGGCTGCGCGATACTTGGCGATTTCCTCGAAGAAATCATTGTGCGCGTTGAAGAAAAAGGAAAGGTGCGGCACAAATTGATCCACGTCCAGTCCTCGGCGCATTCCCCATTCGACGTACTCCATGCCATCGCGCAGAGTGAAGGCCAATTCTTGGATGGCCGTCGAGCCGGCCTCGCGGATGTGATAGCCGCTGATCGAAATGGGATTGAATTTCGGTGTGTTCTTGACGCCGAATTCGAACGTGTCGATCACCAGCCGCATCGAAGGTTCCGGCGGATAGATGTATTCCTTTTGCGCGATGTATTCCTTCAAGATGTCGTTCTGGAGCGTGCCGGAAAGTTGCTTCCAATCCGCGCCCTGCTTTTCGGCGACGGCCAGGTACATCGCCCAAATGATCGCGGCGGGTGAATTGATGGTCATGGAGGTCGTGACATTCGCCAGCGGAATCTTGTCGAAGAGCACTTCCATGTCCGCGAGCGAACTGATGGCCACGCCGCACTTGCCCACTTCTCCTTCGGAGAGCGCGTGATCGGAGTCGTAGCCCATCAGAGTGGGCAAATCGAAGGCCGTGGACAGGCCAGTCTGGCCCTGCGCGAGGAGATAGCGGAAGCGCTGGTTGGTGTCCTCGGCCGTTCCGAAGCCCGCGAACTGGCGCATGGTCCAAAGCCGGCTGCGATGCATCGTGGAATGAATACCGCGCGTATACGGAGGCTCGCCAGGGAAGCCGAGGTCGCG
>Ga0066651_10000734_pt1 | contig 10477 bp, 8 predicted proteins | sample GraSoiAngelo_100_FD_71410 | JGI IMG/M metagenome (GOLD analysis project Ga0066651, IMG submission 71410) | Grasslands soil microbial communities from the Angelo Coastal Reserve, California, USA - 14_0903_02_20cm | ecosystem: Environmental > Terrestrial > Soil > Grasslands | place: USA...
CCAGTGGGGTGGGGCGTACTTCGCCTTCAGCATAGTGCGCTGCCGTCGGGCACTGCGCGCTCAGGCTTCGCGAGCACGATGGCGCCATCCTCGCGCGCAAATCCGGTGATCAGGATCTCGGACTTGAATCCGGCGACCCGTTTCGACCCGAGTCCGGTGGCGCAGATGACCTGCCGTCCAATGAGCTCCTCCGGGCTGTAGAGCACGCCGATCTGCGCGCTCGACTGTCTGACGCCGAGAGGCCCGAAATCAACCCACACCTTGTAGGCCGGTTTGTGAGCCTCGGGAAACGACTCCACCTTGCGGATGGTCCCGGCTCGCAGTCCGACCCGCTCGAACTCCTCCCAGGTCGCGGCTGCCGTCTGTTCTGCCATGGGTCACCCGTCCCGAGCTTGCGACGCTGCCGCTACATGCTCGCAGGGTCAATGACGCCGATCCAGTGCGCGCGCTCAAGCGGCCGACTCCGGTCGCTCGGCTCGCGGTGGCGCAGCCACGAGGACTGCAATCCGCTCAAGCGCGGCCTCGACAGGAACCACCACGTCAGCGCCGCAGCTTGGCCAGCCGCGAAGGTTTACCGAAATCGCGCGAGGCGTATAGTCTGTGCGGTGTGGAGACTCTGGCCATGGCGCTTGTCCTGACATCGCCTGCGTTTGCCAACAACGGTGCCATCCCGAAACAATACACTTGCGAGGGTGCCGATATCTCACCTCCGCTGAGTTGGTCAGCAGCCCCGCAAGGCACGAAGACTTTCGCGCTCATCGTCGATGACCCCGATGCGCCGGATCCGCGTGCACCGAAGATGACGTGGGTGCACTGGGTCATCCAGAACATACCAGCGGATGCACAGAGTCTGCCGGAAGGCGCGGCAGAGCGTGGCATGCCCGCGGGAGCGTTGCAGGGGCTCAATGACTGGAAACGCACCGGCTACGGCGGCCCGTGCCCACCGATCGGCACGCATCGATATTTTCACAAGCTCTATGCAGTCGACACCGTATTGTCCGGTCTCGACCATCCGACCAAAGCCCAGCTTCTGAATGCTCTGAAAGGGCACGTGCTTGCGGAGGCGCAGCTCGTGGGGACCTATCAGAAGGGAGGGTAAGCTGCGAACCGCCCTCCTCTGCCGTCCTTGACGCACGAGTCGACCATCACCCATCGGCCGCAGCTACCTCGACTTCAGTGCGTACTCGGACTCCCTGGGAGACGCAGCGACGCTTGGCCGATGGGTGCCGCCGCGTTTCGGGATTTGAGGAGGAGACTGTGCCGCTGGACTGGCGTTCCAGACTGATCCACTCGCAAGCGAGGGCGCCTGAGGGCTTTCGGTCACTGACTACGCCAACCTACCGGGGCTCGACGACGCTGTTTACGAGCGCCGCAGACGTCACGGACCATTGGGATCAGGAGCATGTCCGGTATTCCTACGGTCTTTACGGTACTCCAACTTCGTTCGAGCTGGCCGCGCGAATCGCTGCCCTCGAGGGCGCTCATCACTGTTTCATAACGCCCGGTGGGCAAGCTGCGATCGCCCTGATTTATCTGACCTTTGCCCGCGCAGGGGGGCACGTCCTTGTGGCCGACAGTGTATATGGCCCCAGCCGCGAGCTTGCCGAGCGTTTGCTGTCACGACTTGGGGTCGAGACCGAGTATTACGATCCGTTGATCGGAGCCGATATTCGCCACTTGTTGCGGCCGACAACGCAACTGATCTGGTGTGAGAGCCCAGGATCGGTCACGATGGAAGTGCAGGATGTCGGCGCCATATCGAACGCCGCACATGAGGCTGGCGTTGCGACGGCGCTGGACAACACCTATGCGGCAGGGGTTCTGTTCGACGCTTTTGCCGCCGGGATTGACGTGGCCATGCAGGCGCTCACCAAATACGTAGGCGGCCACAGTGACGTACTGCTCGGGTCCGTTACCACCAGAGATCATCGTCACTATCAAGCGCTGGGGGATGCCCGTCAATTGCTCGGAATGGGCGCCTCGCCAGACGATTGCAGTCTGGCGATACGAGGATTGCAAACGCTTGCCGTCAGGCTGGAGCAACTCGAGAAGAGCACGCTCGCGGTTGCCCGGTGGCTGGAGCAGCAACCGGAGACAGCGAGACTGCGTCACCCCGCTTTCGCCAGCTGCCCGGGACATGAAATCTGGAAGAGGGATTTTGCCGGCTCGGCGAGCATCTTTTCCGTTGAATTTGTCCCCTCGATACCCCGCGACGTCATCGTAGGTCTGCTCGACGAGCTCAAGCTCTTCAAGATCGGCTACAGTTGGGGCGGAGTGATCAGCCTGGTAATGCCGCACTTCGATCTGCGGCGGCGCTTCCCGAACCACAGCCCGTCGATCGTGCGCTTCAATATCGGCCTGGAGGCGGTGGGCGATCTCATTGCCGACCTGGAGGCGGCGTTTTCCGCTATTCGCTGAAGAGCATCGTCGCCTTGCGTAGTGAGCAGAGCTGTGAGGGGATTCGAACCCCTGTTACCGCCGTGAAAGCACGACGACGCGATCGCATCACCCGGGCGTCGCTCTCCAGCGGTCAACCCTTCTTGGACAAGAGCTCCTCGAGCGCGTACAGCGTCTTTTTGGGAAAGCGCTCAAGCGGATAATACTTCGTGAGAATCTCGAGCGCCTGCTCTAGTGAGCGGATATCCAGATGCCGCAAGAGATAGCGGACGTCTTCCTCGTCGTGAAACTCCGCGCCGATTCGCATAGCCAGGCACTTCATCGCAAACAGGTACTCCGGCTGCGCCACCATGATGCGCAGATGATCCAGTTCGATGAAGGGCGCGAATTCTCCTTGCGAGCTGATGAAGCCCTTCACGGCGTCATTGAGCCAGTCGGGATTGACGTGCGCCCGGGTGGCCACCCGGGTCGCGGCTTCGCGCACCTTATCAACCGGGCGAAACCACGCAGCCACGTCCCGGGTCGACGGACGCACGGCGTACGCGAGACACATGACGGCCCCGCCGACCAGGAACAATTCGCCTTCGGTTCCGCAAGAGCGCAGTTCCTCATTCAAGAGATCGAACAGTCGGCGCAGATCCGTCTGGGTCAACAGAGCCATGTCTCAGATCTGCTTGTCGAGTGATGAGTCGATGAAAATGTTGCGACGCCTGAAGGGCGGGGGCGAGTGCGTCAGCAGGTGCAGGCGCAGACTCTGCAAGGCAGATCCGAAGGCGGGCTCCAAGAGCGGCACGATAGCGCGCGTCCAACCAGGCACCGGTATGCCGCGTTTCTCACATGCAGACTCGATCATCGCCGCGACGTAGTTAGCCATGAACGGCGTCAGTGTCACCGTCGGCGGCGCCGCGATCGCATCGGTGAGTTCCGACGCCGTGAGGCACGAGAGCAGTGAATTGAGCTCGGCCAGCGCAAAAGCCGGCGCTGCGGCGCCGCGGCAGGCCTCAATGCACTTTCGAAACTCCGCGGCTGGAACCGACAGTACGCGACTCAACACGTAGGCAGACATGTCCATGCCCGCCCGCTTTGCGGCGGTGCGGATCGCGGCCTTTTGCCGGGCTGATACCCGGATCTGCATCTGGCAGGTCTTCGCCGCAGTGCTCACACCGAAAAGCATGCGCGGCTCGCGAGTCAAGTGTCAATACAAGCGTATTGACTCTTTGGTCGACCGCCAGGACGATGGCCAGGCGGAAAACGGCTGGCGGCCTCGGGCGCGCACTTTGGATACTTCCCGGCCACGAACCTCGCCACTCACCGAGAACTTACCGACCGCCGTGGACTGACGGTGATGCAATCATAAGCTATTGTTTTAATTGGCGTCCCCAAGGGGATTCGAACCCCTGTTACCGCCGTGAAAGGGCGATGTCCTGGGCCTCTAGACGATGGGGACGCGGTCAGGCCGCCGGGCGGGCGCGGAAGATTACACGGCTCGCGCCCGAGGAACAATGCGCCAGGCCCATCCGCGCAAGGCCGCCCGCCGTGGTGGCGCGGCGGGCGGCTCGTGAGCCTCAGAACTTATACGTCGCCCTGACGTTCCAGAATGCGCCCGGCAGATCGTAGGTGCCGGCGTCGTAGCCGTTCAGCGTGCACGTGTAGCAGATTGGCGCATTCTGGCCAAACACGTTGTTGACGCCGAGGTCCAACTTGAGTCCCTTGACCGTCAGGGCGTCGTTCCACCCGACCTGGACGTCGTTGTAAAGGACCGAGTCGAGCGTGTGGTAGACCTCACCGTTCGAGCAGCCCGGTACGTCAGTGATGACCGCGTTGGCGCACGCCTCCTTCACCGAGTCGAGGTAGCGCAGGATCCAGCTGACCGACCAGTTGCCCGAGGCCCAGCCCAGCTGGGCATTGGCCCGCAGCTTGGGAATTGCGCTGTCGGTCACCTCGATGCCGACCTGGCGCTGCGACACGATGCCGAGGGAGTCCACTGCCTTGTACTGGGTGACGTCGGTGGCTTGCAGCGAAGCGGTCAACCGACCCCAGCCGTAGCGCTTGCCGGTCCAGTCGACCTTGGCGTCAATGCCGCCCGTTTGGATCTCACCGAAGTTCTGCAGCAGATTCCTCGGGGGGTTCAGATTGCCGTCCGGCTGGTGGCGTGAGAAGGGCGCGCAGATCGGTCCGCCGACGCCCCCCTGCGCGATGCACCGCTCGAGGAGCGCCTGCAGGTCGGCCGCCTGGATCGCGCCCGTGATCTTGTGGTGGTAGTAGGTCGCTTCGAGCGCGAGTCGGTCGGTCGCCGCGGACTCCGCCCAGCTGGCGAGGTACTGCAGACCGCCGGTGTAGCTGTCGGACTTCTCCGGATTCAGCGCCGCGTTGCCGCCGGTGAAGACGGTGATCTGGGTGTTGGCCTGCACGAACCCGGGCCTGACACCCTGTGCCACGCAACCAGGTGGTAGCACCAGCAGCGCACCGGTGGTGGGGCCGCAGGGGTCGGCCAGGGTGGGCGCGAACGTCGTCAGGCCGTAGAGCTCGCCGAGGTTCGGCGCCCGGAAGCCCTTCGAGTAAGTGCCGCGGAACGCGAGGGCGTTGACGGGCTGCCAGCGGAACCCGACTTTCCCGGTGGTGTCGCCGCCGAAGGTCGAGTAGTCGGAGTAACGCACCGCTGCGCTGGTGCCGAGGCTTGCGAGCAGCGGGAAGTGGAACTCCGCGTACGCCTCGTTGACGTGATAGCTGGCGCTCACCGGAAAGGCGGGCGAGTCCTGCGATTCACCGGTCTGGCGCAACGGATCGGGATTGAACGCACCGTCGTACTTGCGATGCTCTGCGCCGACCGCGAAGCCCGCGTCGCGATCACCGATCTTGAACATGTCGCCCGTGATGTTGGCGGAGAACAGCTGCAGCTTCTGGTCACTGGAATCGTTCTGGGTCGCGCGGATGTAGTTGATCATCGCCGGCGTCATCGGCCGGCCCTGGCCACCGAACAGGTCGAGCGGCACGCACCCGGGGGTCGCGTTGCAGACGTTGACGTCGCCGAGCGCGATCTTCATTTTCCCCACGTTGTAGCCGTTCAGGAAGGTCTGGGTCGCCTTGTTGTCGGAGTTCGCGTAGTTGATGTCCCACAGGAAGCCGTTACCGACGTGCAGCGTGCCCTTGAATCCGGTGCTGAAGTAGTAGGTGTTGACGTCCTGGGTAAAGATGCGCGGCCCGACCTCTATTGGGCGGCGTCCGATGCGGAAGTTTGTGGCTGCATCGAGAGCGAAGCCGAACGGGTTGTAAGGGTTGTTGGCCGCGACGGAGATCGTATCGGCGAGACCGCCAGTTCCCGCCGAGGGGCCGACGAAGATCGGCTCCGGCGCCGCCTGGTTGGCGGACTGACGGTTGTTGAACAGCCCCTTGAAGTACAGCTCCACGTCCTCGCTGGCGTTGTACGTCAGGTTCATGAAGATCGACTTGCGCTCCGAAGGCGTCGACAGCAGGTTGAACGGTGCATAGTTGAACCGGTCGCTGTTGGTGAAGTGGTGGTACGTGTTGGTCACCGGATTGTTCGGATTCCAGTTCGGCGTCGTCGTGCCGTTGTTGAGGGTCACGCTGTAATTGCCGCCCGCCGCGCAGGATTCCGGCACGGTCGCCGGCGCATTCGGGTCGCAGAATACAAAGCGTCCCTGCGGCGTTCCCGAGCTGCCGGCCAGCACTCCCGCGACCGGCTCCGGAAAGGACGACTGCGCCCATTTAGCTGAACTGATCGCATCCTGGTTGAAGTAACTCACGACGAACATCGCCGAAAACTTGTCGCTCGACCCGCCCGCGGTGAAGCTGGCTTCAGTCTGGCGGCCGCCCTTGTCGAGCGCGCCGGTGTAGCCGTTCACCTCGACGCCGTCGACCTTCTTGCGGGTGATGATGTTGACGACGCCCGCGATCGCATCCGACCCATAGATTGCGGACGCGCCGTCTTCCAGGACCTCGATGTGATCGACGATCGACATCGGGATCGTGTTGAGGTCGGCGCTGCCGCTGACACCCGAGGCGGAGGACTCGTTGACCCAGCGTATGCCGTCGACGAGCACCAGCACGCGCTTCGAATCGAGACTCCGCAGGTCGATCTGCGTGGAACCCGCCCCGATGCCGCCACCATCCGGCGGGTAGCCGAAGTTTCCGGAGGAGTTGAACTTGGTGTTGAGCGCCTTGCCGCCGGTCGTCAGCTGCTGCAGCAGATCCCCGATGCTCGCCAGCCCGGTCTTCTCGATCGCCTCCGCGCTGATGACCGAGAGCGGCTGCTCCGCCTGCGCACCGACCCGCGCGATGCGCGAGCCGGTGACCACGACTTCCTGGACACAGCCGGCTTGCCCCGGCTTGCACTCCTGCCCCGCCTCGCCGGCCTGCTGAGCGAGCGCCGGCATCGCCACACCGCACGCCGCGAGTGCCGCCTGCACCGCCAGCAGGATCTGATTCGAACGGGCCGATGGACCTGATCGCATGATGATCTCCCCTTGATTTGTCTTGTCTGGGTCGGCGCCAACCAACGCGACGACTGATTGCCCTGGCGCACCTTGCCCTGGCGCACCGCAGTGCTGTCCTCGGAAGCAATGCGCCAAGGTTGGTTAGCTTTACTTAAAGTTCAGGCTAGCACCGGAGGAACGCGGCAGGCAAATGCTGTATCAATTACGCAGCAAAACGAGTCGCCTTTGCCTGCGGCAGCCGGCGCATCTGTTGTAAATTGTCAACAAAGGGCCTACGCGCATCGCCGGCTACCCGGCCCCGCGCGAGCCTCAGCGTGGGTGCGCGGGGTTGCGAGCCTCAAGTGGCAGGTATCTTGGGGTTGGTGGAGCCAGGCGGGATCGAACCGCCGACCTCTTGCATGCCATGCAAGCGCTCTCCCAGCTGAGCTATGGCCCCACGCGAAGCGGCGGGACGCTACGCACGGCCTCCGGGCTTGTCAAGCGTCGCGGGAACCGGAGCGATCACCCCGCCGCGGTATGCACCCGCTGCGCGCGTGCTTGCCTTCGAAGGAGGCCGCCCGGGCTAGAATCGCAAACCACGAGGCTGAAAGTTGCGGGGAATCTCTGAGCAACGCCAGTACCGCGGCCCCTGACCAGGCCGCCATCCTGCGGATGATCCAGGCGGCCAAGGCAGCGGCAGCCGCCGGCCGCGGCAGCGAGGCCGACGAGCTGCTCGCGCGCGCGGCGCAGGCCGTGCCGGGACACCCGGCGCTGCTGAATGAGCAGGGGCTGCGCATGATGCAGCGTGGGGAGGCCGCCAAGGCCCGGGAGCTGTTCCAGCGCGCGACCGCCGCGGACCCGAACCATCCGGCATTGTGGACAAACCTGGCCTCGAGCCTGCACGCGCTGCGCCTCCCGCACGAGGAGATGGTGGCCATCGAGCGGGCGCTCGCGCTCGAGCCCCGGCATCTCACTGCGATCCTGCAGAAGGGCGCCCTGATCGAGGGTCGCGGCGATGCGCGTGGCGCGGCGCGGATCTATCGCAACGCCCTGGCGATCGTGCCACCCGAGGTGACGCCGCCGGAAAGCGTGCGGGCGGCGCTGGAGCTCGCACGCGCCGCGGTGCGCCGGGACGATGCCGCGCTCGCTGGCACGATCGAGGAGCGGCTCGCCACCATCCGCGCACAGCGCGGTGGCGGCCCCTACCGGCGTGTCGAGAAGTGCATTGAGCTCTTGACCGGCAAGCGCAGCCGCTACGTGCCGCAGCCGACGTTCCTGTACTTTCCGGACCTGCCGACGCCGGAGTACTTCGACGGTGTGGAATTCCCCTGGCTGGGTGCGATCGAGGCCGCAACGGATGAGATCCGCGGCGAGCTCACCACGGTGCTGAGCTCCGACCAGGCGGGGCTCCAGCCCTACGTGTCCTATCCCGAGGGCGTGCCGCTCGACCAATGGCGGGAGCTCAACAAGTCGCGCCGCTGGAGCGCGTACTTCCTGTGGAACGAAGGCGTGGCGCAGCCGGAGCATCTGGCGCGATGTCCGCGCACCGCGCAAGTGCTGCAAAGCGCACCTCAGTGCGACGTGGCCGAGCACGGGCCGAACGCGTTTTTTTCGATACTCGAGGCGCGCACGCACATACCGCCGCACACCGGGGTCACGAACGCGCGCCTGACCGTGCACCTGCCGCTGATCGTGCCTCGGGACTGCGGTTTTCGCGTCGGCAGCGAGACCCGCGAGTGGATTCCCGGCAAGGCGTGGGTGTTCGACGACACCATCGAGCACGAAGCCTGGAACGGCTCCGACACGCCGCGGGCGATCCTGATCTTCGATATCTGGAACCCTTACCTGAGCGAAGACGAGCGCGAGCTGGTGCGAGCCGCGATCGAAACCGTCGGCAGCTACTACAACGGGACGGCCGGGCGCGTCACGTAAGCCCCGCTCACGCGAGCGCCAGGGCTGGCCGCCCTGGCGGTGGTGGCGGTTTCATTCAAGCCGAACCAGGCGGTAGTTTGCCCAGCACCGCATCCAGGCGCGCGAGCGTGCGCTCGCGCCCGAGTAACGCCAGTGTCGCATCGATCGGCGGCGACACCGCCGTGCCGGTCACCGCGACGCGCACCGGCTGAGCGATCCTGCCGAGTCCGCTGTTCAGCTGCGTCGCCAGCTCGTTGAGTGCGGCATGAATCGTCGCGGCGCTCCAGTCGGGCAAGCCGGCGAGCCGCTCGCGGACTCTCGCCACCGTGGCCATAGCATCGCCGCCGAGATGCTTGGCGGCCGCCTTGGGATCCAGCTCGATGCGGTCGACGAAGAAGAAGCGGCTGTTCTGCGCCATCTCCTTGAGGGTCTTGGCGCGCTCGCGCTGCGCTAGGATCACGCCCTCGAGCAGGCGCTGATCGGCGCTGTCCAACCCCAGGCGGCGCAGCTGCGCGCGCAGGTGCGGCACGAGCGCCGCGGGTTCCCCGCGCACCATGTGCTGCTGATTCAGCCACAACAGCTTCTCGGGGTTGAAGGCCGATGCCGCCTTGTTGACGTCATGGATGTCGAAGGCGGCGATCATCTCCGCGCGCGTGAACACCTCCTGGTCGCCGTGCGACCAGCCCAGGCGCACGAGATAATTAAGGAGTGCATCCGGGAGGTAGCCCTCCTCCTCGTACTGCAGCACGCTCACCGCGCCGTGGCGCTTGGAGAGCTTGGTGCCATCGGGCCCGAGGATCATGGGGACGTGCGCGTAGAGCGGCAGGGTGGCGCCGAGCGCCTGCAGCATGTTCATCTGCCGCGGCGTATTGTTGAGGTGATCATCGCCGCGGATGACGTGCGTGACCTGCATGTCCATGTCGTCGACCACCACGCAGAAGTTGTAGGTCGGCGTGCCGTCCGAGCGCGCGATGATCAGGTCATCGAGCTCCGCGTTCTGGAACGCCACCGGCCCGTGCACCAGGTCCTGCACCACCACCATGCCATCCACGGGATTGCGAAAACGCACGACCGGATCGATTCCCGGGCGCGGCTCGCGCCGCTCGCGGCAGATTCCGGGGTAGCGCGGCTTTTCCTTGCGCGCGATCTGCTGCTCGCGCAGGGCATCCAGCTCCTGCTTCGTGCAGTAACAGTGATAGGCGGTGCCCGCCTGCAGCATGCCCCGGATGATCTCGCCGTAACGATCGAAACGCTGCGTTTGATAGTAAGGGCCCTCGTCCGCGTCGAGCCCGAGCCAGGCCATGCCCTCGAGGATCACCCGCACCGCCTCCGCTGTGGAGCGCTCCCGGTCCGTGTCCTCGATACGCAGAATGAACCTGCCGCCGGTGCGCCGCGCGTACAGCCAGCAGAACAGCGCCGTGCGCGCGCCGCCGACGTGCAGCAGCCCGGTGGGACTAGGTGCAAAGCGCGTGACGACTGTCATGTGGACCTGCCGACCTGTCCGCCATTGTGAGGGGCGCGCATGTTACCAAGGGCTGTCCCGGTACGCCCGCCGGGAGGGCCCGCAGCCGCCGCGAACGCCGGCGGTGCAGACACCCACGTGGTGCTGAGTGGTGATTTGCCTCGGATTCCGACGGTCGCTAGACTTCCCGCTCCCCAAAATGGGCGGTTAGCTCAGCGGTAGAGCACTGCTTTCACACGGCAGGGGCCACTGGTTCGATCCCAGTACCGCCCAC
>Ga0066651_10000748_pt1 | contig 10393 bp, 7 predicted proteins | sample GraSoiAngelo_100_FD_71410 | JGI IMG/M metagenome (GOLD analysis project Ga0066651, IMG submission 71410) | Grasslands soil microbial communities from the Angelo Coastal Reserve, California, USA - 14_0903_02_20cm | ecosystem: Environmental > Terrestrial > Soil > Grasslands | place: USA...
TACACCAGGACGTCGGGGGCAGGAGAAACGAGTGCGGCACCGACTCCTAGGATGAGCAGTAGGCCCCCGGGCCAATTAACCGCCCTCGCGCGCGCCTGGTTGAGTTTGCCCGGATCGAAGAAGTCTCCCAGGGTAATGTCGTTCATCGAGCCAAACACTGGATCGTCTCCTAGGATCGGCTGCAACATATGATCCACATCGCGCGGGGGCTTCAGCAAATCTCCCGCGTAGATTACGGCCTCCGGTCGCAAACCTTCTTCCAGCGCGGTCCTGACCGAGCTTTCGAATACGCCCGGATAGCACTCGACGCAAAGGACACAGCGGCTCTGTCCAGAACACTCCCTCATCCTCTGGAGGATCTCAGGCCAGCCTACCCAGCATTCCGACCTGGAGTTGGACACAGGAACGCATGGATGCTTGTCGTAGTTTGAGTGCTTAGCCATCTGCTTGTTATTGAGCAACTGGTCGGACTACAACGTTTAGCATGCGCCCGCTGACACGGTTCGCTCTGGGACGTATCTTTAAGTCTTTCTGGCAGAAAATCCGAAGGTTTCATGCAATAGTCGAACGAAACCAGTCGCACCTTCGTTTTCCATACAATCGCAAGTAAAAAGTATCCTTATGTAGGCTTTCTGTCAAGAAGTACCCACTTGAAAGCCCCTACAAGCGGTTCTCCTGTGGCAGTATCGTGGATTTGCGATATGCCATCAGGCCTGGAATTTATATGAGGTTCGGGATATAACGCTACTACGATTATTGGCAAGCTCAATGAGTGGGGCTTGCGGTTAGATTTTTCTCTCGCGAATGAAAATCAATTCCTTGGGGAGGTCCGATATTGATCAAGCGAAGCCGGGAGGAAAGGGCTCTAACCGATTTTGGCGATTCTCCCAGTCCAGACTCAGACAGCCCAGATAAACAACAGGTGAGGCTCGCCCATATTCTCACTTCGCTGCAACAGTCAGGGTCGGTGTCGGTAGAAGGGTTGAGCAAAGAACTGACTGTTTCACTAGTGACGATTCGCCGGGACCTGGACGCACTGGAAAAGCAGGGCTTGCTCCGTCGAACGCACGGCGGAGCTGTCTCTATCGAGCCCCTGTTTTACGAGCCATTTCGCAACGACCGTTCATTTCAAGCGCAAGTCGAAAGATTCGCGGAGGAAAAACGGCGAATCGGGAGGGCGGCAGCATCGCTAATAAGAGATGGAGAGATCATCGCGCTGACTCCAGGGACTACAAGCACAGAAGTAATTCGCGGACTCCCTCTCAATCGCAAAATTACAGTGGTCACGAGCACCGTCAATGTAGCCATGGAACTTTCAAAGCGCAAGGACTTGGACATCTTCGTCACGGGAGGGCATTTGCGTGGAGACTGGTTCTCGCTGGTAGGGCCAACAGCCGCCGACAGTCTCTCTCATCTGTTGATTCATACGCTTTTCATCGGCGCCGATGGAATCGACCCGAAATGGGGGGTCAGTTGCTACATCCCAGAGGAAGCCGAGCTTAATTCCGCGATGGTTAAGCACGCGCAAAGGAGAATCGCGGTTCTTGATCACAGCAAATTCGGCGTGATTGCTGGTTGGCGGATCTGCCCCACCTCTGACCTGCACATTCTTATCACCGATTCAGGTGCAACAGACGAGATGATCGCGCCTTTTGAAAAAGCGCAAATTCAAGTTATGCGTGTCTGACGCTGCAAGCTACAACTTGAATCTGCCCAAACGGGCAGCGCTAATTTCTCAGTCTAATTTTTCCGAGAGCAGCGGAACCGCTCCGAGGAGTGCCGCGTCATTGCCCAGTTCGGCAGCGCGGACTTGCACTTTGCCCCATGGCGTCCACGCGTGCTTCCGTACGTGGGACTGAATAATCGGAATAATGTTCGCGGCGCTTTTCATTACGCCTCCTCCGATCACGATGACTTCGGGATCATAAGCGTGAACTAGGGCAATGGCATCCGCGCACCAGACGCTCAGGCAGCGATCACGAACAGCAAGCGCAACTTCGTCTCCCGCCGCTGCTTCTTCAAACAGTTCCTTGAAGCCCACTTTCTGGTATTTCGAAAGTGTGCTTCCCGATGCCCCTGGCCACTCTCTCAGGATGAGCGGCAGCGACCATCCAGCCGCTTCCGCCTCTGCGCAGCCAATCGCACCGCAGGTGCAGCAACGCCCAGTGAACAGAATTGGGAAGTGTCCACCGAGGCATCCGGCCTGGGCATGTTTTCCGCGAAGCAGCCTCCCCTCAATCATCGCCACGCCGCCGATACCCGTGCCCAGAGTCATCATCACGACTTCGGTCACACCCATTGCTGCACCGGCATAGCACTCGCCAAGCAGAGCCATCCGAGCATCGTTTTCGATCCTCAGCGGCAGGCCAAGAGCCTCCCGGCCCCAAGCGGCAAAATCGACTTTTGGGGCATCTTCATACTTAGCGTTAGTCGAGAGCACACGTCCCACACGGGCATCGACAAGCCCTGGAAATCCCACAGCGACTCCTTTACAGTCCGCGAGTGAGAGTTTCGTTCTTTTTGCGAGCTGATCGAAGGTGTCCACAATGAGGGGCAGCAACGGTCGGAGGCCTTCTGCACAGTCGACGGCAATCGCGTCGTTCGCCAGAATCGCCCGTTCTTCGACGATGCCGCAGTTGGCGTGGCTGCCTCCCAAGTCGATTGCCAGAGCCCTCATGCGCAACCTCTTCTCACGCTGTGGAAAGTGTTGCGCGGTTCGATGAAATCACGTGGCTTTTGCCTTGATGCCGCAGATTCACCAGCCGCGCCTTAGGATCAAAGTCTGCGAGGCGCGACTGAACCCTAATCCCGTCAAAAAGAGTCAAGTTCGCGCCGAATATAGTGTTGATGACCAGATCCATGAAACCTCCACCGGAGATGCAGCACCAGTCATTAAGGTAGGGTGCATCCGTGGGACACTTATATGCAGCTCCGTGTTCCAGTGGAAACGCAGTCTCAACAAAGTGTGCCTGCCCGATTGGACCCTGGTTCCCGGCCTTTCCCAGATTTTTTACCCAAGCCGAAACCCGTGCTGATGAATCCGTACTGTACAGTCCTTTAGCCGTTGCGGGAGGCCATGCCGAGTATGCGCCCAACCAACTATGGTCCGGCCGAATATTCCATGTCGCGTCCACGTCGTCAGGTGAGAGCGCTCGCATCCAGTAATTGCTGTGGAGTTGCTCCCAGAAGAATCCGCTCATCTCCCGCTTCTGTGCATCGCTGAGATCTTCAAGCATGTTGTCCAGCACGGAAAGGAAGTCGTAACAGTGTCGGACCTCCAGGAAGGAGCCATCCGGTTGCCCACATTTCCACCAGCCCTTCCCTGGAACATACAGTTTTTCATTGATGCGTTGCGCGAGGTTCTTTGCCTCAGCGCGTAATTGGGAAGCATGCGACGAATTACCGCGCCGTTCGAGCAAGTCCGCAACGAAGCGCATGGAAGACACGTTGCCGGCATTCATTCCGGCGGTTTCGTGCAGATATGTGCTCACAACTTCGAGCAAGTTTTCCAGTTTTCCATAATCGCCCAGGCCGTGGGAAGCCTTGTCGAGCAGTTTCCAGTAGGTAGCGTGAAATAGCAGATGATCCAGAGCTGTCTTGTCGTGAATGCGTTTATCGAGCCACGCGAGGTCGCCGGTGACTCGCAGATAGTTTTGAGCGCATCGTACGATGGCCATGTCGTTCACGCCATACCATGGTCCGACGGCCTCACCGGTGACGTAGTCGGTCGCGAGATGCTGATGCATGTCCTGCACAAACCAGTTTTCGACCAGCCGGCGCAGCGCATCCGGATCGAGCAGTGCAAGGCTCAATGAAGTCAGTGATGTATCCCAGGGAAAGCTAAGAGTCGGAAGCACCCGGCCGCCCAGCGTGATGTAAGTAGTTCCATACTTCGAATCCGGGGAGACCCGCCGCGCAAATATTAGGTTTCTGAAACCCGCCATATAGAGTTGCCACAGGGATTCGTCATCGGTTTCGAGCTGCGGAAGATAGCCGGAAAAGTCCGAATTCCCCGGAGTGAATGCCGACCGCAATAAACTGTTGAACGCCTGCTCGTTCTCACGCAAGACCTGGCGGAAATTGGCCTGAAGATCGTCATAGGCCGTCAGTGCGGCTTGCCCGTCAGCGTCGACTACGTTTACATGATGGAGTTCTTTTGTTTCTCCGCGCCCGAGCGTCACTTCGACAACCAACATCCGACCTGAATCGACACCGCTCACCTTTGGCGAGATCCCTTGTACGGAAACCGCCTGGCTGTGCTGCGCTTCGAATACGAGGCAGCCGCGAGTTTCATCCCAGTGGATCAGATTGTCCGGTTCTCCCGGCGAATACGTCATCCATTGTGTCGTCTTTTTGGCTACAGCTGCACGCATGTCGAAACCGAGTTTTATCTTCCGCGGCTCGTTGGCGAGGTTCTTGATGCGAATGGATTCAGCGACGGCACGACGTTTCGGGGGCATGAACATTTCGGTCGTGAATTTCAATCCATCGGCCTGGGTTTCACGCACGACCCGATGGGGGTGCCATGTATAGGCGACTTCATCACCGCCGTCCGGATACGAAATGAGGATGCGGCCATTCAAGAACAGTTCACAGGAAAGGAGAAAGCCGGGACTCCAGGGGGTGTCGGGAACTCCGCAACAGCCGAAAGGCGGCAATGACAGGGCCGTAATTCCGGAGACCGACTTTGCTGCTTGCACGTATCCGTATTCGTTTTGCGCAGTCGGCGAACTGTACAGGTCTCTAAGGCGATGAACCAGCCGATCACCAGACAGATCATGCAAAGTTGGGATAGCCGGCAGATGCGTGCGAATTCGAGAAGCTGCAAGACTGGAGAGGCGGGAAAGCAGACCCGCTGCGGCACCTGCCTTCAAAAAAGATCTGCGATTCCATGTCAGTTGCGTTTGCCGGCTCATGCGATCTCGCCTCCAATGTCGAAAACCGCTAGCACCCTTCGAACAACCTGCATCTAGAATCCTTGCCCGACAGCATACAAGAATTAGGCGCGCTTGACGGCAGTTTGTGTATCTTTACCACGAAAGTGAAGGAAACGATGATCTAAATAGCGTACTTCGATCAATTCTGTCTTGCCTTTTCAGTGAAAAGTTAGTAGCGTTTGGCGGAACTTACGCGTTCCGGGGCCTTCGTATTTTCTGCTACTGCGACTTGCAAGGAGGCTAATATGAGGCAAATCCGGCCAATGAAAAGCTTCCGGATATCCGTGGCGTTGTTACTCACTCTCGGTTTTTCGACGCTTGCTTCACATCCTCTAGAGGCCCAAACCTGTACGGTGACTGCTGGAACGGGCACGCTAGATTCTCATTTCGATTCCGAATATACCGAGAATGGTCCAGGAACTGGGAAAGAGCCCTTAGGCATGCCCGGCTGGACCGGAGCTGACAGCAGCTACTCGGTGCTGTTGCCGAGCGGCGACAGCGCGTTTTTCTTTTCTGACTCGTATGTCGGTGAGTACCCGACGTTAAGCGGCGACGGAACGGTGAGTACGAATTCCAACGGGTTGCGTACACGTGCTGCGAACTGCGGTGCTCCGTTGTGCAATCCGCCCACGAACCTTTATCATGCGCACAACAGCATCGTCGTGCAGAGCGCGGCCACCGGACAATTGTCAACGCTCATGGGACCCAAGGATCTCACTTCCGGATACTCGACCTCGTACTTCGTACCCGCGACTGCCGCCGTCACGGGTCACTTCTATTGGATGGGAGACTCAGTGGTGGTGCAGGTGGACAGCACAGGAACAAAGAAACTTTGGACCTTTGTGATGGAGTGGGACAGCAGCTTCAATTACTACGGCAGCGCAATTGCCCAGTTATCGTTGCCTAGTCTGGCCCTTGAGAGCATCACGCTCCTGAGCAATGTCCCGTCCGGCAATGTGGTTCATTGGGGAACTGCGATGTGGCTCGATGGAAGCTACGGCAACAACTATCTCTATGTCTACGGGATTGAGGACAACGCGCAAAACGGCAGATTTCCGTTCATCGCGCTCACGAATCCAGCCGTTGGAGTTTCTGGGGTCGCCAACACGAACAACTGGTACGTTTGGAACGGAAATAGCTGGGTTACCGGGCTGACCAACGCGGTGCAGATCATCGGCGCACCAAACGACCCGAACAACGCGGGCGATTACGTCAGCAGCGAATATAGCGTGAAGAAAATCCACAGCAGTGCGGGGACGACTTACCTGTTGGTGGCCCAAGACACAAAGGTCCCGTTCGGAACGTGGAAAGATATCACTCTTTATTCTGCCTGCAGGCCACAGGGACCCTTTTCGGCGAAAGATGTAGTGTATTCAACGCCGGAAACCGGCTCCACGAAGGTACCAGGGATGACGTCGTCACAATCGCTCGCTGGGATTATTCTGACGTACAATCCGCATGCCCACCCGCAGTTCACCAGCAATGGCCAGCTGCTGATTTCTTATGATTTGAACGCGAGCAACAGCGGAGATCTCCTTTACGCAGACACATATCGACCGAAGTTTATTCGCGTGAAGATTGCCGGATTGAAGTGAGCTGAGTTGCGATGAGCACCTTGCGAGAACTAAGTTTTAGATTGATCTTGCGCGAGTTCTGAACCTTCGTTAGAGAGCTCTTTTAGCGACTCGAGGTATCCATGAAACCGTTCGCATTTCTCCTTCTCTTTATCGGATCGCTTGCGGGCCAGTCGGATATCTCTTCTTCCGCAGTCGCGACCAGCAGGCCAGGCACGATCCGGCCGCTGCCCGAGTTTGGTTATACAGATGGGTGGCTGGGAGCTGACGATGCCTACTCCATTCCGCTTACCTCCACCGAGAGCCTTTGGCTGTTCGGCGACACATTCGTAGGGACCGCCGAAACCAAGCTTAGGAATCAGGCCAAAACCATGGTTCATAACAGCGTCGGCATTTCTAAATGTGAGCAGGGCAAGAACTGCACCCTGCGTTATTTCTGGAAGGCCCCCAACAGCCCTAAGCCGCGGTCGTTTTTCGATACCGGCACCGACGAACTGTATTACTGGCCACTGGACGGATTTCTTGCGGGCAAGGCTCTCTATCTGTCTCTACTCGCGGTTCGCAACAAGCCCGGGGCCAGTCTCGGCGATGCTTTCGGATTCGAGATTGTCGGTACCAGGCTGGCGGCGATTGATAACGTGCGCACAGCGCCTGAAAAATGGCATGTCGGCATTCAAGACCTTACCGACGCCCATCTTTGGCCCGGCGTCTCCATGGTACCCGATGGCAAGTATGTGATCTGGTATACGCAGGTCAGTGAAGGTGAGGGCCGCGGGTTTATGACGGAGATGCGGCTGCCACGAGATAAGATGGCGAAGCCTTCCGGTAACTGGGAGTACCTAAATAAAGATAATCACTGGGTTGCAGGACTGGCGAGCAAGGATGCCATGCACGTGATTGAACAACCCATCAGCGAGATGTCCGTGCGCTATCATCCCTCACTCCAAAAGTGGCTGGCGCTTTCGCCTGGGCCCGATTTCCCTTCCCCGCGGGCAGTTGCACGATTCGCAGATTCGCCCATTGGCCCCTGGTCCAGTCCGCAAACGATTTATGAGTTCCCGGAAATGAAGCGCGACAACACGGGCTACGACAAGGACACATTCTGCTACGCCGTGAAGGAACATATCGAATTTACCGAAAACAAAATTGCTTTGACCTATGCGTGCAATTCGATGATCCTGTCAAAGACAATAACCAATATGAACATCTACCGGCCGCGGTCTGTGATTCTGGATCTCCCAAAATGAGAGCGTCCGGCGCAAGCTCGCCCTCCCCGTTCTCACTGGAACGATACAGAGCCAACAGATCCAATATTTCCACCAAGAAATTAGCAGTCTATTGTCTGTTTCTGCTGACTTGGGTTTCAGCAGTCGAAGCCCAAACGACCGTCGCACACCCGCTCGCTGCAAGGGGTCGGAAAGCGCTTGTAAGGGACGCTGTTTTTCACAGCACCTCTCTCGAACGCGACATGCGTTATCGGGTGCTTCTTCCCCAACATTACGAAAGCGGTGGAAGGTTCCCTGTGCTCTATTTGCTGCACGGTCTCTACGGCGACTATCTCAACTGGGACACCAGAACCAATCTGGAAAATTACGCACGAGATATGCGTCTGCTGATCGTAATGCCGGATGCAGACAACTCCTGGTACACCGATTCTGCGACAGTTCCACAAGACAAGTTTGAAGATTACATCGCGAAAGACCTGATATCCGAGGTCGATGAGAAATATCGCACTATTCGCGCGCGACACGGGCGCGCAATTGCCGGACTTTCGATGGGCGGGTATGGCGCGGCGAAATTGGCGCTCAAGTACCCTGAGTTGTTCGCATTCGCCGGCAGTCTAAGCGGTGCGTTGAATGCGCCTCACAATCTTGACACGCTCAGGCCCGAGTTCCGCACCAAGCTCCTGGAAGTTTTCGGCAATGAGGGGAGTCCACAGCGCGCCGACAATGACATTTTTCCGCTGTTGAACACTCCGCCAGAGACTCCCTATCCGTATTTTTACTTGGCTTGCGGTACCGAAGATTTCTTTTTGGATACAAATCGCACCTTCACGTTGCAGCTCTCATCCCACAAACTTGCTTATGAGTACCATGAAACGCCGGGGGCGCACGCCTGGGAGTACTGGAACAGCGCGTTAGAACCAATGCTGCAGGCCGTTGAGCAAATGATTGGCGAGTCTCCGAAGTCGGCACATTCAAAGCAGAAGAAACCATGAAGATCGTAGACCTTCGCGCAACCACCGTCGCCGTTCCTTTGGAAGCCCCTCTGCGTCATGCGAACGGAGCACACTGGGGAAGATTTGTTCGTACCATCGTGGAGGTCGAAACTGACGATGGCTTGATCGGGTTGGGCGAGATGGGCGGAGGTGGAGAAGCTGCCGAGACCAGTATCCGTGCGCTGAAACCGTACCTAGTCGGCCACGATCCTCTGCAGCTAGAGCAGTTGTATTGGAAAATCTGCAATCCCACGGCATCCCTTTACAACAATCGGGCACAACTCCACGCTGCGATCGAATTCGCGTGCATGGATTTGGCCGGCAAGAAGCTTGGGATTCGAGCGTGCGATATGCTTGGCGGCGCATTACGAGAAGAAGTTCGCTTTGCTAGCTATCTCTTCTATCGCTACGCCGATCCGAAGACTGGACTGGGCGGCGAGGAAACCGCGGATCAGATGGTTGCGGCAGCAAGGAAACTGAAACGGGAACATGGATTTCGCTCGCACAAATTGAAGGGCGGTGTTTTCCCTCCGGATCACGACTTGGAGGTTTACTTGGCGCTCGCAGCGGAATTTCCCGAGGACTCGTTTCGGCTGGACCCCAATGCCGCCTGGAGCGTTGAGGAATCCATTCGCATCGGACGCGCCATAGAGACAGTCCGGAATGACTACTTCGAAGATCCCTGCTGGGGATTGGAGGGAATGCGCCGCGTCCGATCATTCGTTAAGATTCCCACCGCAACGAACACGGTGGTGGTTAATTTTGAACAGCTCGCCGCCTGCATCCGACTGAATGCCATAGATGTAATCCTGCTGGACACGACTTTTTGGGGTGGACTGCGCCAAGCGTGGAAGGCGACGGTTGTCTGTGAAAAATTTCAGTGGGGAATCAGCATTCATTCGAGCGGAGAATTGGGAATTCAGTTAGCCACCATGCTTCATCTAGGAGCCGCTATCCCCAACCTGACTTTTGCAGCCGATGCCCATTATCACCATCTCACCGACGACATTCTGAAAGGCGGCAAGATGAAGTACGTTGACGGCAAGATTGCCGTTCCTACGGGCAATGGATTGGGCGTGGAGCTAGACCGCGATAAATTGCAACTATACGCAGAATTGTTTCGGAGCACCGGCGGCTATGCTTATGACCGCGACCCACAGCGCCCGCAATGGTTTGCCGTTGTTCCTGAAACGCGTTTCGCAGAACCGAACGAATGTCGTAGGGGACAGAAAAAGGAGCGATCTCAAAACATTTCCGGTCGCAAATAGGGCCTCGGATTTGCGTTCAAGAATCTTGGCCCAGTATGCATAGCCAGCTTTTCGAACGCATTTTGTGCGGTTACCCGTTTTCTTGCTTGCTGATCCCCCGCTCATTTCCAACTCGATGGCCCATTGCCAGCGGCGCCTGGGGAACGAGCCTGGTTCCTGGACAAGAGCCCTTGCGCTGGCGCATCGGACCGCCGAACACGAATTACGCAACGCGTTATCCTGTTGGGCGACAACGCCACCGCTCGTGCGCCTCAAGTGCGCAACAGTTTCGGATTGGCGCTTGCCGACGGCATGAAGCGGATTGCTGACGCGATGGCGAGCGCAGAGCGCTCAGCGGAGGCCATTCGCGACCAATGAAACGTGCTGAGATGCCGACCCATCTTCTGTCATTCACAA
>Ga0066651_10000756_pt1 | contig 10361 bp, 10 predicted proteins | sample GraSoiAngelo_100_FD_71410 | JGI IMG/M metagenome (GOLD analysis project Ga0066651, IMG submission 71410) | Grasslands soil microbial communities from the Angelo Coastal Reserve, California, USA - 14_0903_02_20cm | ecosystem: Environmental > Terrestrial > Soil > Grasslands | place: USA...
TGTAGACACAATTGAAGCGAATCCGCAGCATGCTAAACTAGCGGAGAAAGCGCTCCAAGAGCGAGATCTCTCCGAGCGCATCACTATCCTACGCGGGAGGGGACAAAATCTCCTTCCAAGGCTGAAGGGCCGTTACGATGTTTTGTTTCTCGACGGTGACTGGCGCGAATACCCACGATACATTCCACACCTCCGCCGTCTCACCCGTCCCGGCAGCATTATCGTAACCGCGAACCTCAACCCGCTCTTTGGCGGCTGGGGCGGAAGGTTGCAGGGAAAGCCAGCGATCCTATCCTACTTGACACGCCTTGTACGGGATCCACACTTCCGCACATACATCGTTCCTGGCGAATGGCATTCGATCAGCGTGCGGGTGTAGTGCTCGAAGTATCATCTGATCAATGAGTCATAGGAGCCGGAGCCACGCGCACCTCGTGAACAGATTCCGGAAGAGTCTGACCCCTCAGAGTGCCTGAAAACAGATAGTAATTTTCTGTCACTTCACTATTATCGGTACTTGTTTTGGAGGAGTCGAAATAGTGGTGGGTCCTGATGCCTTGGGTGTTCTCAGCGTCAAGAACGGATTGGCTATCGTTAGCACTCGATAAATACAACATCAGGATCAGTCTGGCCTGCCTTGACAGAGCCTGTACTTGTTTCACCGAGATTGATCTATGTTGAGCGTGTCATTGGCATTCCCGATATCGAGTTGTTCGACCTTTCGAAGGACGGCAAGACTGCCCTTGCACTGTCCAACAAGACCGGGTCTTACCAGCTAGCAGCCGTGGATGTGAGAGGGGGTCAATTACGCCCCGTCTCTCACGGAAAGGAACGAGTAGCCTGGGCTCGCATCTCGAATGACTCGGAGACTATCTGCTTCTCCAGAGATTTTGGCGGAAAGGAGGAACATCAGCTCTTCACAGTTCCCCTAGCTGATGGCGAGGAGGAAGAGCAACTCACTAGGCTACCCGCGACCCGCGCCTTCAACTTCAACTGGTCAAACGGCGATGACAGGATCGTCCTCGCAGGAGCAACGCAGGAGACCAACGGCGTCTGGACTGTTGACTCAAGCAACGGCCAACACTCACAGATCTATCAGAACCGACACTGGGTCTTCAACCCGGAATGGTCCAAGGATGATTCCAGAATCTGCATCTCAGCAAAGACCACAGAACATCCCACAGCACTAGAACTGGTATTCTTGTCGCCAGAAAAAGAACAAGATCCTGTGGTCTACACGCCCAGAGTTGACTCGGAGAACACGAATGGCGGATGGCATCCCTCTGAACCCTGGATACTCTTCAAGACAGACGCCAGAGGCCGATATGAACTCGCAGTCTACAAAACAGACGCACAAGAACTGAGCTACCTCAAAAGCGCCGATCTAGGTCTCGACTTTCCAGTCTTCGCATGGATGCCTGACGGCAAATCCGTCTACTATCTCGCCACGAACAACGGAAGAACTCGGCTATACATAGAACCGATCGACGCATCCGAACCGCCTAGAGAGATTCCGTTACCGGAGGGCTACCACGCCGGCTTCTTCGGCACTTCGGTGAAAGTAGCGAAGCCAGGCGAGTATTTCGTCTTCTCCTGGTCCTCACTCTCCAGCCCGCCTACTCTATCCCGGTGCGATCTGGAGACTGGTAGAGTAGAGACGCTCAACGAGCATTTCACAGACCTTCCACTAGGAAGAGCGGAGCCAGTGGTCTACGGCTCCTTCGACGGTCGATCCATACATGGATGGTTCCTCAAACCGACACGACAGGAGGGAAGGAGCCCCTGCGTCCTCTGGATCCATGGGGGTCCCGCGTGGGAAGTTGCGGACGTCTGGAACCCCGCCATCCAGTCCTTCCTAGTCGCTGGATACACACTCTTTGCCCCGAACATTCGAGGGAGCACAGGCTATGGCGTCGAGTTCCAGAATCTGAACATACACGACTGCGGAGGCGCCGACCTCAAAGACGTTGAGGAGGCAGCCAATTATCTCAAGTCCCGGCCGGACGTGGACCCGTCGAAGATCGCTCTGGTCGGAGCAAGCTATGGCGGCTTCATGACATTCCTCGCCACCACAAAAATACCCGACTATTGGTCAGCGGGCGCGGCAATCGTGGGCATCACCGATTGGAAGGAAATGTACGGGCTGTCCGACGCCGCCTTCAAGAGCTTCATCGAAAGATACTTCGGAAAGCCAGAGGAGAACCCGGATCTCTACTACGACCGGTCTGCGATAAACTTCGCCCAGAACCTAAAGGCCCCGTTGCTCATATGGCATAGAGGCAATGACTCGCGATGCCCATTGGCTCCAGTCCAGAAGTACGCTGATAGACTCCGCGAATTGGGAAAGGACTTTGAGATGAACGTGGTCTGGGATGAAGGCCACGGATTCCAGAAGACAGAGAACCTGGTCCGCCAGTACAAAGCGATCATCGAGTTCCTCGACAAGAAGATAGGCTCCTCAAACTAACAGACCCAGTCAAGGGAGCACTACGATCAACTCTTCAAGATCCGCAAGGAAGCGTGAGCCCGGAACGATAGGATAGTCACACGACTAGTCGCTATTTGGTCGTCTTGTAGTTTGACCGCTAGTTCTTGTTCCATTCGTGAGGGGTTGGCGTGTAGGCGTTCGCGCCAGTCGCTCCGCTGACCCGACATCTCTCACTTTCAGCTGTCTCTCGGCCATTGCTCATACACGAGAACGAAACTGCTTTCGCCGATCCATTTCTTTCATTGTCGGCCAGCTCTCCAGACCAAGAGCAACTACAGGACAATCTGAGTCTCATGGAGGCTGCAAGACCTGCAGTGCAGAACTGGTCCGTAGTGGAAGAGGTCGTCAGCCTCCTCCTAAACATCTTGATGCTCGTCCCATTCCTCGCGCGCATTCGACCGTGGAGGGTATTCCGAGAACGCGGGGCAATCTCAAGACCGGCCTGGTCCGAAGGCGGGAGTACGCTAGGCGGCTCCTTGAATCTCATCGGAGCCTCTGAATCAAGCCGCACGGACAACATACTGGGCGCAAGGCGTTCTTTTTATAGAACAATCGTTCGACATATAGAACGGATGTTCCGTGGACCGAACACTCGACTATCCCGGGCTGAGAATACTCAACATATTCTTCCAGGACCCGTACAGGGAAGTCCATCTCCGCCAAGCCGCCGCCCAGGCCCAGGTAAGCCCCAGCACAGCCAAACGATTCCTCGACGAATACACTCGACTCGGACTCTTGACCGAGACCCAGAAGGCCAACCTCCACCTCTTCAAAGCCAACCTCGACAAGGCGAGTTTCCGACTCTGGAAGACCAGCCTCTTCCTTCTGAAGAATGAGAACCATTTGAGACATCTCGCGAGCCTTTACCCCGACTCGAGCCTCACGCTCTACGGAAGCTGCGCAACCGGGACTGACGCACCGGGAAGCGACCTGGACCTACTCCTCATCACTAGACTAGATCAGGACCCTTCGCCAAGGCAGCTCGACGAGCTTTCAAAAAAAACCCAGAGAACCGCCCAGCTGTTGAAGTACACTCCTGAAGAATGGGAGAAGAAAGCCAGTGAAGACAAGCCGTTCTACGAGCGAGTGATAATCGACGGCATCGCTATAAGCGGACCCCTGCCGGTCGTCGTCAATTGAACCTCGAAGAGTGCTTCCAGCGGCGACTTCTGAGGAGAGACAGACCGGACACGGCGAAGGCTGAAAGATCGCTTCAAGTCTCAGCAGCAAAACTCGAACAAGCCGAGAGATCATACAGCCACCAGCTCTACGACGCATGTCTGGTCCTAGCATACACTTCGATGTTCCACGCCGCCCGAGCAGTACTCTTCAGAGACGGAATAATCGAGAAGAGCCACGTCTGCCTAGCCGAGTATTTACGACAAGAATACTCAAAGAAAGGTTTGATCAGCGAAGGATACATGAACAGTCTAGACAGAATGCGCACCGACAGGCACGAAGCCATCTACGGATTGGAGACGTCAGTCACAAAAACCCTGGCCGACCATGCGATCAACCAGTGCAGAGAATTCATCGGCGCCGCGAAGAAGCTAATCTCCAATGAGAGGACCCTAGCTTGATTGCTACTTGTTCCGTTCGTGAGGGGATCGGCGTGTAGTCGTTCGCGCCAGTCGCTCCGCCGACCCGACATCTGCCGGTTTCAGCTGTCTTCCGGCCATTCCTCGGACACGAGAACGAAACTGGCTTGGATGATCCAGTCGGTTCATTGTCAGCCAGCTCTCCAGACTAAGAGCAACAATGCTTCATCCGGGGAGCCATGGAGGCTGTAAGACCCGCAGTGAAGTACTGGTCCGTGATGGAAAGGGTCATCAGCCTCCTCCCTAGCTCTTGAAGATTTTTTACGAGCACACTGTTCATGGGCGGGTGATAATCGAAGGTACCGCTATAAGTGGACGCCTCGGAAATCTAAGTTGAGAGGCCGGAGGATGAAAGCTGTAGTCCTAGTCTTGGCTGACACGGAGACCCATGAGGATCGAGGTCGGATCAGAAATGCTCTGGAGACTGCGAAGGAATTCAAGGATGCGGGAGACGATGTCAAACTGATCTTTGATGGCGCGGGTACAAAATGGATTCCAGAAATCTCAAAGTCAGATAACAAGTATAATGAACTCTACACGGGGTTGAAGGACAGAGCTCTAGCCTGCAAGTACTGCGCCGCGTCTTTCGGTGCTACGAAAGGAATCCAGGATGCTGGAGTTCCTTTGTTGGACGAATACCATGGTCACCCTAGCCTTAGAAAATTGGTATCGCTCGGATATCAAGTAATCTCGTTCTAGTCGCTTGCGCAGTCATTTAGGAAGCGTCTTGAAGAGCTAGCCGTGAAGGCTGGCAATTGCGTTTTCCAGCCTCCGCGTTCACCGCTCTTACGGTCTGATGTTAGGCCCAATCCACTTCTCCCCGAGAAAACAATCTCTGGAATGATACCTCTAGCGGGTCGTGTAGGCATCTATTTTAGCAACGTAGGCCCGATGTTCCGCTAGATAGAGATGGGAAAGAAGGAAGAGCCGAAGGAGCCGAAGAAGCAGAGTGAGGTTTCGAAGGCTGCTAAGGGATTCTTCTATGGTATGGCTCTGCATGGAATGGTAACCTACGCGTTGAGGCTGAGAATGCACATGGAGAACCTGTTCATGCTCATCACCATGGGCGACATGCTCGGGATACCTGTACTACCGCCCTACTACAGCCTCAGGCTCCTGCCCTACGCGGTCCCGTCTCTGAAGACATGGAAGCAGACACTGCTCAGAGATCGAGACATTACCGACTCACTGTACTAAGGAGCTGTCAACAGACGGCCATGAGCGCTGCGGTCAGCCCAGGCATGGCCGAGTACTTCGCATCCAATCCTGACCTCAGGTACATTCTCTTCGGTGGAAAAGGCGGGCTAGGTAAGACAACCCTATCCGCCGCGACCGCCCACTGGCTAGCGCGAAGAGGAAAGAGGGTCTGTGTCTTTTCGACGGATCCCCAGGCGAGCCTCTCGGACATTTTCGAGAGGAAGATCTTCGGCCAGGGAGAGGTCGAACTCGCCTCAAACCTCTTTGCTGTTGAGATCGACGCCGATCGGAGAATCGCAGAGTATCAGGAGGAGATTAGGAACAAGATCAAGGACATGTACAAGATGGAGACGATTCCCGAGGAGGTGGAGGATTACATCAACTCGTCCGCCGCGGAACCAGCGATGGCCGAGTCAGCCACGTTCGACGCCATGGTTGAATTGATGACCGCAGGCAAGTTCGACTACTACGTGTTCGACATGATGCCGCATGGACACGCAATAAGATTCCTGGGCATGGCCGACATTCTAGACCAGTGGGTCGAGAAGATCGTCACCGTGAGGAAGAAGGCTGGAGAGTACGGGGAGGCTGCTACTGTTATGGGCAACAAGGGAAGCCTTGTCCAGGAAGATCTCGTCCTGAAAGAGCTAGAGTACATCAGAGGACGACTCGACTTTGTCAGCACAATGGTCCGCGACCGAAAACACACCGCGTTCTTCTACGTGCTCGTTCCCGAACTAATGCCCATTCTAGACACTCGAAAAGCACTGGAGATGTTCAGAGAGTTCAACGTGACAGTGAGCGGAGTAGTAGTGAATCAAGTATATCCGAAAGAGTTGAAGGACCAGACGGATGTTCCAGGCTTCTTGAAGAACAAGATATCCTCGCAGCAAGAATACGTTCACCAGATCCAGAATGAGTTCGGGGGCCTCATCAGAGGAATTGTGCCGATGCTTGACCGAGAGCCGAAAGGTCTTCAGATGATATCGAAGGTAGCAGACATACTCTACGGGGCCTAACCGACCATGGAGACAGCGAACCCGCGCCAGTCGTTCCCGTCTTTCGTGTCAGCAAAGAAGGGATTGAAGTATCTCTTCTTCGGCGGGAAGGGAGGAGTTGGAAAGACAGCGCTAGCCGGCGCAACAGCCTACTATCTCTCAGAGATGCTCGGAAAGAAGACGCTGATCTCCTCCACAAATCCTGTCCATAGCCTCTCAAGCCTCTTCGGCCAGGATCTCTGGAAGAAGGGGACAAGGAAGATTGAGGGAACCAAAAACCTCTACGCAGACGAAATAGACATTTCGTCAACCATAGAGAGGTATAAGGGCGAGATCAAGGATCGGCTCGTCCAGTTTCTCAAGTTCGCAGACATCCCAGTTGATGTTGAACCGTTTATCGAAATCGCCACAACGAATCCTTCCTTCGAGGAATCCGCCATGTTCGACGATATGGTTGATCTAATCCTCAGCGGACAGTACGACGCCTACGTCTTCGATACAGCACCAGTCGCCCACACCTACAGACTGCTGGGCATGTCAAAGGTCTACAACCTCTGGCTCAACAAGATGATCAAGAGCCGTCAAGAGTCAATGTCTCTACGCACAAAACTTTCCTTCCGCAAAGAGAAAATAATCCAGGAGCTGAAAAAGGACCCACTGCTAATCTCGCTGGCTGGAACCAAAAAGAAGACGGAAGAGGCGAGAGAAATCCTTACGGATTCGGAGAAGACCGCATTCTTCTTCGTCACCTTGCCACTCGCCCTCCCTATCGCGGTGATTGAACGGTTCATCACCTGGGTCCAAGCCTTCCAGATACCCATCGGAGGGGTCATCGTCAACGAAGTCATTCCAAAGATCGATTTGGAAAAACTGTCGCCCTATGTTGCCCACCGGATGGAAGAACAGGCAGGCTACTTGAGACTGGCTGAACAGAAGTTTCCAGGAATGATACGGGCAGTGCTACCATTGTATGAAAGAGAGGTTAACGGCCTGGACATGGTTTCCAGGATGGCCCAAAGCCTGTCTTTAGGCTCAGAATCGAGAATCTGAACGGTTTCTCGGCTTTTATATCTTATAAAGGCTCAAAATCATCCGGTATTCTTATATTTTCACCGCCCAGACGCCCTACATGATCATCGTTGTATGAATCGCTCATAGTAATGCTGAGCGGCATCATCGTCTACGGCATCGTCTACCAGTTCTATGTGAAATGGTTCGACCGGAGCGTCGTCCAGTCCGACCCCAACCGTCCCACACCCGCCCACACCTACCTAGATGGTGTCGAGTTCTTCCCATCAAACAAGTACGTCATGCTAGGCTGGCACTGGAAGAGCATCGCCGCCCTAGGACCCGTAACCGGTCCCGCCCTAGCAATAGTCTGGGGATGGCTGCCCGGATTCCTCTGGATCCTGATCGGTAACTCGCTGCTCGGCTGGCTGCACGATTACAACTCGATGATGACATCAGTCAGGAGCGAGGGAGCCTCCCTAGGACCCCTCACTTACCAGATAATAGGAAAACGAGCCAGGCGGGTCCTAGTAGCGTTCCTCGCCTTCTATTCCATCCTGATTTTCGCCGCATTCCTCGGCGCTCTCCTACCAATCGTCAAGAACCAGGCATTCGTAGGCGCGTCAGCAATAGTCGCGTTCATGATCATCGCTGTAATTGGCGTCGCCTCAGGATATGCAATATTCAAGGCCAAGATCAACGTAGTTGCAGTGACGATCGCGTCACTGGTTGGAGTCGCCCTAACGGTCTATCTGAGCACCGCAGTATTCGGCTCCGCGATTGGGACAGCCTTCACAAGTGCAATCCCTGACCCGCAACTGCAGGAGGACGTGCTCCTAGCTTCAATGCTGGTCTTTAGCATACTCGGCGCGGTCCTCCCGCTCTGGAGCTTTGCAATGCCGATAAACTATCTCGGATTCTACGTCGCCTACTTCGTTGTAGGCGCGATCGTCGCTAGCTCCTTCATCGCGCCCCAGACGTTCACCTCTCCCATGTTCACAAATTGGTTTTCGCCCGTCGCTATCGGAGCGGGAACCGGACTCATCAACAACGTCGCCTTTCCCTTGTGGCCTCTGCTGTTCGTGACGATCGCGTGCGGAGCCTGTTCTGGCTGGCACGGGCTCATCGGATCCTCCCTCTCGTCAAAACAGCTCGACACCGAATCGGACGCCCACTTCGTGGGCGGTGGCGGGATGCTTCTTGAAGGCGTCCTAGGACTCACGTCGGTCGTGGCAGTCGCTGCTCTCACGAGCAAGACCGGATGCGCAGGATCACTAGGCCTCTACGTTTGCGGAGGCGCTCAATATCTCGGAACATTTGGAATAGGATCCCTAGTTGGGAAGGGGATCATGGCTCTGATGGTCATCATCCTCGGACTAACATTGACTCAACTGGCTTTGCGGTTTGCGAGACTCGCAATATCCGAAATGGTCAAACTGCCCGCCCTGAAGAATGTCTACGTCACATCCATCATCGTGTCCATCGTCACGTTCGTATTAACAAGCTCCCGGTTTGGAGCTCCTTGGGGATTCATCTGGACACTCTTCGGAGGGTCCAACCAACTTCTCGCGGGCGTTACGCTCCTCGTCGCAACCCTATGGCTGACAAAGTCAAGACGTAGAGGTATCTTCACTGGCATACCTGCAATATTCATGCTAGTCACCACTATTGCCGCCCTAGGCTACACCGCCTACGCCACCCTGGACATTGCTCTCACCACGAACATCGCGACGTCTGCCACCCGTGCATACGGCAGCGCAGTTGCTGGGGTCATCGCAATCATCCTGACCGCGCTGGGACTAGTACTCTCCTACGATGGCTTCAAGGCCTACCGGGGAATAAGAAGCGGCCTAGCAAGCACACCCTCAATCTCGACAGGAATATCGCGGGCCTCCCCCTCTGACAACAAAGAGCCGACAAAATCAGCAGCACCGAGAAGTCCCGAAGATTTCAGAACCACGTAGAAAGATCTGTTTTTCTAGACCAAGGACGAACTAGATTCCCAGTCGGTACTCATGGCTTTAACTGACGTCGAGATCGTCGCAATCCTAGCAGTCGCCCTCATCATCACCTACTTTATCGGAACATACTGGAAGCACAGGATCCTCAAACGATATGCCCATTGGTTCGAAGACAAATTCTCCCGGACGGCTAAAGTTCGTTACAAATCGTTTGGACATGCGGGCCTCAGAATAAAGTGTGAAATGAACAATCCATCCGACGGGTACAAAGAGCTAGAATTCGCCCTCTCACTCGGTGCGAGAGAGAATCTAGTCTACTATCCGTACAAACTGGTCGCGAGGGACTCTGACAAACTAAACTGCTGGGCTACCCTGACTGACCCAGTCAAGTTCCAAGTTGAGATCACGAGGCAGAGAAAGAAAGCGAAACTCACCTGGGAGACAGCCGGCACTGAGGAAGTCAAGATCCCCCAACTCAGCGAGTTGGGCTACAAGGTCTATTCAAAGGGCCCAGATTTTGCGAACCGACTCGTCGAGAGGAGCGGCGTAGTCGCCAAACTCAAAGACCTAGACACTGTTGATTCTCTGGAGCTTGAGGAGGAACCGTCGAGGCTCCACCTCGTAGCGAGTCTGAGCATGGACGATCTGCCTAAGCTGATCGACCTTATCTCTCTGGTCGGAAGATCTGTCTAACGAGAAACCCGGGTCGACGCCAACGGGCCGGAACGCTCCAAGGTTTCCAATATCTTCGCTCTCAGCTCCTCGTAGCTCGGAAATCTGCTGAAGACCTTACTCCCATGAATCAACACGCACGGAGTCCTCAGGATTCGATGCCTTATCGACAACCACACACCCTGAGGGGATGCCGAGTCCACGGGATCCAACAGCACCAAATCACCGAACTCTGCCTTGAGCTTCTGCGCGATCTCTGAGAGCTGGAAATACTGTTTCTTGACATCCTCCGGATAGTCTTCCAGCTGTTCCGAGTAGGGAGACATGCCTGTCGCGTGCATGACCTGCATGCAGTGTTGACAGTGGGCGAATAGTGTTGGCATGATGCCGACAAAAGTAACTGTCAGTGGACGACCCGTCTTTGGCAACGAGACACCCG
>Ga0066651_10000760_pt1 | contig 10351 bp, 9 predicted proteins | sample GraSoiAngelo_100_FD_71410 | JGI IMG/M metagenome (GOLD analysis project Ga0066651, IMG submission 71410) | Grasslands soil microbial communities from the Angelo Coastal Reserve, California, USA - 14_0903_02_20cm | ecosystem: Environmental > Terrestrial > Soil > Grasslands | place: USA...
GCACAGCGGGATTTTCGACCAGCTCGTCGCCGATCTCGCCGGCGGAGCCGGGTGCGTGGGTGACGATGTTGAGCACGCCCGCGGGCAGCCCGGCCTCGGTGAAGATCTCGCCCCACACAAGGCCGCCGATGTACGGCGACAGCTCCGAAGGCTTCAGCACGACCGTATTGCCGAGCGCGAGCGGCGACGCAATCGAACGGGCTGACAGGATCAGCGCCGCGTTCCACGGCGCGATCGCGCCGACGACGCCGACGGGACGCCGGAGGCCCATCGAGAACGCGCCGACGTCCGAGGGGATGATCTGACCGATCGGCGCGTACGCGAGCGCTGCAGCCTGACGGAACAAGCCGGCGACGAAGTGCAGCTGGAACATCCCGAAGCCGAAGGTCGACCCGGTCTCGCGTGCGAGCCACGAGACGACGTCGTCGCCGCGTGCCTCCAGAAGGTCGGCCGCCTTGAGGAAGACGCCTTGCCGCTCGGCGGGCGGCGTCTGCGACCACGCCGCGAATGCGCCCGCGGCGGCGTCGATCGCCTCTTTCGCCTCGCCGCGGCCGGCCGCCGCTACGCGCGCGACTATCTCACCGGTGAACGGATCGAGGTCGTCGAACGTCTCTCCCACCTCGGTCCATTGGCCGCCGATCCAGTGTCCGAGCTCTCGCACAGGGGTTTCGGTTGCGCTCACGGCAAGCTCCTTTCTCTCACGTCCGCACGCCCGAAGCGGCGCCGAACCTAAAGCAGCGCTGTTCATAATTCAAGACGCCGTTCTAGTATCCGGGATATGTCCGAGACGTCGTACTCGCAGTCGCTCGAGCGCGGCCTGGCCGTCCTTTCCGCTTTCCGCTCGGGTCGTCCGTTGCTCGGCGTCAGCGAGCTGGGCCGAGAGGTTGGCCTCAGCCGCAGCACAGCCCATCGCTACGTCGCGACGCTCGCGACACTCGGATACTTGCAGCAGGACGGCGCGACCAAGAAGTACCGCCTCGGCCCACGCGTCCTCGACCTCGGCTTCTCCGCGATCCACTCGATGGAGCTCCGCGAGATCTCCGCTCCGCATCTGCAGCGGCTGAGCGACGAGACCGGCTACACCGTCAACATGGCCGTGCTCGACGGCAGCGACATCGTCTACGTCGAGCGCTGCCGGAGCTCGCGCGTCGGGCAGCGCGCAATCGACCTGAACCTGCACGTCGGCTCGCGTCTGCCGGCGTACTGCACGTCGATGGGAAAGATCCTGCTCGCGTATCTGCCTCAGGCCGAGCGAGATGCGGCCCTCGACGAGCTCGAGCTCAGGCAGCGTGGGCCCAACACCCTGACCCAGCGCAAAGCGCTGCTCACAGAGCTCGGACGCGTACGCGAGGCAGGCCTTGCAATCAACAACGAGGAGCTCGCATACGGCCTGCGCTCGATCGCCGCGCCAGTGCTGTCCCAGTCCGGCGCGATCGCTGCCGCGATCAACCTTGCCGTGCACAGCTCCATGATCTCGATGGGTGAGCTGGTGGAGCGGCTGGGACGCCCGCTCAAACGCACGGCGGCCGAGATCTCGGCACACATCGGTTACCGTCCGGCCGCGTGAGCGAGCAGACGACGACCATCCCCGAATCGGGGCGCCGAACCCGGCCGCCCTTCCGCGCCGACCACGTGGGAAGCCTGTTGCGTCCTCCGGAGCTCCTGCGCGCGCGGGAGGATTTCGCAGCCGGCCGCATCGACGCCGAAGCGCTTCGCACGGCCGAGGACGCCGGCATCCGCGAGGTCGTGCGCAAGCAGGAGGAGGCTGGGCTGCAGTCGGCGACCGACGGCGAGCTCCGGCGCGCCTCTTGGCACATGGACTTCATCTACCAGCTCGACGGGATCACCAAGGAGCCCGGCGAGATCAAGGTCAAGTTCCACAACGAGCAGGGCGACATCGAGTTCACTCCGGCGGCGCTGCACGTCGACGGCAAGCTTGGTGTTTCGAAGACGATCTTCGGCGACGACTTCAGCTTCCTGCAGCAGATCGTTACCAGCAACGTGCCGAAGCTGACGCTGCCGTCGCCGAGCATGGTCCACTACCGCGGCGGCAAGGCGGCGATCGACCCGCGCATCTATCCGGACCTCGACTCGTTCTGGTCCGATCTCGTCGCGGCGTACCGTGAGCAGGTGCGGCGGGTCGGCGAGCTTGGCTGCACCTACCTTCAGTTCGACGACACGAGCCTCGCGTACATGAACGACCCGCACCAGCGTGACTACATCGCGTCGATCGGCGGCGATCCCCAGCGCCAGCATCTCGACTACATCCAGCACATCAACGAGGCGCTCGCGGACCGCCCGGACGGAATGAGCGTGACGACGCACTCGTGCCGCGGCAACTTCCGCTCGGCCTGGGCGGCGGAAGGATCGTGGGATTTCGTCGCCGAAGCGCTGCTGAACGAGCTCCAGGTGGACGGCTTCTTCATGGAGTGGGACGACGAACGGTCCGGCGGCTTCGAGCCGCTCCGCTTCCTCCCGAAGGGCGAGAAACAGGTGGTGCTCGGGCTGGTGACGACGAAGAAAGGCGAGCTCGAGTCGAAGGACGAGCTGAAGCGCCGGATCGAAGAAGCCGCGAAGCATGCCCCGCTCGAACAGCTCTGCCTGTCGCCTCAGTGCGGCTTCTCGTCGACCGTCGAAGGCAACGAGCTCACGCACGAGGATCAATGGCGCAAGCTCGCGTTGATCGTCGAGGTTGCCGCGGAAGTCTGGGGCAGCTGAGCGCCTCGGTCACCACGACGACGGTCCGCGAAGCGACGTTCGACGTTTTCCGCCGCCGAGGGCTGACGACGCTGTTCTCGAACCCCGGCTCGACGGAGGTCCCGTTCCTGACGGATCTCCCTCGCGACATCGAGTTCGTGCTCGGCCTGCACGAAGGGCCCGTGGTCGCGATGGCAACCGGGTACGCGCTCGGCCGCGGCACGGCGTCCCTCGCGCTGCTGCACACCACGGCCGGGCTCGGGAACGCTGTCGGCGCGATTGCGACGGCGCGCGTGAACCGCGCTCCGGTGGTCATCGTCGTCGGCCAGCAGGACCGCCGTCATCTCGTCTTCGAGCCGTTTCTGACGGGACGTCTCGAAAAGCTCGCCGGCGATTACCCGGTGTGGGTCGACGCGCCGGTGCGCGCGGGCGATGTCCCCGGCGCGATCGCGCGCGCGGCGCACGAGGCCGAGACGCACCGCGGCCCGGCGCTCGTGATCGTCCCGATGGACGACTGGTCCGAGGCGGTGGACTACGACCGCGAGGACGCAGCGCCGGAACGCGTCGTGCGCTCGGCCGGTGCCGATCCCACTGCCGTCGACGAGCTCGCGCGGGAGCTGACGGGTGTGGAAGCGCCTGCGATCGTCGTCGGCGCGGGCGCCGACGACGCCGAGACGTGGGCGGCGTTGCGGGAGCTGGCGGAGCGCCTCGTCGCACCCGTCTTCCAGGAGTCGTTCGGCGCGCGCGCAGGCTTCCCGCAGGATCACCGCCTCTTTGCCGGTTTCCTCCCTGCAGACCGTCCACGCCTGCGCGAGAAGCTCGAGCCATACGACGGCATCCTCGTCGTCGGTGCGCCGGTCTTCCGTCAGTCGCCGTACTCATCCGGACGCTTTACCGACGTCGAGACGCGCATCTTCGTGGTCGGCGAGCATGCGGACGAAGTGCACCGCAGTCCCGCGGCGCTCGCCGTCCTGGGCCCGCTCGCTGCGACGTGCCGCGCGCTCGCGCAGCGCATTGCCCAGCGCGACGCAGTCCCGCCGGAGCGCTTCAGGCCGCCGCCCGCGCCTGAGCCCGCCCACCCGATGCTCGCCGGCCATGTGCTCGCGGCGCTCGCCGAGCGGCTGCCGCGGGATGCAACGGTCGTCGAGGAAGCGCCGGTCGACCGCCCGGAACTGCACGAGCGCCTGCCTGCGCGCAGCCCGCTCGGCTTTCTCAGCGCGGCGATGGGCGGGCTCGGTTTCGCCCTCGGCGGCGCCACCGGCCTGCGCATGGCGCAGCCCGCGAGGCCTGTCGTCGCCGTCGTCGGCGACGGCTCCTCGCTCTACGGGATCCAGGCGCTCTGGAGCGCCGCGCGCTACGGCGCCGGCGTCCTCTTCGTGATCCTCTCGAACGGCGGCTACGCGATCATGGATCGCCTGGCCGAACGCGCGGGCGGCGAGGCGCCCTGGCCGAATTTCGCTGATGTCGACCTGGCCGGCCTCGCTCGCGCCTTCGGCTGCGAGGCCCGCACGATCGCCACGCACGACGAGCTGCTCGCCGCGCTGGATGAGGTCGTCCCCGACCTCGCCTCGCGCAGCGAGCCGCTCTTACTCGACGTCGCGATCGCGCCGACCGAGACGTTCGCGCCGTAGCCCTAGCTCAAGACGCGGAACGTCTTCTTGAACTTCGGCCTGCCGGTCGAGCTGTAGGTGTACTTGCCCGGCGCCAGCGACAGCGTCCAGGTATAGGGCCGCACGCCTTTCACGCTCGTCTTCCGGAGCACACCGGGCCCTCTCAACACGAAGCTGCCGCTCTTCGACCGGTCGCTGACGACGAACGTGTACTCGCCCTGCGGCAGCGTCTTCACCGTCCTGCCGTCGAGCAGCAGCTTGATCGCCCTGGTCGTGATCTGGCCCTGCAGCGTCTTGCCGCCGGTGATCGCGCGCGGCACGAGCTGCAGCATGTTCGGCAGCTTGGTGATCACACCGAAGTCCCGCGCGTACTTCGCCGTCTGCAGCAGCTTCGCGCGGTCGACGATCGGGCTCCAGATCGGCAGGCGTACGTTGCCCGTGCCAGCGGGGAGCAAGGCGCGGATCTCGTCAGGATGGCTCTGCGCGTACGTGAGCGAACGATTGATCGCCGTGCGGAACTTCTTCGCCAGCGCGGGATTGGAGCGCACCCAGTCCGTCAACGCTCCGTAGCCGCCGACCGGCCAGAACTTCCCGAGTACCGGCCCGGGTGCCATCACGATGCGGGCGTTGTCGAGGTTGAGCGCCTGCGAGAGGAACGGCTCCGGCGTCCAGATCGCGTCGACCTGCCCGTTTCGCAGCGCGGTGCGCATCGTCGGAAACGGCATCGCGAGCAGGTGGATCGAGTTGGCATTCACGCCCGACTTTCGCAGCGCCGCCTTGATCATCACCTCGCCGACACCTTTCAGGGCGTTCACCGCGATCGTCTTCCCGGCAAGGTCCGAGGGCGTGCGAATCGAGCTGTCGCCCTTGACGAGGATGTTCTGCCAGTTGTCCGCGGCCGACGTTCCCTCCACCTCGCTCGGCGCGACCGCGCTTATCGGGATCCCCTGCGTACTCGCGATCATCATCGGAACCCAGCCGAAGTAGCCGATCTCGCCGTTGTGGTTCGCAAGCGCGAGCACCACGTCGTTCCCGCTCTGCAGCGTGCGCTTGTTGATGTCGATCCCCTGTGCGGTGAAGAAGCCTTTCTTGACGCCGAGGTCGAGCGGCAACGCGTTCGCAATCGGCAGGGTGTCCACGGTGATCGTCACGAGGCCGCGCCCCTGAGCTCCGGACACGAGTCCCCCGAAAAGCGTCAAGGCAGCGAGCAGTGCGGCAACGACAACGGCGATACGGCTCATCGGCTCAGTCCTTTCAGTCGCGTCGAGGGCGCGATTATCGCCAGCAGGTGTCCGAACGTCTAGACCGGCGTCCCACTATTCGGGACAGCGTCGACCGAGGTCACTGGCGTGAGCTCGCGCCGGATCAGCCGATAGACGTGGCCGCGGAGGTTGATGAAGTCCGCGAGCTCCTTCGTCGCGATCTGGTCGCGCGGCCGTGGGAGGCTGACTCCCACGATCTCTTTCACGGTCGTCGGGGAGTGCGTGAGGACGACCACGCGGTCAGCGAGATACACGGACTCGTCGATGTCGTGTGTGACGAAGAGGATGGTGATGCCGTACTGCTCGCGGACGCGCAGTACGAGATCCTCGAGGTCGCCGCGCGTCTGTGCGTCGACGGACGCGAACGGTTCGTCCATCAACAAAATCGCGGGTTGGTACGCAAGCGCGCGGGCAATCGCGACGCGTTGCTGCATGCCGCCCGACAGCTGCCACGGATAGTGGTCGATGAAGCGCGTCAAGCCCACCGAGCCCAGAGACTCGGCGACGAGTGCCTTTCGCTCGGCTGTGGAAAGGCGCTTGTGCCGGAGCGGAAGCAGGACGTTGTTGCGGACCGTCGACCAGGGCATCAGCGAGCGGCTGTAGTCCTGAAAGACGAGTGCGAGCTCTTCCGGCGGCTCGACCACGCTCTTCCCTCGGAGGAGCACCTCGCCCCGTGTCGGGCGCATCAGGCCGGCGATGCACTTCAGGAGCGTCGTCTTCCCGCATCCGGACGGACCGACGACGCACACGAACTCTCCGTCGGTGACGGTGAAGGAAACGTCCTCCAGCGCGTGCGTTGCCTTCGGCCCCGTGCCGTAGATCTTGGCGATGCCCTTCGTCTCGAGCATCAGCCCCCGGACACCGCCCGCCAGCCTCGATGCCAGGCAAGCAGCTCGCGCTCGACGATCGAGAACAGCGCGTTGAGGAGGTAGCCGAGCACTCCGATCAACAGGATCGCAGCCCACATCGGGCCGAAGTCGAATGTGTTCTTCGAGATGAGCAAGACGTAGCCGACGCCGCTCGTGCTGGAGAAGTACTCCGAGAGCACCATCATGATCACGGCAAGCGACAGGCTGTTCCGCATCCCGGCGACGATCTGAGGAAACGCCGCGGGCAAGACGACTCGACGTATGCGTTCGAGCCGGCCGAGCCCGTACGAGCGCGCCGTCTCGAGGAAGGTCGGATCGATTCCGCGCACGCCGTCGATGGTGTTCAAGAGCACCGGAAACAGGCAGAAGAAGGCGATGAAGGAGACCTTCTGGAGGTTCCCGATCGAATGGAGCAGGATGATCGAGATGGGCAGAAGCGCCGGCGGCGGCATGGCGCGCCAGTACTCGATGTGCGGCATCGTCCAGAGGCGTGCTGGTCGCGACAGGCCAAGCGGGATGCCGATGACGATGCCAGCGAGGACTGCGATGCCGAAGCCGATCGCGATGCGCTCGAGGCTCGGCACGACGTGCGTCCCGAACTCCGAGAAGAGCCACATGTCCTGGAACTTCGCCAGGATCGTCGAGGGCGGCGGGAACTTCGGATCGTCCCGATTGACGGCCCAGAGCTGCCAGGCGGCGACGATCGCGATCGGCACCGCGATCTCCGCAGCGAGCTTGACCGCTTGATCCCCGCGGCGGCTCACGCGGTCACCGCCCGCTGCGAGGGATGCCAGCGCAACGCGCGTCGCTCGGCCGCCGTCGAGACCACGTGGATTGCGAGACCGAGGAACCCTGTCGCAAGCGCGTAGGCATACAGCTGGTTCTCGAGGCCGAACGCCTGCGCGACGTTGACCTTCTGGCCGAGCCCGGGGTTGCCCATGAAGAGCTCCGCCGTGAACGCGAGGATCAACGCGACACCCGACGAGATGCGCATACCCGTTGCGATGTACGGCACCGCGCTGGGTAACTTGATCCGGTACAGGCCCTCGAACGTGCTCACCCCGAACGAGCGAGCGGTGTCGAGCGCGACCGGATCGACGTCGCGGACGCCGTAGATCGTCTGAATCAGCAACGGCCAGAACGCGCCGAAGGCCGCGAGGAAGATCTCACTCTGGAGCGTCGTGCCGAGCGTGAGGAAGAGCACCGGGATCAACGCAGCGCTCGGAATCGGACGGAGAAACTCGATCGGCACGCGAAATGCCCTGGCAGCGAAGTCACTCGAGCCGAGGACGATGCCGATCGGAATCGCCAGGGCCGCCGCGACGCCAAGACCGAGCGCCCACCCTCGGGCCGTCTGCAAAAGCGCGTGCCAGAACGTACCCGTCTGCATGAGGTCCCAGAGCTCGCTGAAGGTGGTCGACATGGCCGGCAGGTCCTTCTCCGAGATCACTCCGGTACGTGAGATCGCTTCCCAGAACGCGAGCGCCGCAACGATGGAGAGCACGAAGATCAGGACGTCGGTGATCCGCCTGAGCCGCACGCGCCGATGTATACAGCAACGCAAATTCGACCCACAGCATGCGTTCCGCATGGTGGAACTCGACTGCGGACGTCAATGCGGGTAAAGTACCGGTAATGGCGACGCGTCCGAACGAGGCCACGACGCAAGAGGAGCTCGTGTCGCGCCTGATGCATCTCTTCGCGCGCACGCTCGACCATCAGGGCACATGCCTCGAGACGCTCGAGCTCACCTACGCTCAGGCGAAGTTGGTCTGGCGCCTCGAGGCCGGCGACACGCCGTCCCTGAAAGAGGCCGCACGCCGCTGCGGCGTCGACCCGTCGAACCTCTCGAGCGTCGTGGATCAGCTGATCGAGCGAGGCCTGATGACGAGCCGCCCGGCGCAGCACGACAAGCGCGTCCGGATCGTACGGCTGACCGGCGAGGGCGTCCGTGTCCGCAAGCGATTGCTCGCATGCCTCGCGCAGAACCCTGCGACGGGATCGCTGTCGGAGGCACAACAGCAGCAGCTCCTCGAGATCCTCAAGGACGTCGCGTGAACCGCGACTTCGCCAAGTTCTGGATCGGCCAGACGATCTCGAACCTCGGCAGCTCGTTCACGCAGTGGGCGGTGCCGCTGCTCGTCTTCCAGCTCACCCACTCGGCCTTGAACCTCGGCGTGGCGATGGCCGCAACGTTCCTTCCCTACCTGTTTTTCGGATTGCCGCTCGGTGCGTGGATGGATCGAGTCGACCGCAAGCGGGCGATGGTGCTGCTCGACTCGATCAACGTGCTCGTGATCCTGTCGATCCCGCTCGTTGCGCAGTTCGGCCATTTGAACGTCTGGCTCATCTACGCCGTCACCTTCATCCAGTCGACCGTCTTCATCGCCTTCAGTGCCGGTGAGTTCGCTGCGATCCCGAGCCTCGTTTCGACAGACGACCTCGTCACCGCCAACGGACGCATCCAGGCGACCTTCTCCGCGGCGCAGGTCGCCGGGCCCTTGCTCGCCGGCCTCCTCGTGTCCTTCCTGCCGCTCGTCTGGGTGATGGCGTTCGACGCAGGGTCGTTCGCGATCTCAGCGGTGTCGCTCGCACTGATCCGCAGCAGCTTCAACGTCGTCACTGAGGAACCGAAGGAGGCGACGACGATCCTGCACGACGTGCGCGAAGGGCTGCGCTACGTCCTGTCGCATCCCGTGCTGCGCAACATCTCCGCGATGATGGCGCTGATCAACTTCGTCAACGCGAGCGCGTTTGCGGAGCTCGTGCTCTTCGCGACGGAGCGGCTGGACGCGAGCCGGTTCGAGATCGGCGTGCTGTTCGCGGCGGGCAGCGCGGGGGTCGTCGTGACCGGTTTGCTGGCGGGACGTCTGCGCAAGCGTTTCAGCTTCACGGCGCTCGCGATGACGTCGCTGATGCTGATGGGGGCGTGCCTCGTCATCTTCGCCGGGGTGACGTCGTACTGGCTGGCGCTCCCGCTGTGGGGGGCGGCGAGCGGTCTGGGGATCCTGTTCAACATCAACACGGGCAGCCTGCGCCAGGCGATCGTCCCGAACCAGCTGCTCTCGCGCGTGATGTCGATCGCCAGCGTGCTCGCGTGGTCGGCGATCCCGGCAGGCGCGCTCGTCGGCGGTTGGGTCGTGAGCGCGACCGACAACGTCGCCGCCGTGTACGGGGTGATCGGCATCCTGATCATCTGCATCGCCGCCTTCTTCCGCTTCTTCACAGCGCTGGGCGACGCACAGCGGTACGTGGACGAGCGCCGGGCACAGGAGGAGCGCGCCGCGAACGAGGAGGTCGAAGTCCTTCCCGCCTAAGCTCTCTGCCGATGGCAGCCGTCGCCTACCAGGGCGAGCCCGGCGCGTACGGTGAGGAAGGCGCGCAGGCCCTCTTTCCCGCCGCGGACCACCAGCCGTACCCGTCGATCCGCACGGTCTTCGAGTCGGTCGAGGTCGGGCGCGCTCAGTGGGGGCTCGTCCCGATGGACAACTCCCAGGCGGGCAGCATCAACGAGACGTACGACCTCTTCCTGCGGCACGGCCTGCATCTCGTCGGCGAGACGATCGTGCGGGTCGACCACTCTCTGCTCGCGCTGCCCGGCACGGCGATCGACGACGTGCACGAGGTGATCTCGCATCCGCAGGCAATCGCCCAGTGCGAGGAGTTCCTGAGCGCCCTCGACGCGAACGTGCGCGCCGAGTACAACACCGCAGGCGCGGCGAAGAAGATCGCCGAGGGGAAGCTCCAGGGCGTCGCCGCGATCGCCTCCCGCCGCGCGGGCGAGCTGTACGGGCTCGAGCCGCTCGCGGAGCGGATCCAGACGTACCCGGACAACTCGACCCGCTTCGGCGCGCTCTCGCGCGATCCCGCTCCGCTCGCCGAGCCCGAGAAGTCGTCACTCGTGTTCGGCGTC
>Ga0066651_10000762_pt1 | contig 10348 bp, 11 predicted proteins | sample GraSoiAngelo_100_FD_71410 | JGI IMG/M metagenome (GOLD analysis project Ga0066651, IMG submission 71410) | Grasslands soil microbial communities from the Angelo Coastal Reserve, California, USA - 14_0903_02_20cm | ecosystem: Environmental > Terrestrial > Soil > Grasslands | place: USA...
CCCATATTTCCATAACGGGTCCGCTCAGACTTTGCTGGATGCCGTCCATTTTTATGAAAAACACTTTGGACTTGTGCTGACACCCGAGGAGGAATCGGATCTCGTCGCGTTCTTGAGTTCTCTTTGATCCAGGGGGACGACACGGGCGCTTCTGGCCTGTTGGCTCAACTGCGATTCGTTGTTTGGCAAAAGGACAACTCTCTCCGGCACCAGTCACGGGGCACAACTGGGGAACAACTCGAGTAGATAGCTTGGTAGCTCACCGAGGCCGAAACAAGGGCTTAAGGTGTTCGGCTGTGTAGTTTAACAGCCGAATGCTCTACCGTTGAGCTACCCAAGGAGCAGTCCCCCCTTGACGCCGCCATCCCCCGGCGAGACGATAGTTTAGGGCACATTGCACGCAACCTGCCCGCTCTTCTAACCGTCTAATGATGTAGGCCGAGTCCCCGTGAGGGGGTGAATATGACTTCCCGTAAACTGATTCCTTCCATTTTGGTGATTCTGTTGAGTTCGCTGTTCGTGGGCGCGCATCCAGCCACGGCGGATTCCAGCCATGCCCGCATCATCCGCCTGAGCCTCGTTCAGGGCGACGTCCGATTTGCCCGGGAGACGCATGGCGATCCCCTCGCGGACTCGAAAGCGGGGTGGGAAAACGCCGAGCTGAACCTGCCCATTCGCCAAGGCTACGTACTTGCCACGGACAATGGCCGCGTCGAAGTGGAATTCGAGAACGGCGCCATGGCTTTCCTGAAAGAAAACACCGTTCTTGAGTTTTATGACCTCTCGCTCAATGACGGAGCGCGCACCACGCGCCTGGTTCTCCGTCAGGGCAGCGCTTCCTTTTATGTGAATCCTGCGAGCGGCGATTACTTCAGCGTCACCGGAGGAGACTTCACCGTGGAAGCCGACGGCCGGAGCGGTTTCCGCCTTGATACTTACGACGATGGCAGCACGGTCGAAACTTTTAAGGGCCGCGTTTCCGTTCTGCACAAGAAGAACACGACGCGGCTCGAAAAGGGCCAGTCCCTTTCGCTAAAAGCAGGTGACGATTCTTCCGTGAATGTCGCCCGCCTTCCGGATGGAGATGACTTCGATCGCTGGGTCTCGGGCCGCATCGACAGCGTCTCCACCGCCACGACCTCGGCGCTGCAATACACGGGTTCGCCTTATTACGCCCCGGGATTCGCCGATCTGTATACCTATGGCGCCTTTTCCTCCTGCGGGGCCTACGGGTACGGTTGGAGGCCGTTTGGCGTGGGCCTCGGCTGGTCCCCATTCACGAATGGACAATGGTTCATGGATCCCGCTTTTGGGTGGACTTGGGTCAGCTATCAGCCGTGGGGCTGGGCTCCCTATCACTATGGAGGGTGGCTCTTCGATTCCTCCTGCGGCGGCTGGTTTTATTCCCCGCCAGTTCTCTACGGATACCCGGGGTATCCAGTCGGCCCGGGAAGGCGCTTCCCCCGCGGCGTTCATCCCCCGCGCCCCATCTATCATCCGGTGACGGCGGTCTTCGTTCGCCAGGGCGGCAAGACCGGCATCGTGCCCATGCATCCGCTCGATCAAAAAGGGAAGACTCCTCTGAACTTGGAGCGCGGCGTTTTCTCTAATGTGGGAACAAAAGGCGTGAGCGCGCAGGTCATGCCTGTCGAACACGGACAAAAATGGGAAACGTTGAAGTCACCGCCGCGCGAGGGCCTGAGCGGCAGTTTGGTGGCCACCGGGCCGCCAACGCGCGTTTCGAGGACGGTGGTCGAAACTAACTCCGCAGTTCGTGCCGTCTCGCTCGGCAAGGATTCTTCCATAGCCTACGATGCGCGCGAACACCGCTTCGTGAATACGAATTCTTCCGCGGCTTCTTCTTCGGCTGCTTCGTCTACTGCGAAGAGTAGCGAGATCCGCGCCGAAAATGGACGGACTGCGGCTGCCACTTCGATGCCCGCCAATGTCACAGCGCCGCGTACCGCTGTAACTCTTCCGGCGACTCGGAGCGCTTCCTCTCCGCCTGCCCGCAATAGTGTCCCACCGCCGGCGCCGCGCTACTCGGGCGGTGAACGAGGAAGCTCCAGCGCCAGCAGAGGTGGCAGCACTTGGAGCGGGTCTGCCCCGTCAAGCGGAAGCAGCGCGGGACGTTCGTCGTCCTCTACCTCCCCTTCTTCGGCGTCGTCTTCGCACCCGTCCTCCGGCCGGCCACACTAAGCCAATCGGAAACGATCGCGAGAAACGGCTCCCCATCGGGAGCCGTTTCTTTTCTACGCGGCAGGAAATTCCTCTTCGTGCCGTCAGGAAAAGATCATCCCCGCATAGCCGACGACGGCTTTGCGGTCGCCAGACACGTCGGCGGATGTAGAATACTTCACCAATTCCGGTTTTTTGACTCCCAGCGCGTTCAGGGCCGTGAGCATGGCCGCCGCAGGTCCGAGCCCGCACATGGAAATCTCTTCGTTGCGGCAGGTGTCGTAAAGCCCGCGCGGATCGAGCGCCAGCAACTGTTCGATGGCTTTACGGTCCTTGATGCGCGTTGTGGCGTCATCCTCGTAATGATTCAAGTCCGAGGTCGCGAGCAGCAGCACGTTCTCTTTGGTACCCTCGAGCACCCGCCCGATCCCCTCTCCCACACTCACCAAGGATTCGAATCGCACCGTTCCCAGAGCCACCGGAACAAATGTGAAGTCCGGCGCCAGCGCCTGGAGAAAAGGCAACTGCACTTCCAGAGAGTGCTCCGCGCTGTGCGCCACGCTGTCCTCGCGCAACAGCGGGCAGGCTTCTTTCAGCGCTTCCGCCAGCGCCTCGTCAATCCGCGCGTCGCCGAGCGGGGTGCGCCACGCGCCGCTTGAGAGTATCGCCGCCGGCTCACCCCGCGGGTAATGCCGCACGCCGAGAATAATGAATTTCCTTGGCAGTGCCATCCCCCCAAGCACCGCGCCGGTCACGTGTCCTGAATAGACGTAACCGGCGTGCGGCACTAGGCACGCCCTAACCGCAATGCGTGGCTGGCCTGGATGGGTGCGGGTGTATTTGCGAATGAGCGCCGTGAGTTCCCGAGAATCGGAGGGGTAGAAGCGTCCGGCAACCGCAGGCAGGCGAAGCATGCTGCCGCTCCGCGAATCAAATGGGTTTCGAGGGTTTCCCTTTGAACTTGATCGCTTTCGAAGTAGCGGGTTGGTAAAAAACCGTCACTTTGTCGCCGTACTGGTAGCCGCCCTTGTCGACGATTTTCTGCATTTTCGCGGAGGCGGCTTCCGAAAGCGGGAACGTCCTGATAGCCATGTCGTTCCCTTTCGCGCGCACGGTGATCTGCGCGTTGTTGGCGTGCATCACGAAGCCCTCAAACTTATCAAGTCCGGTCAGCTTTGGCTTGGGCTTCACCGCACTGATGATGATCGGCGCCGCGGTATCCACGACAATGGGCACCACCACCGGAGCCTGCGCGGCAGCAGGAGAAGAAAAAACGCCCGCGGCCGCAAGCATCAGCGGCAGTCCGAACCCGGCAACTTTGACGATTCTCTTCATTCACCATCGTCCGTGGCAATCCGCAGTGACTTTAGAAATCGCACGTCCTGGGGCGTCATGGCCAGCCGCGGGGCCGGCTTTCTGTCATTCTCTTCCAAAAATGATTCCTGATCCACCTGAATCCGCAGCGACTCCAGGAAGCGGCGGTCCTGCGTCGTCAGCTTTTCTGCCTCAGCCGCGGCCGCATCGCGTTTTGCCAGCCCGATGGTCGCGTCCAGTTTCAGCACGATGTCGTAGCCGTGAGCGCGCACGCCGGCAATCGCACCCGTGATGCGGTCGGAGTCGGACACCGTGTCATTGATCGCGTGTCCCAGTTCGCGGAGCAGGTTTTTCAGGTGATCGTCGAGTTGCAAGGCGGCTTCTCCCTTACTTCTCTTGCCATTCTAGGCCCACGTATCGTCGGATACAATAGGGCTTCGTGCCGTTGTCTCTAATCCGTTCACAGTACCTTCGTTCAGGTTTCCTGAGGACCTGTTGGCCGGGACCGCGCGGTATCCCCCTTCTGCTGTCCGCCACGTTTTGCGTTAAGATGCTTGTATGTCAACGGCCGCAAGCGCAGCTGCCGCGCCAGAACAGCAAGGCGGTTTCCGGCGTCTCTGGCGCGTGCTCCGCCAGCTTTTTCACGAGGCCATCGGCGCGGTTTTTGCCGTTCTCGCGCTGGGCTGGCTCAACGCCGCCTTGCGCGCCTGGACGCGCGACGTTGCCCGTTGGCTCGTCGGTATCGCCGTCGCGGTGGCTCTGTTATTTCTGTTTTTCGCCGTAACTTCGTTCCGCAAGGCCAGCAAGTTGTAGCGCCCCGACCCGGTTGGGGCGGTTTTGGCTTAGTCCAATCGCGGCCTCAACCCATCGAGCACCCAGAATGTCCGACACCAAAGCCAAATCCGCAAGTCCCGCCGAACGCAAAGAGAGATTTACCACTCTCTCCGGCATTCCGCTCGAGCGCGTTTACGGTCCCGATTCCAGTGTTGACTCCGATACGGAAGCATCGATCGGCTTCCCCGGTGAATATCCCTTCATCCGCGGTATCTATCCCACCATGTACCGCGGCCGCCTGTGGACCATGCGCCAGTACGCTGGCTTCGGCTCCGCCGTCGAATCCAACCAGCGCTATCGCTACCTCCTGAGCAAGGGTCAGGCTGGCCTCTCCGTCGCCTTCGACCTGCCCACGCAGATTGGCATGGATTCCGACCATTCTCTCGCCCTCGGCGAAGTCGGTAAAGTCGGCGTCGCCATTGATTCCCTCGAGGACATGGAGACGCTCTTCGACGGCATCCCCTTGGAAAAAGTCTCGACCTCCATGACCATCAACGCCACCGCCGCAATCCTGCTCTGTCTCTACGTGGCAGTTGCGAAAAGGCAGGGCGCCAGCCTCCAAAAACTTTCCGGCACCGTACAGAACGACGTTCTGAAGGAATACATCGCCCGCGGCACGTACATCTATCCCGTGCGCCCCGCGATGCGCATCGTTACCGACATTTTTTCCTGGTGCCGCGACAATCTTCCCAGGTGGAACACCATCTCCATCTCCGGGTATCATATCCGCGAAGCCGGCTCCACCGCCGTCCAGGAAGTGGCCTTCACGCTCGCCGATGGTATCGCCTATGTCCAGGCCGCGCTCGACGCCGGACTCGGCGTCGATGAATTCGCGCCGCAGCTTTCTTTCTTTTTCAATGCCCACAACGATCTTCTTGAAGAAATCGCCAAATACCGCGCCGCGCGCCGTCTCTGGGCGAAAATTATGGCGGAACGCTTTGCTGCAAAGGATCCGCGCTCTTTGATGCTGCGCTTCCACGCGCAAACCGCCGGCTCCTCCCTTACCGCGCAGCAGCCGGAAAACAACATCGTGCGTGTCGCGATTCAGGGGCTCGCCGCCGTTCTCGGCGGCTGCCAGTCCTTGCACACCAATTCTCTGGACGAAGCCCTCGCATTGCCCACCGAAGACGCCGCGCTCATCGCCCTGCGCACCCAGCAAATCCTCGCCAACGAAACCGGCGTCACGAGTACCGTCGATCCCGTCGCCGGTTCCTACGCTATCGAATCCCTCACCAACGAAATCGAATCCCTTGCCGCGACCTATCTCTCGAAGATCGACAAGATGGGCGGAGTGTTGCGCGCCATTGAAGCAGGTTTCATCCAGGGCGAAATCCAGAAGGCTGCATACGAGTTCCAGCGCGCCGTCGAGAAAAAAGAACAGATCGTCGTCGGGGTGAACGACTTCGTCGCAGAAGAGCCGCGCACCATCCCCACGCTCCGCATCGATGCCGATATCGAGCGCTCTCAAGTCGCCCGCTTAAACGCTCTCCGCGCCAAACGCGACTCCGGCCGCGCCAAATCCGCCCTTGCCGAACTCCAGCGCCGCGCCGCCACTTCCGAAAATCTCCTCCCCGCCATCCTCGCCGCTGTCGAAGCCTACGCCACCGTCGGCGAAATCTCCGACGCCCTCCGCCGCGTCTTCGGCGAATACCAGGAATCCGTCGTCATCTGATAGCGGAGGCGAATATGTTCGAGATTATCCTGCTGATGGTAGTCACCGGCGGAATCGCCTCCTTTGCCCGTGCACGTGGCGGAAAACCATGGCTCTGGGGAACGCTGACCGTGGCAGGCTACTTCCTTGTGCCGTTTCTAGTCGTTTTCTTTGCTGCCATGTTTGGGGCTGATCCCAAAGCACTAAGGGAGGACTCCCAACTCTGGTTTTTCATCTCGGCGGTAGCGTGGGTCGCTGTCCTGGGCTTTTGCGCTCGGTTCCTTCTCGGCCGGAACTATGCAAAACCAGATGGCATGTGGTCCTGTTCCAATTGCAAGTACCTTAATCAGTCATACGCTGTCCTTTCTGAAGCCTGCAAACAACCCTATGCTTCAAAGGCTCTGCCCTTCTCATGAGGAGGAACACAGATTACGAACTCCCCTGCCATCTGTTGATCCGGACTCCCGCGGATGCCGTCCGCTTCATCAACCTCGTCGGCTTCTGCGTCCTCTTCCCGGTCAAAAACGTCCCTCTCTCTTCCCTCTACTACGCGGTCGCCAAGCGCCCGCCCACCGGCTGGGGCAAGTATTCACAACTCATCTGGAAGTGGAAGGACGAGCTTCCGAAGAGACGCCGCGCCTTTTACGGAAAATACTTCAAAGGCCGGGCCACGTTTCTCTCGCTCGAGTTTCTTCCGCACTTCCTGGCGGCGCAGGGAACAGCCGTAGAAGCTAGCGACGTGGAGGAGTTTTACGAGGCGGGGCGCATCAGCCGCAATGCGCTGGAACTCTGGCAAGCGCTCGCGAAGCACGGCCCGCTCCCGACGCTCGAACTTCGGCATGCCTGCAAGCTCGAAACGCAAGCCGGTAACGCCCGCTTCAAGAAGGCCATGTTGGAGCTGCAGAGCCTGCTCATCGTCACGCACTCCGGCGCCACGCAGGAAACGGAAGCGTGGGCCTCCAACCGCTTTGATCTCGTGGCACGTGCTTTTCCCCAGCAGGTTCGGCAAGCCCGGAGAGTCTCCGAAGAAGATGCCCGCACCGCGATTGCCGTGAAATATCGCACCCTGTACCCCTCCGCGTCGCCCGTCCAAGTCGCCCGCCTCTTCGGCTGGACCAAAGCACAGGCTGTCACCGCGCTCGCCTTGTAGTATTCTTTCGCGATTGCATGGCTAGCTGTCGAAGCTCGATTCGGCAAGGAAAATCGTATGCTGCACGGATCGAATGTCTTGGAGCGGTTTGCATGGGGCTTTTCGCCGTGCTTCAGGTATGTTTTCTCTTCTCCTGCAACTGAGAACTTTCAACTATCGACAGTGAACCTTCCCGCCGGCCTGCCCCGACCTTGTCGGGGTCACGAGTCACGACCATGAAGTTGATCCTTGCTTCCGCTTCCGAACGCCGAGCCGGCATTCTTCGCGACGCCGACTTCTCCTTCACGGTGATGTCCTCCGCCGTTGACGAAACGCCGAGCCCCGGCGAATCCCCTCACGACCTCGTCCAGCGCCTTGCCGCTGCCAAGGCCGAGCTGGTCGCTGCCCGCGCCGTCGGCCCGGCCATCGTCATCGCCGCCGACACCATCGTCACCCTCGAAGGCCGCATTTTCGGCAAGCCGCGCTCCTCCGACGACGCCCGCCATATGCTTGAAAAACTTTCAGGTCGGACGCACGCCGTCGTCACCGGTGTCGCCCTCATCCGCCTTCCCGACGCCGAGCGGCTCACCTTCGTCGAGTCCACGCTGGTGCACTTTGCCGCGCTCTCCGCTGAAGAAATCTCCCGCTACCTCGCGACCGGCGAACCCCACGATAAGGCTGGCGCCTATGCCATCCAGGGCCGCGCCGGCCGCTACGTCCCCCGCATCGAAGGTTGCTACTTCAACGTCGTCGGCCTCCCCCTCGCCCGCCTCCAGCAATCGCTCTCCAGCCTTGGCTGGTCCGAAGACTAATCCGCTGAATTTGTAGGGGCGCGGCATGCTGCGCCCTAGTTTGCCAACTTCTCGAGCGCCTGGAGTGCGTTTGACCGTCGGCTTATAATCCCGTCCATGGGCAACTCTCCTCGGGAGTGGAACGACGGCTCCGCTGTCCGCCTGAATCGTCAGGATCCTTACCTGCGTCTTCAGTCAGTTATGATTTACGTTCGCGATCTCGAGCAAAGCCTCGGCTTTTACCTCGACCAACTCGGCTTTCAATTGATCTTTGATGCCCGCGTTCAACCCGGCCGCCGTTTCCTAACCGTGGCCCCTCCGGACGGCACCGCCAACCTCACGCTAGTCGCGCCGGAGCCCGGCTCGGAACAGTACAAGCTCATTGGTCAGCCCCTGCCGATTACCTGTGTCACCGAAGATGTAATTGCGAAGTACCGCGAATGGAGCAAGCGCGGCGTTCGTTTCCAGTTTGCGCCCAGACTGAAGCGTCTCAAGTATGAGGTGCGCGTTCGCGCTGCGAATTCCCCAGACTCCTCCGCTCCCAGCCGAGAGCACGCCCCCATCTGGGGTGGCGTTTTTACCCGTTTCAAGGATCTTGACGGCAATTCCTTTTCGCTGGTGAGTTTCGACGAGGTCACCCACGCCGTCGAAGCCCAACGCCGCGCTCTTGCCGATAGGCTGGATACCGAACGCCGCGCTGCGCAAGAAATCGAGATTGCCAAGCAGGTCCAGGCCAGGCTTTTCCCGCAGTCCCAGCCGCCGCTGAAAACCCTCGAATATGCGGGCCTTTGCATGCAGGCCCGCAAAGTCGGCGGCGATTATTACGACTTCCTGAATCTCGGCAAGGAGCGGCTCGGCTTCGTCATCGGCGACATTTCCGGAAAAGGAATCGCCGCCGCTCTCCTGATGGCCAATCTCCAAGCCAATCTGCGCAGCCAGTGCGCCATCGCTCTCGATCAGCCCCAGCGCCTGCTGTGTTCTGTGAACCAGCTCTTCTGCGACAACACTCCCGACGGCTCTTTCGCCACCCTCTTTTTCGCCGAATACGACGACACCGCCAGCCGCTTGCGTTACGCCAATTGCGGCCATCTCCCCGCTCTGCTGCTGCACAGCGATGACACAGTCGAGCGCCTCGAGGCCACCGCCACGGTGCTGGGTATTTTCAAGGATTGGAATTGCGAGATTGGAGAGTGCCAGCTACTTCCCGGCGACACGCTCGCACTCTACACCGACGGCATCACCGAATCCTACAATGCCGCCGATGAGCAATTCGGCGAACAGCGCCTCATCGAAGCCTTGCAGCGGCACCGTGAACTGCCTTCCCAGGCTGCGCTCACTTCGATTGTGGATGAAGTCCGCCGTTTCAGCCCGCATGAGCAGCACGACGACATCACGCTCATCATTGCCAAACATCGAGGGAACTAATACCGGTCGCTTTGCGCCGCCATTGAAAAGTACCCAGGCCCCAGGGTAGCGTGAAGAGAAGAGGCGCCCCGGTCGTGACCGGAGCGCCTCACTTGCTTCAGGGGGTGGAGGAAAAACCTACGGCTTTGGCTGCGCCTGCGGCTGCGTCTTCGCGTTGTGCTTCTTGTGATAGATGTTCTTCGACGCCGCGTTCTGTTCGTGGTTGACTTGCTTCTTTTCCGAGGGCGTCAGCGTTCCGCCGTTGGCCGCGCGGTCCGCGGCAACCTGCTTGTTGCTGCCCTTTTGCTGATTCTCGAGCTTGGCCGTTTCACCGGCCGTCAGTTGCCCGCTCTTGATGCCCTGGGCGATGCGGTCTTGCTGATTTTCGCGGCGCTGCCCGACTTTGTTGTCGCCGTAGTGCGCCGTGTTGGCGTTGTGCTTGTCCTTATAGATCTGCTTGGATACTTGATTCTGCTGCCCGTTGATCTGCTTCTTCTCCGCCGCCGAGAGCTTGCCGCCGTTGGCCGCGCGGTCCGCCTTGGTTTCGCCGTTGATGGCCGCTTCTTTCGTTTCCAGGTTAGCGGTCTCACCGGCCGTCAGTTGGCCGCTCTTCACGCCCTGCGCGATGCGGTCCTGTTGATTTTCCTTGCGCTGCGCCACCGTCGGCTTGGGTTTGGCCGCGGGCGTCGCCACCGTCGCGGCGCTCCCGCTCTGCGCTTGCGGTGCAGGCTGCGAGCTCGGAGCCGGTTGATCCTGCGCCATTGCCACACTGCCGGCCAACAGCACCGCAGCCGGCAAGGCGCTCCACTTTATCCAGGTCAATCTCATGTTTTTCTCCTAATCTTTAATCTTCCTGGCTGAATTTTACGATTTCCGGGTCACCCTGTAATTCATGAGTCTGAAGAGAAATGGGAGACGTCGCTACTGGTCGAAAGTACAGTTTTTACATATTGGATAAGCATTTTCCGCTACTCTTTGGACACAATCGGTGCCTCCTCGGTGCTGTGCGCGCGCACTTCCATTGGCAATTTCCCACTTCTTCGCGCC
>Ga0066651_10000769_pt1 | contig 10304 bp, 9 predicted proteins | sample GraSoiAngelo_100_FD_71410 | JGI IMG/M metagenome (GOLD analysis project Ga0066651, IMG submission 71410) | Grasslands soil microbial communities from the Angelo Coastal Reserve, California, USA - 14_0903_02_20cm | ecosystem: Environmental > Terrestrial > Soil > Grasslands | place: USA...
GAATCCCGCCATCGAAGGCAACCCGGACGACCCGCTGCTTGAGCCGCATCCGGGCGAGCCTGGCGTCCATTCGGATGGCAGCGCCGCGCCGCTTGAGAACCCCGACGACAGCTTGTCGGCGGATCCACTTGTAGCTGGGCGTTAGCCCGCCGCGGGCTTGACCGCCCGCACTGACAGATCTCGCGGGGCGCCGGACTCCCGCAGCCGCCGCTTGCGGCCGAAGCTGAAGCGCTCTTCGTCGAGCGCGGCATAGGCGGGATCTGAGATGAGTACCTCGCCGCCCTTCGCGGCCTCCCCGACCCTCGCCGCGATGTTGACGTCCACCCCGAGATAGTCGCCTCCCACCCTGCGCGGCCGGCCGACGTGGACGCCTGTGCGAAGCGTCGGCCTGTACCCGGCCACCTCGATCCGAGCCGCCCCTCCATGGGTCTCGAACGCTGCCCCCACCGCGTCCTCGACGCTGCCGAAGACCGACATCGACCCGTCGCCGAGCCGCTTGACGAGGCTGCCGCCGTGATTCGCGATCGCCTCGTCCTCGGCGCTCGCGACCTGGCGGAGGAGCTCGAGGGCGGCCTCGTCCCCGGCCTCGAGGGCCCACGGCGAGAACTTCACGAGGTCGGTGAACAGAATCGCGACGTCCAGCGTCCCCCGACCTCGACCCTGGGCTTCGGAGAGCGCCTGCCACGCCTGCAGGGCGCCCAGGCCCAGCTCGCGTGCGGCGCTCGGCCGCTCGGTTTGAGCCTCCGAGACCAGGCGCCCGATTCGCTCGGGCATGCGCCGGCCGCTCGTTGACAGTGCGTCGCCGTAGCGGTCGTCGCCCGGGATCAAGCGGCGGATGAACTTGGCGGTCGCGACCAGCTGCGGTCGCGAATCGACGTTGCGCGCGGTCTCGCGAATCCGCCGAGTACGTCCGTCCTCCGGCTCTGGGGACTTGCTCTCGTCCACGGCAAGTGATGGTGGCGGATTCGGATTATTCGTGCGGGCGCGGGCCCGTCATCTAGCCTGGCGGCGTGATCGACGTGAACCCGGTGCTGGGTCGTGTCGGCCTTCCCGAGCCGATGTCGGCGCTGGCCGCGAAGGATTGGGACGCCGTCGTGGTTGGCGGCGGACACAACGGGCTGACCGCGGCCGCGTATCTGGCGCGGGCCGGCAGGAGCGTCCTGGTGCTCGAGGCCCGGGAGCGGCTTGGCGGCGCATGCACGCTCGACCAGCCCTTCGAGGATGACCGCTATCTGATCAGCCCGTGCGCGTACGTCGTCGGTCTTCTCGACCCACTCGTCATCCGCGAGCTCGAGCTCGAGCGGCGCGGATTTCGGGTATCGATCTGCGACCCCAACCTCTGGTGCCCACTTCCCGACGGTGGATCGATCGCCATCTTCTGCGAGTCGGAGCGCACCGCCGAGCATCTGCGCGCCAATGGGTTCGCCGAGGCCGACGTGCGAGGTCTCCGGGCGTACGAGGAGGTGTTCGCGCGGTTGCGGCGGCTCCTTCGCAACGGCCCTCGAGGCGACACCTGGCTCGGGTCCTCGCCGAGCCGATCGGATCTCGAGGAGGTGCTCGGGCACGACGAGGAGCTGATCTCGGTGCTCTTCGAGGCGTCCATCGCCGATGTGCTCGGTCGCTACATCGCCGACGAGCGGCTCGTGCATGCCCTGTTCGGGCAGGGCGTCATCGGGACGTTCGCCGGGCCACGGGATCCAGGCACGGCGTCGGTCAAGCTCATGCACCATCAGGGCGACCTGCTCGGCCACGGCGCGGTCTGGGGCTACGTCCACGGCGGCATGGGGCGCGTGTCGTTCGCGATCGCGCAGGCGGCCGCCGACGCGGGCGCGGTGCTCGCGGCCGGCGTGGCGGTGGTGCGGATCCTTCCGGGGGTCGGGGTGGAGACCGAAGGCGGAGGGGTGATCCGAGCCCGGGTGGTGGTCTCCAACGCGGACCCGAAGCGGACGGTGGCGATGCTTCCGCCCGGCGACGTCCCCACCGAGCTCTCCGAGCGCGTGGCTGGTTGGCGAACCGAGTCTCCCGTGGTCAAGGTGAACGCCGCCCTGAGCCGGCTGCCAGCGTTCACCGCCACGACCGAGGTGGAACCGCATCGAGGGATGGTGTCCGTGACCCAGGGGCCGGACGCGGCTCACGAGGCGGTCGAGGCGGCGCGGGCCGGCGAGCCCCGGATCGGCTACGCCGAGCTCTACTTTCAGACGGCATATGACACCTCGATCGCACCGCCCGGCAAGCACGTGATGAGCGTGTTCGCGCAGTACGCGCCGTACGAGCTCGCGGACGGCGATTGGGAGACACGCCGCGCCGAGATCGGCGAGCTGGTCCTGGATGCAATCGCGGCCTACGCGCCCGACGTCCGCGGATGCGTCGAGGCGATGGAGGTGCTGGGACCGCCTGACGTCGAGCGGCGCACCGGGCTCACGGGTGGGCACATCTTCCAGGGCGAGGCGCTCCCCGACCAGATGTGGGACCGGCGTCTCGACCACCGGACCGGGGTGGATGGGCTCTACCTGTGCGGCGCCGCGACGCATCCGGCGGGGTCCGTCATCGCCCTCAACGGGCGCAACGCGGCGATGGCCGCGATCGCGGACCTGAACGCCTGACGGACGCCCTTGGAGCCTCGCGCTGGACGCTCGATCCAGCCCTCAGGCGAGGCTGGCTGACCAGCCGGGGAGACATGGTCAAAAGCGGCTCAAGCACCCGCCCAACTTGACCGATGGCAGATTGGAATAAGCGACCGCCGGGCGAGGCGAGAGTGGCGCGCCTTCAAGCCAATCCAACCGAATTGAGTGCCGTTCCCTTGACCACCGACGTACGGCGGGAAACGAACGGCATCACATCGCGCCTAGTGCTGCTCTACGTAGAAGGGGTCGCCGGAGCTGACGGGGTGGACCGCGTGCTCGAGCGGTCCGAAATGAGCGATCGGCGAGAGGACCTTCTCGACGAGAACTACTGGTTCTCCTACGCCGAGAAGATCGCCCTGTTCGAGGCGGCCTCGGAGGTCCTGGGGGATCCCAACGTCATGCTGAGCGTGTCGGCCCAGGCCCTTACGCTGAAGGTCGGCGGCGGCCTCAAGCTGGCGCTGCGAGCGCTCGGGTCGCCGCGGCTCGTCTATCAGAACATCGTCCGGGCGAACGCGAAGTTCAGTGGGAGTCACTCCATGGAACTGCTCGACGTGGGGTCGCGGCACGCGGTGATCAGCTATACGGACCTCACGCCGGCGCGGCGCTACCACGACCTCGACTGCCAGTACAACCGCGGCATGCTGGCGCGGGTGCCCGAGCTCTTCGGCCTGGGACCCGCGCACGTGGAGCACCACATCTGCGGCTGCACCGGCGGTCCGGCTTGCATCTACTCGCTTCGCTGGGAAAGCGGCAGCAATGAGATCCGCTTCGCCCTGGGCGCCGCCGCCGTGGGCGGCGGAGCGCTTGCGGCAACGGCGCTATTCGACCCTGCCCTGCTGCCGGTGGGTGCCGGGGTGGCCGGCGTGTCGGCGGTGGCCGCCGCCATGCGGGCCGCCCGGCAGGCGCGCGTCGTGCGCCGCCAGCTCGAGGCGGACGCGCGTGAGCAGTCCGATCTCGCCGACCGCCTCGTCGCCTCGCTGCAGGACCTCGTCTCGGAGCTTCGGCTCGACGAGGTGCTGTCGAAGATCACGCACAACGCGCAGGCTGCGGTAGTCGGCAAGGAATTCGCGCTCATGGTCGACGACGGCGAGGGGCCGCGGTGCCAGAGCCACACGAGCCTCCCGCTCTCGGCCGTGTCGATCCTCGAGTCCTGGGCGCAGGGCAACATGGCACGTGGCGAGCAACCTGTCACCGTGGACGATGTCCTGGCGGTGCCAGGGCTCGCACGGCTCGCCGGCGGGGTCGAGCCCGCATTTGGGTCGATCTGCGCCGCGCCGCTGGTCTTCCGAGGCAGCCGGCTTGGTGTCCTCGTGGCGCTGGCGACCCAGCCCCGGACGTTCCTGCCTCGCGACATCGACATGATCCAGTCCTATGCAGCCCTGGCCGCAGTCGCGCTGGCCAACGCTCGGATGTACCAGGAGGTGGAGGAGCTGGCGAGCCGCGATCACCTCACCGGCCTCCTGAACCTGCGCGAGTTCCACGAGGCGCTCACGCGGGAACTCGAGCGCTGCAAGCGCTATGGCGGCCGGTTCAGCGTCGTGCTTTTCGACCTCAACCGCTTCAAGGTGGTGAACGACTCGCACGGTCACGCCGAGGGGGATCGGGTCCTGAAGGAGGCCGGCGCCGCCTTCGCCCGCACGTGCCGCTCGTCCGATCTCGTGTTCCGCGTCGGCGGGGATGAGTTCGCCTACATCCTTCCCGAGAGCGACGAGGAAGCAGCCGCGGCGGCGGCGGCCAGGGCGCGCGCTGCGCTCGCCGCGATGCCGGAGGAGCTCGACTGCTGCTATGGCATCACAGTCTGGCCGAATGATGGACCCGAGCGCGCGATGCTCCTGGAGACGGCCGACAGCCGGCTCTACGAGATGAAGCGTGAGTGCCGGCCGGACGGTCCCGCCCACGTCCTCTGAGTTCGCGAGCGGCTTCGGATCATCCGATCGGAGGATCCTGCCACCCACCGATCGCAGGGTCGCGGTTCATCCACGAAAGCCTCCGACCGGAGGATTGCGCCGGGGCCCGCGTCTGGCGAGGATGCGCCCAGCCATCCTCCGCACTGGCCGATCGCAGAAGCTGGATCAGCGAGCTGCCCAGCGAAGCGGTTGACCCGGGGGCGCCGCGCCAGTCCATCCCTAGGCGCGGCGCTCCCACTTCTTTCTCCAGGTTGTCGTGCGGCGCCCGGTTCTGTTCGCCCCCTCGAGAGGCATTGGTTTAGCCTGCCAGCGAAATGAGTAGTCCGCGGGTTTGGGTGGCTGAACGTCGCGTGACCGGAGCGGCGGCTTGAGCGCGCGGAGGCCGGAGCGCGTACGGGTATTCGTCGCCGACGACCACCCTGTCTACCGCGACGGCATGGTCCGGGCGATAAGCGAGCGTCCCGATCTCGAGCTGGTGGGAGAGGCGAGCAACGGCCGGGATGCGTTGGCGGCCATCGGCGAGGCCAACCCCGACGTCGCGTTGATCGACATCCGCATGCCGGACTTGGACGGGCTCGAGGTGCTCGGCGCAATCCGGCGAGACACAACGGAGACTCAGGTCCTCCTGCTCTCTGCACACCTCGACAGCGATCTCGCTTACAGGGCCGTCGCCGCCGGGGCCAAGGGCTACCTCTCCAAGCAGGCGGCCCGGCAGGAGATCTGCGATGGGATCGTGGCCGTCGCCGACGGCGGCACCGCCTTTGCGCCTGAGGTGCAGACCGGGCTCGCCAGCGAGCTATATGAACGCGAGCGCGGGCAGCGCGGGCCGGTCCTCACCTCGCGTGAGCGGGAGGTGCTGAAGCTGGTGGCGGGTGGCCACTCAGCCCCCGAGATCGCGGAGCGAATTCACCTGAGCCCGGCGACCGTCAAGTCGCACCTTCAGGCGATCTACGAGAAGCTCGGTGTGGCGGACCGCGCGGCGGCGGTCGCGGAGGGCATGCGGCGGGGTTTCCTTGAGTAGGACCTCGCGGTGAGCGAGGAATCGGAGCGACTCAAGGCGGCGATACTCGATGGGGCGCTCGACCCCGTGGTCGCCATCGACGAGAGGGGACGGGTCCTCCAGCTCAACGTCGCCGCGGAGCGGGCGTTCGGGTACACGTCGGAGGAGGCGATCGGCACCGAGCTCATCGACCTCATCGCCCCACTCGACCTTCGCGAGCAATACCGGCGTGAGATCGGATCGCGCCTGACCGACGGCTCGGGCAGGGGATCCGATCGCCCGTTCGAGCTCGTCGCCAAACGCAAGGACGGCACGACGCTTCCCCTGGAGATGGCCATCGCCCGCGTCCCGGGGACGGACACGCCCATCTTCGCCGGCTACATCCGCGACGTCACCGACCTGCGGCGCACCGAGGAGCGCGCGCTCAAGCAGAGCCGGGCGATCGCGGACCTGGCGCAGGCGCGCGGCGAGCTCGTCTCGCAGCTGATGCTGGCGGAGGAGCGCACCCGTCAGCGCATCGCGGAGGTGCTGCACGACGACGCGCTCCAGAGCCTGCTCGCTGCCCGCCAGGATCTGATCGAGTCGCCGGGGCCGGAGGGGGCCGCGCGTGCCCAGCGGGCGCTGGAGGGAACCATCGAGCAGATCCGGGAGGCGGTCGCGGCGCTTCATCCGGTAACCCACCAGCAGGGCGACCTGCAGGCCGCGCTGAGCGCGATCGTCCGCCAGCACGCGACCCGCGGCGGCTTTCGCTACACCGTCCGGGTCGAGCCGGAGGCGTCCGGGGTCGAGGACGAGCTAGTGCTCTCGGCGGCGCGGGAGCTCGTCACGAACGTCGCCAAGCACGCCGACGCATCTCGGTGCTCCGTCAGCGTCGAGCGCGAGGGCGACCGGATCTCGCTCGAGGTGGCCGATGACGGGAGGGGCATACCGCCGGGACGCCAGGAGAAGGCGCTTCGCGAGGGACACATCGGTCTCGCGTCGACCGTTCAGCGCATGAAGGCGATCGGCGGCGACGGCGAGGTCGTGAGCACGGTGGGTCACGGCACCGTCGTTCGGGCGTCGATTCCGATCGGGCAGCAGGCGACCGCGCGCCGCGCCTGATTCCGGGTCCCCCGATCGTCTACCGCCCCATCCGCCGATCGGTGGGTGCCTCCTCAACCCCACAACCGTTCAAGTGGACGATGGTCAGGCGGCGGATCAGGGGTCAGTATGGATTCGAGGGGGCAGACCCACGGGAGCGTAGAGCTGAAGGCACGGAAGGATTCCGACGAAGTGATCGGCCAGGTGTTGTCGATGAACGCGTCACAAACGGACGCGGCAGGCCCATCGGAGGCCAGGCTGTCGCTGTCGATTCCGGCCGGCCCCACGTCGGTGACGCACGTGAGGGATGCCCTCGCGGAGGTGATCGCGGACGGGGATCCGGTGGTGCTCGAGCAGGTCGCCGTGCTGGTTGGTGCCCTGACAAGCGGCACCGATCGCCCCGGCGCGCCGACATCGGCACCGTTCGACCTCGAGCTGCTGGCCGAGCCGCACCGGGTGAGCGTCGAGCTGTGCGATCCGGACTTCACCACATACCGGTCCGAGGGCGGTCTCGTCGAGCTCGAGCGCAGCATGCTGAGCCCGTGGCGCCTCAAGCTCGTCGAGCGCTTGGCCGACCGATGGTCGGTCAGCCATGACGGCGTGTTCGTGATGCATTTCGAGCTCGACTCCCAGCGCGGCATGACTCTCCTGGCGCCCGCGTAGGCGCGCGCCGCGCACTTATGTCATCCGATCGATCCGTCGGCGTCATCCGATCGGTGGAGCCCTGCATCGTCCGATCGGTGGGGCGGGCTCCCAGCCGCAAAAACGGCCGATCGAAGGATGGTGCTGAGGCCGATCTGGGGCGAAAATCGCGTCCTCGTGAGCATGGATCGCTCACATGTGCCAGTACCAGTAGTTCAGCAGTGCCAGTCACTGAGAGAGCTCCCGGGCTCGCGGCCTTAGTCCCGACGCGACCGGGGGCTCTTCTCAGTTCCTCGGCTCAGAGGTCCAGCGTTACGCCCTCCGGCCCCAGGTTGATCACTTCGGTCGAGCCGATCCGCGAGCGCTCGCCCCATGCCTCGTGGATGTGACCGCATAGCGCTAGGCGTGGTCGCTTGGCCGTGATCGCCGCCAGCACGGCCTCGCTGCCGAGGTGCTCCCCCGCGCTCGAGGTGTCGACGTGGCCTCGGGGAGGTGAATGGACCGCAAGCACGCAGCCCTCGGGGCAGCCGGCGAGCTTCTTCGCGGCCTCCTCCTCGGTCAGGTCGAAGCTCCAGTCCCAGGGGGTGACGGGGATGCCCGCGCCGAGTCCGAAGAACACGACGCCATCGACGTCGGCGCTTTCACCGTGCAGGACGATCGCTTTTGCCCAGCCCTCGCACGCCTCGCGCAGCGCGTCCTCGGTCTCGTTGTTTCAGGGCACGAGCACGGTCGGCTTCGCGATTGGGCGTAGCGCCCCGAGGGTCTCCTCCAGGCCTGAGTGAACCGAGGCGAAGTCGCCGACTCCGAGGACGACATCGGCATCGGCGCTCGCGTCCGCCAGGCGCGCCGCCTGATCGATGTCGACGTGGAGGTCGCTGAAGGCGAGCAGTCTCATATGCATCCGGTGAGGGGCGTCAGCCCTCGAAACTGGCTGGTGCCGTTGCCGTTGGGACTATGTGATCGGACTCTAGGCGCTCGGCGAGGGCGAGCGTCTCTGGGTCGATGCGCGCGTCGCTGAGCTCGTAGCGCTCGCCGAGCCTCGCGATGATCGCCTCCTCCACCTGACTCAGGCTCGCCCCGGGAACCTCATCCTCGACGCTCCCGGCTGTCGCGGGATCCCAGTCCAGGCCGAGCGCCTCGTAGATCGGAACCAGCGCCTCGCGCACGAGCGCGCTGCCGCCGGCCACCATCACCGCGCCGCGGTGAGCCGCGCCGGCAATCAGCCGCTGGCCCGTGCCCGCGAGCTTCGTCGCGCCCCGGGCGTTGACGCTCCAGGCTCCCGGGCAGTACTCACCGGGTATCTCCCCGACGCGGGCTTCGACTCCCAGGTCGGACAGCGCGTCGCGGAGCAATTCCGCGAGCTCGCGAAAGCGGGCATCGGTGTGCGCGGACGGGCGCCGGTCCGCGACCGCCCAGGAGAGGGCGAGGGTCTTCTCGTGATACACGGCGGCGCGCCCTCCGGCGAGCCGGATGACCGGCGTAAATCCGGCGGCTCGGGCGGCCCGGACCGCGTCGCCGAAGCCCTCGCTCGCGGCGTCCTGCTTAGAGAAGGCCAGGATGCGCCCTGGGCGGTGCAGGCGAAATGTCGGCCCCAGCTCGCCCGCCGCCACGCGAAGGAGCACCGCGCGGGCGACGGCCGTGCTGCGCGCCGACGGCGCCGGGAAACCCTCGCGCGAGACCCGCAGCAGCTCCATCAGGCACGCGTTAAGAGCGTGACCACCATCACACACAAACGGGCATTCGCCTGACACCCTCCGCGGCCGTTACGGACCACCCCTCGGGCAGGCGCTAACGACGGCGCCATCGCCGAACCGCCCAGGGGAAACGAACGCCCGGTAGGCCGGAGCGCTTGAGGCGGCCCCGCGCAAGCGGATCGCTGCCCGGTGCGCGGCTTTGCGCAAAAGGCGGCCGGGATCTGCGATTGGAGGTGGTTCATCCCCATGTCCGTGGCAATCAGAGGCTTGGCGGCCGCAGGCGCGGCCGCGCTTACCCTCGGCATCGTCACACAAGCAACCGGTTCCGCCGCCCAGACTTCCGGGCACGAGCGAGCCGGCAAGGCTGAGAGCACCCATGGTCACGTGGCGCTGCTCGACCGTCCGCAGAAGCGCTTTGAGCGGTCGATCCGCGCCGGGCGCCACGAGCTGGCGCACAATCGCGTTGCCAATCGCGAGACCCAGAGCGATCCGGCCACGGCCACGAACGGGCAGGGCGGTTGGCCGTCGCCGGAGTCCGTGGGCGTCTCCAGCTCCACTCTCCAGGCGATCGCGGCGTGCGAGTCAGGCGGTGATCCCACCGCGGTTTCGGCCGATGGCGCGTACCACGGCCTGTACCAGTTCGACTACGGGACGTGGGAGTCGGTGGGCGGCTCGGGTGACCCCGCTGCGGCCTCGCCCGAGGAGCAGACCTACCGGGCCGCGCTGCTTTACGCGCAGAGCGGGTCGAACCCCTGGCCGATCTGCGGGCAGTAGCGCCTACGCCGCCGCGCCGTTCTCATCGGGCTCCCGCTCCGCGTCGGGCCCGATGAGCGCGCGGCGGAAGACGCGCTGCTCGTCCTCGAAGAGAAAGCCCCACAGGTGCCGGCGCTCGAGCAGGGTGCGGCGCTTGGTCTCGAGGATCGCCTTGCGCGGTAGACCTGCGATCCGCTCACCGAGCTCGATCGCTCGCGCGCCCAAGTCGCCCCGCACGACCTCGCGGACGATGCCGAGCTTCTGGGCCTCATCGGCCTTTACGAGGCGCCCGGTGAGGCACAGGTCCTGCGCGACCGTCGCCGGCAGCACGGCTCGCGCAGCCGCATAGCTCGGCGGGATCCCCCGCGGGAGCTCCGGGTAGCCGAACACGGCCGTCGGCGCGGCGATCCGCAGGTCGCACAGCAGCGACAGCGCGAACCCACCGGCGAGCGCCGGCCCGTTGACCGCCGCGACGATCGGACGGCGGCATTCGCCGACTGCCTCGAAGGCGACGGTGCTCGTCTCCACGAGCTGCCTGCGGTGGTCGAGGTCGCCGCCGAACTCGTCGGTGTCCATGCCCGAACAGAACGCGGGGCCGGCCCCG
>Ga0066651_10000776_pt1 | contig 10281 bp, 7 predicted proteins | sample GraSoiAngelo_100_FD_71410 | JGI IMG/M metagenome (GOLD analysis project Ga0066651, IMG submission 71410) | Grasslands soil microbial communities from the Angelo Coastal Reserve, California, USA - 14_0903_02_20cm | ecosystem: Environmental > Terrestrial > Soil > Grasslands | place: USA...
AGCAATCGCGGAAACGACGGACAGCGCGGCACGGCCGCTCTCCGCTTCCATGACGGAGAGGACGCCGGGCGACTTGTCTCCGGGAAGGCGGATGGCCTCCAGATGGGTTCTCACCATCCGGCGCAATCCGGGATCCTCCCCCACCACCAGCGCGAGAAAACGGCGGACGCGCAGCTCAGCTGGCTCCGCGTCCGGTAAGGACTGCAGGGAGCGTCTTGAAGATGAGATCCACATCGCGGCGCAAACTCCAATCATCGATGTACTGCATGTCCATGTACATCCACTGCTCGAACGAGACCTGACTGCGTCCCGATACCTGCCAGATGCAGGTCAGCCCGGGGCACACACAGAGCCGGCGCAGCTGCCACGGCTCGTATTGTGCGACTTCCTCCGGCAGGGGAGGCCGGGGCCCGACGATCGACATGTCCCCGCGCAGTACGTTTACCAGCTGGGGCAACTCATCGATCGAATACCTTCGGATGAAACGGCCGACCCAGGTGACCCGAGGATCCGCGCGCATCTTGAAAACGGGGCCGGTCTGCTCGTTCCGATCCGCCAGCGACCGTCTCAGGTCGTCGGCATTAACGACCATGGAGCGGAACTTCAGCACCGTGAACGGCTTTCCGCGCAAACCCGCGCGCTCTTGCCGGAAGAAGATGGGGCCCCGCGAAGTGATCTTGATCAGAACCATCACGGCGACGAGAAGCGGCGCGAGCACCCAAAGCGCAGTGGCGCTGCAGACGATGTCGAACAGGCGCTTGAGTGCCATCTGCCAGGGTTTCTCCTCGTACGGAAGGCAATGCAGATATCCGTCGCGGTTCGACAGAGGCCAGGCGCGCTCCAGGCGGAACGTATACGCAGGAATCGCGAAGGGGATCCCCATCCGCTCGCAAATCTGGATGGCGCGTTGCATCTCGTCCTCGTGCTTCCGCGCGTTGCCGGCGATGTACACCTCCGCAACGGCGGTCCTTCGCAGGACGGACTCCAGCTCGTCGCAATTCCCGATGATCGGCACCGTCAGTTGCATCGCGCGCCGAAGCAATGCGCGGTCGCCCTCCCGTTCGTTCGAAAAGGGCACGTATCCGACGATCCGTCGCCGTCCGCGCCGCAGCAGATCCTGACCGGTCAGGCGCGCCATGGGCCCTGTCCCGACGATGAGCACTTCCTCCAGGGGATTCTCGCGCCCTGACAGAGGCCTGACGGCCAGCAGCCGCAGGGCGACGGTCGCCGGCCAGACCAGCGCGATGAAAAGGCCGGGCGGCGGGGGCGACGCCAGCGGCGCCGCGACGATCTGCACGAGAGCGACCCAGGTACCGGCGGCCATCACCAGCACCGTGACCATCGCCAGGTCGTCGCCGCGGCGACGATCCAGCGCTGCGGGGTCGTAGTGCCGCAGCGCCGTGCTCACCAGGATCCAGATCGTGCATGCGCCGGCGGACACCGCGAGGAGCTGGTTCGCAGAGATGCCCGCAGGACCGTGCGCAATCCTCGCCGCGAGGACGGCACCCGCGAAGAGCGAGATCAGGTCTGCGAAGAGATTGACCCTGATCGTGAGGCCAGACGACAGCCTCCCCAACAGCCACGTCATTCGGGAATCCCCCCAAAACCAGAACGTGCCTACTGCTAAATTCTCGTGGTACGGATAGCACACACATCGTTGGCGCTGCCAACCAATGATCCGAGGCCGCGCAGCGATCGCGACAATTCCGGAGTAGATTGAGGTGCTTCATCGGGGCGTAAAGATTTTCTGATTGCAGCAACACTGAAATCGCGGGCCCGTGTCAGGCGAATTGACGACTCCCCCAGGCGAGGTGGCCTGGGTTTCCCGCGATAGCATCTTTGCTGGAGGCGCGATGGACTTGAACGCGGATGTCGGCGAAGGCCTGGACGACGCTCCCGTCCTCCCCTTCCTCACGTCGGCGAACATCGCCTGCGGGATGCACGCGGGTGGCCCCCTGGTCATGGACCGGACGGTGGTGCTCGCCCTCTCCCGTCACGTGACCGTCGGCGCACACCCGGGCTACGCGGATCGCGAGAACTTCGGCCGGACTGCCGTGGACCTGCCGCTCGATGATGTCCGCGCGCTCGTGCTCTACCAAGTGGCCGCGCTGGACGGATTTGTCCGCGCCCGCGGCGGCCGGCTCGCGCACGTCAAGGCGCACGGCGCGCTCTACAACCGGGCAGCGAAGGACCGCGCGCTGGCGAGCGCCATCGCCGAGGCGGTGCGCGCCTACCGCAACGACTTGATCCTGGTAGGGCTCGCCGGATCGGTCCAGCTCGAGGCGGCGCGCGCCATCGGCTTGCGCGCCGCCGGCGAGGCGTTCGCGGATCGCCGATACCTTCCGGATGGCTCGCTGATGCCGCGCTCGCAGCACGGCGCTGTGCTGCACGATGCGGCCGAGGCGGCGGAGCAGGCGGCGCGGATTGCGCAAGAAGGATGCGCGGTCGCTTCCGACGGATCGCGCGTGCGCATCGACGCGGAGACGATCTGCCTGCACGGAGATACGCCGGGCGCGGTGGCCCTTGCGAGGGCCATCCGCGACCGGCTGGAGTCAAGCGGCGTCGCCATCGCGGCGCTCTAATCAGTCGTCTTTCGCGCGACGATGGACTCGCGCAGTTCCGCCGACAGCTCGTTGGGCGCGCTCTGTCCTGCAATCTTCGGTTGGGCCGCGGGAACATGGGTCAGCCCGGCGGCGAGGAGAAGCGGGAGCAGCATCGTGTGGACCTCCGGTTGGTTGAGGCCCACGCGTTCTAGGCGATGCTCGCACCCCGCTCTGTAGAAGGTGTGTGAAGGCTTCGTGACGAAACCGACACGGGGTAGGAAAAGGGAGGAGCAGGAATCTCGCGATCCCGATCTCCGCATGCGACAACCGGGCTTTCGTTCCGGAGGAGAGATGACGAGAGCAGGAATCTGGGTCGCGGCCGCATCGATCGTGTGCGCCGCAAGCGTTGCCTTCGCGGAGGAGAAGACGGAGGCCGCAGCGGAAGAGCAGTCACAGGTCGAGGCTGCTCCCGAAGCGCCGGAGGCAACCGAGGCGGAACCGGCGACGGATGTCAAGCCGGCGGAGGCACAGGCGCCGCAGGAAGCGACGCCGGAACCGGCGGCCACCGCAAGCGTCCCTGCGGAGACACCGCCCGCCGAAGAGCCCAAGGCTGTCGAGCCCGCTTCGGCGCCCGCGACGGAGCCGGCCCCCGCGCAAGCGCAGCAAGCCGAGCCGCAGAAAGTGGTCCCGCCGACGCGGACCGTTGCTCAAGCTCCGTTCCAGAGCGGCTGGCAGGACACCTCGCCTGACGAGAAGGCGCTCTTCCTCGAGGCATTCGGGGAGAGCAGCAAGACGATCCAGGAGCGCTGGGAGAAGGCGACTCCGGAGCAGCGCAAGAAGATCCTCCGGGCGCATCCGCTGCTCGGGGCGCGCTCGCTCAAGCACCATTGGGCCTCGGCGACTCCCGAAGAGCGCGCCGCGTTCCTCGAGGCCACCCCGAGGACGGCCCAGAAGGTGAAGGAGGCCTGGGAGAAGGCCACCCCGGAGCAGAGGAAAATGCTCGCGCTCGAGCACCCCTATTTCGCGCGCAAGGCGTTCTTCCATGCCTGGATGCAGGCGACGCCGCAGGAGAAGATCGCCTTCCTCGTCGCCCACCCCGCGCTGAGCGCCGAGCTCAAGGCGCGCTGGACGGGAGCGAGCCCCGCGCAGAAGCAGTGGTACGCGAGGAACTACCCCGGGCTCGCGTCGAAGAACTGGGCGGAGATCACGACGGAGGAGCGCGCGCTGTTTCTCGAGGCGAACCCGGCCATCGCCGACAAGGCCCGCGAGGCGTGGCAGAAGACGCAACCCGATGCGCGTGCGGCGATGGCGCGGAAGTGGCAGGGCTGGCCGCTACGGATGTACCGGGCCAAGCTGGAGGTCACGGGCAAGGCGGTCGCCGCGGTGAAGGCCCGTCCGGCCTCGATGACGGTCAAGACTCCCGCAAAGGGCCCGAAGAAGTAATCGTCGTCGGAAAAAAGCGGCGGCCCGACGTCCGGCAATCCGGATGTCGGGCCGCACGTTTCGGACTGCGCCTAAAGCCCGATCGAATTGTTCACCTCATGGACATCGCCCTTGCCCAGCGTCAGTCCCTTGGATTCGTGTGACCTGCAGACCGCGTCGGAGTTGGGCGCCTCGGAGAGGCAGTAGGCCTGGCCATCGGCTGTGAAGTAGGCGCCGAGAGCGGTGGTGCCGAATTGGTCCTTCTTTCCGATGTTGGATCTGAGCTCATCCAGCGCGTTGGGGGGCAACGACGGCAGCTTGGCGTGGAAGTCGATGAACTTCGGCATGGTGGTCCTCCGTGAGACTCTGTTCGCCGCCGGGTCGCGACGGCGAGCGTGGCATGCCACATCCAGCGGCGGTTGCAAGAGCCGACGCGCCGTGATGGAAGGCCAAGATTGGTCGCGTCCAAGGCGGTCGCTTTCGTGGTCATCGCAGCCGCGCTCGAGGGGGCACGCGCGCAGGAAAGCGCGCCACTGCCGGCGGACGCGGCGCAACCGGGCGCCTCCACCGCTCCCGACGCCGGGCAACCCGCCGAGGCGTCGGAGGAGATCGTCGTCGTCGGCCGGCTGCCACAAGTGCCCCTGCCGCCTTCGAGGGTGCCGGCCAGCATTCACACGATCGACGCGGCGGAAGTCCGGCGGTCGGCCCGCTCCAGCTTGCTCGAGTCACTCGCCGGCCAGGTCCCCGGATTGTCCCTCTCGGATGAGCAAGGGAACGCACACCAGCCGGACCTCTCCCTGCGCGGGTTCCAGGCCACCTCGGTCACCGGCGTTCCGCAGGGGGTGAGCGTATTCCTCGACGGCGTACGAGTGAACGAGCCCACCGCCGAGGAGATCAACTTCGACCTCCTCCCCACCGACGATCTAGATCGCGTCGAGGTGATCCCCGGGCCCTCGGTCCTGTTCGGCAGGAATACCCTGGCCGGCGCCATCAACCTGATCACCCTGCGGGGAAAGGAAGGCGTCGCGGCGACCGCGGAGGCATCAGCGGGAAGCGCAGGGTTCTACAAGTACCGGGGGCGGCTCTCGGGGCAGCGAGGCCCGGTCGATTTCTACCTCTCCGGCACGGCGACGGAGGAAGACGGCTGGAGGCAGGCCACCGGAGCGCGACTCGACAAGGCCTTCGCGAAGCTCGGGGTACGCGCCGGCGACAACGATCTGACGCTCTCCTATCAGCACGTCGACAACCGGATCTTCCAGGCAGGCTCGCTGCCGCCGGAGGATCTGGCCCGCGATCGTACGGCGAATTACACGCCGGGAGACTTCTTCGCCCCGCGGCTCGATCAGGTGGCGCTGAACGCGAGGCGCGACGTCGGTGAGGTCTTCACGCTGTCCGCGAACGGGTTCTGGCGCCTTCTCCGCGTCGAGCAGTTCAACGTCAACCTCGCCGCGGACAACAGCAGGCTGTTCTCGCGGACGGCGTCGGCAGGAGGGACGGTCCAGATCGACCGGGCCGCGCCGCTCCTCGGCAGCTGGAACCTGCTCACCGCGGGTTTCGAGTATGCGCACAGCGGCGTGGACGTCAGCGTGCTCGCCGAAAGCAGCGATGGGACCCGGCGGGATCTCGAGACCCGGGTGCGCGACGGGCAGGACACGCTGGCCGCCTACCTCCAGGACGCCCTCCAGGTCGGCGGCAACCTGCTGCGTGAGCGCGACGAGCTGATCCTCACCGCCGCGGCGCGCTGGGACTTCATCCGCCATGATATCCGCGACCAGAGCCCGCCGAACCCTGGGCACGAGGATGCGACCGGCGTCGACGTCTTCCGCCGCCTCGATCCGATGATCGGCGTCAACTACAACCTCACGCGCGATCACGGGCTCTATCTCTCGTGGTCGCAGGGTTTCCGCGCTCCTGCGCTACTCGAGTTGACCTGTTCTGGACCGGCGGCGATCTGCCCGGGGCTGCAGGCGGGCACGGCTCCGGACCCGCCGCTGAAAGCAGTGCGCGCCCTCAACTACGAGATCGGAATTCGCACCCGTCCGCTGCCTTGGCTCGCCGGACAGATCAGTGCGTACCGCACCGAAGTCCTGGACGACATCTTCAGCGTCTCCCCCACGGGCACGACGGGAGTCTATTTCCAGAACGTCGGCAAGACGCGGCGCGAAGGAGTGGAAGCGAGCCTTCGCGGCAAGCCCGCCGCCTGGCTCGATGCCGGCCTGACGTATGCGCTGACGCTGGCGCGGTTCGAGGAAGAAGTGCTGCTGGCGACGCCCAGGCCCACGCCCGGATGCGACGCTCCGTCCTGCACGGAACGCGTGCCGGCCGGCAGCGACTTTCCGCTGGTGCCGCGCCACCGCGCCCACGCGGCCTTGGACTTGCACCCCATGTCCTGGCTGTCGATCTCGTTCTCGGGCACGTTCGTGGGAGCCCAGCGGCTGCGCGGCGACGAGGCGAACAACAGCGCGAAGCTGGATCCCTGGTTCTCCCTTGGTGGAGGCGCGCGAGTCTCCGCCGGAGGATTCTCCGCTTGGGTGCGCTGCACGAACCTGCTGGACGCGCGCTACAACACGTTCGGAACGTTTGCGCGCAATCCCCGGCTGCCCGGAGCGCCCGTGGAGCCTTTCCTCACGCCGGCGCCGCCGTTCCAGCTCTTCGCCGGCGCGGGCTACGCCATCGGGACGGCGGCACCCAGCGCGCCTTAGCCCTTGCCGGCCAGCGACCTCCGAGAGCGCTAGACGCGACGCGCTGCCGCGGGGCGACTTGACTTTGTCGACGGAAAAGCGCGTTGCACGCGCGGGACGGTGCGACCCGGGAGGGACGGTCGTTTTGGTATCCGCCAGACCTCTCACCGATGCGTCAGTTTCCGGCTGATCGCAGCCGCGGGTTGCGCTCGCTCCCTGGCCCTTTTGCTGAGGGGAGATGAAACCATGAAAGGCAAAACGCTCGCTGACCTTTCCATCCGGGTTGGGCTGCCGACCCTGATTGTCGGCCTACTCGCGCTCTGGGTCATGCCGTCTGGCCTGTTGGCGACGACGCCGACGAATCTCAACTGGCCTAACTACGGCAACGACCTGCACAACACGCGCTTCCAAGACGTCGATCTGATCAACCGGAGCAACGTCAAGAACCTCGCGCCCGCCTGGGTGTTCCACACCAAGGTGCTGGACCCCCTCGGTGAGCTGCAGGTCGCGCCCATCGTCATCGACGGCCGGATGTTCGTGACCGACGGCCATGACAACGTGTTCGCCCTCGACGCGGCGACCGGGAAGAAGATCTGGGCCTACGAGCCGCTCAAGACCGACGACATGCCGCCCATCGAGCAGATGATCGTCTGCTGCGGCCGCAACAACAAGGGAGTCGCCTATGCCAACGGCAAGGTGATCTACGGCCGCCTGGACAACGTGGTCGTCGCGCTCGACGCGGACAAGGGGAAGGTGGTGTGGAAGACGCGGCTCGCCCAGGTCGGAAGCGGGTTCGCCATCAACAACGCGCCGCAGTTCGCGGACGGGAAGGTGATCATCAGCCTGTCAGGCGGCGAGTTCGAGGTGCGAGGCCAGGTCTTCGCCTTGAGGGCCAGCGACGGCGAAATCCTCTGGCGGTTCCTCACCACCGAACCCGCGAGCTACGGCGCTCCTGCGAGCGACCAGTACAAGCGGGGAGGCGCGGCGGTCTGGAACCCGGCTGCGATCGACCGCGACTTGAACCTGGTCTACGTGCCGACCGGGAACGCCGCTCCCGACATCCTTGGGGAGGACCGGCCCGGCGACAACCTGTTCGCCACTTCGATCGTCGCGCTCGACCTGAGGACCGGCGAGCCGCGCTGGCATTTCCAGGAGGTCCACCACGACATCTGGGACTACGACAGCGCACAACCGGCGCTGCTGTTCCCGCTGACGAAGGGAGGGACGTCCTACAAGGCGCTGGGTCACTGCAGCAAGAACGGCCAGTACTACATTCTCGACCGCCGCAACGGGAACCCGATCTTCCCGGTAGTCGAGGTGCCCGTGCCGCAGGACGCGGCCTTCCAGCACGCATCGGCGACGCAGCCGTTCTCAGTTGCGGTCGAGCCGCTGACTCCACTCACGTTCGTCCGGCCCAACGACACGGGCTTCCCGGCCAGGCCGCAGTACACGCCGCCCGGAGAGACGGAGTTCGTGATGGTGCCAGGCGATGACGGCGGATGCGAGTGGAACCCGGCGGCGTACAGCCCGCGCACGAAGTTCATCTACTACGGGACCCGGTACGAGCCCACCACGTTCAAGACGAAGTCAGGGAACAGGGACCTGATCCCCACGGCCACCGGCGATCTGCACCTCGGCTCGAGATTCACCAACAAGGTTCCCGGATCGCATCCCTTCGGCCTCTTCGGCGCGACCGATTCCCGGACCGGCAAGATCGTCTGGAAGATCGAGGTGCCCCTGCCCGCCAAGTCGGGCCTGACCGTCGCCGGGGACCTGGTCTACTTCGGCGAGAGCGCCGGGAAGTTCCACGCGGCCGACGCCGACACGGGGAAGATCCTCTTCACCTTCGATCCCAGGCAGAGCAAGATCCGGAACGTGGGAGGCGCCGCCGCTTCGCCCACCGTCTACGTGGTGAACGGTCGCCAGTTCATTGCCTATGCCTTCGGCGGCAACGTTCCCGATCGGAACAACTTCAGCATCGTGGACCCGGACGCCGGCAAGGTGGGAGACGCGATCATCGCCTTCTCACTCCCGCAAAAGGGTGACAAGGGCGACAACGACGACTGAGAATTTCGTTCGAGCGGCGGCGCCGGCTGTCTTGCCGACGCCGCCTTCGTGATCTCGCGGAACATCTCGTCGATCGCGCTCTTGTCGCTGTACATCGCGTGCGTCGAGATGCGGAACGCGACGCGGTTGTCCGCGGTGCCCGGGTCGCTCGTCTTGTCGCGCCAGGTGATGGTGCGGATGTAGATCTTCGGCGACCGGCGCCGCCATTCGTCCCAGGACGAAGGTCGCCGCCTCGGGGCACTGGCGAGTCGGCGCCCGACCGATCAAGGCACGACGTGTCAGACGTTAGCGGGTTCGACCCGGCTGCAATTTGGCACCCAGTTGTCTCTGTGCGGATAGTGCACAAACTGCCCGGGGCTTGTTCGCACTGTCAGGAGGTCGCCAGTGAGCGGGCCCCTATGCTGCCAACCTCGCGCGGAGCGCCGCGGCTCAGCCGCAAATTCGCAAAAGAGGCCCGTATGTCTCGTACCGCGAAGTCACTCGCACCGCTGGGCGCGATGGGCTTGATCCTCTTCGTTGCCATCGCAGCGAACACGCAGGAGGAATCGCCCTCGCAGGAAGAACCAATCCCGCAGGAAGAATCGCTCCCGACGAAGAAGGCCGTGTGGGGCTCATCGAGCTACATCGTGCGCATGAGCGAAGATCCGGTGATCGTGTACCAGGGCGGCGTCCCCGGGCTGCGCGCCACCAAGCCCGGGAAGGGAAAGAGGATCGATCCGAACGATCCGGCCGTCATGAACTATGCCGCCTATCTCGACTCCAGGCACGACGACGCGCTTGCCGCGGTGGGTGGCGGGCGGAAGCTCTACGATTACCGGTACGCGCTGAACGGTTTCGCCGCGCAGCTCACCTCCGAGCAGGCGGCGAATCTCGCCGTGGCGCCGGGGGTCGTCGCGGTGGAGCCCGACGTCGGCGTCCCGCTGGACACGCTGACCACGCCGAGGTTCCTCGGCCTCACCGCTACAGGTGGACTGTGGGATCAGCTCGGCGGGTTCGACAGCGCCGGTGAGGACGTGATCATCGGCGACATCGACACGGGCGTGTGGCCCGAGCATCCGAGCCTCTCCGATCGGACGGGCACGAACCCGAATGGCGGCGAAGGCAAGCTCGACTACCACCACATCCCGGGATGGCACGGCAAGTGCGTTCCCGGCCAGGATTTCAACGCCTCGAACTGCAACCAGAAGCTGATCGGCTGCCGGTTCTACGTCGCGGGGTTCGGCGCCGAGAACCTGGATCCGACCGAGTTCCTCTCCTGCCGCGACTCTGATGGGCACGGCACGCACACGGCCACTACGGCCGCCGGCAACCACGGCGTGACCGCCGTCATCGACGGCATCGTCCTCGGGCAGGCGAGTGGCATCGCGCCCCGCGCGCGCGTCGCCGCATACAAGACCTGCTGGAGGGCGCCGGGAAAGGCGGCCTCGTGCTTCGGCTCCGATCGCGCGGCCGCGATCGACCAGGCGGTCGCGGACGGCGTCGACGTCCTGAATCATTCGGTCACCACCAGCCAGACGGACTTCCTCGATCAAGTGCAGGTCGCGTTCATGTTCGCAGCGCAGGCCGGC